>Ga0209992_10000905_pt1 | contig 35536 bp, 28 predicted proteins | sample 2SBtaG_2_FD_182564 | JGI IMG/M metagenome (GOLD analysis project Ga0209992, IMG submission 182564) | Deep subsurface microbial communities from Kolumbo volcano to uncover new lineages of life (NeLLi) - 2SBTROV12_ACTIVE470 metaG (SPAdes)... | ecosystem: Environmental > Aquatic > Marine >...
CTGTTTCAATCCGCGCCCCCGCGTGGGGGGCGACCGCTGTCATCGTAACCGCTTCGCAGAGCTGAACTTGAGGGAGCTGTTTCGCGAACCTGGGGCAAAAGAGATCGGCGAAGGCTCGCTCGACCACGCTGCGGCCGCAAGTGCTTGAGTCGCAAGGAGATGCCTCGTCCGCGAACCTCCCGGGGAGGGCATGTGAGCTATGGGTTCGCGCAGGCCGTTCAGAGGATCAGCGGTCCCTGTAGGTCTGGGAGTGACTTGGTGCCGTGGTGCTCGACGCGGTTCTGGAAGTTGTTACCAAGGAAGTAGAACCGCAGGCTGTCTTCGTCAGGGTTGATCTCGTCTAGGAGCTGCAGCCGAAGGGTCGTCCAAGTGTCGTAGCCGAGGACGCATTCGAACACCGAGTTCTGGACTCTCTGCCCGTAGTTCAGGCAGGCCTTGGAGATGCGGCGGAGCCTCTTTCGGCCAGCACCGCTGGTAGTCGAGACATCATAGCTTACGACGACGAGCATCCGCTTTCTCCCAGTAACGAGTCACTTTGAGAGAAAGGGTGGGTAGCCATCAAGATCGCCTCGCAGGTGGCGTGCGAGCAGCAGGGCTTGGAGGTGGGGCAGCATGCCGACGGTCGTTCGTTCGCCGAGGAAAGGGTGGCGAATCTCCTCTTGCTTGCGGTCTTGCAAGGCAGTCAGCACCGCCTTACGTGTGGCTTGGTCCATGCTGACAGCACCGGTCTCATGGACCTCGAAACCTTTCTTTCCAACCTGCTTTCGGTTGACGAGAGAAAGGGCCAGGCGGTCGGCCAGGAACGGCCGGAATTCCTCCATCATGTCCAAGGCCAACCCGGGCCTCCCGGGGCGATCTCGGTGGAGATAGCCCACCTGAGGGTCCAGGCCTACAGCCTCCAAAGCAGACGCTACATCATGGAGGAGCAGGGTGTAGAGAAAGGACAGGATGGCATTCATGGCGTCCATCGGTGGACGCCTGCTTCGACGCTCGAACCGAAAGGTGTCCTTGCTTTTCAAGACCAGGTGGTCGAAGACGCCGAAGTAGTTGCGTGCCGCATCTCCCTCCAAGCCGCGGATCGTGTCGACCGATGAACTGCCCGGAAGGAGCGAGACGGTTCGCGCCATACTCTTCACGGCAACTTCCACCTGGCTGCGCCCGTGGAGTTGTGAGTGATCACGCAAGGTGCGTTGCAGAACGGCTCTGGAGTTCAAGACCTTCGCTGAGACAAATGCTCTGGCGAGTTGAGTGCTGGCGATACCATCGTCGGCTCGCCGGTACTGCTCACGGCGCAGCAGGACGTTGCCTGAGACAGGGCCCTGAACCCGGGCAAGGAACCGCCCTCGCTCCGTCAAGAAAGAGATGCCGATGCCGCGATCGGCACATTTGCCGAGCAGGAATGGACTCGCGGAGACGCGTCCGAAGGTAACGATGCCCTCAAGCAGGTGCAGGGGGACTCGCAGTCTGACTTCGCCCTCCACCTTGGCGACAATTGTCTCACCGTCGGTTGACAGGTAGGTCCCCTGGGTCGTCACGTAGAGAGTGTTCAGGTGTTGCCGCACGGAGGCTCCTCCTCGGACGCCTTGGCATCGCTGATGGCGTTGCGCAGGTAGCTCTCTGCGGACTGTGCCCGCGCGAGGCCCGGTAGGCACAAGTCGAGCAAGGAGCAGCGTTCGCACTTGGCAGTCCGCTCGGCCGTGGGGGTCACTGCACCACGAATTATCTGGCGGAAGCGCTGTGCGGCACCAATGGTGGCTTTGCGGAGAGCCTCATCGAAGCGGACAGTGCTGCGGCGCTGGTTGCGGCCATAGAACAACGCTCCCTCGTGAACCACCAGGGAAAGCCGCTCTTCCAGGCAGAGCGCCTGTGCGCAGAGTTGGACTTCGTCGCAGCGGCCGCTCTTGGGCTTCCCTCGCTTGTATTCCACAGGGAACGGCGTCCATCGCCCGCCGAGGCCCGGGAGGGCTGTGGACTCTTCTGCGGGTAGAGGCGTCTGTGAAGCCCCTGGACACACGCGATGGAACTCTACGACATCTGCACGGCCTACCAGTCCGTGAGCGAGACATCGCAGCGCCAGTCCGCGGACGATCACCACATCTCCGCGAACCTCTCTGCGCTGGGCTGAGCTGTCGACCTTGCGATGGAGGTGGGCCCCCTCCAGCGTCAGGTGGTTGTCCTTCCACTGCTTTTCGACGTGGATGAGAGCTGCTTGGCGCTCGCAGAACAGCAGATGCTGCAAGGCCGAGATGGGTAGCAGGTCGACTTCGTCGTACGCCATGGGATCAATCGGGTGGACCGGAGAGCATGAACTCGCGCCAGGGCAACGTGGTGATAGCCATGCGTTGGGCACGGCGCTGATCCTCTTCTCGGCACAGGAGAAGCGGTCTGTACTCGGGAAACCGCCTGCAGAACTCCATGAGTCCTGCGAGGCTTTGGGCAGAGTAGGCTCCGGTCTTGACCTCGACCCCCCAGTTCCCCCAGTGGCCCCGTGTGACCATGTCGACTTCGTAGGGTTCTGTTCGCCAGTAGCTGACCTCTTGCCCCGCATTCCAGGCGTAAGCGATGCAGGCGTTCTCGACCCACCGCCCCGACATCGCGAAGTCTGTTGGCTGTGCATTCGGAGGCTCGGGTTGCAAGGCCGCGAGGATGCCCTGGTTGAGGGTGATGAGCTTGGGTGGAGAGGCTCTGCGTCTGCTGGCGTTCGTAGCGATCTTGGAGAGCGGGGCGACGAGGTAGGCTTCCTGAAGAAGGCGCAGGTAATGAGAGACCGTCTCCAATGCCCCCGAATCGACGAGGCTGGCGCGCAGCTTCAGGAGGGAGACGATCTCTGCTGGATGTCCGACCGCGATGCTGAAAACTTCACGCAAGAGGGCAGGTTTGCGGACGAGCTCAAGGGCCATGATGTCCCGCCCGACGGCGGGCTCGATGATGGCTTCTCGGACATAGCTCCTCCATCGCTTTGGATCGTCGAGCAAGGACATGGCGCCCGGGTAGGTGCCGAAGCTCAATGCGACGTCGATGGCGCGTTCGGGAGAGATGCCGAACTGGGCGACGAGTTCGCTGGGGGGCCAATGGAGGAGCTGGAGCCGCTCAAAGCGGCCGGCCATGGATTCTCGCGCGCCGTGGCCGAGCTTCAGGCTGGAGGAGCCTGAGACCACGACATGAACCGGCACCTTTCTGGCCACCAGCGCGTCATGCTCAGCCTTGAGTCTCCGGCTCCAGTCTCGCAGGAAGTGGATCTCATCGACGATCAGGACGCCGGGGCCGCCCACTCCTGCGCGACGTTCAGCCTCCTTCCACTGCAGCTCCCACCAACCGCCGAGCGAGGCTTCGGGTGCGTCGGCGGCCGCGTACACGACCCGCTCTCCCAGCTCTTGCTGAAGTCGCCGAAGCAGGTGAGTCTTGCCCACCTGGCGGGGGCCAGCCAAGATCTGGACCCGGCCGGGAGCCGATTCGGAGAGCCTCCGAAGCAGCACGTCAAGAACAGCGCTGTAGGTGGTTTCTGTGGTTAGTTCAGTCATACTCGAATAATCTATCGATTATGACGGGGATTGCCAGCTTTCGGTGATTCAGAGCAAGTCGTGTCGCTTCACCCCGTCCTGCCCGTCATCCCAGCCGACCGCAACCTCGAAGTCGGCGTAGTCTCGCGGCACCGTGCAACCTTCCCGGCGAGAGATGCTCACGCTGTCAAAGAGCCGATGAGAAGGGGCTGATCCCAGCTGAGTCTCGTGCTCGAAGACGATGAGTCTGCGGGCTGCCATGCTACCAGCTGGCCGGGCAGCGGACTGGTCGAACTGGAAGGCGTTCCCCAGTGATTCCCAGAGCAGTTTGAGGTCCTGCTCGTCGAAGCCGGTCTTCTCTGCCAGGAACGGGTTCACGAAGCCGTGAGCGCGATAGAGGCCGTAGGGGATGGTGAACTTCCGGCCCATGGTGCGCTCTTTGTCGACGTCTTTCTCGTTGGTGACGGAGCTGCGCGTGATCGCGTGCTCAAGGGTCACAACAGGCTCGATGGACCGGGCGAAGGAGAGTTGGATCGGGCCGCGAACCTGGCCGCAGTTCACGTCCGTGCTCATGACGGCGCCGAAGGTGCGGATGTCGTAGAAGTTGCTGCACATGAACTCGGTCAGCGCTTGAGCCTTGGCCACATCCTTGGGCAGCTTCTTGGCGGGCTTCTCATCGATGCTCTTGTACGCTTCTTCGTGTGTTCGATTGAGCACCGCACCGTCGGAGAAGTAGATCCTGTACGGAGAGGCGTTTCCTTTGGTCATGCCGACGTAGTTACGGACCTTTCGTTTGAGGCAGACATCGGTCACAAGCCCCATTCCTGTTTCTGGATCGACCCGGGGCAGGTTGCCTGCGTCGGGGTCGCCGTTTGGGTTGGCGTCCTTGACATCGAAGATGTAGACGAAGTCGTAACGGTTCATGTTTTCTCCTGATGACCGGCTTGGTCGGTGGGGCGCGATCCACGCTCCTTCTTTGTGTAGAAGTCCTGGGTCTGGTGGTAGTAGCCGAGGGCGAAGAGCCCCTGGGCTGCCATGCTGAGATGAGCGGGGAACTCGCGAATCTCTCCGAGGATCTCCTGGACGAGCTTTTCGCGATTCACTTTCTTGCCGCCTTCCAGCTTGGAGAGATGGTGCTGGTAGGTCCTTAACAACCGTGGGAAGACCGTCCGGGGCGTCGCCGAGGCGGATCCGTAGAAGCGGTCGCGGATGGTGGCGTTGACATTGCCTAAGCCATCCAGTTGGGTCTTCTCCAGTGCGGCGAACAGTCGCCCGAGCCGGTAGCCAGGGTCGATCTTGGTCGTGTCCAGGCTCACGGGAATCTCCATGTTCTGGTTGCGGCGTAGGGCGCCCGAAATCAGGCAGGCGCGAAGGTAGTTGATGCGATCGCCAGCACGAATGCGGCGCATGGCTGCTGAGTAGAGGGCGTCGGGGTATCGAGCGCCGGTCAGGACCGCACGTAGGAGGGGAGCGCTGAGGTTTGGCGGGAGTCGATCTCGATCGGGCTTCATGCCCTTGAGTGGGCAGGCCTGGTCGAGCAACTGACGCAGTGAAGGAAACTCCGGGTCAGCAGGCCGCTTGCCAGCGGCGGGCGCTGCCAAGACCTCGATGTCTCGACAGTGGGCTCTGAGCCTCTCCAGGAGTTCATTAACGGACCCGCGTTGGAAGAAGCGCACGCTAACGCGAGCCTGATTGGGAGCGAGTCCGAGCAGGAAGAACATCGTCGCACTGCTTGTCTCCTCGAGTGCCCCGGAGGCCTCGGCACCACGCCGTAGGGCGGTTGCGAAGGCCTCAACTTTCTGGAGCTGGCCTTGGTCTTGGGCCTCGTCTTGGATCGGTGATGTTCCGAACGAAGAGAAGCGAGCAAAGACATCCTCGATGAGGGAGGGGCGCTCGGTCCAGAACAGCAGAGTGGTATCTCCGAGCTGAAGCCTGTGCTTTCTGTTCTGGGGGCCCTCGGTCAGGGCGTTCAGCGCCGTGGTGTATCGGAACGCGACAGTTTCGGAGACTGGCGCATTGTAGCTTTGCTCCTTTCCGTAGGACTCGTAGGCAGATTCGTTGAACGTGACCAGGGCGGCGCCAGCTGACTGAGCACCTCGAACGCCCTTTATCCTTGGCTCGTGAATGCGAGCCAGCGCGGAGTCAGCTCCCGTGACGAGGCACTGGCCGTGCGGGGATCCTGTGTCCGCCGCCATGCGAAGTTGCTCGGCATCCCACCAGGAGCGCACACCTCTCCGCTCGTGCACGAACGAGGTTTCTCCAATGAGCTGGAATACCCCCTGACTTGTGGCGAGGTCAATCCACTCAGTGTGCCTGCGGTGCTGAAGAGCCTGTTGCGGGCTCCACGATCGGAGGAACTTGCATACGGCGGCGAAGTGGTCATCGTCGATGGTTTGCTCGATCGCGAGGTGGTGGTCCCGAAAAGCCTCCAGCTGCATGTCGGCCGTGACGAGACTCTTGTCGCCGTCCCCTTGGCCTCCATCCTCGACGCGGCACCCCAGAATGAACGGCAGGTCGTTACGCAGTAGCTGGACCTTCTTCCCGACGGACGCTTGCGTTACTGCACCCGGTGGCTTGGCCCCGCCGGGTACAAGCATCTGCCTTGGCATCTTGTGAGAATCCTGGGACCGAAGATCCTGGACGTCCACAAGTTCGCCTGACCCTGTGATGACCACCTTGAAGCCGATCTTCTGGCGGCTGTATCCCGGCGCAGCGATCTCGTAGGCAGGGTCGTCCGCCAAGCGGCCATATAACGCGTCCAGTGCTTGGATGATCATCCTTCAGGCCCGAGCGCTCTTGAGTGGAGGGACCTCGATGACACCGTTCACAGAAAGGGCACGAAAGAAGCGAGGTTCGGCTGTCAATCGGTTGCCACGATGGGCTTCAACGACTCGCCCGTGCGGATCGGGGACGAACTCGATGTCGTGGAGCATGTAGCCGAAGTCTCGCTCACCTGAGACTTCAGGTGGAGGGGCGGGGAACTGATCGACCAGCTCGAAGTGTGCAGGAAACTCACGGCAGCCCAGGTAGGGATGGTGGAAGTACTGACCTCGTGAGGCGCGGCGACGGAAGGAATCGAGATGCTTGGCCTCGGGGCGTCCAAGGCGAGTACCATTCTGTTCCCTTGGATCGAGCACGTTCACATGCGCCTCGATTCCATACTGGACATCACGCAGGAGCAGCGAGGCGCGTTGTTGCCGATCGGCCGTGATATCGAGTGCCAGGGAGCCCGTGCCTGACTGCCTCGCTTGCTCAACTGACCGGGCTGGCACTCGACTCTTGATCTCGTTGCGGCGCACCGACGTAGATCGAATTGGCGCCAAGACATGGATGCGATCGATGATCCAGCGCATCTGGGGCTTCCAGTAGATTGCCTCCAGGATCCCTCGCGCTGCGCTGGGTGTGATGACGTCATAGGAGACGCGTTCGACCTTCATCTCGGGGCGTGTGAACAGTGCCAGATCACCCCAGACGCGGAGCTTGACTCCGTATGCCATCACCCTCTCCTTCGCAGCCGCTCTCAGACTAGATCACCAAGGATCTGATGGGAGGATCATCCAAGTTCAAACCGGTGCTGTCAACGTAGTGCACCTCTGTGCTGGTCAGGACTGGATAGCGGTCGTGGACGAGTTCGATTCCTCGTCCCAGGTGCTTCTCCCAAGTGCGTAGTGGTACCTGCACGGAGAATCTCTGCAACCGCTGGAGGACATCCCGAGGGGGAAGAGGTCCGGTCGCACGCAGGCTCTCGCACAGTCTCTCGCCCTCACTCTTCCAGGGGACGATCACAGCCCGGCCTGTTTCTTCGATGAGCTGGAAGTCCCTTGCGCACGTAGCAAAGTCGAGAAGGAACGGGAAGTCCATGTTGTGTCCATCCAGATGGAAGCGATCGAGAATCCTCTTCTCGTCCCAGCGGGAGCTTTGATCCCAGTAGTAGAGCTTGAAGTAGTGTTCGATGGCCTTCAGCGAGAGCACGTCATCATGAAGGGCGAGGACTTGGCGAGCCGCGCTCTGGGTGTCCTTGAGAAACCGTTCAGGTCGAGGGTTGGGAGACTGAAAGACAAAGGTGCGGCCACCCTCTTGTAGCCGGCCATTGCGATTGCATCGGCCCGCCGCTTGGGCAATCGAGTCGAGCCCCGCCAGCGCGCGATAGACCACTGGAAAGTCAATGTCCACGCCAGCTTCAATGAGCTGCGTCGTGACAACCCGGCAGCGATCGTTTCGATCGAGTCGAGCACGTAGCTCTCTGAGGACCTCGCTCCGGTGCTCAGGCACCATGAGGGCACTCAAGTGATAGTGCCCCTCCTCGGGTCCAAGACCATCGAAGATCTCCTTTGCGTGATGGCGGGTGCTCACGATGCAGAGCACCTGCTCGGCCTCTCTCATCCGGGCCACGAGCTCGCCGTTCTCCTGTGGCCCAATGTCCTTGACATGGACTCGCTTTAGATTGGTGGAGAGTCTCGTTGGATCCGGGATGATCTCACGCACACCCTTCAAGCCGATTTGGAAGTCACCTCTGTGGAGCAGTGCTGGCTGTGTTGCTGTGCACAGGACAACCGACGAGCCGTACCCCCGCGTGAGCTCGTGCAAAGCACGAAGGCAAGGATGAAGCAGGTGGACGGGCAGGGTCTGAACTTCGTCCAGGATGACAACCGAGCCTGCAATGCGATGGAGCTTCCGGCAGCGAGACGTCTTGTTGTGGAACAATGATTCATAGAACTGCACGGAAGTCGTGACGATCAGAGGGGCGTCCCAGTTCTCCGTAGCCAAGCGGCTTGAGACGGTCTCGTTTCCAGGAGAAGCGAGATTGCTGTGGTGTTCCAGGACGACGTCCGATCCAAGTGTCTTGGAGACCGAGGACATCGCTTTGCGAAAAACATCCACGTTCTGTTCGATGATGCTCGTGAACGGAACGACGTAGATCACCCGATCGAGCCCGTGGGTGATCGCATGACGTATGGCGAACGCCAACGACGAGAGGGTCTTGCCTCCCCCGGTCGGAACGGTGAGGGAGAACAGACCCGGCTCCTCGGTCGCTGCGCTCAGGCAGGCCTCTCGCACGAGACACCTTTCGCGATCGACGAGTGCCTGCGACGGCGAGAAGGCGCCGACGTAGTCGGTGAGTGCAGCCTCCATGCGAGGCAGGATATCTGCGGGCCAGTCGGGCCGTGAATCTGCACGCCGCGCATCCTTGAAGCGCTCAGTGTCAAGGAAGTCAGCGTCGACCAGGCACGAGAAAAGCATCCTGGTAAAGAAGGCTGTGCCGAATCCGTCTCGTTGCCCCAAGGCCTCCCCAAGATGGGCAGGTGGAGTCAAGCCCCGCGTGGCTGGAGTGGCCTTGAAGTCGCTTTGCCAGGGCGGCACCTCCTTGGCGAGTGAACTCTCCAAACAGGTTCCGTCGCTGCGGCCGTCGGGAAGGCCCCCGTGATGGCCGTTGATGGCGTAGGCCAAGAGGTGACCAAGTACGGTGTCTTGACTCACGGCATGCTGGGCGCCAGCGGTCTTATGATCTGGCCCCTTTGGCCTGCTGCCTTTGCCTTGGGCACTCGATGCCCTCAGGTACGCCTGGAACTCATCGGATGACTTCCCCAGGTCATGCCAGAGCCCTGCGAGTCTCCCCCAGTCTCTGGCGCCAAATCGGCTGGCGTAGCCTGCTGCCATCTTTGCCACCTTTGCAAGGTGGGTGCTCAGTCGGTGCCATTCGTGTTGAGCAGTGTCGTCCCTGGTGTGTGCAAACGGACCACTCGAACTCAGTGACTTCGCGCCTTCGGTTTTCACTCGGCATTCTCCAGGTTCCTCGATAACTGTACGCTGCTGGGCTTGGACGGGGGACTGCAAACACCCAACGCCCGGGATCGACAACACCAGCAATGCGCGCTCTGCTCGCCCAGAATGTCTGGTGAGACCCAGCGATTATCGTGAGCGGCCGATCTAGACTGGCCACGTTGAACCCCATGGTTGAAGAGCTGCTCCTTGTCCTTGCCGAGGTTTCCCACGTGCCTGCAGTAGCTTCCCATGGTTGCGCCGGTCGCCTGCGGCCCATGGTCGCGGGCCTCGCCGTGCTCATCGCGGCGGGCGTGGCGTTCACCTGGGAGCTCTGGCGTCCCGAGCCCGGCGAGAGCTTCTCCGGCGCACCGCCCGCTGCCACCGTCGTCGAGAAGTCCCTGGCCGAGCGGCTGCACGACGACGTGACCACCCTGTCGGTTCGCTACGGCGAGCGCAGCATGCAGCGGGTCGAGACGTTGAATGCCAGCGCCGATTGGGTCGCTGAGCAGCTGGAAGACGCGGGCCTCACTGTGCGCCGCCAGCAGCTCGACGTCTCAGGTCAGGTGGTGGAGAACGTGTCTACCACCTTGCCTGGGACGGAGTGGCCCGACGAGCTGGTGGTGATCGGCGCGCACTACGACACCGCGGCAGGTAGCCCTGGCGCCAACGCCAACGGCAGCGGCGTGGCGGCGACGTTGGCCCTGGCGAAGATGTTGAGCGCAGCAGAACACCGACGCAGTGTGGTCCTTGTGTTCTTCGCCTGCTCTGTCGAGCCGTTCATGCAGACCGACTCCATGGGCAGCCTGATCTGGGCCCGCGCCGCAGAGGCCGGGGGACAAGAGGTTGTGGCCATGCTGAGCCTCGACTCGCTGGGCTACTACACAGACGAACCGGCGACCCAGCACTTCCCCCGGGAGATCGCGAGCTTCTATCCCAAGGTGGGAGACTTCGTGTCGGTGGTGGGCAACTTCCCGTCGGCGGGGCTGGCGAACCGGGTCATCGGCTTGTTTCGCGACGTGGCCTCGGTGCCCAGCGAGATGGGCGTGGGCATGCCGTCGTGGGATGGCGTGGGCTGGTCAGACCATTGGTCGTTCTGGCAGTGCGGTTGGCCCGCGCTGATCGTCAGCGACAGCGGGCCCTATCGCGACCCGGCCTACCAGCGCTGGAATGACAGGGCTGGCCGCCTCGACTACGAGACCATGGCGCGCATCGTCGTGGCCCTGGAGAGCGTGGTCACGCACCTGGCCAACGACGACTGAGCGGGCGGCCGAGGAGCTACGAGCGGAGGCGAGGCAGGGTGAACTCCGCTTTCCGTGAATACCTCGAACCTCGGTCAGAGCGCCCCTTGTAGCGCCTGCCAGAAGCGCTCGTTGGTGAACTCGTCCTGCTTGCGCTCCCAGCCGCGCTGAGCCATGGCATGGCGACGTGGTTCGTCTCGCAGCAGCTCGTCGACGCGCTGGGCGAGTTCTTGCTCGGTGTGGATGATGTAACCCGTGCGTCCATCGAGAATCTGCTCGTTGCAGGCGTTGAAGATCGCACCCTCGTCATCGCGTCCGAGCCCGAGGCAGGGGACGCCGCGGGAACAGGCCTCCATCACCGTGAGCGAGTAGTGCTCCTGTCGCGATGCGGTGAGGAACAGGCTCGCTGTCTCGAACCGCGGCGAGAGGTCGGCTTCGTGTCCGCAGAACTCGACTCTCTCCGTCAGCCCGAGCTGCTCGCACTGACGCTCGAGGAGCTGCCGCTCAGGGCCGTCGCCGGCGATGATGAGCTGCCAATCCGTCGACTTCAGCAACGCGACGGATCGCATCAGAAAACCCACGTTCTTGCTGGGGATCAACCGTCCCACCCAGAGCAGTTGGGCGGGGCGCGGGCGATCGAAGCTCGGCGGCGGGAGCGCTTCATATTCTTGGGACACGTAGACCGCTATCAGGCTCTTGTGCTGCAGGGGCAGCTCGTAGGTTCGCTCCAGCACTTCGATGGCGGGCTGGGTGAAGCGCAGCACTCGGTCACAGCGCTGCAAGGCCCAGCGCTCCAGGTCGGGCGCGGTGGCCAGCACATCGAGGGGCGCGTAGAAGAAGCGCGCCGATTGTTCGACCAGGGTGGGCAGCACGGTGAGGTCAGAACCGTAAGCCAGATCGAAGCGCTCGCCGGGCTCCATGGCGTGGAGTCGACGCACGCTCAGCCCGGTGGGGAGCGTTCGGGTGCACTCCTCGCAGAAGACCGTGACCGTGTGGCCGTGCTCGCTGAACAGCAGCGCGACATCGACGATATAGCGACTGCTGCCATCCCATGAGCCGATGAGGCCGTGGGCCAGGGCGACGTTCATGGCCATCTTGCCCAGCTCATGCCGGGTGTGCCGGTCCCGCCGCAGCTGGTGTTCTGGCGCACCCCGTTGCTCATCGGGCGTATTCGTTCGGTCGATAGTCACTCATGTGTTCGGTGATGTAAGCGATGGTGCGGTCCAGGCCGGTGGCCAGGTCTACGGTGGGCGTCCACTGCAACAACTGCCTGGCCAGGGACGGGTCGCAGAGGAGCTGGTCGACTTCAGAGGTGGCGGGTCGCAGGCGCGAGCTGTCGGCTACCACCTCGCACTCGCTGAGACCGCAGCGTTCGAGAATGCGCCGCGCCAGCTCGGCGATGGCAAGGCCCTCGCCGCTGCCCACATGGATCGTCTGGCCGCACACATCGCTGGCCACCGCCGCTGCCATGAACGCCGCCACCGTGTCGTCGACGAAGAGCAGGTCGCGCACGGCGGATGTGTTGCCCAGGCGCACCGAGTCGCCCGCCAACGCCTGGCTGATGATGGTGGGCACGATGGCTCGGGCCGACTGCCTCGGTCCGTAGGTGTTGAAGGGCCGCAAGGTGACCACGGGCACATCGAAGCTGCTGGCGTAGCTGTTGGCGAACATGTCCCCGGCGATCTTGCTCGCGGCGTAGGGGGACTGGGCGCGCAGCGGGTGCTCCTCGGTCATGGGCACGGTGCGCGCCGTGCCGTAGCACTCGGAGGTCGACGTGTGCACCAGCCGTCCCACGCCCTGGGCCCGCACCGCCTCGAGCACGTTGAGCGTGCCGGTGACGTTGGTGGCCAGGTAGCTGCGCGGCGACTGGTACGAGTAGGGGATGCCGATGAGCGCCGCCAGGTGGAACACGACCTGGCAGCCCTGGCAGGCGTCCCTGACCCGCTCGGCATCACGGATGTCCCCGGCGACGTACTCGATCTGTCGCTGCACTTCGGGCGCCGCCTCTTCGAGCAGGCCTCGGCTGCCGTCGGAGCGGTAGTGCAGAAACGCCACCACCTCGCAGCCCTCGCGCGCCAGGGCTTCGGTGAGGTGCGAGCCGATGAAACCGCCGGCGCCGGTGACGAGCACGCGAGCGCCGCGCAGAGAACCAGGCTGCAAGGTCATGGAAGAGCGATCTGTGTGGAGAGGGCTGAGAGCAGTGCGTTGCAGACCTGCTGGATCTGATCGTCGGTGAGCGCGACGTACAGCGGCAGGGTCAGCAGGCGGGTTGCCAGCTCTTCGGTGACAGGCAGGCCGGGGGTGTCGGGACTCCCGGCCGCCGTCTTCGCGAAGAGGCTGAACTGATGGATCGGCGGGTAGTGCACGCTGGTCTGGATGCCCTGGTCAGCCAGGGCGGCGCGGACGCCTTCGCGATCAGAACCTGGGGGCAGCGCGACCACCATGAGATGGCAGGCCGAAACCTGTTCGTCTCCCACCAGGGGGATGGTCACGGCCTCGCCGAGCGCCTTCGCGTAGAGTCGCCGCAGCTCTCGTCGCCGTGCGTTGCCAGCTGTGAGTTTTCGCAGCTGCACCCGGCCCAGGGCCGCAGCCATCTCGGTCATCCGTGCATTTGTACCGTGCATGGCGACGTCGTCCGCTGCCATGTGGCCGACCGCCTTGTCGTGGCTGCTCGCCACTCGCCCGTGGGACCGCAGGGCTCTGCAGGTCTGGGCCATGGACTCGTCGTGGGTGAGCACCATGCCTCCTTCGCCCGTGGCCAGGTTCTTGTTGGCGTAGAAGCTGAAGCAGGCGGCGTCGGCGAGGCGGCCGACCTCCGGCGTTCCCGCGGCGTGGGCGGCGTCGGCGATCAGTGCCAGCCCGTGCTGGTCGGCAAGGGCGCGCAAGCTGACCATGTCGCAGAGCGATCCGCCGTAGTGCACGGGCAGCAGGGCTCGGGTGTGTTCGGTGAGGCGTTGGGCCGCGTCCGCAGGGTCGAGCAGGGGCCGCTGAGCAGAGATCACGTCTGCGAATACCGGGCGTGCGCCGCACTGCAGTACAGCGTGCGCGGTGGCGACAAAAGTGAGCGACGGCACGATGACCTCATGACCGGGCCCTACGCCAGCGGCGCGGAGAGCCACGAACAGCGCCGAGCTGCCTGAACTCACCGCCACGGCGTGAGGCGCATCGTGGGTCACCGCGAACTCCCGCTCAAAGGCCTCGGTCTCCGGCCCCGTGGACAGCCAGCGCGAGGCGATGACCGCTGCCACAGCGGCGGCTTCCTGCTCGTCGTAGTCGAGAGCGCTGAGGGGGAGGGTCCACATGATCAGGGTGATCGTACCGGGTGGCGCGGTCAGGGGCGCTGCAGCAGCCAGGCCCGGTGAGTGGGCGTGTCCCCGCCGTAGCCGCTGACCACGGCGTCTGCCTGCCAGATCACCGCGAAGCCGTCGAACCACTCGGTCGGGACGAGGGGCTGCCCCCCGGCAAAGTCGAGGGCGTGGGTCCGGTCCCAGAAGAAGAGCTGGCCGGTGGGGGAGGCGATGCGGGTGATCTCGGCCGCCAGGTGTCGGCGATCGGCGGCGCTGGCGATGCTGGAGAACACGGTGCAGAGCGAGACCCAGGACACGGAGCCAGCTTCCATGGGCCAGGGTGCGTGGTCGACCTCACGCCAGGTGATGGCAGGGTTCAGGGTGGCTGCCAGGGCCAACGCGCCGGCTCGCAGGTCGACCCCTGTGAGCTGGCCGGGCGTGAGGCCAAGGTCGAGGTACACGCGTGTGGACCGCCCGTTGCCGCAACCCACGTCGACCACCGCGAGCTCGTCGTGAGGCCGTCCCGACGCTCGCAGCGCATAGGCAAGACAGCGCAGGAGTTCGACGCGGTGCTCGAGTTCGACGTCCCGCACCAAGGGGTTCCAGGTGTCCGACTGGCCAGGCTCGAGGGCGGCGTAGTCGTCGCGCACTTGCTGAAAGCGGGGCTGGTCTTCGGCGGTCACGGGCTGCCCTCGTCAGGGGACGGGGCCAGGTCGGGGCAGAGGCTCAGGTCGTAGACCGAGAGGCGGGTGAAGCGCACGGCGCTGTCCCAGGTGCCCAGGCCCAGGCGATCCCGGGGCACCGCAGCCGTGGCGTGGGGATCGTCGCGCTCGAGCAGGACCTCGCCGTCTTTCCAGAGAAACACCACGCCGTTGCGGTAGCCCGCCGCGACCTTGACGGTCTGCTCGGGCACGAGGGGCTGGCCTGGCACGCGCCAGGTGGGCCCGGTGGGATGGTGTTCGAGCCCATGGTCGTGCGCGTACCACCCGGCGGTGCCGACGATCCAGGCTTCGCAGAGTCCGTCACCGTAGATGGATCCGGCGGCGCGAAAGAACCCGTTGGCGTCGCTGTGGTGACCGGGCATGGACGTAGCCTCGAAGACCATGGCCACGTCGTCGGGATAGCTGTCCCCGCTCCAGAGCACCGCCGCGCTGTCGCCCTCGATCGAGCCCACCAACCCGTCGACCGTGGGTGTCCAGGAGCCGGTCTCGATGTGCCAACCCTGCGGCAAGGTGGCACTGTCGAAGCGGTGGTCGCAGATGAGCGCGCCGGGTGTGAGGCGCAGGGCACCTCGGGCCAGGTCGAGCAGCAGCGCTGCCGGCGCTGAACTGTGTGACGCACTCAAGCCCTGGCGCTCAGCTGCTCAGCCCGTGATGGACCATGTCTTCCATGGCGTCGAGGAAGCGATCGAGCTCGGGCAGGCTGGTGTACACGCTGGGGGAGACCCGCAGCCCTTCGAACTCGTCGTGCTTGATCACCGTGGTGTAGATGCGGTGCTTCTTCCACAGCTGGGCGTGCACGGCGCCCGAGTCGAGGCCCTTGATCTGCACGTTGGCGATGCCGCAGGCCTTGCCGGCCGCCAGGCTGGTGTTGAGCTGGATGCGCTCGTGCTTCGCCAGGGGCACGGCCCAGTGATCACGGAGCTTGAGCATGCGCGCCAGCTTGTGGGCACTACCCAGCCCCTGGTGAAACGACAGCGCCTCGGCGATGGCCAGCACGTTGGCCACAGGGTAGGTGCCGATCTCCTCGTACTTGCGGATGTTGTCCCGCCTGGATTCGGCGGCGGCCATGAGCGGCCAGAGATCGCCGATGAGCGGCTTGCGCACGTAGAGGAGCCCGGTGCCGATGGGGGCGAAGAGCCACTTGTGCAGGCTGGTGGCGTAGTAGTCGCAGTCGAGCTCGGCCAGGTTGAAGTCAAGATGGGCGAAGGCGTGGGCGCCGTCGATGATCACCGGCACGCCGTGCTTGCGGGCCATGGCCACCACACGCTTCACGGGCAGCACCTGCCCGGTGAGGTTGATCACGTGGCAGATCAGGATCAGCTTCGTGCGCGGGGTGATGTTCTGCTCGAACAGCCGCACGATCTCGTCGTCGTCTTCTGCAGGGGTGGGGATCGAAAATTGCTTCAGCACGATGCCCTCACGGGCCGCCCGCTGCTGAAAGGTGGTGATCATCCGCGGGTAGTCCTGGTTCGTGGTCAGGACCTCGTCGCCCGCCTTCAGGTCGAACCCGAACTGGCAGATCTGCAGCCCCTCAGAAGCGTTGCGGGTGATGGCCAGCTCTTCGGGGTCGACCTTCCACTCACGAGCCAGCGACTGGCGCACCGCTTCTTTGTGGGGTTCGAGCAGGCGCCACATGGTGTAGGCCGGCGCCTGGTTCATCACGGCCAGATGCCGGGCCATGGCGTCCTGCACCGAGCCCGGCGCCGGGCTCACGCCCCCGTTGTTCAGGTTGATCATGGACCGATCGACAGTGAACGCCCGCCCCACGTCCCACCAGAAGTCCTCGTCGTCAGCGACCTCAAGCGCCGAGCGGCCCTGAGCCCGAGGCAAGGCCGCCAACCCAGGCCCAGCGAGGCGCGGATCAAAGCCGATCCCCGCGGCAACAGCAGGCAACCCCAAAGCCCCCAAGAACCCACGCCGATTCATCATCACTCCAACTCCAAGACCACCGTGCCCGAGGCGCCTTCGCGCGAGCGGGATTCGATAGACAACCCTCCCCCCTCAGGAAGGCCGAGCCGACCCTAGCCCCCGAAAGACAGCAGCTCGACCTCGAACACCAAGGTCGCGCGAGCGGGGATGACCGGGGGGCTGCCACGCTCGCCGTAGCCGAGCTGGTGGGGGATGACCAGGTAGCGGGTGCCGCCGGCCTTCATGCCGCCCACGCCTTCGGTCCAGCCCGCGATCACGCCCTGCAGGTTGAACTCGATGGGCTGGCCGCGGTCACGGGAGGAGTCGAACTTGGTGCCGTTGGGCAGCCAGCCGGTGTAGTGCACCTTGACCTTCTGGGTGGGCGCGGGCGTGGGGCCTTCGCCCTCGGTGACGTCGAGGGTCCATAGGCCGGTGTCGCTGATCTGGCCGTTGCTCACGTCCAGGCCCTTGCTGGCCACGTACTCGATCCCGGCCTGGAGGGCGGCCATGGATTCGGCGAGCTGCTTCTCGGCCCATGCGGCACGAGCCCTCTCGCCCGCGGCGATGGCCTTGTCAGCCACCTTCTTGTCGACGATGACCATCTCGCTGATGGTGATGGGTTCGAGGGCAGCGGCAGGGCTCGAACCATCGGCCCGGCGGTCGTACTTGACCTCGGCGTTGATGATCTTCTCGAAGGTGTCCACGCCGCCAACGACCTTGCCGAAGACGCAGTAGCCCCACGACCGGTCGTCAGCGGTGCTGACATGGTCGAGCATGGCGTTGGCCTTGTCGTTGATGAAGAACTGGCTGGAGGCCGTGTGGGCGCCGGGCGTGCGGGCCATGGCCAGGGTCAGGCGTTCGTTCTTCAGCCCGTTGTCCGCCTCGTTCAGGATCTGGCCCATGGTCTCCTTGGGGATGTAGCCCTCGGACAGGCCACCGCCCTGGGCCATGAAGCCCTTGATGATGCGGTGAAACATGGTGCCGGTGTAGAAGCCGTTCTTCGCGTAGGTCAGGAAGTTGGCCGTGGTGATGGGCGCCTTGTCGAGATAGAGCTCGATGGTCATGTCGCCCAGGCTGGTCTTCATGATCACCTGGGTGGTGGCGCCCATTGAGGGTGTGGCCTCATCGCCAGCCATGCCGTCCTGGCTGGTGGCGGGGGAGGCGAGGAGGCAGCAGGCGAGAACGCTGAGAGCGATGGCGATGGGGGCGCGCATGGGCGGTCCTAGGGTCGGGTGCAGGGGAGGATCATCGACGGGTCGGGCTGCCCACAATAGTCAATGGGGTGCGATGGGCGCCAATGCTGGTGATCCTTGGCTGGAAGGACCAGGCAGGCCCTACGCCGTCTTGTCGCCGCCACTGGCAAGGGTGCCTCCCATGGGGTGCAATGGACCCGCACAGAGCCGCAAGCGCGATGTCTGGCCGTCAGGCCCATTTCGACACGGTCGGCCGACGGGAGGTCCACATGTTCTTGTTCAGACAGCTGGCAGAGATCCTGAGGGGGTCGGCAGCTCCGATCCAGATGGTGATGGCCTGCGTGATGGGTTGCCTGATCGGCTTCGTGCCAGGGGGCTTCGACCACGCCGGCTTGATGGTCGCCTGGATTCTCTTGCTCATCGTCCTCAACGCGAACCTGGGCGTGGCCCTGGCGATGGCTGCGGGGGCCAAGGTGCTCTCCCTGGCGCTGATGTCGGTGTCCTTTGGTGTGGGCCGTTGGCTGTTGGAGGGCCCTGCAGAGGCAGCCGTGGCCTGGGCCAACGACGCACCCCTCCTGGCCCTGCTCGACCTGGAGTACTACGCAGTCACCGGGGGCATCGTGATGGCGGCAGCCATCGGGTTGGTCACAGGCATCGTCATGGTCGTGGTGATCTCGGGCTTCAGGAAGAAGTTCGCCGGCCTCGAAGAGGGCAGCGAGCGTTACCAGAAGCTGAACTCCAAACGCTCCGTGCGTTTCTTGCTCTGGTTGATCGTGGGCAAGGGCCACGGCAAGAAGACCTACGGTGAGTTGCTCACCCACCGCGACTGGAACCCCGTGCGCAAGTCGGGCGCGGTGGTGGTCGCGGTCCTGATCGCTCTCTTCCTCTTCGTCCCCGACCTGCTGTCCGGGCCGTTTCTGACCTCTGCCGCACGGGACGGTCTCGCCTCCGGTAATGGGGCCACCGTTGACCTGGCGGGCTTGACCCTCGACACAAAGGCCGGGCGCCTGGTGCTGGAGGGGCTGGCCATGGCAGACAGTGCGCTGCTGGAGAACGACGTCCTGCGAGCGGTGAACATCGAAGCGGACGGCAGCATGGACGACCTGTTGCGGGGCCGTCTGGCCCTCGATCGGGTGGTGGTGATCCAGGGCAAGAACAACGTGCTCCGTTCGTCGCCGGGCATTCTCGTGGGAGCCCAGCCCGGGCCAGTCGACGAGCCCGACGATGCGCCGACGCAGACAGGGGCGGGCGGCTCTCTCGACGACTACCTCAGCGACGCCGAAGAATGGAAGGAACGTCTGGACCAGGTGCGGGAGTGGCTCGACAAGCTGTCCTCTGACGAGGACGGCGACGGTGGACACGAGGGCGAGACGCTTGAGGAGCGCCTGGCTCGCGAGGTGGCCGAGGGAGGCTACGCCAACGTCTTCGCCGAGCATCTGACCCAGGTGGCGCCAGCGTTCATGGTGCACGAGATCATCGCCGACGGCCTGGACAGCACCTACCTGCCCGGCGATCTGCTCGACGTTCGGGTGACCAACTTCTCCACGGCGCCCGCGCTCAGCGACGACCCTCTGCGCATGACCATGCAGTCGCAGAGCGGCGCCTTTGACGCCGAGTTCGCCCTGGGCGGTAGCGCCGCCGCACCCGGCGACAACGTGGTGCGTTTCTCGCTGGCCGGGCTGGCGGTCGACTCCATCGCCAGCAGCCTGGCCAAGGACGGCAAGGCGCCGCTACAGGGCGGCACCCTCGACCTCTCCATGGACGGCAGCTGGGCAGAGCAAGGCGTGGGCTTCCTCGACCTGCCCCTGGCCGTCACCCTGCGTGGCGTCACGGTCGATCTGCCCGGCGGCTCGCGGGTGGTCGACGGCGTGACGCTCATGTTTCAGATCTCCGGGCCCATCGACGACCCGTCGATCTCCTTCGACGACGGCGCCTTCACCGAGCTGCTGTTGGCCGGTGCTCGCGCTCAAGTCGATGAGGAGATCGACCGACGCAAAGACGAGCTGCAGGGCGAACTCGACGCCAAGCAGGCCGAGCTGCAGGGCGAACTCGACGCCAAGCAGGCCGAGGCCGAGGACGAGCTGAAGTCCAAGGCCAAGGGGCTGCTCGGGGGCTTGTTTGGTGACGACGATGACGGGGGCGACGACTGAATCCCGCGCGATGACACCCGCGGTCTGACCCGGTGGCAGCGCACGACCTCGCCCACGTGGCCCAGGGCACAACCCAGCCCAGGAGGACAACGGACATGATCGGCTCGCTCAACACCGCCGCACGGACGGCTGTCCTGGCTGGTTTTCTTGCTCTGGCGGCCCTGGCCTGGTTTCAGGTCTCCGATGTGATCGACGGCCAGCGCGCCCGGGAGCAAGTGGCCCGGGAGAAGATCGAAGAACTCTCTGCCGACCTGGCCAGCTCGGCTGCTGCCCTGGCCGAACGAGAGGTTGAGATCGAGGTGCTCGACACGGCCCTGCGCTACCTCAAGGTCGATCGCCGTCGGGCGCGGCTCACCGTGCTCGACCAATCGCCGATCGCCGGACAGGCCGACGGCCAGATCGAGACGCGCGTGCGCTTCACCGAGCTGGCCCCCGATGGCACGCCTCTTGGCCCCGGCCTCGAGACGGTCATCCCCGGTCGTTTCGCCTACATCGAGTCGCTGGTGATCAAGTTCGGCGACGACTACGTCGAGCAAGGGGGCACCTGGCGTGGCGCGTCCCTGTGCCTGTTTCGGCGGCTGTTCACCGAGCAGCAACGGCCTGAAGACGGTCTGATCCTCGACCCGGTGGGGGTCGAGCCCCTGGCCTACGGCGGTGATGGCGACGGCACCCCGGTCACCGATCTCTGGCGTGGCTTCTGGGACTACGCCAACGACCCCGCGGCCGCGCGAGAGGCAGGGGTGCGGGCCATCCACGGCGAGGCGCCGTTCATCGAGCTGCGCCCCGACGGCAGCTACCTGGTCGAGCTGCGGGCCAGTGGCGGGCTGAGCCTGCGCCGCGAAGAGCCTGATCGCCCATGAGTCTGTCGGAGATGTTCTCCGAGCTGCCCACCTGGGAGCAATCGGGCCTGGTGATCCTGCTTGGCCTCGTGGTCTACGTGGTGGGACGTTTCGGCGTCCTGCGCCTGCTCGATCGCATGGCCGACTCCACCGAGAACGACCTGGACGATCGGCTGGTGCTCTTCGCCCGGCGCTTCTTCGGCATGGCTCTGGTCTTCGGCGTGATCCTGGGCGTGCTCAAGGTCCACGAGATCGAGATCTCGCCCTTGCTGGCCAGCGCGGGCATCTTCGGCATCGCCCTGGGCCTCGCGGCAAAAGAGACCCTGGCGGACATCCTCGCCGGCGTGTTTCTCATCGCCGACCGGCCCATGCGCATCGGCGATCGGGTCAAGATCGAAGCCATCGGTAGAGACTGGGGCGCCTGGGGTGACGTGCTCGACATCGGTCTGCGTCGCACCAAGGTGCGCAACACGGACGGGGTGGTGGTGAACTATCCCAACAGCATCTTGGCCAACTCGGTGATCACCAACTTCTCTGATGAGCAGGGGCCGACCCGGGTGCGCCTGCGCTTGCAGCTCGACTACAGCGCCGATGTGTCTGCGGCCCGTGCGCTCACGACGGCGACCCTGGCTCGCATCGAGGGCATTGACGGAGACTCGGTCGAGCTGCTGGTGAGAGCCCTCTGGGACCAGACCGGCGGGCACATGCACGCCGGGGTGCTCGTCGAGATCCGCTACCTGATCGCCGAGGTCCGGCACCGCACCCGCATTCGCAGCCAGGCCCTTGAGAGCCTGCTCAGCGCCTACCGCGAGGCAGGGGTCCCCCTGGCCAGGCCTCACCTTGGGGTGGCTGCAGAGGGCTTCGGCCAGAGCTGACCTGCAAGCAGCCCCTGCGGCCCCGCCAGGCCCCACGATCGCCCCGGGCGGAAAGGGGTGGTGGTCTGCTAATCTGGCTCGCACCGTGCCGGGAGACGACCTTCGACTCCCCGCTGGCACGGCTCGCCTTGGCAGAGAGAATCCCATGCTTGCTGCGTCTGTTCGCCCCGTTTCCCTGGCTCTGAGCCTTGCCCTCTTCGCCCTGCTCGCCCTCCCAGGGTGCAGCTCGATGGAGGCCGTCGGCGAGGGGCCAGCCATGCCCGTCGAGGTGCCCGCCTGGAGCCTGGCCTCCACGCCTCTCGACCGCAGCGCCGAAGAGCTTGAGCTGTCCACGGCAGCGCACCTGGCCGAGATCGACCTACTCTACGACCAGATCATGGCGGTGCCTGGCACGCGCACTCCAGAGAACACCCTGTCCCTGCTCAACGAGCTGTACATGCACTTCGACGCGGCGTCCAGCGAGGCCCAGCTCTTCGCGGCCGTGCACACCGACGTGACCGTGCGCGACGCGGCGGCAGCGGCCCGCTCGGCCCTCTCGGCTCGGGGCACCGAGTTGAGCCTCGACCGCGATCTGTACGACGCCATCGCGGCCATCGACCTCTCGAACGCCGACCGGGCCACCGCCTTCGCCGTGGAGAAAGAACTGGATGACTACCGGCGCGCAGGCATCGACCTGCCCGCAGACGTCCAGGCGCAGCTGAAGGCGCTTGACGCCGAACTCGTGGAGATCGGCCAGGCCTTCGACCGCAACAACGCCGAGGCCAAGCTGGAGATCACCCTCGACTCGGTGGATCAGCTGGCCGGGTTGCCCGCAGACTTCATCGCGGCCCATGCGCCCGGGGACGACGGCAAGATCGTGCTCAACACCACCTACCCCGACTACCGCCCGGTGCTGAAGTACGCCGAGGACGGCGACGTGCGCCGGCGGTTGTTCATGCAGTACACCAACCGCGCCTGGCCAGACAATGGCGACGTGCTCGATCAGCTGATCGCCAGGCGTCACGAGAAGGCGCTGCTGCTGGGCTACGCCAGCTGGGCCGACTACGTCACCGAAGACAAGATGATCGCCACCGCACAGAACGCGGGCAACTTCATCGACCGCATCGCCACCGCCGCCCGGGATGCCTCTGCGGTCGAGGTCGAACGACTGCTGGCACGCAAGCGCCAGGACGACCCTGAGGCCACCCGGGTCGAGGCCTGGGAGTCCGGCTACTACGCCAATCTTGTGCGCAAGGAGCAGTTCGACTTCGATAGCCAGACGTTGCGTCCGTACTTCGAGTTCGAGCGGGTGCGCCAGGGCATCTTCGACATCAACAGTCGGCTCTACGGCGTGCAGTTCGTGCAGGTCCATGGCCTGAACCTCTGGCACGACAGCGTCACCGCCTGGGACCTGTTCGACGGCGAGCGGCAGATCGGCCGCTTCTACCTCGATCTCTTTCCCCGGGACAACAAGTACGGCCACGCGGCGTGCTTCGGTTACCGGGACGGCGTTGAGGGGTTGCGCCTGCCCCAGGCCACCCTGGTCTGCAACTTCCCCGATCCGTCGACCGCCGCCGATGGCATGGCGCTGATGGAGTTTGGCGAGGTCAGCACGTTCTTCCACGAGTTCGGCCACCTCATGCACAGCATGTTCGGCGGGCATCGCCCCTGGCTGATGAACACGGGCATCAGCACCGAGTGGGACTTCGTGGAGGCGCCCTCGCAGATGCTCGAAGAATGGATGCTCGACACGGAGACCCTGCAGCTGTTCGCCCGGCACTACGAGACCGACGAGCCCATCCCCGCCGAGCTGGTGGAGAAGCTGCGCAACTCTTCTGAGTTCGGCAAGGCCATGGGCACGGCTCAGCAGATGTTCTACGCGGCCCTGTCCTTCAACTGCTACAGCCGCGACCCCGCTGGCCTCGACACGACCTTGCTGGTGAAGGAGCTGCAGGCCAAGTACAGCCCCTTGCCCTTCGTCCGCGGCTCGCACATGCAGGCCAGCTTCGGGCACCTGAATGGCTACTCGGCCATCTACTACACGTACATGTGGTCGCAGGTCATCGCCAAGGACATGTTCACCCGCTTCGCCGACGAGGGCGTGCTCAACCCGCGCACCGCCGACGACTACCGGCGCGAGGTGCTCGAGGCGGGGGGCAGCCGCCCGGCGGCCGAGCTGGTCGAAGGCTTCCTGGGACGGCCGTACGACTTCGCCGCTTTCGAAGCGTGGCTGGCCCGCCCGGCCGTGCCCACGTCCTGAGTCCTTGGCTGCATGGGGTCCTGGGCGTAGCGCGACACGCCCAGGGCCCGTATGAGACCCTGAGCACCCATGCCAGACACCGATCATCCCGCCGACGGCCTCTCAGAGGCAGCCCTGCTCGAGGGGCTGGTGCAGGGGGACGGTGCGGCCTACGAGCAGCTGGTGCGCCAGCAGGGTGGGCGCATGCTGGCCGTGGCTCGGCGCTTTCTGCGCAGGGATGATCTGGCCGAAGACGCGGTCCAGGAGGCCTTTCTCCAGGCCTTCAAGAACATCGCTCGCTTCGAGGGGGGCTCCAAGCTATCGACCTGGTTGCATCGCATCGTGGTCAACGCCTGCCTGATGCGCCTGCGCAAGGCCTCTCGAAGCCGAGAGACGTCCATTGAAGACCTGCTGCCTCGCTACGGCGCCGACTCCCATCGGCTCGAGCCGGCGGGTGAGTGGGTCGAGACGGGCGAGGCTGCGGCCGAACTCCGAGAGCAACAAGAGCTGGTGCGAGCCAGCATTGACAAGTTGCCAGAGTCTTACCGAAACGTCCTCCTGCTGCGGGACATCGAACAGCTCAACACGGCAGAGACGGCCAAACTGATGGATCTCTCGATCAACGCCACCAAGATCCGCTTGCACAGGGCCCGCCAGGCCCTGCGTCAAATCCTCGACCCCCACCTCCGTGCCGATGCCCGCTGACGTGCCCCCCAATTTGCCCCCCGATCAGTCCATGACCTGTCACGAGTTCACCGACTTCATCATGGCCTGGCTAGACGGCGAGCTGCCCCCGGCGCAGAAGGCCGTCTTTGACGAGCACATGGACATCTGCGGCGACTGCGTGCGCTATCTCGAGAACTACCGCAAGACGGTGGCCCTGGGGCAGGCGGCCTATGCGCCCGTGACCGAAAAGGCCCTGCGCGAAGAGGTCCCCGAAGAGCTGGTGCAGGCCGTGCTGGCGGCCCGCCGTCTGGGCCGCGACTGAGGGCGAGGCTCGGCCCGTTGCCCGTTCCGGCAGGCCCGGCCCGGCCTCCCTCTGAGCCCTGGTCTCCCATGCACCCTGCCCTCTTGTCAGCTCTGCCCCCCGCATGAGCTCTGGCTCGTGGGGGTGAGGCCCCTTCCGATCCCGTGGTAGGCTGTGCCGCTGCTTTCGCGTTTGGCGGAGGCCGGATCGGGAACCGGAGGGATGGCCATGCAGGGCTGGCAAAGTGGGATGCGGATCTTGGTACTGCTGGCCTGTTGCCCGGCGTTGACCTGGGGCCAGTCCGGCGAAGAGGCCTTGCGTGCAGGATTGGCCGCGGCCCGTCAACTCGTCGACGATGGTGAGCTGGAGCAGGGGCATGACGCGGTCCTCGCTCTCGTCGACGAGCACGGCGACCAGGACTACATGCTGCTGCAGATCCACCGCATCAAGGAGATCTTGAAGCTGTCTGCGTTCTGGGCGACTCACGAGCGTCCCCAAGCAGAGGACCTCATCTCGGGGGACCTGGAGAGCTACAACGAGCGCTCGGGCAAGATCAAGGTGAGCTACGAGCGGGACCCGGACGCCGCGCCCGCTGACGGCGAAGGCGGTGACGGGGACACGCAGACGTTTCGAGAGCTGCTTGAGCTCTTGGGAGTGGGCACATCCCTGGAGGCCTCGGACTTCCAGTGGTTCGGCGGCGCTCCCATGCATCCCATCGTCTTCGATGGGGGTTACAGCGTGGAGGTCTCCGGGCGCATCACCGACCGAGACGATCTTCTGGGGTCCTTGTATTCCAACCCCATGGTGGTGATCAACGCGGGCGGCGAGGGGGTCTATTACATCTACTTCGGCTATCCCCGAGATCAGTACGGGTTCTTCAAGCCCAAGACGGCCCGCATCGTTCACGTCCTGGGCGACAAGGTCGAAGAACTCGACGACAACCCCAAGACGCCCCTGGAGATCGGTGAGAAGTACACCATCAAGGTCAACGTGAGCTCGTCGACCATCACCGCCAGCGCCAACGGGCGCACGTTTCTGAAGGCCAAGAAGAGGGGCAAGTCGTTCGGCCAGTTCGGCTTTCGTGGCTGTCCCAAGATCTCTGGCCTGGTGCTCAACGGTCAGGCAAACACGGCCTGGCTCGAGGGCCTCGCCGATGCCTGGGTGCAAACAGCGTGGGATGACTTCGACGAGACCTACGACCCCCTCGATGAGCTGTCCACCGACCTCGCGGATCGCGTGGGGCGCGCGAAGGAGCGGCCCAGAGGGCTGCTACCCGAGTACCCAGGTGTGCAGTTTCCGGGCAACAAGGAGTATCTCGAGCTGTTCGAGGGCTTCGCCGCCAAGGGCAGCTTCAAGAAGATCCTGACCTACATGGAGGACCTGTCCTCCAAGAAGGTCTCTGACGGGTTCCGGCTGTTCATGACGGCGGAGGTTCAGGCCCGCCTGGGTCAACAGGCAGAGTGCCTGGCGACCTGCGACAAGGTCATCGAGGCCTACCCCGGTTTCGCGCCGGCCTACCTGTTGCGACTGAACATGTTGACCGCCCTCGACCGCCGGGAGGAAGCCCTGGCCGAGCTGCGGGCCTTGGTCTCTGCCGGTGAGAGCGACGACACGGCGGTGTCCGCGCTCGACGACCGTCTCTGCGTCTCCCTGGCCGGGGCGTTGGTGCAGGCGGGTGACTACGAAGGGGCCAGGGAGGCCATGCGCAGGGCCATCGCCGACGGTGTCCCCCCTGCTGAGCTCGAAGGCGTGGCCTTCATGATGACCCGGGCCCGCTTCGGCCCCGAGTGGTCCACGGCCTACGAGTTCAAGTCGAAGAGCTACGAGGTGCGCTCGGACCTGAGCCAGAAGACCTGCTCTGAAGCCACCAAGAGCCTCGAGCAGGCGCTCTCCATGTACGAGCGCATGTTCGGTCGAGGGGAGGAGAGCGACGACGACCCGGACCGCTACCTCGTCTACATCTTCTCAGGTGCCTCGGGCTACATGAACTACGCCGGCGATCTGTTCGGCTCAGCGCCGGTGAACACCGCAGGCGTCTACACGCCCGTGCTCAAGCAGCTGCTCATCTGGAACCTTCCCGATCACGAGGGGATGATGCGCACCATTCGCCACGAGGGCTTTCATCAGTACCTCGATCGCCATGTGTCCGACGCGCCGATCTGGTTCAACGAAGGTACTGCCGAGTACTTCGAGACGGCGACGTTGAAGCGGGGCAAGATGACCCCCGGTGCGCCGCTGATGAATCACGTGGCGAGTCTCACCGCCAAGGGCACCCGCTGGACCAAGCTGAGTGAGCTGGTGCAGATGAGTCAGTCAGAGTTCTACGCCGACGCGGGCCTGCACTACGCCCAGGGCTGGGCGCTCGTGCACTACCTGCTGCACTCAGGTCGGGACGAGAAGAAGATGTACGAGACCTATCGCCAGGCTCTGGTCGACGGCGCTGACCAGAAGGGCGCGGCAGAGGTGGCCTTTGGTGGGGTCGACTGGAACGGGTTGGAGCGAGCGGTGAAGGCTCATGTGAAGGGGCTGCTCTAGCACACTCGCTCGGCTTTTTTCTGCGAGGTTCCGGGCTGCCCTGTTTTTCGCCAAGGGGGGCCGTTTCGCTCAGACAGGGTCGGCAGAGCCTCCACACTCGCTTCAGACCCCCCTTGGCGAAAAACAGGGCAGCCCTGCCCGGTGGAATGCTCGGCTTGTGTGGCCGATTGGGTGGTCGTTTTGGGGAGGCTTGGTGCGCTTGCTTGGTGCGCTTGCTTGGTGCGCTTGCTTGGTGCGCTTGCTTGGTGCGCTTGGCCTCGCACTCGCGCCTGCTCTTGCGCCTGCACTCGCGCCTGCACTCGCGCTCGCGCTGGCGCTGGGTTGGGGGGCTGGGGCCTGGCTACTGGCCGAACTGGCAGTTTTCTGGGGCGCCGCCGCAGAGGGGCCTGAGGGGACTCCGGGGCAGCCGCTGGTGCCCGTGCAGGCATCGGGCAGGGCCGTGGTGTGGCTCACGGCGAAGGCGGAGAGTTGCTTGACCACCTTGGCGCTGTCGCAATCGGGACAGCTCACCACTTCGTCGCCGTAGACGAGTTCTTCGAAGGGGTGGTGGCACTGGCTGCACAGGTATTCGTAGAGAGGCATGGGGGGCAGTCTAGCAGGCGCGGCAGGCCTCGTCCGCGTCGATGTGACGCCATCGCAGCGCTCGACATCAGGGCGCATGACGCACAGCTTGCGAGCTTGCCCCCTGCTGGCTGCGGCGGCTCCTCGCTTCGGGCTGGCGATGGGGGTGCGGGGTCTGGAGACTGGCTCTCATGAAACCTTCTGCCCTTCTGCTGCTCTCTCTCGCCTCGGCGCTGTTGCTCATGACCACCTCTTGCTCACCAGCCCAGCCCGCCACCGGGATCTGGGGTGCCTGGCTCGACAGCCCCGGCGCAGAGCTGGCGTTTGGCCTCGATCTGGCCCAGGACGCAGACGGCTGGACCGCGCACCTGGTCAACGGCGTCGAGCGCATCCCCGTGCCCACCGCGAGCTGGGAGGGCGATGAGCTCACCCTAGACATCGATCACTACGACGCGGTGATCACGGCCACGCTCTCGGGCGACGGCCGCTCTCTCGACGGCGAGTGGGTCAAACGGCGGGGGCCTGATCTGTGGACACGCATGGGCTTTCACGCCCGGGCCGGTGCTGCCGAGCGGGCGACGTTCGACGAGAACTCGGGCCAGGGCGCCGCGCTGGCAGGTCGCTGGAAGGTCCAGTTCGAGAGCGACGACCAACCGGCGGCGGCGGTCTTCTCCCTCGATGACGCGGGCCACCTGTCCGGCACCTTCATGACCACCACCGGCGACTACCGCTACCTGGCCGGCGATCTCGACGGCGACGATCTGACCCTCTCATGCTTCGACGGAGCTCACGCCTTCCTGTTCAGGATGCAGCTGTCGGATACAGGCACCTTGGCCGGCGAGTTCTGGTCCCGAGAGTCGTGGCACGAGACCTTCACCGCCGAGCGGGACGGCGACTTCGTCATGCCCGACGGCTTCGCCCTGACCCGGTTCATCGAGTCGGCGGACTTCGCCAGCCTGTCCTTCCCCGACCTGACCGGCGAGCTGCGCACCCTGGACGACCCGGCCTTCGCGGGCAAGGCGAGGGTGATCCAGATCTTCGGCAGCTGGTGCCCCAACTGTCACGACGCCAGCGACCTCATGGCCGACTTCTCCAACATCTACGGCGAGCAAGGCCTCTCGATCTTGGGCCTGGCCTTCGAGGTCACCGGAGATCTGGAGCGAGACGCCGAGCAGGTGCGCCGCTACGCCGCCCGCCACGGCGTGACCTACCCCTTGCTGGTCGCCGGCCTGTCCGACAAGGACGCCGCCAGCGAGGCCCTGCCCTTCCTGGACAAGGTGCGCAGCTACCCCACGACCGTCTTCCTTCATGGCGACGGCCGGGTGCGCGCGGTCTACCAGGGCTTCAGCGGTCCGGCGACAGGCGCGGAGTTTCAGGCGCTGCGCGCCGCCTTCTCGGGTATCGTCGAGGAACTGCTGGCGGAGTGATGCTGCGGCGCGAGCCCCCCTGAGGGGGGCTGTCGCTGGGGCGATTCTGCGCCAGCGGGCAGTTCGGCTTGGGAGACAGGGATGCGTCTGGGTCTGATCGCCGCGGCAACGCTTGGAGTGGGGGCGGTGCTCTCATTCTCGCTGCTGTTGCTCGACTCGGAAGACGCGGCACCGTCGGTGCAGTTCGTGGGTAGGGCCGACGTCGAATCACCGCTGGGCCCTGCTGTCTTGTCTGCGGCAGGTGCAGAAAAGGGTGTCCTTGCAGCGCCGGCGCTGGCGGAGCCGATTGCCGCTGGGGAGTTGGCGCTGATCGAGGATCTGTCTAAGCCAGCTCCTGATCCACCCAATCTCATCGGTCAGATTGTCGACCAAGACGGCCGGCCCGTAGTGGGTGCGCGAGTGGGACTGCTGCCCGACCGCAGGGCATTGGATCTGCAGCGCCAGCGACACCGGGCCGATCACCCGGACGAACCCTTGCCTCTGCCGCGCCTTGCCGCCGAGGTGAGATCGGAGAAGGAAGGTCGCTTCTCGATGCACACGGAGGGGCTGCGCATCAACCCTTGGTCCAGCAACGGTGAGGCGGTGGTATTGCAGCTTGTGGTGAGCGCTGAACATCACGGCACGGTCTTGGAGTTTGTCGAGTGGGTCGGCGATCAGCTCACGGTGGTGCCACCCATCGTTCTGGATCGGGAGCTGCTTATCACCGGAAGAGTGTTGGACGCTTCGGGTCGTCCGCTCTCCGGCGTCTCCGTGCGCCCCTTGCTCTGGGAACCCATGCGGGGCCTGCCTTGGAGAGGGTTGGGCGATACAGAGAGGCAGTTCTTGCCGAGCCTCCTGTCGGTCCTTTCCGATGAGCGGGGGGGCTTCACGCTGACCGGCTTGTCCCCTGGCGCGGGTTGGCTGGGGCTGTGGCTTGATGGCGCTTTGCCCTGGGTGTCCGATCGATTGGACTTCACCGGTGAACTCAATACCGTGGAGGTGGGTGAGTTGATCCTGCCCCTCGGTTCGATCATCAGCGGGCATGTGCTCAACGGTGATGGTGCGGCCCTGGCTGGCGTGCGAGTGGTGGCCTCGGCGAGCCCCTATCGCCGTTCAGATGATGGCAGCGTTCACGGAGAGTTCCTCTCGCTGGTCAACAGGCGGCAGGAGTCTGTGGTGATGACAGACAGGGCGGGCGCTTTCGTCCTGGACGGCTTGGCCCATCCCCTGTATCGCGTCTACGTAGGGGCGGCGGGCTGGATGGCAGCACTGGCTGACCGAGTGCAGCCCGGGACCACAGACCTGGAGTTCACCTGCACCGAGCTCGCGGCTGTCCGGCTCCGTGTTGTCGACGGGGGTGAGATCGAAGTGACCTGGAACGACCTGCCCAGCCTGCCGCTGATTGACGGCCCTGCTCCCACAGCATCGGTGAGGTCTGAGGCTGCTCTCTTGCTGCAGGGACCTTCGCTGTCATCCCAACTGAGAGTGAGAACCGGTCCTCGCGCAGGTGAGTGGTCTGTGAGTGGTCTTGCTGCGGAAGATCTGCTGCTCGATGTGACCGCGCCGGGCTTCACGTCGTGGGCCGGTGGGCCCCTGGACCTGCCCGCGGGTCGTGATGGCTATCGCTACGTGGTCGTGCGTCGCGAGGGCATCTTGCAGGGGCTGGTTCACTCCAGCGCCGACGGCCGACCTGTTGTGGGCGCTGCAGTCTCACTGCGTTCACGCACGGCAGGCACGATCCCGCAGGAGACCTTCACTGATCGCCACGGGGCCTTTCAGTTCTCAGGAATCTCGGTGGGCAGCTACTTCGTGGCCGTCAATCGTCGTGGCTTTGTGCCCGCTGCGAGCGAGACGTTGCGTTTCGACCTGCCTGGGCAATGGCGCGAGATCATGGTGCCCATGGCGGTGGGCGGCGACGTTCAGGGGAGCCTTCGGTCACGGGCAGGTGTGCCGGCCCCCGGGCGTCTTGTCACGGCGACATTGGCCGGTCAGCCCGACGGGGCGTCTGGGCGTACGGCGCGGTCAGACCAGCAAGGGCGATTTCACTTCGCCGATCTCCCCGCCGCTGAACACATGCTGCGGGTCGAACAGGGCGCAGGTGTGCTGGTGACCATCCGCCCGGGGGAGACTACAGAGGCGATCCTCGAACTGATGAGCGACGGCGTGCTGCGGGGGCGAGTGCTGAGCCAGGGCCGGGGGCTGCCCGGCTGTGTTGTTGAGCTGACCTCGATGGCGGGCAAGTCGATTCAATCCGACACGAGCGACGGTGACGGCGAGTTCACCCTGCGGACGTTGGCTCAGGGCCCCATGACCTTGTCAGCGAGTTCACCCGCCGGCGTGGCCAGTGACAGGATAGCGGTTGACCTGGCTCCCGGAATCGAGCTGTATGTGGACCTCTACCTCTCGGCGGCCAGCGTCTCGGGGCGGGTTGATGATCGGAGCAGTGGTCGCGGCATCGCCGGTGCGGTTGTCACTGCCAGTTCATCAGCGGGAGAAGTGGAGGGGCGTACCGACTCCCTGGGTCGCTTTCACTTGGACCTGCTGCCTCCGGGCGATCTGCTCTTGCGCTGCGAACACCCCGAGTACGAGACCAGCTTGCAGGACATCGCAGGCCTTGGCCCCGAAGAGAAGCGGCAGCAGTTGCTGCTCTCCCTTGTGCGCAAGCCCCTGCCAGCGACCCTGTGGGGAGAGGCACTCTTTGAAGATGGTCTCCCGTGCTTCGACGGTACGGTGCTGTTCGCCTTGCCTCCAGAATCACAGTGGAAGCTCTCGCCCTGGCGGTACCACCTGCACGAAGACGAGGACCCCAGCCTGGATTCAGAGGCTCGCACCACCACCAAGAAGGGTCGCTACCTCTTCGAGGGACTGGATCCTGGGGACTACAAGATCGTGCAGGAGCACTGGGAGATGCAGACTCAGGCACGGGGCTGGCTGCGCCAGACCTACGTCGTCAAGACCGTCGAACTCGTCGTTGGCGACGACCTTCAAGTGGACATCGTGGTGGAAGACGGCTAGCCGTCCAGTAGCTCCAGGATGGCCACGACCCGCTCGCAGATCGGCGCGAACGTCTTGTCGAGCCTTTCGGTCGGTGACTGGCAGGTCACTCTGCTCAGCCGCCGGTGTTGCCCGCCAGCTGCAGTGGAGCGACGGCTGGCCCATCGGAAAATCTCCGCTTCAGGGCCAGTACCGGGTTCTCCAACAGGCGCCAGCTCACGTGGCCCAAGGCGAACGACACGGCGAACATCAGCAGAGTGTAGATCGTGGTGGCGGGAACGTTGGAGCCCATGATGCGCCCTGCCGTGGCCGGGTCATAGAAGCGCTGAATGACGCTGCCCACAGGTCCGTGAAACAGGTAGACGGCGTAGGAGACCTTGCCCAGGCTGCGCAGGGGGGCAGCGCTCAGGAGCGTGACCAGGCGGTTGTCTCTGGGCATGGTGATCAACCCGGCGATGCCTCCGGCGAAGAGCATGGCCATGCCGGTAAACCCGAGGGTTGCCACCATGGGCTCGTTCCAGTCGAGGGCGCCGGTGGTCACCGCCGAGAGGGCCACACCGGCTCCGCCCAGCAGGGCCGCCGGGCGCCACCAGCGGGCGAGGGTGTGGCCAGCAGCGGGGCTGCGCAGCACCAAGGCCACCAGGGACCCGAGCAGCAGGGCGTCGAGGCGAGCAGGGGTCAGCACAAACGTGGCCACCGCCGGACTGCCCATGGACAGCAGACCCGCGCGAAAGAGCAGCGCGCAAACCGAGCCGATGACGCAGAGCTTGACCAGCGCGCGTTCGCCGCACTTCCAGACCACCAGGGGCCAGGCCAGGTAGAACTGCTCTTCGACCGCGAGGGACCAGAACACGTTGGGCACCAGGTAGTCGTAGAAGCCGCCACGGGCCACGATGCTGATGTTGGTGAGATGAGCCCAGAACCAGCCCTGGTCGCCCACCGAGTCGGCCACATAGTCACCGAGCATTGCGATCTGCAGGCTGGGAGCGACCACGAACACGCCAAAGAGCACCGCGAAGTAGAGCGGGAAGATGCGCAGGGTGCGCCGCGCGTAGAAGTTCTTGAAGAAGTTCTGGCTGCCTCGTGAGTCGAGCAGCACGCCAGTGATCAGAAAGCCTGACAGGACGAAGAACAGGTCCACGCCGCACCAGCCGGCGCCAGCGATGCGAAAGGCCGCCGAGTCAAACCCCGTCAGGGCTGGCGCTCCTGCCATGAAGGCGTGGTGGACCACCACCAAGGCGATGGCCAGGCCCCGCACGCCATCGAGAACGGGCAGGTGCCGTCGGCGCTCCTTCATGACCGGAGCGCAGCTGTCGCCGTTGCTCACGCCGACGCTCGTCGATGGGTGAGTCGATTGGGGGGGTGTTGGAGCAAGGGGTCTTGATGACATGGGAGACCGTTCTGTGTGTATGGGGGGGCGTCTCTTGGGCCGTCGTTCGCGTCGCGGGGAGCACCGCTGAGATCAGAGCGAGGTGCCCTTGATGCCGTTGCTGGCAGACCAGCCTTGAGCAGCCGTGGGGTCCGGCATCCAGAACTGGTACCAGGCCTCGAGCCCGCCAGGGATGCCCGGCGGCCAAGGGGCCTGGACGGATGTGGTCCCGAGCTCGTCCAGGGGGATGGCGATCACGATGATGTCCGGAGCGGGTACAAGAATGCCCCCCCACAGCGGTACGTTCAGGGACGAGAGGCCGAGCACCAGATGGGCCACGCCACTGGGGATGCCGTCGGTCAGGGTGAGTTCGAGTGTGGCGCCCGCGGCCATGGCTCCGCTGGCGCTGAGCAGCGGCATCGGTCCGGCCCCAGAGACCGCACCACCGAGGTCGACAAGGGGAGGCGCCTGGTCATACTCGACCACGTAGCCTTGCATCCTCGAATCGTCCTCAGCCTGGTCGTTCCAGAGTTTTCCAGTGAGCGCGAACAGTCCCAGGTACTGCAGTCTCGATTCGTCGCCATTCAGATTGTTGGGTTCGCCAAGCTCCCACGCAGTGAATCTCCAGGGCTCTCCTGAGAGCCACTGCCACCCTCCGAGGGGCTCCGCCGAACCGTCGGGTTGCAGCCCACCGAGCCATGGGCCCAGACCGCCGGTGCTCTGCTCGAACCAGTAGCTCGGATCCTGGATCAGGGAGAAGATGAAGTCGTTCTCTGCCTGGGACGTGGGCGTCGCCAGATAGCCACCTCGTGCGCTAGCGTCGGCCTGGGCGTCGGTCCAGTCGATGCCATCGCCCGTGGCCAACACGGCCTCGTAGTAATGGCCGTTGCCGCCAAGCTGTGGCGACCACCAGGTGGCCTGGGCAGATGCCGTGTGAGTGACCCCCGTCATCGTCATGGCGAGGAGGAGAGCGGTGATGCCGTGTCGTGAAAAGTGCATGGATCTGCTTTCAGCAAGGGCTAAAGTTCTCAAGCTTTTCGGGCAGAGTGCGCAGCGGGCTTGAGCCCACTCGCCGCAGTGGATGTGTTCTTGCATTGCAGAACGTCTGTTGCGATTGCCCGGTGAAACACAGGAGACCGTCGTTCCCCCCGAAGGGGCACTGAACTGAAGGGCCGAAGCGTTGAGCGACGGGAAAGCCCGTTCAGTCCATTTGCCAGCGACCGGCGAAACCGTCCCTGCTCACGCCTACGCGGCCGGGCATGATCTGCCGTGCGAGAGCCACCATGCGATCGCGGTATGGCAGCGCGATGCTCTGGGCGTCGACCGCAGCCATGGCGCTCGGGAGAGGCGTGGCCAGGGTGCGTCGACCGTCGGCCGTGCCATCACCACCGATGAAGTGGTCGATGATGATCTGGTCTGCGCAACGGGAGAGCCGCTCGAAGAAGGCGGTCGGTTCAGCGAGGGGCAGCAGGGGCGCCAGGCAGATGACCACGTGGAGCCCTGCGTCGTGAAGCTGCGTGGCTGCCGCCAGCCGGGCGTCCACCGTGGCGATGGGCGGGGGCAAGCCGGGCAGCTCATCTCGGTCGCTCTCCACCGAGAGCTGCACCCGCAGACGGCACAGCTTGTGCAACGCAGACAAGACGTCGATGTGCTCGGCCACTGCCGGGCTGTGGGTCTGGACGATGAGCCCGTCCGGCGGGTCGACGACCATGGCAGCCAGCACCGCCGCGGTGATGCCCAGGCGAGGCTCCTGGGGCACGAACGGATCGGTCGCGCTGGACAGAAAGACCACGAAGCCGTCCCGCGATGTCCTCGCCCAGCGCCGCTCTCGTCGGTGCTCTGCCGTGTAGGCCGCGGCCGCGTTGACCCGCGCTTCGAGAAACGACCCCCACGGTCGCCCGCGAGTGAGCCAGCGGTTGTGGCGCACGTAGCACGAGGTGCCGCAGAGGCTGTTGCCGTGGGTGCAACCCTGGTACGGCTGGAGCGAGTGGGAGCACACCGTGCGCAGGAA
>Ga0209992_10000906_pt1 | contig 35506 bp, 42 predicted proteins | sample 2SBtaG_2_FD_182564 | JGI IMG/M metagenome (GOLD analysis project Ga0209992, IMG submission 182564) | Deep subsurface microbial communities from Kolumbo volcano to uncover new lineages of life (NeLLi) - 2SBTROV12_ACTIVE470 metaG (SPAdes)... | ecosystem: Environmental > Aquatic > Marine >...
CCTGTTGCTGCCACTACAAGTGGTGCTAGTGCTGGTGCTTTAGCTGGAGGCGTAGGTGCTGGTTCCGTTGGAGGTAGTGGCGCTGCTGGATTAGCTGCAATTCAATCAGGAGGTATGGCAACAACTGCTGGTGGTTTAAGTGCTGGTATAGGTTCTACTGCTGTTCCAGTTTCTTATGCTGCATATGGACCTACGACAAAAGCAGGTTTTGCTCAAAACGAAGCCCTGATGCGAGCATCCGCCAATCCTAATGTAGGCAACCAATTTACCAAAGCTGGTTCAGAGTTTATGACTGATAAAACGGCTGGATCAGGTTTAGATTACGGTAAGATAGGTCAAAACATACAAAGTCTTACTCAAGATAGCGATGCTAATACACAAGGGACAGCGCCAGAAGGAGATAACCCTCCTCTTGATCCAATAACACCTCAAGACGATTCAGTGCAAGCCGAATTGGATGCAGAAGCAAGGCGTATTATGGACTTTCCTGGAGGACAAGCTGAAACTGGCTTAAGTAATGTGGCAGCAAAAGGCGGTCTTGCCACGCGATATGGAATTATGAAAACACCTTCTGGTTCTTTGACAGGAGGAGAAATAGTTGGTCCTGGTACAGGAACCAGCGATACTATACGTTCAGCAATTTATCCTGATGTAGCCAGCAAACTTGGAGCAAGTTCTTCTCCTATGGGAAAAGGACATAGAGTTCAAGATGCAGCTTTATCAGACGGTGAATTTGTTATAACAGCTAAAGCAGTTGAAGGAGTAGGAAAAAATGCAGGTGCTCCACCTGGACAAGAACGCGAATACGGTAGTAAACTTTTGGATCAGGCGATGAACCAATGGCAAAGGACATAACAGAAGCAACAGTAAATGACATTTATCCACAATATAAACTACTAACAAAGGCTAAGAAGGGGTTTGGATATCCCACGAAAGACCACAACGCAGAAAAAGCTGTAGATCAATTAAGTCTTTGTGCATCTCAAGGACTTAACTTTATAGCTAAAAAAGATGGAAAGATCGTAGGGTGCATGGTCTTATGTTATGATCAACTATGGTTTTCAAATGAAACATTCCTTGTTGATATAGCATATTATGTTGATGATAAATACAGAAAAAGTTCTTTGGCAACAAGGCTCTTAAACGCATCTAAAAAAAGAGCGAAGGAACTAGGATTACCACTACATATCAGTGTAACATATGGCACTGATGTAGAACGAAAAGAGAAGTTCTTTTTACGCCAAGGATTTGAAAAAATAGGCGGTAATTATTTATTGAGGTAAAGGAATGGGAAAAAGTTCAGGTGGTAGTGCTCCAGCAGGATCAACTACCGTAATACAAGACATAGCAGAACCTTTTAAGGGTTTCGCAACAAGGTCTCTTCAAAGAGCAGAGGACTTACAAGGGCTTCCTAGTGTTCCTTTCACAGGTATAGCTACTGCGCCACCTACACCAGACGAACTTGTTGGGGCGCAAGCGTTACGCAATAGATTCTTAGAGTCTGATCCTCTTTCTGCAGAAGCTTTAGCCTTACAAAGAACTGGAGCAGACCCTATTACTGCTGCAAGCATACTAGAACGTCAAAGTCCTTTTGAATCTTTGATTGCTCAAGAAGCATATCGTAGATTAGATGAACGCACCCAACGTGATTTACAAAATCAAAGAGCCAGGGAGGTTGCTGCTGGTGGCATGGATCGTGGTAGAGGTGCTATAGAAGACAGCCTCATACGTCAACGAGCCGAAGATCAAGAACGTAAAATAGGTTTGGAAGCAGGACAAAGAGCTTTTACTGATGCATCTCGACTTGCACAAGAGGATAGAACAGCAAGAGGTCAAGCAGCACAAGGTCTATTGTCAGGACTAACACAACGACAAGCTTTAGGTAGGCGTGATATAGATGACCTATTAAAAGTGGGCGCACAATTCAGAGAGAAATTTGTGCAACCAGAACTCAATCTTGAGCGTCAACAGTTCGGAGAGTTTCGTGGTCCTGCTTCGGTTCAAAATCCTTTTGGCTTTGAGCAATTTTTCTCAGGCATCAGGTCGGCTGCACCCACACCTCTTACTACTACAACCCAACAATTTGCACAAACTCCCTCTGGTCTGCAACAAATAGGGCAAATTGCTGGAGCAGGACTAGGAATAGCTAATCAGTTTGGAGCCTTTCATGAAGGTGGTGTTGTAGAACACGCAAGAGCAGGTCACTCACATGCTGAACAAGACCCTGCTGTAATCAATCAAGTCATACAAGTATTGCAATCGCAAGGGCATCTTGTTCAAGGTCCTCAAGGTCGCATGGAATTTATGATTAGGATGCAAGATGATCCTAGTTTTAAAGCTTTGTATGATGATGCAATGGCTGGTGTTCTTCAAGGATCAGGTTATGTGCCACCTTTAGAGGAAACAGAAACAGAAACAGTAGTAGAAGAAGAGGCTGCTGTATCTCCGTCTGTAGACCAAAATGCTAATGTTGATATGGAAAGAGTAGAAAGAATTAAAAGTGGTGCTCAAGGCGGTATAGGTGACGATCTATATCAAATGTTTCGCAGAGATGATTTAGAAGGCACAGACATGATACCTAGAGATAGGGCTATAGCTAGACATCTAGCTAAGTTCCCTGTTGTCGCAGAGGAAGAAGAGTTTGCAGCATCAGTCTCACCTCCAGATATGGATGAGGGTTTCAGTGTTGGAATGGCGGAAGCAAAACCTGTTCCAGGACCAAACAACCCTACTGGTTCTGATGATTTTGATTTAGGCTTTGCTACAGGTATGAATAGAATACCTGAGATGGTTGAAGGTCGCGCTCCTTTTAATGAGTTATCAGAGATGGTTTCAGGCAGGGCAGTATCTCCTGAAGCTCCTGAAGCTCCCAGACAATATAGTGACGCAGAAATTACTGGTATGTTGGAATTTGCTAACACAGGACGTATAGGGGATGGTCGTATTCCAAAAGGCTTGAGGTCTTTAAGTCAAATTGAAATGATGGAAGAACTTAAACCTATAAGACAAAGAGCCAGAGAAAATTCTAAGGAGAGGCGCGACAAAGAAAGGCGTGAACGTATTGCTAATCGCAGAAATTTCCGTAGAAGTTCTTCTCCTGCAGAAAAATCAGCAAGCTTTGATTTTGACTTTAGTGATGTAAAAGAATTTCTTGGTTTTAAAGAAGGCGGTATTGCCAGCTTTGCTAATGGACAAGAAGTAGAAATGTTTTCAGATGAAGAAACTACTTTCACAGGTAAGCCACGAGAACAAGAAGACTTAGGAAATAAACAGGCAATGCAGAGTATGATGATTGCTGCTAATCTTGATCCTGAAAATGTGCAAGACGTTGCTAAGTTTATGAGAGAAGGCTTTGGTGAATACGCAAAAGTTCCTGGCTATCCTAGCAGAGGAAGAAAATTAATAATGGCTGAGAAAAAAGCAGGAGCAGAGGGCGCAGAAAGAAGGGCGCAAAATAGGCTAGACGATAAACAAAGGGAAGGTTCAGGAGACATAATACCTGAACCAAAAGCTAGTGAAAGTGGTGGTGGTCTAGGAAAACAAGTTGAAAGAATGATGGAGATGTATGAGAAGTCTTTTCAAGAAAAGAAGACTAAAGGATTTCCTGAAAAAATTCCTATGTCAGATGCACAAAGAAAAGAAGGTATTATTGGCGCAATAGCAGCAGCACTTATGGGAATTAAAAGCGATCCTGATACAGGACGAGCAGATTTTTCTGGTGTAGGAGCAGCTACAAATAAATACATGTCTGGATATATGGCTGGACTTGAGAAGAGAAGGAAAGACGTTATAGCTGCAGAAGCTGCCAGCAGAGCAGCCATGTTAGAAGGAGCTAAAGCTTCAACAGGAATGTTTAAAGATTTAAGCGCAGGACAAAAATCTGTAGCTGAAGCAGAGTTAGCCAGATTTAAAATAGAGAATCCAAACATAGACATTATTAAATCTTCAATAGGACCAATAATAACACAATGGGCTTCTGGACTTCTGACAGACGAGGCGAAAGATGCTGCCATCGCTGAGATTATAAACAGGGATTATACCTCAGGAGGAGTTCTTAATGTGGCAGGAACTACTACAATATTAACTCCTGATCGACTAGAAGCGATGAAGAAGCAAAACAGGTAATGGCTGAACCAGAGCTTATTCCAGATTCCCCAGAACTGGCGGAAATAAGGGAAAGTTATCCAGAGGAGCTTAAAGGATTTACTGATCCCCAAATAGCTGAATTTGTTTGGCAAACAGATGTTGTTGAACGAGGCGTAGAGGATCAATATGATAAGGATTTATTTTTTCAAGCACTTGGAACCTACCGTAATGACATAGACTTTTTTGATAGCGTAGCCAGAGGTGCATCACGAGCTTGGTATAATCTTTCTGATGGACTTGATCAGGTTGATCGACAAATCAGAGATGCTATGCCTGGTGGTATCTTTGATGATATCATGCTTACTGATGATCAGTATGCTGACAGATTTGTAGCCAGAGATACAGCACGACAAAGAAACTCTATGTCTCTTGAAGACCTCAATAGATTATTAGCTATCACTTCTGAAGACTCTGCCATAGGGGATTGGACATCAGAAATTTGGGACATCTCCCTTATCGGAGGTCTCTTATCTGAAAGTTTTGTTCAATATGCGCCAGCATTGGTAGGATCAGCCCTTACAACTGTAGCTACTGGAGGTCTAGCAGCCCCTATTGTTGCTGCTTTCCTTATTCAAAGCGGTGTTGTAGGAAGCAGCGCTTTTCATGAATACCTGAGAGAAGAAGAAGGTGTTCAAACCAAAGAAGATTACCTAAGAGTATTCAATGATCCTGATGCAATGAACAGAGCAGTAGTGCATGGGGCTAAGTATGGTCTGCCTGTAGCTGCCCTAGATGCTTTTAGTTTGGGTATAGCAGGTAAAATTGCACCTCTTATAGGAACTGCACAAAAAGCCACAAGAAATGCCAATCGAATAAGAACAGGCAAAGCACTTAATAATGCTGTGTCGGGGAAACGTAAGGCTGCACGATGGGCAGGACGCTGGACACCTGAAGTTCTTGCACAAGGAGGACTTGGAGCAGGAGGGGAGTTAGCTGGAAGCTATTGGGCTACAGGAAAAGTAAATCAAGGTGAAGCTTTTCTTGAGGCAATCCTCGAACCTATGATGTTGCCTGTAGAACTGGCTGTGAAATCACCTAAAGCAACAGCTAAAGCTCTCATTCGTAAACGAGTTAAAAATATGTCTGAGACAGAAGTTCGGGCAAGCTTAAAACGTAAGGGTATAAACACTGCCACACAAACCGAAACTGAGGCTCGTCAAACTCTCGAAGAAAATATGGGGCCTATTGAAGCTGGCTCTACTGCAACAAAGGTGGCAACAGAAAATAGAAAAGAAAGCCAAGACAAAGAATATGAAACCGAAACTGTTTTGGATATGCGCGAAGAAGTTTTTAACCTGGTTCCGCTTACTGACAGAGTGCTAGAAGGACGAAGAACAAGAAGGGATGCAGGTGACGAAGAGTGGTCTTCAGAGATAAATAAAAAGCAGATTACATTCAACGCTGCTGATCTAGCTGAAGGACAAGCAGGAACACTTCAAGATTTGGGTTACATAAAAGAAGAGGGTGCTGGAAAATACAGTCTTACTCCTGCAGGTTTATCAGCAACTATGGACACCCCCATAACTGAACGAGTAGCTCCTCCAAAACGCTCACGCAATAAAGATGGTACTCATAGCTATGGTAATTACACCATTAAAAAAGATAAAAAGAAGTGGGTAGTTGATGATAATAGACTTAAAGACTTTACCTTTAAAAATTTAAACGAAGCCACAAGTGCTATTGACAATCTTGAAGCTCCAGTAGAGCAGACTGTCGAAACTCCTGTAGAACCCTTAACAACTGAAGAAATTGTTGAAGACGAGGCATCCAAGGTAAAGAGCTATCCAAACTATCAGGAGACTGCCAGTTCTATTATAGCTTCGATGCAAGAGGATATAGATGCAGGAGTAGCACCAGATCAAAGACCCACAGTTGACCAAAGAATTGCTGATGCTTTGGAAGCTGCTGACGAAAATTTAGATGAGACAAGTAAACCTGTTGAAATGGAAAACATTCTTAAAACAATTCGGGATGTTTTAACGCTCACAAAGAAAGGCAAGCCAAGGAAAAAAATTAATAAGGCGTTGATGGAGGAGATTGATGGAGGCATACGAACTGCTGAAGGCGGTCTATCTATGCTCAACAACGAAAAGGCAGGTCCTCAGGTAGAGGGAACTCCTGCTACCAATATTGAACCTACACCTGAAGACGTTGCTGAAACTGTAACAGAAGAAGATGTTGAAAGAGAAAGCACTGTAACTGTAGGTCAAGGTTTAGCTGGTGTTGTTGTTGGAGAAGAAGCTGTTACTCTGGATACAGAAGCAGGAATAGGTATACGTCCTCAAGTTGAACCAGCCATGTATGAGTTCCTTGACCTGAACGCTGAAAAACTTACCGTAAAGCAAGCAGAAAAAATTCTAAGGTCACTTGGTCAATTAAAAGAAATGCGAGACCTTGAGGCTAGGGAAGGTTTTCAAAAGAATACTGCTGTTAAAGCATTAGCCAAAAGCAAATTGTTGGAACAACAAGAATTGGCTAGACAACAGGCAACAGACGCTAACATGGTGGCTGATCAAGTTACTCAAGAAAATTATGAGGCTGGTGATAACACTCTTAGAACGCTCCCACCTCAAGATCAACGTAGACTTATTGAATGGATACAACAAAGGGTTGGTCAAAATGTTGCTGTAGCTTTTGAAACAGTTAAAACCATGACTGACACAGTAAGAGAGTTAAAGAATTTACCTAAGAATATATCTGTTCAAGGTTATGCCAATCCGCTAGACAAGATTATTGTTCTGGCTTTGGATCGTAAATACTCACAAGAGGTTGCAGGTGAGGAAGCCTTTCATATTGCAGCTAGACTTTTGTTGACTCCTGAAGAGTGGGCAGTTCTCAACAATTATGATTGGATAGCTATCGCTCATGAAAATGGTATAGATGTTTCTCAGTATCCTGATGACTTACAAGCGTGGGAAGCTTTAGCCAAGATTGCATCGAAGTTTATGATGGGCGAAAAGGTTGTTAATATCGGTTCTAATAACAACAAAATAATGAACCGTCTGGTAAGATTTTTAAATCAACTGGCTAACTACATAAGAGGAAAAGGTTGGAAGAAACTTTATCCTTCACCACAAGACATATTTATTTCTTTCGATGCAGGACAAATTGCAGACAGACCACACAATCCCTATCCTTTAGGTCCTGAGTCTATGGAGTTTGATCTCAATGCTGAAGCTCAATTAGATACTCTGACCAAGGGCGCTACAGAAAACCTCCAGTTGCCTGGCGCTAAAGATAGAAACTTTGTCACTACAAAGATTGCTCAAGGGTGGGCATACTTACAAGAAGCTTTTAACCATCCTACATATTATTCAGCGAAGAACTATTTGTTTAGACCTGTCTTTAAAATTATGGAGGAGATGAGAGAGTTTCAAGATAATGTGGTTCTTGAAGGGTTAGAAGCTTTTAGAGTGTATGCGGAATCTTCAGCAGAAACTCAAGCGGAAGCTGACCAGTTTATTACTCTCCTAGATTTTATAACAACCAGAAATAATTTTCGTCCTGATCAAGGCTTCATGAGAGAAAATGAAGATGGGTCAATAACTTTTACTATGCCCACTACAGCACAGGTTGCAGGTGAAGACATACAAACAAAGTTGAATGTTCTTTATCCTGATGGGATTAATGGTGAAGCAGTACAGCTTTCTGTAGATGAGGAGTTAAATGAGGATGGCGAAGTTGTAACGGCTGCTCAGTTTGTAGAGTACACTATAAGTGGAGAGAAAGATGATAGGGGTGTGTCTCCTGCTGATGCTTTTAACTCTTATAGAAATGGCGCAGAATATCAGAAAGGTTTATTGATACAAGCTATTAATATTTTAGTTGCAGAGATGCCTAGAAATTCAACTGTTGAGGACTTGCAAGCTAGAGTTCGTCTTTTAAATTTTGAAATTGCTAACAGCTATGTGGAAGTAAATGAAAAAGGAGAGGCTGTTGAATCAGAGGAAACTAAAGCTTTAATTAAACAAAGAGATTTAGTTAATCAAGCCATTGAGTATACTACAGAGCTTAATAACAAACCGTTTTGGGTTCCCAGAATACGCCAAGGAGAACGTGCCGTTGTTGTAAAAGCTAATGGCAAAGTTCAGCACATGGAAGTTTATGACCAAAAGAAATTTGAATCTTCTAAAGCTTTTGAGAAGATGTTAGCTGATCGAGCAACAGAAGTAAGAAAAGTATATCCTAAAGGTGATGTTGGTGTAGGTGATTTTAGTTTAGGTGAAATGATAAATGACGCAACCACAAGTCCAGGAAGCTTCTCTGTAGTTTCTGGATTAGGTCTTGTCGAAGCTTTGTTTACAACGCTTAGTGATCCTGAAGCAGACAACTCAAGAATAGAAAACATTATAAAGCTAATAAAGCAGGAGACTGAAGGTAAAAAACTTAAGGGTGTAGAAGAAGTTCGCCAACCTCAAAATATTTCTGGGCATTGGAGACCTGATCTTACTGGCTATGTGAACATGGCTACTAAAAGAAATCTACACACCATGTCTTACCAACTTGGTAAAGTCATTTATAAGCCACTAATAGATAATCAATTAGATGAGATGACTTCCTCTGAGGCTGCTATAAAAGCATCTGATCCTGTTAAGGCTGCAGCCATTGGAAGAACCAGAAGATATACTGAAAAGTATTTGGCTTTTGTTAATAACCCTAAGACACAAGGAGCTTTAATTAGGAACGTAGTTTTTCATACGGCTCTTGGTGGCAGGTTCTCTAGTGCTGTTCTAAATTTAATGCAGTTACCACAAGCTTTGTTGCCTTTCTTGTATTCAGTAAATTCAGATAAGTTTCTTTTAGATAGCCCTTATGCAGTAGCAAAAAATGTGGGCATCGTGTCAAAAGCTTTTAGAGATGCAAGTCGATTAGCAGTCAAAGGTGGATGGGGAAATCTTCAGACCGCTTATAGCATGGAGTTAGAGGGAGCTAAACCTAGCTATCTTACTGAAGGTGAGTGGCAATTATTAAGAACTTTGTTTGGTCGAGGTATTCTAAGCCCTGTAAACCTTGAAGATTTGACAGACAAACTTAGCTATCAAACTCTAGTTAGAGATGCAAGTAAAGCTGCCATACCCATGCAAGCTTTAGACAAGGCTGCTGATCTTTCGAGTTGGATGTTTGGTAGCACCGAATTTCTTAACAGAGCTACCACCGCATTAGCAATGTATCGGATTGCACGAGACAATGAAGTAGTTCTAAATAAGGTTGATCAAATAAGAAAGCAAAGTCACTTCAAAGATTCAGAAGCTGTTGGCAGTATGAATTTAACTAATGATGAACAAGGGTGGGCTAATGCAGCGCATATCGCTGTAGCTGAAACTCAGTTCATGATGGGTAAGTTCAATAGACCAGGACTTTTTTATAAGGGTGGTGCTCTTGGTCCTATCTTTACGCAGTTTATGTCCTTTCCATTTCAGTATGTAGAGATGATGGCGAAAAATGTAAGACGCATGGCAACGCCAGGAGAAAGAGCAATAGGCGCAAGGATGTTATCGCTCATGGTTTTGGCTATGGTAGGAATGGCTGGTGTATTTGGCTTGCCCTTTATGGAAAACCTCAGAAGATTTATTCTAGCTATATCTGATACAGATTTAGAAAAAGATTTAAGAAAAGCTTTAATAGATGTGCTTGGTCCTACTTATACAAATGTCATAGCAAGTGGAAGTATCTTTGAGTATCTAGGAATAGAAGCTAAACAAAGGGCTGGTGTTGGTACTCTGGTGGACTCTGGTATATTTCAAGGTGACATAGGATTTATCTTTGGTCCTTTGGGTGGTGTAATAGAAACAGCGTGGACTAATGTGGGTGCTGGAATAGAGCAAGGCGATGTAAGTAAAATTGCTAGAGGCATAGTTCCTTTAGGTTTTGTCAGAGATGTGTTGGGTACTCAACTTGCTTTTGAAGAAGGCTATACAACTCAAAGAGGCACACAACTGATTGCCCCTCAAGACATACTGCCTACAGATTATTTTATTACTTTTCTGGGGTTCAATCCTGCAAACAGAGCTTTAGAAAGAGACAAGCAAGCTTACGCTAGAATGGCTCGAACTGCTGGTCAAAGAAAAAGGGATGTCGTTCTTAAGAGGGTTGCTAGGTTGTGGCGCAAATCCAGAGAAGCAACTTCTGCAACAGATCGAAAAGAATATCGGGATGAATACACCGAAGAAATTCGAGATTGGAATAAGAGAGCCATAGAAAATGAATGGCCTCGCATCACACCTCAAATTTTAAATAACAGATTTTTAGGCAACATTAATCCTACAATGAAACTTTTGAAAAGGTCTCCTAAACATAGAAGGCGAGGCTTCGCTGAAGATATGAAAATGTTGGATAGACTTGGGAATGAATAGGTTGACAGCCTAAATATATAAGAGTATATATAGAGATATTTATAATCTCTAGGAGCAATAAGTGAACAAGTTGTTGGTATGCGTGGGCTATGACTCTCGTGAAGACATAGCTTATCAAGTGTGTCGGCACTCAATTTATAGAAGAAGCACACTACCTGTTGAGATATATCCCCTTAAGCATAAGGAGTTAAGGGATCAGGGTCTTTTCTGGAGACCTTGGCTCACTGCTGGTTCGGGGCAAACTGTTGATTGCATAGATGGCAGACCTTTCTCAACTGCGTTTTCTCATACACGTTTTCTGACACCACACATAGCAAAAGAAAAAGGTTATCAATGGGCTTTGTTTGTTGATTGTGATTTTCTTTTTCAAGAGGATGTTGCTGCTCTATTTCATCTCGTTAAAGATGATTACTCTGTTATGTGTAGAAAGTTTCAATACCACATAGCACAAGACACCAAAATGGATGGCATGAAACAATCTAGCTACGATAAAAAGTTGTGGTCTAGTCTTTGTTTGTGGAACACTGACAAACAATTTCCTTCTGTCAATCAAGTCAATTCTAAGGATGGGGCGTGGCTGCATCAATATCAATGGTTATCTGATGAACAAATTGGTTCTGTTCCTGAGGAATGGAACTGGATAACAGGAACTGATGAGGTTCCTAAAGCAATACACTATACCGAAGGTGGTCCTTGGTTTCCTGAATATGAGAAGTGCGAATATGGGCATCTATGGAAAAGTGAACTAAACCATATGGAGAACAGTGAATGATTTTAGTTACCAGTTTTCACGCTAAGTCGTGGGATACCTATGCAAAAAGATTTATGGAAAGTTTTAAACAACACTGGCCCAAGAAGGTAAAACTATATGCTTTTTATCATGATGGTGAGATTCCTACCGATGCACCTACAGCGACAAATATTGTTTACAGGAAGCTCAATCATGCAGAGATGCTTCAGTTTAAAGAAAAGCACAAAGATAAAACTGGTGGCAACCCATACAACTATAGGCTTGATGCGATTAAGTTTTGTCACAAAGTATTTGCCATCACAGAAATGGCGGAAGAACTAAGGGTAAATAAATCTAAACAAAACTGGTTGATGTGGCTGGATGCTGACACAGTAACCAAAAAGAAGTTGCCCTTAAAAGAAGTTAAAAGTTGGGTTGAACCAGAGGCAGACATAGTTTACTTGGGACGTAAAGCTATAGATTATTGTGAGTCTAGCTTTCTTGGATTTAACATGGATAATGTTCCTGCCCATGTTTTTCTTGAAGACTTCAGGGGTTTGTATCTTTCTGGAGAATTGTTTGGTTACAGAGAATGGCATGATGGCTTTGTCTTTGAGCGCCTGTTGAGGATGCATAGAGCGCATGGTCTTGTCACTCATGACTTGACACCAGACTGCGAAGACTTACAAGCATTTAACAGCAGCCCACTATCAAAATACTTACATCATTACAAAGGACCAGATAAGGGACAGCAGCATCCTCCAGTAAGATATAATCATTTAGTTGAGATGGTAGGTTTTTATAAGCCTCAGACTCTGTTGGAGACAGGCACATGGAATGGTGAGAGGGCTGTTCAACTGTGTCTTGCTGCACTTCAGGCAAACCCAGGCGATGTGCGTTATGTTGGCTATGATCTTTTTGAAGGTGGCAACAAAGAGATTAACGAGATGGAGTTCAATGCCAAACCTAATACAGCAATTCAAAGAGTAGAAGAAAAGCTGGATCGTTTAAAACAACTACACCCAAGATTTGATTATGTTCTTTATCAAGGTGATACCAGAGAAGTCATGAAACTTCATACTGTAGACTTTGCGTATCTTGATGGTGGTCATTCTATTGAAACTGCAGCCAATGATTTTGAAAAGGTTAAAGGATCAAAAGTTGTAGTGATGGATGATTACTTTGTTGAGGATGAAGCAGGTCGAATACCTCCTGAAAAATGGCGAGGAACTAATAAGGTTTATGATACCTATGAGGGAAGAAAGTTTCTTATTCATTCTCCTGATCCAGTCAATGTTGGAGGCAAGATTTCTTTGGCTGTCTTTGTTGAAGACGGTGAAGATCCACCAAACATGGACAAAACGGCTGTACCTATCATCGTTAATCCTGTGGATTGTGTGGAGAAAGATTTTCTTTACGATAACATTAAAGAAAATGTAAAGCTTATTTCTAATTATATAGAGCGTAAGTTTGATTGGCATGATAGAAAACTGGTTGTTGTCTCAGGAGGACCTAGTATTAAGCAGGATTATGACGCAATCAGGAGAGCGCAAATAGATGGTGCTGATGTTATATGTGTAAAACATTCTTACCCCATGCTTTTAGGGGCTGGTATAAATCCTTGGGGATGCATTATACTAGACCCAAGACCCTTAGATGGGGAAAGTACGCATGGTATTGTCAGACGAAGTTTGTTTAAAAGAAAATCAGATACTATATTCTTTGTTGCAAGTATGACTAACCCTGAAGTAACTGAATATCTTAAGCGCAGGGGTGACACAATTTTTGGCTGGCACGCTTTCTCACAGGCTAGTAGTAAGTTGCCAGAGTTACAGAACAAAATGTTAGTTACAGGTGGAACCTGCGCTGCGATGAGGGCTGTAGGGTTGGGGCATACATTAGGCTATAGAAGCTTTGATTTGTATGGTTTCGATTCATGTGTTGATGAACCTACAGAAGAACAAAAGAAAGAATTAGATAAGGATGTAGGGAAACCTAAGTATATTGAAGTGGGTATAGGCGGTAAAAAGTTTTGGACTACAGGAGAATTGTTGGCACAGGCACAAGATTTTGAAAGACTTGTCGCTCGTTCTGACGTAGACATGCGGTTGCAGGTTTTCGGTCAGGGTATGGTTCCTGCCTTATGGGAAAACATGCAAGCTCAAAGGGAAATTTCCCCAACATTTGCTTCTTATGTAGCTAAATGTGAGAAAGGTAACGATGGCTGACATCATATCATTGAATAAAATTGCTTCTGAAGACGTAAAAAAGTCTTTAGATGAGATAAATCAGTTCAAAGAAAAGGGGTTAGAAGAGGTTACTAAACACATAAAAGACAAGGATACTGTAGGATATTTAGTATTAACCTTCGATGCTGAAGGAAATACCATGATAACAGCAGCAGGACAACTTGATCCAGCCGATTGCTGTATGGCTCTTGAGCGTGTAAAATATCAAATCGTAACTAATGAAGGAGGTATGTAATGTCTGATCCAGTTACTACTGCAGTTGAGTCTGTCAGTTGGTGGACACAAATTTGGGAAGCAAGAGATGCTATCTTAGGTGGTGCTCTAGGTGTTGTTGCAGCAGCAGCGACTGTTGTGGGTGGAACTAAAACACCTGCTCCTGGCACTTTCTTAGCTAAAGTCTATAAGATGATTGAGTGGGTCTCTCTTACTTTCGGCAAAGCCAAAGATACTGGCACACCAAAAGAAAAAGAAGAAGCGCCTAAATAATTATGGGCGTACTTAGTATTGTAGTCAAAATCTTTGGGGTGGTTGCTAAACTAGCGCCACTCCTCTTTGCCTACAGCGCTGGTAAAAAGGGTGCTCAAAAGAAACACCTTGAGAAATCCCTTAAGAATGTAAAGGAGAGTAATGAAATATCTCAATCTATTAAGCGTCTTAATGTTAGCTCTGTTCTTAGCAAGTTGCGGAATAATTGGAGAAGGGGATGATTGCTCTTGGACAAGACCTATACTTGTTGGTGATGAAGACGTTTTAAGTGAAGCTACGGCACGAGACATTCTTGTGCATAATGAAGTGTGGGAAAGACTTTGTAAATGATTAGGAGAATATGATGCGTAAGTTATTAGCTGCTTTCTCAGTTATTTTGATGCTGTCTGGTACAGCCTATGCAGGAAGCCAAACAGACCCAATCCCTGTTAAACAACATTTGGAAATGCTGTATCCAACAGTGCTGGTGGCTGTAGGAAGTGGTTCAGGTTCGGGAACTGTTATCTTTTCGGAAAGGTTTCAAGGTGAGTATGCCTCTTTAGTTCTTACTAATTGGCATGTAGTTAGGGGTGCAATATCTGTTACTGAAGAATGGGATTCCAAGAAGAAAGAAAAGATTGAGAAGGAAACTCGCAGACCAGTAAAGATTGAAATCTTTGAATACAACAATTATAGTAAAAGCATAGGAACGACAGGTCGAACTGCATCCATCGTAGCTTACGATAAGAAGAGAGACTTAGCTCTGCTTAGAGTTGATGATAGAGAGCGCCCCTTAGAACATGTGGCTACTCTTTACGAAGAGGGTGTAGATGATGGTCCTTGGATTTTTCAGAAAGCATGGGCAGTTGGAGCAGGACTTGGCAAGCCTCCATTTCCCACACAAGGTTTGCTATCAGGATTTGCAAAGGACTCTTATGGTAATGACCTAATATTGGGAAGCGCCCCCATAATTTTTGGTAACTCAGGAGGCTCTGGATATGTCATGTCACCCAGAGGAAAGTATGAACTGGTGGGTGTTCCAAGTATGGTATCTGGATTTGGTTGGGGCAATGTCGTGTCACATATGGGTTGGTGGAGACCAATCTCTCAGATAAGAATTTTCTTAAGGGCTAATGATTATGGATATGTGTTGGGCGATCCAGAGGTAGAGGATGCCGAAGAGCAAGGTTACTAACCTACAAGAAGCTTACCTTTCAAGCAAAGCGCCAAACTTTCTCGATCCTCACAGCTATCAAACCCCTGCCATGATTAAGGGGTTGAAGTATGAGGCGCAAGTTAAAGAACATGTGAAGGAACTTTTCACGCATGAGACCAAAGTTTTTGCTGGTCCTTGGATAAAATATTTTGATGGTCTCAAGTGGAGATACGCTCAACCAGACATCGTTTTATTTAATGAACATCTGGTTGTAGGGGAGATTAAACTTACATGGAGACCAGGCGCAGTCAGAAAGCTGGCTAATCTTTATGAACCTTTATGTCGAAAGGTATGGCCTGATTACGAAATCAAACGTGTTCAGATTTGTAAGGGCATAAGAAAAAATTGTAAGGTTGAAGAGTGGCACGAGCTTAAAGATATTATGAATCCTGATAAACCAGAACACTTCGATGTTCACTGGTTTTGACGCTGTTTAAATTGTTTCTTACGCAACTCTTTGACTTTCTTTCTCCATAGCCAAGAAGACATAGCGATAAGGCGTTCTTCTATCCAGTTTATCAGGAAGTTATTCCAAAACCAGTACATGTATTTTACTCGTATAGTTTCTTAACTGTGTCGAGATCAATTACGTCTGCTCGATTGTCACCTTTTATGGTGTCCTCGTGTTGACGTTTCTTTAGCTTGTAGAGATTTTGTTCCATCACTGTAGATAGTCTGGTGTCAAGAACAATAGAAAGTTGTGCTACATACCAGAGAACATCCCCTAGCTCATCTATAATTTTGTCTCTGACTTCTTCGGGTATGCCATCACCAAGCAGAGTGTCTCCATAATCTTTTCTGATTACCTTCTTTAGTTTGTTGGCTACTTCTCCTGCTTCACCCACCAAACCAAGAGTCAGGTATTCTAAGGCGCGATCAGGGGGATAGACTGCTGTGAGTCCTGTTTGTTTTTGATAATCGTTTGGGTGTTCTATCATTTTATAATCCTAATTCTAGTTGTTTTTGTTTGTTAATTCTTTTGGTGTGTTTAAGTTTTTCCATGTCTTCAAAAGGAACTAAAGTTAATTCATCTTTTCTTGTTGGTCTATTAAAAATATGATAAGGCGCTCTGCCTTTCGGTCTTCCCAAGTCTTGTATTTTTCTTACTGCAAACTGAAGTAGTTCTTCTCGATTAACAAGAAGCCACTCTTTAAATCTTTCAAAGGCTATGTAGTCAGCCTTACCACAAACCCAACCACCATTGCCTCTTACGTTTTTAAACTCTACCCAAGCTAGATCGTCTTGATACTCACCATCGAAACGCCTAATTTTCTTTATACCTTTGACATCAAACTTTAAAGATTTTCCTTCTTTTGTCAGAGCACCAGCTAAATCCCAATGCTCAAACATATCTTGTTTTCTGTCTGCCCACTGAACATCAAAAAGATTTTCTGCAAAAGCTTCTTCAACTTGTTTTGCCTTTGCTAAGTATGTTTTAAAGTCAGTCATGCTGTCTCCTTTAATGAAAAGCTTTCCCCACAACCACAAGCAGAGGCTACATTCGGGTTATCTAAGGTTAATACAGTACCAAATAAGTCCTGTTTATACTGAAGAACCGTTCCTATCACATACATAACAGCGATAGGATCTATGTAAAGGGTTCCTTTAGACAGGGGTACTGCCTCACCTGAGGGTTCTTTAACCACTTGCCAATCATAACTAAAGCCAGCACAGCCACCACCCTTCACAGACAACAATACACCATCAGCCTTTTCTCTTTCGATGATAGTGCAAAGATGTGCGTCTGCTTCTGGGGTGATAGTTATCATACTCCGCAAGTACCTCCATGTCCTGTTAGGCTACATACATCGTGTGTTTCTAAGGCTTCTTCAAACTCTTCCCCTAATTTTTGTTTGGCTTCTTTGTAAGGAACTGCGGTGAGAGGTTGTCCTCCTCTACATCCATCAGGATAACAAGTAAACCCTCTAAGACGATGTGCATAACCAGCTAGAGTTTCAGTAAATTGGGGTAAGGTATCTTCGTTGTTGCTTTTGCTTCCCCATTTAGGAAGATTGATGGTTGAAGATATGCTCATGTCCACATAGTCTTGAATGTCTGCTTGAAATTTTATACGTCTTTCATAATCTTCAGCCAAGTCTAAGGCAGAATCTATTTCCTCTGGTTTGATACCGTATAGGTCTATGATCTCTTGGGCTGCTGAGTCTACTACATACTGGTAGTGCCAGCGATTAGCGCCCTTGAGATAGCGCCTCTTGTAGGCTACAGCAAAGATAGGCTCTATACCTGTGCTAGTGCCAGCCAAGATGCCTATGGAACCTGTAGGAGCTATAGCTCTGTTAGCTACTGGAGTGCTAATGCTTAGAGATTGGGAGAACTCCTTGCTAACCTTGTCTGAGACACCCTTATAGACAGTCAGAAAGGAATGAAGCGTGGGTGTTACCTCGTAGCGATCCCCTTTCTTTATGAGGAACTCATGGATACCCATAAGACCTAGACCTAATCGCCTATTCTTTTCTCTGACTTTAGATACTTTATCGTAAGGAAGCTTTGCTCTCAGGGTTCCACACATAAGAAATTTTGTTGCTAGTTCAACGACTTGTGAGAACTCATGGATGCTGTCGATGCGCCCCATATTAATTGAACCAAGATTACATACATCACTATCGTCCTCTGAACAAACCTCCGTACATGCGTTGCGTAAAGTTTCTTTTTCCTTGTCAAAGAAGTTAAAGGAGAAGCCAGGTTCTGCTGTGCTTAGTGCTTGCTTTACATTCTCTTTAAAGAGAGCGCCTGGATCTCCTGTATTGTAATAGTTTAGAAGCCAATCAGTGTCGTAATTTACGGAGATATTTGTCATATCTAGGGGAGCCATAAAGTTAAAGTCTTGCTCTTTAATTTCTCCTAAAGATAATCCTGTATTACCTACTGGCATCTCATACCAGTTCTTTGAATATAGAAACTTACTTATGTCAGGATGCTGCCAGTTGAGTGAAGCATAGATTGCGCTGCGTCTACTGCCTCCCTGCATAACCCTTCTTCCTATCTCGTTAAGCATCTGCATCTTAGGTAGAGGTCCTGAGGCTAGTCCTCCTGTGCCTTGTAGGGTAGCTCCCTCTGCACGATACACCGAATAGTCCACACCTATACCACCACCTGTCATCAGGCATGACTCAGCTTTCCATGAGAGATTTGCCCAATCTTCTCTGGTATCTTCTTCTGCTTTTAAAAGGTAACAGTTGTTAAAGAATTTATTTTCTCTTCCTGCATAATAAATGTAGCGTCCACCAGGAATAAACTTAAGGTTACTTATAATGTTTACCAGTTCTTCCTTTTCGGATTTACGCATATACTCTTGGCATACATCCTCAACGAGCACACGAGAAAGATCATTCCATGTATCACAGTTTTCATGGGCGTACTTATGATTAAAAATATCCTCAGAAAATTTGCTGCGAAACTGAGGATTGCGATTAGATTTGAATGGCATAATATTATTCTTTCCATTTCTTTAAGCCGTTGGGATTTTGTTCGGAGAACTTACCCCAATTAAGCCCAAATTCAGCATCAACAGGGATAGTCATTTTTCTTTGATGTACTTCAACAGTAACTGTCAGACATTTTAACACATGCCTAAGGATTTCGTCAAAGTTTTTTATGGGTATGCTGGCAATTATTGCATCGTGTATCATTCCTTGAAGTTTTACTTGTGGTTCAAGCTCTTGCCACACTTTCTTAAGACCTTGTGCCATGATATCTGCTACTAAAGATTGTGGACCGTAGGCTATAGCTTTTCTTAAGGTGTGATCTGACCACGTTCTCTCATAAAAAATCCTCCTTCGTCCTAGAGGTGTAGTAATTTGTTGATCTTGTTGTATTTTTCTTGCCACACTTTGATGCCAAGTGCGTATGCCAGGAAAACTTCTAAAGAATTTTCTTTGAAACTCTTGAACAAATTTGGTTTCTACTTGAGCTACTTGGGCTAAAGTCCTGGCAGAGCCATAGTAATTCGTACCATGAGTGAGCCGTTTTGCAATGTCTCTGTAAGTAAATCCTCTATAGAACTCCCTGTCCACTCCGCTAACTGATCCTCGATCTGGAGACACACCGAAAACCATTGATGCAACTTGACTATGCACATCTGATTCCTCCACTGCTTTTATATAATTTAAATCTTCACTAAGATAGGCTACTGCCCTTGCTTCAGCACCAGCCAAGTCACAATAAACTAGGTAATGATCAGGTTCCGCTACGAAAACTTCCCTAAGAGAAGGGTCTATGTTTTGCACATTAGCGGAGTGCCTGAGGGGATGATCACTACTAGACCATCTTCCTGTGTCAGTGCCAGCTACATTATAACCAGCAGCCCAACGATTTCCTACAGCTAAAGCTTTATTTAAAGTTTGGCATTGTTTTTCTAAGTCTCTGATATTCAATATTAATTTTACGAAAGGTCTAGCTAAAGGATAATGTTTTGCAATTCTTTCTAGTGCTACCCTGTTGCAGGTAATGCTTCGTACTCCTGCTTTAGATTGAGTTTGCGTAGGGATCATAAGGGTTTCATAAAAGAACTTCTTTAACTGTATGTGTGAGTTAGGATTAAGAGAGGAACCTGATACGCCTTTAGTTAGTTCGTTGAGTATGGAACGATAGCTATCTATTCTAGTTTGAGCACCGTCTACAATAATCTTTCGAGCAGCAGTGTCTATTTGTATTCCACGCATCATCATGGTGTGAACAGGGGGCAGCAAAGATTTTTCAAACTCGTAGATGGGGCGCACCTCCTCAAGCTTTGGCTCTAAGATACCAAAGAGTTCATGGGTAAGCATGGTATCCATTCCACAATAAGCGAGATGAAGATCATGTGCGTTTAAGTTTTCAAAATTAGTTACTGTTTTCATAGGCTATTATTTCCATTAGGTGCAGGAAAGTTTAACTCCCACCGCACATCATTCAAAGGGTCGGTAACAAATATTTGTAGAGCTTTTTCGGGATCATGAGAACGAAACTCTGTGTGATGCCTCCACTTCAGATTTAGTTTATTGTCAAGAAGAAATAAACGCCACCTTCTATACTCTTCGATGGTGTCTTCGCCTTCTCGTCTAGCATCAAGAGCTATGTGATCTACAGGATTTACGTCTATTAATTCTTCGGCTCTATCAGGCATACGATTTTGTAAATGCAACATGGTTTTACGAGGTTCAATCCAAAGCCATGCTCCAGCAAAAGGAAAGTCTGGTCTGTCTGTCTCAACAAAACCAAACACATCTTTGTAAAATTGTATGGATTTTTCTAGTCTAAGGGTGTTCAGGGTTACATGCTGTAATATCATTTCAAATCCTCTATCATGTTTTCGAGATACCATTTGGCTTTCATGAGGTCTTCGACTTGGTATTGTTTATCTTTATGTTTGATATTGTAACGTGAAACATACTTGATGACATTGCCTTGAGCGTAAGACATGTTCCAAGATTTTATGTAGTCGTTTGTTTCTATGCCTTTGTTGTAGTGGGGTGGGTGGTTTACTAAATCTTCTTTGTATTTTGGGTCTAGCACTTCTTCTCGATAGCGCTGCCAGCCTGGTGAATCATTAGGAATATTGAGAGGAGGTCTGGTATCGGAGGAGGACATTTAATCTTTTCCTTATAAAATTGGTTACGGATACAGGTTGGTTTATTACATGTAATGCTCTTATCTGGGTAGATTTAGGGTCAAGTTCTGCGAGATCACAAACGTAATTAAAATCGGAACTGCTTACAAACCAAGAAATAGCATCTTGTTTATCAGGGTCTTGATCCTCTTTTGTAGCGTCAAGTAAAGCCTGATATATGACAGCCCTAAATAGTTTAGTTTCACTCATCTTTTTTGTGTTGTTCTTTTTTTCTTTTCTTATTCATGGTTTTCCATGCTGCTTCGTCACAGTAGAGGGAGCCAAGAAATCCCAAAGACTTTTGCATCTCAGGAGATATAGAATGATGGAGTAACATAGTATCTTCAACAGGAAGAGCCACAGGAATACCATGATCAGTGAAATAACTAATGTCATAGATACCGTTGTGAAAAACCTTTGTGCAATCTCCTGTAAGTATTTCAAACATGAACTCCCAAATCTTTAATTCATCATCAAATGACCACTGATGATATCCATCTTTAGTTAGATTCCATATAGGTAACACATAACTATCTGAAGGGGAAGGAGAAAATGAAACACAAGTTATTTGTTTATCTTTTGTTTCAACATCAATGGCAACGATACCCTTCATTTTTGGTTTGATAGTTTCTAAATCTGCAATGCTATCTACAATATGAACTTGTCGCTCTATTTTCTTTATACCCTGCAAGAATCTTTTAGCTTTCTTTAGATCAGCCCTGACTATGGGATGTGAACTAAAGTCTTTAAGCATAGTAGGTATATCTATGGTTGGTAAGATTGTGTATTTTTTATAGGGGCAAAGTGTGCCTCTGTATTCGCTGAGTCTTTGTCCAGTAAGCAGGGTAAAAGGAACCTTACCAAAAGTTATTATGAGATCAGGTTCTATCTCATCTATCTCAGCTATAAGTTTATCTATTTGTGGGTGGTATTCTTCGCTGATGTAACCTAAATCGAAGCGAGGAAACTGATTCTTTTTATTTGAGTAGTGTTCCCCTTTGGCAGGGAAGAGGCATCTGAAATGATTTCCTGCTAACTTAAGGTCGGCTAAATCAAAGATGCGTCTGATTTGTTTGCTTGTATCTGGTGTTAAAAATTTGGGTGGTTCTGCCAGAAGTTCTGGCTTCTCGAAAAGGAAAAGCATGGGGCATCAACATATGAGGCTGACACCCCATACCCTTTCTTTCAGCTAGAGTGGAACACCGTCTGCTTTTTCAAGCTTCTTGACAGTGACGAATGGCTTATCCATTCCTTCTACTTGGTCATGCACAACATGAGCGATGGCGGTATTGCCGATGCAGTCATCCAAGAGTTCAGTATAGGGAGTTCCTACTGCCTCAAGAAGTTCTGCATTAAACGTGGCAATAAATTTTCGCCATGCCCTCTTGTCACGAGAACGATGTTGCAGCCAGAAACGAAGAGGAAAGTTGTTCTCTGTATCACTCATATCTTGATTGTCGAGAGCTTCCTCAACACGCAAGCTTACTTCATGCATGTTGTTGCCAGCTTTAGAAACCTTGGGTTCGTATTGGGTGAACTTAACAAGGTATTTACCTTCGGGATAACTTCTGTAAACAGGGGCTTCCTCTAGGCCGTCTTGTGTCGGATCGAAAACTTCATCATGATTGCTCATGTTTAACCTACTTTCTTTGTTTGATGTTTAATTTTCTGGAACAACTCCGCATAGTCTAACGGATGTTCAGCTTCAACTGCCTTGGGTGCAGAGCACTTCAAAGCCATAAATGAGTCAGACTTAGTTCTAATTATGGGAACTGACTCCCTCCCCATTCGTTTGCTATCAAGTCTCCAAAGATTGTTGAAGTAACGCCCAATAGCTTTAGACACTGCAGAGCCTATCATCTGGGGATACCCCTTCATCAAGCCCTGATCGTTCTCAATAGTCTGTATGTGTGTGTTGACAATGACATTACATTTTACCTGAGGTCCAGTCAAGAATTGTATAACTTGTTTTAACTCTTGTCCAGCATCAAAGTAACGCATACGTCCATCAGATTTTTTGCTGTGTGCTAGTAGACACTCACCATAAAGGCTGGCTGAATCTATAACTATAACTTGATCAGAACCCCATTCAGTTATGCGTCCTAAATCTGTATCAGCATACTTCCAATTTCTTAGAAGGTCTCTTGCAATAGTTGGTGTTTCTGGTTCTTCTACATTAAAACTAACGTAGTCAAGATTGCCTAGCTTGTCTTCATCAACATAACTATGAAGAATATCTAAGCCATTATCAAAATCAAGAACAACTATTTTGTAGTCTGCATTTAAGAGAGATGCTAAAGCTCCTGTCTTGCCTGAACCAGGATCTCCACAAACTAATGCTTTAACACGTTGATCTCTTGGGTGGTCTTTAAAATTTGGCATTTTGGTTTTCCTCTTGGAGTTTATATTGGTCACAAAATTTGGATACAGGACACCAGTAGCGACACCTGATTGATACGCCAGGTCTATGCTCGATGTCAAGTCCTTTCTTATTGGCAAAGTCAATAGCCTCATACTCGCTGGCAAAAACTCTTGTTGCCCTTGATGCACCTGGTTTGACTGCTGCCCACTTGTCACCTCTATGCCAACGATCTTCGTCTGAACATAAAGGTAATTCTTTTAAAGCTTGTTGGTGTTTACTTATTCGGTTTGATATCCACTCACGAGTCTCCTCTTGTGTCCACATATTAGGCATCACTTGAATGACTGAAACATGCGGATAGTCAAGGCGCTTCTCACGTTTACTAGGTGAATAGTCTACTAAGAATACTACAACTTTCATAAATTCTACAGGATGTTCAGGATAATTTTCTTCCCATAAATATTTATAGATGTTTAGTTGTTGTTCCCACTCTTGAAATTCTTCAGCTTCTTTGTTCATGTAGCTGGAAACTAAGGCGGTCTTCCAATCTACTAGAGTTTTATCTTTGAACTGTAGGAGGTCAGGTTTACCTGATAATACCCAATCTCCAAAGACAGAGTATAAACGCTTTTCTACTATGCTATCACTAGATACATAGCGTTCTATTTTTTCATGCCAAGCAGTCCCATATTCTGAGCGCATAGCCTCAGATACATCTATCTCAAGTTCATCTTTGTGCAGTTGTTGTAAGGCAAACATACGACTAGGTTTAAGGAGATCAGTTGCACTTGCCTGACTCTCCCCTCTATCGTAAGCATTGGCTTCCACAAGATTCACCAATTCCTGTGGAAGCTCATAGTCATTTCTAATTTTAATCTTAGGCATTACCCTTCACCTCCTTCATCAGGTGGTAGCCAGTTGTCTGCAGCTTCATCCCAAAGTTGTTGCAGTCGGGGTGCAGATACTTGAGTCATATTATCTAAAGCATAACGCAACATATCAGAAAAATTTTCTATGCCATCCTGAAGAGCATTACCAACACATTCTTGGTGTTCTAAATCCCAATCGCTCATGCTTTGTCTGATGTGATGTGGATGGTTCATTGTTAAACTCCTTCTTCTGGTGCATCAAGAGTTTCTATCTCGATAGGCTCAGTGATAGGCTCTAGTGCTTCTTCTGCTTCTCTTTGATTGCGCTCTATCACCTCTTGGTTAAGACGCTTAATGTCTTCCGCCCATTCTTTAGTTTCTTCATCGCCAAGCCAACCAAGCCTACGAGCTACAGCGTCAGGAAGTAATCCTTGAGTAGCACAATGCATAGCGTGGTTCATAGTTCCGAAGGCTGCTATGCTGCCATCAGACAATACATACTTACCATCTTCTCTGTAGTTGCATGTGCCACTAGACCCTGAAGCCATGACACCTCCAACAGTTGCGATAGTAGCTACAGCAGCGATTAAAAGTATCGGTAATTTTCTCATTTGGTTTTTCCTTTCGTAGGTTTACTTGGATCAAAAAGTTCTTCTTGATGTTTCTTTTCTCTTAGTTTTCTTCTAGTTTCTAATCGTTTTATTACCTCCTCTAATAGTTCTTCTCTAGTTTCAGGCTTACCTAATTCATCTGGTGACACATCTAATATTCTTTTCATAATACATATGTCCACATCAAAACCATGAAGCCCATTACATATAGTGCCAGTGATGCCATTACAAACATCAGTGTAACACCCTAGGTATAATTTCGGTCATCTCTTCCCTTTCGGTGGCTGTTCTTAAAGTTAATATTACCTGTTTGGGATCGTAGTTATAACGATTAACAGCACTTACTACCAAGCGTTCCGTAATCAACCAGACTAGAAACATAGGGTCGAGACCGCAATCATCAGCTAGATCGTAAACTTGTTCCGCTATCTCTTCGAGATTTGCTAAAACAAAGTCTTTTCTTTTTGTATTAGGATCATCCATCTTTTATGTCAATCGTTTCTACTTGTTCTAAAAGCGATTGACATACTTTATCATCCTTAAAATTTGGATTTAAGGTAGCGCCTAAAGGGTAGCGTTGCCCTTTACCTTCTCGTAAGAATTTAGTTATAGCAAATCTTTCCTCCTCTGTCGATAGTGTTGGAACATTGGCAAACTTACGCTGTCTATTGCGATTGTTATACCATGATTGTGTTATCTTTTTCATTTTTTCATTGGGCATCTTCAATCCTTTTCAATGGTTTAAGACTGATTCTTTCACTTGCTATGTTTGAGTATTCATCGTTCAATTCTATTATGGTAGCGTTTCTGTTGTGCTTTGCTGCAACTAATGCTGTTGTTCCTGCTCCACCAAATGGATCAAGAACATGACCACCTTCAGGACATCCTGCAAGTATGCATGGTTCAATTAAATCTGGTGGATAAGTAGCAAAGTGAGCTTCTTTGTATGGCTTAGTTGTGACAGTCCACACTGATCGCTTGTTTCTTTTATCGTAGTGGTTTGTTTTTAATCCTTTCATTTTAGAACGACCAGGTGTGTTGTTTAGTTTTGTTATGTCTCTGTTTCTGTTGGAGTTATCTTTGGTTTTAGTGGGTTCTTTTATGGCTTCGTTATCATAGTAGTATTTCTTATTTTTACTGAGAAGAAAAATATATTCATGTGCTTTGGTGCATCTGTCTCTGACACTTTCAGGCATTGGGTTAGGCTTATGCCAAATAATATCTTGACGTAGATACCATCCATCTGCTTGAAGTGCAAAGGCTACTCGCCAAGGAATCCCAACTAAATCTTTGTCTTTAAGTCCTTGTTGTTTGTTAGCTCTACGCCCTACTTCAATAGGAAAATCCTGTCTGGTTTTTGCTACAGTTTGTTTAGGAACATACTGTCCTTTACCTGGTCTGTAGTTGTAATAACTATCACCAAGATTTAACCAGAGTGTGCCATCATCCTGTAATACACGCCTCACTTCACGAAAAACATCAACTAAATTAGATACATATTCTTCAGGTGTTTGCTCTAAACCTAGCTGATTGGAGTCTCCATAATCTCTTAGACCCCAATAAGGCGGAGAAGTAATAGCGCAGTTTACAGATTTTTCAGGCATCTTAGGTAATTCATAAAGACAATTTCCTGTTATAATTTTTATCATGCTTCCAACAGACATTATATGATCCTTTCCTGATACCATGTAGGTATGGGTGTATTTTTCCATTTAGCCATATAAGATTTTTCTTTGATGTAGTAATTTCTATAGCCTGTTATAGCGTCAGTATTATCTTTGCAGTAGTCAGGCATACATTGTGGTGGTTGAGTAAACTCTCCCTCCGCAATATTTTTAGGAAGTTTGATTAACGCTTTTACAATACCGCTATGTTGTGTCTTGTGTATTTTGTCGTAGCGTTTTGTATATTCTTTACATAGGTTAAGTAGTAAGTGCCACAACCACTTGTAATTGCTTGCGTTTTTTCTAGCCCATACTGCACTAGGATGATTTGTGTGCGTTTTTTTGTAGCAGTTAATTGCAGGTTTACCATCTAAAATATGATGTGCTGTAGATAACAGTTGTGCATACTCTAATATCATTTTAATTGTATGTTTATCACAATGATATTCTGCACATTTATCGGCTTCTTTGTGAACGTAAAAGATATTCATGCTGCATCCTCCAAGGGTTTAATAGGGAAAGATAATTCTGCATCAGGATTGTTGCGAAGTGTTCCTTTAGCATTAAGTGCTACGCAACAAGGTTTAGGATCAAGAAAACGTAGATCGTTATCATCACCGTTAATAGTAGGGTATCCGTAAAACTTTTCTGGTATATGATCCTCAAATACCGCAGATACATTGGTGTTTGTTTGCTTTGCTTGAGTCATAAAGTAGTCAAAATATTTAGGAGATTTAAGCAAGTTAGAATACATGCTTAAGGTTAGATTGTAATTGTTGGGTAAGTTACTTAGTCGTTTAGGTCGCTTAGTGTAGTCATAGAATTGACAAGGGTAGGATTCCATATCTATTCTGTTTTCCCAATCTACATCAGATAAAACATTTAGTCTAACGGCTAACTGTTTCTTCTTGCGATCAGCATAGCGCAACATCATATATATTTCTTTGTCTAAAAGTTTGTAGAATGTATCTTGATCCTCAAACAGTAGCTTGGTTTTAGTTATGCGAGATGTTTGGACAGTAGTCATTGCACCCCTACCTGCAAAGTATAAGCAAGTAAGTTTACATCCAGCATGATTCTCATGGGTGCAAACACGATACCCACTAAGATCACTAGGCGCTAGTGATAGACCAGCAACAAGCCAATCTTCACCAGCTTTATTTAGTTTGGTATTAGTGCCTAGCATTAATAGTTTACCTTGTTTTTTATACATCGTCATGGATTTTCTCCCTTGTAACAATACTGTGTTTGTCTATTGCCTTGGCTGCTAAACCATAAATTTCATACAACAATTCCATAGGCATACGGAAGTGCGTTGAAGTTCCCGCTTGCACCTTATTCATTTCTTTACAAGTGTTAGAGAGATCGTTAGCAATACGATAGAGATCATATTCTAACTTGTCGTATCTTTTTTGGTCAGCTTCAAGGTCGAAAGAATCTACCTTTCCTGAACTGGCAAAGATGTCTACATAGTATTCTTGTTCGTCATTGTGTCTCGACATGGTATGTCTCCTTGTTAGGGTTAGGGTAGGCTTGGCAGTATTACTACGATACCGCCTTGGCTGTCAAGGTTGCCTACATCACCTCCGCTTGAGAACAAATTATAACTCATGACTGCAAATCGCTTTTTGCCTGGAGAGATAAGCGATAGGGGCTACTAGCTATAACTGCTAAAGATATCAGCTATACCTCAGGAGTGCAGTAGCCTAGCAAGCAAATGGAGCTTCTTTAAGTAAAGCACCAACAAACTTTTGTCTTTCTGCTAGAACACCTAGACAATTTTTCTCACCTTTACGTTGTCTTACAGGAAATTCATTAGAGTCATGTGTTGACCAATAAGTTAAGGCACTTGATAAAGCAAACAAGTTGTTACCTTTATCTTCTCTTTCATATTCCCATTGGTCATAGATACGTTCACCTGCTTTATTTAATTCAATTATTGGAGTGCCATCATGATGTTCTAGTTTACGTCCTTCATCGTCACACATTTGTTTACTCCACTTGGGTATTTTGTGTAGATATTCCGTTACATTGTGGTCGCTAAGTTTATGTTGAGTATGCTTGTCGTGTGCTTTTCTCATAGCATGATAGTAATCTACAAAATTGTTTTGCAGTTTCATAAAGCTATTCATATTAAACTTGTTAGTATGTTTAGCCTTGAATAGTGACCACTCACCACCCATCTCCATATTGGCACAAGCAAAGTCCATAAGTCCTATAGCAGATGTTAGTCCCCAATCACCATCTAAACCATGATTAACAAGTAAGAAGAAGTTTCTTGTTACTTCTTGTCCTGCAGTCTCTGAGTGGTAAGATGTTGCTAGTTCTGGAAACTCAAATCTAAGAGACATCTTACTTTTATCAGGGCTAAACTGAACGTGTTCTTTTCGAGATACATAGCTATTAAGGATTGTAGGCGTTGATACTCTCCATGTATCTAGGAAGGTTGTAAACGCATCATACACAGCACCATGTTGAAGTAATTGGAAGCCATCCTTCACAACATTTACTGCTTTATTGCTAGGGTAGTCGGCTGTTTTAAATACTCCCTTGTAGTTAGAACAATTAGCCAAGTCGCGTATCTCAAACCTTGGCATTTCGTAACGGTCGATATTGGATTCGATAACTAAAGAATTGTTAAGCATTTTACATCTCCTTGATGTATAGGGTTACATTTGAGTTAGGGTAATCTTCTTGTAAATCTGCACAAGAATCATATTCTAGTCGATCTATGTCGTATGATATTTCGCCTTCGTCACAATGTTCACACCTCCTTTCATAATAATCAACGTATGGTGTGTCGTTATGAACACCAGTTTTAACTTCGTCATATGTCCCTTGACCGTCACATTCAGGACAATCAACATCTACTTGCCAGTGTGATTTAAGTCCTGAACATTGCGGTAAGTGAACAACTTTAAACTTATTTTTTACCATGTTTACCACTCACTTTATGAAAAATCTTGGGTAAGTCTTTGTTTTCAAAGAACATATTGACAACACAAGGGTATGTTTCATCCCTATAATTGTTACAATTATAGATAATTTTTACCCATTGATAGTCATCGTGAGTGCTTTCTATTACTTCAATTTCCATGTTTCTGATACTTGATACAGTTGATTCCATGATTATTCTCCTACTCTTCGTGGATATGTGTTTTCTGGAGGACTTGTAGATTCTTTCAGAATAGCTTGAACATCTATAAACCTACGTCTACGAAATGATTTGCCTTGTGAGTCCAGATAAACGAAGGTGTATAAAGGAACAAATTTCCTACGACTCCATGACTTAACAAGACTAAGGTTGACATTTAATATTTCGCTTATTTGTTTAGGGTCATGAACATTTAATGCTTTTACTAAGTCGCAGTATTTATAATAGAGTTTCATTTGTGACATTACGTTTCTCCTTGTATGAGTATGTATTGTCGGGTGTGCTTGTGCTTGAAAGCATAATTAATCGAATGTGGATATTTACCCATATACATGTAATCACCTACATAATTAAGGTCATCTTCATCAAGAGATAAGCGCCCTATCTTTAAGGCATAGTCGAATGCACGTTGTGCTTCTTGCTGCTGTTCTTGTAAAGACATGATAATTCTCCTGTTAAAAGGTAAAGTTTACAAATACACTGGTGTCAGGTTTAAACAGCATTTCTCTGCTGATATCATCCCAATCACTACAAGCCCAGCGTTTTACTTCTGGACAATAGTGATCTTTCCGATACACTTTGCTACTGTTTTCTTTGCGCTTGAATAGGGAATTTGTAGGTAATTGTCGTATGGTAGTCCAGCCTTGTTTGGTCATAACTTGCTCCTATGCTTGGTTCGCCCTAACGTATTGAATTAACTACTTGTTGGCGAAGATTGGTGGCGTGATTGTTCTAGGATAACCGATTGCTGCCTCGCTGTCAACCCCACCCTGCCACAAGTAAGTGCTCTTCTCTTCTTCTTTTACAGAAAGAAAGGAAGAAAAGTATGACTTAGGGAAATACTTTCGCGCAAAGACTTAGCTTCGACTTGTAAGTGCCTCATATACTTGACACTTCACCGCCAGTTCGCCCCAATTAACACTTGACAAACCGCCAGAAGTATGCATGTCGCTCAGATTTACATTCGTTTGATTTTGATTGTGATATGTTCTTGATACTTGTCTTTCAGAAAACTTAGGAAGTATGCCAAGTCAGGGGGAAAAACCCAATGATTTCAATGGGTTAGCGATAGTTCTGGACAATCCCAAGGATAGCTGTATAATGGGAACTAGATCGGCAGACAAACTGCTGGTCATAACTCTAAATAAAGGATTAGCAAAATGGCTAAATCAACGGAAGAATATTACACTCTAACTTTCAAAGTTCCCGTCAATAAAATGGGCGTTTCTACAAACGGACTTTGGTTCAATTTGCCATATAGAGTAGAAGGCGAATTAAAACATGGAGCCAAGCGCTCAAAGATTATGATTAATAAAGGAAGGATTCTTGCACCAACCGCCAAGGGGCGAGATGACTACAACAAAACTTCCAAGGCGACCGCCAAACCTAGCATTGACGTTTCAAATTTAATGTAGGTTGACAAATTCTCCCCTCTGTGTCTTAGCCAATATTAGACATGGGGGGGAGAAAATTCCAGCCAACCAACGCCTCTATAGTATAGATACAATAGACTCATGATGAGCAAAATTTCGACTTAGGTTCCCCTACCCCCAAAAAAATACTTGACTACACATATCCACCTAATGTATATCTGTATTAGTGGGGGAGTTGAACTCCTAGTTCTGTTCGGGTGGCCTAGTAGTCAAGTTTTAGGGTCTTGGCGTGTAGTTCCTCCCCCCAAAGTTCTCAGAAATTCTCACGAAAAAGTTTTTAAGGTTCCCCTGTGGGCTATTGATGGGCAGCAGTTGGGCAGTTCAAAACCACAATTTCCCCTGCAGTTTCAACGCTTTGGGCAGTATGGGCGGAATGGGCGAATGTTTTTTTTAATATTAGATAATATATATAGACAGGCTTGAAGCGGTGTGATAGATATAGAGTATGAAAGTTACTAGCGCCCAGATCGCCCTATTCGCCCAACCCCTTGATATTAAAGGGAAAAAGCCCCAACGATCCGCCCATAGTCGCACCCATAGGAACGCCCAAGGCTCCAAAAGAAAAGACTGCCACATCGAAAATCCTAACCTGTGGATTCCAAACATGGCAGCCCTTTACCTTGGATGCCCAATAGTTCTAACATATCCCGAAAGGAAATACAATGCCTAATATTACTACTCGCACTGTAGAAGCGATAGAAAATAGAATTAGCCTTTTTCAGTCAAGAGATGAGATGCTCTATGTGCGTTTCACATGGAACAAAAAACAGCAGATAGCCAAGCTTCAGGGAAGTAGCTTTAGAGCTTTTGTGCAGGATTTTTATTACAATATGCATGGAGACATTCCTTCTAGGGCAAACACAGAAGCTGTGGTTGATTGGTTTAAAGGTAAGTGTCTTACCTCCCCTAGACTTTCTCCATCTGTAAGAGTGAAGAAGTATAAGGATGCTACATGGTTTAACATGAGCGACAAGGATTGGCGTTACATCAAGGTAAACAAGGACGGTTGGCAAATAGAGAGTGAGTGTCCTAAGTCTGTGCCTTTGGTGCGCGAACAATCGGTAAGTCGTTATCCTGATCCTGTGAAGGGAGGAAACCTAGAACTCCTAAAGAAACATATCCATTATGGTGATGAAGATCAGTGGAAACTCTTAGTGGGCTTTATGCTTTCTGTTCTTAGGGACGAAAAAGAATATCCCATACTGGTAATTTCTGGACAACAGGGATCGGGTAAAACCACCTTATCTGATATTCTAATGACCTTGCTTGATCCTCATGGGGATACACCAGCGTCATTACCTAAAAAGGAATCAGATATTGGAACAACCGCCCGACATAGGCATCTATTGGCTTTTGACAATATCTCTGGTCTTAAGTGGGATGTATCTGATTCTCTCTGTAAACTAAGTACAGGTCTATCGGTGTCTCAAAGGTCTCTCTATACTAATGGAGAGCTTTATCAATACACTGTCACGAGACCTGTCATTCTTAATGGTATTCCCAATTTGGTTAATCGTGACGATTTAGCACGAAGAGTCATAAGTATTCACTTAGATAAAATGCCCCACGATAAAAAGGGTAAGGGTATCTCTCAGGTAAAGAGAGACTTCATGGAGGATAATGCTGAAATTCTAGGTGGTTTACTGGATGCTTTGGTTGCCTGTCATAAAAATGTAGATAAGGTGAATGTAGGTGAGACCAGAGGATTTAATGAGGTAGCAAGGTGGGTTGAGGCTGCAGCAGAGCATTTAGGGTGGAAACAAGGTGAATTTACTCGTATATATAATGAGAACAGACTTTCAAGCAGCAGTAATTTGGTTGAAAGTAATTTCTTGGCGAGAACTATAATGAAGACTTTGGCTTATTTACAGGACAATGGAGCCTCACCTCAATTTGAGGGAACCTATGAACAGATGCTTCAGTGGTTTTGTATTCCTAGTGCAAGCCAATATAATGTAGATCAGTGGGTAAAAGAGAAAAAGCTTCCCACCAGCTATAATTGGAGATCAGAATTGCTGCGAATAAGTGATGGGCTTGAGCCTTTGGGCGTAAAAGTTTATGGTGTAAACAAAAATGAGTTACGAACTTGGCGAACTAATGACGCTGCAAGGCTTGCTAAAGTAGCCATTCAACTACATAATGTGAACAATGAGACCACATCTTAAATACGGAAAAATGACTGAGCATGAATTGGTGGATCATTACCGCTTTATGCTTCAAGGAAGGAAAACGCCTAGAGGTTCCGACATTGTGCATCTCAGGGCAGAATTAGCTAGGAGAAAAGGTGTGCTTGAAAATCCAAGCCAACGAAAGATATGGGAATTTGGAGGACTTACTCCAAAGCAAGAAAAGTTCTGTCTTGAGTATATGAGAACAGGAGACCCAGAAGAAGCCTATAAGAAGGCTGGCTATAAATCTAAATGGATTAAACCTGCGGTTCAACGTATGTTATCAAATCAACTGATACAGATGCGATTACAAGAAATAAGGGAGCAAGCTTTGAAAGATATAAAAGTAGATGCTGAAAAAGTTATAGACAGAGTTTTGGAAGTATACGATTCCGCTATGCAGGAGTCAGACTTTACTAATGCTAACAGGGCAATGGAAACCATAGGTAAACATCTTGGAATGTTTGTGGATCGTTCAGAACAGAAAGTTACACAGCTTACTAAAGGTGATGAACCTGAAACAGTAAAGCAGGACATACATCGTCTTGCAGAGGTAATAGGCTTTAAGGTTGTTGACGGAGGCAAGTGAACTACGCGATAAGTTAGTCTATCTAGTTCTGCATCAAAGTAGAACAGACTTTCTTAGTTTCGTTAAGCTCGTAGCCCCAGAGCTAGTTCACGATTTTAAAATGGGAGCACACATAAAGGTTATCTCTGATAAGCTTCAGCAAATCGGAGATGGAAACCTTAAACGTCTTATGGTCTTTCTTCCTCCTCGTAGTAGTAAGTCTTTGCTTTGTTCTAAGTTGTTTCCTGCGTGGTATATAGGGCAATATCCTGAAAAAGAAATACTGACTGTATCACATTCAGATCAACTGTCTACAGATTTTGGTCGTGGTGTTCGTGATCTTATAAATTCACCTACCTTTCAGTCTATCTTTCCTGATGTTAAAGTTAGGTCAGATGTGCGTAGTGCTGGTAAATTTATGATCAATAAGGGTGGAACCTATTTTGCTGCTGGAGTGAAGACACAGATTGCTGGTCGTGGTGCTCATGTCGCTATTCTTGATGATGTAATGTCGGAAGAAGATGCTTTCTCTGAAGCAGGACGTAGATATATAAAGAATTGGTATCCTTCTGGTCTTAGAACTCGTCTTATGCCTGGTGGCTCTATAGTGGTTATTAATACTCGTTATCATGAAGACGATATATCAGGGTGGCTCCTGAATAACGCCAAAGAAGGTGAGTGGGAAACACTTAAAATTCCTGCTTGGGTAGACGATGCTTCCAGTAGTCTTCTTCAACTTCCTGTGGGTAGTAGTTATTTTCCTCAGTGGAAACCTGATAATCTTTTAAGAGAAGAAGAAGACGAAATAAAAAGAAATAATGGGACGCAATATTGGCAGTCTCTATATATGCAAGACCCACAACCTCAAGAAGGGGGTCTTATAAAAAAGGAATGGTTTAGAATTTGGGATGAACAAGACCCTCCTGAGTGTAGCTACATTATGCAAACAATGGATACTGCTTTTTCAAAAAGAAGCACAGCAGACTACTCTGTTATGCAAACTTGGGGTATATTTGAAATATTGGAACGTGATTCAGAAGGAGTTGAACGATGGATATCTAATTTGGTTCTTCTTTCTAATGTTCGGGGGCGTATGGAATATCCTGAATTAAGATCAACGGCACAAAACTTATTTGATAAACACACACCTGATATGGTGTTAATTGAAAAGAAGGCATCTGGGCAATCACTCATACAAGATTTAAGAAGGGCTGGACTTCCTATTTTGGAATATACTCCTGATCGTGATAAAGTAAGTAGAGTTAATGCAGCTACGCCTTTACTGGAGTCAGGTCGCATTTGGATTCCCGACAAGGAGTGGGCGCAAGAGCTTGTTACGGAGAGTGGGGGATTTCCAACGGCTAGATACGATGACCAAGTAGATGCTATGACTATGGCGATTTTATGGATGAAGGAGTCTTGGCGGTTGGAGCATCCCCACGATCCCGATTATGACGCTCCAAAAAAGAAGACGGCTGTAGGATACTGGAGGATTTAAATTGGCTGATACAGAATTTTATGTTGTAGACGGTACTGCTGAAGCGGTAGTCGAAGAAGAAGAAATAGTAATTTCTCACTCTGAAAACTTAGCTTTGCATATTGATGAACGTGAGCTTGAAGAAATATCCCAACAAGTCAGGCAAAAATTTGAAGACGATAAGGATGCTAGGCAAGATTGGGAACAGATGTTCGAGAAAGGCTTTGAGCTTCTGGGTTTAAAGCTGCAGGAAACTTCTGAACCTTTCGAGGGGGCATGTACTGCTGTGCATCCTCTCATCATTGAAAACGCTGTTAAGTTTCAAAGTAAAGCTTCGCAAGAATTGTTTCCACCCAAAGGACCAGTTAAGACACAAATCATAGGAAAACTTAGCACACAAAAAGAAGCTCAAGCTAAACGTGTTAAAGAGTTT
>Ga0209992_10000908_pt1 | contig 35496 bp, 26 predicted proteins | sample 2SBtaG_2_FD_182564 | JGI IMG/M metagenome (GOLD analysis project Ga0209992, IMG submission 182564) | Deep subsurface microbial communities from Kolumbo volcano to uncover new lineages of life (NeLLi) - 2SBTROV12_ACTIVE470 metaG (SPAdes)... | ecosystem: Environmental > Aquatic > Marine >...
CCGCGAAGGTCCCCGACAACAAGCCCGCGCAGCTGACCGCGCCGTCGGCCGATCCGGTGCCCGGGCCCGCGCCCGAGGTGCCCCCCGAGCCGCCGCCGCCGAGCGGCCAGGTGTTGAAGACGCAGCTGCTGCCGCCGCGGTCGTCGCTCGGCGTGGGCGAGCGCACCTCCATGAACGTCGAGCTCGCCCTCGAGGCCGAGCGGTCGGCGCGGATCGAGACGCGCAAGAAGAAGAAGCGGGCCGAGAAGTCCCGGCGGACGCTGCAGATGGTCGTGCTTGTGCTCGCGGGCGTGCTCGCGGTGATCGTCGGGATCATCGTCGGTCGGGGGGACGGGGGAGGCGACGCCGACGGCGGGGACGCGCCCGACGAGGTCGCTCCCGTGGTCCCGGACCTGATGCTCCCGAAGGGCGACGGCGAAGAGGCCGAGGCGTCTCCCGAGGCGGGGACGGACGAGGCCGCGGCCGAGGCGGAGGCCGAGACCCCGGCCGCGCGCGGCGATGAGGCGTCGGACCCGACCCCCGCCGAGGCGACGGAGGAGACCCCCGAGCAGGCTCCGGCGGACGAGCCGGCCGAGGTCGCCCCCGCCGAGGAGGCCACGCCCGCGCCCGCGGAGCCGGCGGAGGAGCCGGCCGACGACCCCGCGGACCTGCCCCGGGCCGAGGTCGCCGAAGCCCCCGCGACCGCCGACGGCTGCGTGGTGCTCAGCGCCTCGCCCCGCGGCGCCAAGGTGTGGATCGACGGGACCCTCCAGGACCGCTCCGCCGGGTCGCCCTTCGGCATGAAGCTGGCCCCGGGCGAGCACCGCATCCAGATGGGGATGGTCAGCACGCCGAGCGTCGAGCAGGCGGTGACCGTCGGCGAAGGCGCGGGGACGAGCGTGCACTGCACCCTCACCGGCGACGCCGGCTGCCGCATCGGCGAGGCCGACCTTTCCGCCTGCGCTCCCTGAGCGTCCTACTCTTCGCCGAAGCCCGCGCGCCGCACGTCCCGGAACGTCGCCTCGGCGTGGGTGAGGACGCCGCGGTCCGAGCTGAAGACCTCGAAGCTCTCGCCGTCGATGGCCCGGATGAGCAGCCACGGCGCCCCGGCACCGTCCCTGCGTGCCTCGAAGTCGCCCTCGATCGTGCGGTCGATGCTCGCCACCAGGTCGAGGAACTCGGCCCCCGGGATCTCGAGCCCCTCCTCGGCGGCGTGCTCGAGCGCCTGCTGGGCGGCGCCCTCCACCTCGACGTACCGGCAGCGCCACGTGGACTTGGTCGCGTCCTTCTCGCAGAGCCGGAGGATGTCGTCGAGGTCGATGTCGTCCCCGATCTGCAGTCCGCGCATGAGCCCTCCGGGGCGAAGCATGTCCGCCCGGGGCCGCGGACACAAATCCATGACAAGGGCGAGACAACTGTCGACCGGGACCTGACACCGTCGCCGATCGTGGTGGATAGGCTGACCCCGTCCATGCCGCCGGCCCTGCCCCCCGACGCTGAACTCCTGGCCGCCCTGCGCGCGGGCGACGAGCGCATGTTCGGCGCCATGCTCGACGCGTGGACGCCCAGCCTGCGTCGCCTGGCGCGCTCGTTCGTCCGCGAGGAGCCGTCGGTCGAAGACGTCGTGCAGGAGACCTGGGCCGCGGTGGTCACGGGCCTCGCCCGGTTCGAGGGCCGCAGCTCGCTCAAGACCTGGGTGTTCACCATCCTCGCCAACCGCGCCCGCACCCGCGGCGCCAAGGACTCGCGGACGGTCCCGGAGTCCGCGGTGCAGCAGGCGGGCGACGCCCAGTTGCTCGCCGACCGCTTCACCAAGCGGGGCACCTGGCTCAAGCCGCCGCAGAACTGGCGGGACTTCTCCGCCGAGGCCGTCACGCTCTCGAGGGAGACCGCGGCGGCGCTGGAGGCGGCCATCGACGAGCTGCCCCCCCGCCAGCGGGCCGTCGTGCTCCTGCGTGACGTCGAAGGCGTCGGAGCGCAAGATGCGTGCAACCTTCTGGAGATCAGCGAATCCAACCAGAGGGTGTTGCTCCATCGGGCCCGCAGCCGCCTGCGGTCCGCCCTGGAAGCCCACCTGGGAGAGTGAACGGGACCGGCCACGACGTGATTTCCACCTGCAAAGACCTGACGGAGAACGCCGACGCCTACCTGCAAGGGGAGCTGGGCTGGTTCGGTCGTGCCCAGGTCCGTCTGCACCTGTGGATGTGCAGCCACTGCCGCCGGTACATGGATCAGCTGGCCGCCACGATCGCCGCCCTTCAGGCGATGCCCGCCGCGGAGGGTCCGGGGTTGGCCGAGCACGTGCGCGACGAGCTGATGACGTCGTTCCGGTCGCTCAGGACCCCGGCGATCGACCCGGACGGCCCCCCGGACTCCGAGCCTTCCTGACTACGCCAGGGCGCCGCCGCAGCTGGATCCGGCGCCCGCCGTGCAGCCGAAGCAGTGGGCGGCGACCGCGATGGGCCGCGCCCCGAGCGCCCGGAGGCTCGCCACGTCCCACACCGTCTTCGCCCCCACGTCGTCACGCAGCGGGAGCTCCAGCATCTGGTTGAAGTCGCAGTCGTAGAGCCGGCCTTCCCAGTCGATGGAGATGAGGTGGCGGCACATGAGCCCGTCCACGGTGCCCGGGTTGAACGCCTGCAGCAGGACCTGCTCGTACTCCTCGCGGCGGCCCGATCGCTCGAGGTCGCGCAAGAAGCGGCTGATCGGCATGTTGGTGATCGTGATCAGGTTGCTGAACCGGATCCCGAAGTCGTCCAGGAGGCGACGCTTGTAGTCGGCCTCGAGGCCGGCCTGAGCCGGGGGCAGGAAGGGGCCGCCGGGGTTGTACACGAGGTCGAGCGCGGGCCCGCCCGGCGAGCCGTACCCGGCGTCGTTGAGCGCGCGCAGGGCCTCGATGCTCTTGGTGAACACGCCGCCGCCGCGCTGCTTGTCGACGTTCTTCTGGGAGTAGCAGGGCAGGCTGGCCGTGATCTCTACGCCCTGGTCCGCCAGGAACGCCACGAGATCCTCCTGCCCCGGCTCGAAGAGGACGGTCAGGTTGCAGCGGTCGATCACGCGCTTGCCGAGGCGACGGGCGGCGACCACCAGCCGTCGGAAGTGCGGGTTCAGCTCGGGCGCGCCGCCGGTGAGGTCCACCAGCTCGATCTCCGGAGCGCCCTCGAGCAGCTCGATCAGTCGGTCGACGGTGCGGGCGTCCATGATCTCGGTGCGCTTCGGCCCGGCGTCCACGTGGCAGTGCCGGCAGGCCTGATTGCACAGCTTCCCGAGGTTCACCTGAAGCCACGTGACCGGGGCGGCCGTGAGGGGGCCGCGCCCGTGCTGGCGCAGCACGCGCTCGAAGGGCTCGGGGTCGAAGGCGGGGACGACGTGGAGGGCGCTGGACAAGGGTCTCTCCGGAACGGACTCAGCGGAGCTTGGAGTCGGGGGCGCGTCGCTGCAAGCCCAGGGCCGCTTCGATCGCTTCGGTGAGCACGTCGGGTCGGTGCGACGACGCGAGGTGGACGACGACGCCGTCGCGGTCCACCAAGACCTGGCGCGGGTACGGCGAGATCGACGCGGGGAACGCGTACGCGCCGCGGGATCCGTCGTCCCAGGCGATGGGGAAGGTGACGCCCGTCTGATCGCGGAACTCCCGCAGCAGCGCGTCGGTCTCGCGGGCCTGCCCGGAGGCGACGCCGAGCACGATCAAGCCGTCGTCCTCGTAGGCCCGGTGGAAGCCCGTCTCCAGGTCCGGAAACTCCAGACTGCACACCGGTCAGAAGGTCGCGAAGTAGGCGAGCAGCACCACGCTGCCGCGCAGATCGGCGAGGACGATCGACGCTCCGTCGATGTCGTCGAACACGGACGCGTCGGCCGGTTCGCCGATGCCGATGCCGGGGCGGTTCGCCTCCACCTGCACGATGAGCTCCGGCTGGTCGGGGTCGTCGGTGAGCAGCGACAGGGTGGTGCTCACGCCCGCGTCCGTGAGGGACTCGAAGCCGACGGTCGCCACGGCCGTCTCTCCGGGCCCCAGCGTCGCGGGCGCGTCCACGGACAGCTCGTCGAGCGCGGCGGTGGTCCCCCGGAAGGTGAGGTCCGTCGTCCCGCTGTTGGTCAGTCGCAGGGGGAAGCTCGACGACGTCCCCGCCGGCGTCTGCGGCAACAGGACGGGGTTGTGCGACACCTCGAGGTCGGGCGCGAGGCGATCCGGGAACCAGCGGTAGGACACCAGCTCGGTCCAGTTGCCCGAGAAGAAGACGTCCCCCGCCGCGGCGATGCCCATGGTCCGGCTCTCGCGCCGGTTCGCGGGGCCGATGGGGAGGGGCTCCCGGGCCACCTGTACGAGGTCGTCGCCCACCTCGAACACGCGCACGTCGGCCCAGTCGGCGAGCACCACGGCGGGTCTCGGGGTGCCTCCGGGATCCGTCGCGACGGTCCAGGCCACGGCGGTCCCGGCGCCGGGGGTGTCGGCGGCGAGCAGGACGGCGGGCCCCGAGCGGTCCACGACGGCGACCCCGGCGGTCCCGGCGGCGACCGCGAGCAAGGGAGGGAGACCCCGGGCGTCGAGGGCGGCGGCCACGTCCGGGGGCGGCAGCGCGACATGCTTGGCGGCCCCGTCGAGGGGGAGGGTGTGCGCGACGCGGGGGTCGTCGGGATCGGAGATGTCCACGGTCACCAGCCCGCCCGCGCCGTCGGCCACCCAGGCGGTGTCGCCGAGGGCCGCGACGCCCCAGGCGTTCTCCGTGGCGACGCGACCGCGCTCGATGAGGTCGCCGCCGTCGCGTCGGAAGACGATCAACCCGGCCTCGTGGGCGGCCACCAGGAGCAGATCGCCGTGCACGGCCATGCCCTCGGGGCTCTCGTCGAGCAGCAGCATCCCGATCTCGTCGGGGCGCTCGACGTTCGAGAGATCCGCCGTGCCGATCCACGACTGCGGCTGGATCGAGTTGGCGCGGTTGGAGACGTAGGTGCGTCGATCCGCGGGATCGACGACCACGTGCTGGCACCGCGGGTAGGTGAGGCTGCCCTGGGAGAAGCCGATCCGGCTGCGGTAGGTGAGGTCCTCGGGGTCCGACGCGTCGTACACGTTCATGCCGAGCACGCCGCTGCAGAAGAAGACGAGGCCGTCCACGTAGGCGACCTCGTTCAGCTCCGAGAATGTCGGGCCGCCGTAGGTGTCCAGCACCTCCACGGGGTCGCCGTGGGGCGAGACGTACTCCGTTTCGGGGACGGTCGTGGGCGTGGGCTCGACGTCGGCGGGGGTGCAGCCGACCAGCAACGCGAGGGCCATCGCACCGGCTGGGTGCCGACTACGCGACCGCTGCTCGAGGAGGTGCTTCACGAACCTCAGAGTCTCGGCGCCGCGCGGAGGTTACGAGGCGACGTCGGGCAGGAGCGTGGCGAGCGCCTGCAGCTGCGCGGGCATGTCGACCGAGTCCGGGTCGAGGTGTCGCTGGACGAAGATCCCGAAGAAGAAGCTCAGGACAGTGGAGGCCCGCGCGGGCGTGAGGCCCAGGCGGTCGCAGAGCACGCCGCGATACCGGGCGACGTTCTCCACGATGATCTCGCGGATGTCGTCCCCCTCCTGACGGCTGAAGTCGAGCGCCACCAGCAGGCTGCGCTGCAGATCGTCCGCCCGGCCGACGATGAACTCGGCCGTGGCCGCGGCCGCCACGAGGGGGTGCGCGTTCGCGGGGATGATCGTCTCGGCCAGCTCCACGTCTCGACCGACGCGCCGCGCGTACATGGCCCTCGCCATGGCGACCTTGCCGTCGAAGTAGTGGTACAGCGTGCCCGTCGAGACCTGCAGCTCGCGGGCGATGCCGCGCATGGTCAGCGCGCTCCAGCCGCGCTCGGCGAACAGCTCGAAGGCGCCGTCCAGGAGCTCGGCGCGACGGGCCTCGTGGTCGACGATGCGGGGCACGGGGACTCCGGTTCAGGCCGCGAGGCGCGTCTGTTCGTGGACGATGCGCCGCTCCATGACCTTGTGGAACACGGGCGGGATCAGCGACAGGAGGATCATGCCCGGGTAGCCCGTCGGCAGCTGCGGGCCCTCTTCGTGGTGCCGAAGCTGGGCGAAGTGGCGGCGCGCGTTGGCGTGGTGGTCGGCGTGCCGGGTGAGCTCGAAGAGCAGGGCGCGGCCCAGGGGGTGGTTGCTGTTCCAGCTGTGCTGCGGGCGCACGCGCTCGAACCGACCGTCGGCGCGGCGGCCGCGGCGCAGGCCGTAGTGCTCGATGTAGTTGATGGTCTCGAGGAAGAGGAAGCCGAGGACGGCGGCGGCCACGAAGGCGGCGGCGCCCACCGGGCCGAAGGCGACGGCCACGGCGGCCACGACGGCGATCTGGATCACCTGGAAGCGGAGCATCTGGTTCTTGGGGGACAGGTAGGGGTTGGCGGACGCGCGGCCGAGGCGCTTCGCCTCGAGCTCCCAGGCGTGCAGCCAGCCGCCGATGGTGCTGCGGAACCAGAAGGCGTAGACCCACTCGCCGCGCCGGGACGTGGCCGGATCGTCGTCCGTGGCGACGCGCGCGTGGTGGCCGCGGTTGTGCTCGATGAAGAAGTGCATGTACAGCGTGGTCGCCAGCAGCACCTTGGCCGCCGTCTGCGCGAGCTTGTCGTTCCGGTGCCCCAGCTCGTGGCCGAGGTTGATGCCGAAGGTGGCGCAGCAGATGCCGGTGGTGAGGATCGCGGCGGCGATCTCCCAGCCCGCGAACGCGCCCGCGGCCATCTGCATCGGCAGGTACACGACCAGGCCGATCTGCAGGGGAATGAGCCCGTAGACGATGGCGTCGAGGATCCGCTTGTGCAGGACCGAGGGCGTCGACGCCGCGCGGGTGTTGTCCTCGGTGCCGGTCACGAAGAGCTCGGTGAACGGAATGAGCCCGAAGGCGACGCCGGGGAGCGCCAGGAGCCACAACCCGCCGAGGTGCAGCGCCACGAACGCGAGGACGGGGAAGATATAGATGGTCAGGTAGGTCGCGGGATGCATCGGTCGTCTCCGGAGAGCGTGCCAGGGATTTATTTCGAACGCTCGTTATAAAACAGCATGGACCGGAGGTCGTCAAGGAGAAATTCCCGCGGACCGGTAGGGTCCGGCCATGTCGACATGTACGCGCGTCTTGATCACCGGGGGGACGGGCCTCGTGGGGCGACGCCTCGCGGCCTCCCTCCTGGCTTCGGGGACCGAGGTCGTCTTGCTCTCTCGGGACGCCGACGCGGCGCGGGCGAAGGTGCCCGGCGCGGACGCGCACGCGTGGGCTCCCGAAGAGGGGCCCCCTCCGGCGGAGGCCTTCGCCGGGGTGGACGGGGTCGTGAACCTGGCCGGGGAGCCGGTGGACGGGCGCTGGACGGCGGTGAAGAAGGGCCGGATCCGCGAGAGCCGCGTGGCGGGGACGGCGAACCTGGTGACGGCGATCCAGCGCTTGCCGGAGGAGGCGCGCCCGCGGGTGCTCGTGACGGCGTCGGCCATCGGGTACTACGGCGACACGGGGGACGACGCCAAGGGCGAAGACGCGTCGCCTGCGGACGAGTTCCTGAGCGAGGTCTGCGCGGCGTGGGAGGCGGCGGCGAAGGGTGCGGAGGCCCTCGGGGTGCGGGTCGTGGCCTTGCGGATCGGGCTCGTGCTGGACCCACACGGGGGCGCGCTGGGCAAGATGCTGCCCCTGTGGAAGGCGGGCCTCGGGGGGCCGATGGGCGGGGGCCGGCAGTGGGTGGCGTGGATCCACCGGGACGACCTCACGGACTTGATCCGCTTCGCGCTGGAGTCGGACGTGGCGGGCACGCTCAACGCGACGTCTCCGTACCCCGTCCGGCAGGCCGAGTTCGCGAAGACGTTGGGGGCGGCGGTGAACCGGCCGGCGTTCCTGCCCGCCCCCCGGTTCGCCCTGAAGGTCGCGCTCGGCGAGTTCTCGGTGGAGGTGCTCGGGAGCCGGCGGGTCGTGCCGAATCGCACGCTGTCGGCGGGTTTCACGTTCGCATTCCCGACGCTGGAGGGTGCGCTGGCGGATCTGCTCTCGTCGGGATCTGAATAACCGCGAAACCACCCCCGTCCCTCTCTGCAACGGCCCGAACGGGCTCGCGGAGGGAAGACGATGCGACTCACCCTGATGATCTCGGCGCCTGCGACGATGCTGCTGCTGATGCTGATGGCCACCGGGCCGGCGATGGCGCAGCCGACCGGTGCGCCCACGGTGGGGGAAGACCTCCCCGGCGCCGACCTCGACGAAGTGAAGAACGAGCACGAGCGCCGTCGGTCCAAGAAAGCGAAGAAGCGGCGCAGTCGTCATCGTCACCGCCACGTGGTGCGGCACCGCCACGAGCGGCGTCCCCGGGTCGTCGTGGTGCACCGCGAGCCCGAGCCCGAGCCCGTCGAGGTGCAGGTCGCGGCGCCGCGGCCTCGGCGCAAGGACCTGACGTCCGGCTGGCGCCACATCGGCGGCGGCTTCGGCACGGCGTGGGTCCCGTCGTTCGACGCGGCGACGCCCATGGGTCGGTTCGAGCTGGGCGCGGGCGGCTACACCGTCGGTCTCTACGGCGGCGGAGGGATCGAGATCGCGGGCAGCTCCGCGACGCCCATCTCGGCCTCGGCCGTCGGCTACGCGGGCATGGCCGTCCCCATCCCGGTGGTGCACCCGCTGGTGGGCGTGAAGGTCGGGGCCGGCGGGCACATGGACCACCAGGGCGCGGGACCGCACGTGAGCGTCGGTCCCCAGGCCGGGTTCATCCTGCGCCCCTACGACCGAAACTTCGGGCTGCGCGTGATGTTCGACGTCGACATCGTCATCAAGCCGACCAAGGGCGAGGTGGCGCCCCAGGCGATGCTCACCTTCGCGGGTGTGTTCTAGGCGGGCGCCGGTCGGTCAGAACTCGCCCAGGATCGGCGATCCCCCCCGGGTTGTGACCGTCTGCCGGTCACCACACGGGGTGAACGCGTCGTTCGGGTGGACCTGTGACCGCCCGCCCCGCGTTCCGCGAACGGCTACCCTCCATCCGTGGGTCCCGGTCGCCGCGCCATCGTCGGGTTTCTCGTCTTCGCGGCCCTGGGCGCGGGGGTCGCCGAGGTTCGGCTCCGAGCCGACGTCGATGAGCTCGGGGCCCGCCTCGTAGGCATCGCGTCCGAGGCCGCGGGCCAGCTGGACGCCGCCGCCCACGAGACCATCCGCTCCGACGCCGACGCGACCGGACCCGAATTCGTCGCCCTGCGGGACACCCTCCGGCGCGTGCAGGACGCCCACCACCACCTCCTCCTCGGCGCCGAGGTCTACACCCTCCGCCGGGTCGGCGACGATCGCGCCTGCGCCTTCGTCGTCATGACGAACCCCCGGCCGTTCGTCGGCGCCCCGTACACCTGCATCCCCGCCATGGACACCGTCTGGAACACCGGCGGAAAGGGAAAGACGGGCCTGTACCGCAGCCCGAACGGCGTGTGGGTCTCCGGCTTCGCCCCCCTGCTCGGCGCCGACGGCGACGTCGTCGCCCTCGTCGAGGTGGACCGCTCCGCGGACGACTTCCTCCAGCGCCGGGTCCGCGGCCTGCTCCTGGGCCTGATCCTCGGCCTCATCGGCGCGGGGCTCGCGGCCGTGGTCCCGGGGCGGCTCAAGTTCACCGACGGTCCGCGCCGCTTCCTGCGCCACCTCCTGCTCGGCCGTCTCGCCACCCGGATCGGCCTCGGCGGCGCCGTCGCCGTGCTCGTCGCCGTCTCGGTCGTGGGCGTCCTCGATCACCGCGAGGACCGCGCGCGCCTCCTGGAGTCGGTGTCGGACCGGCTGCTGACCGCCGTGGAGATCGGCGCCGTGCGCATCGATCCCGACCTGCACGAGGAGGCCGCCCGCCTGGGCACCGCAAAGTCCGAGGCCTTCGTCCGCCTCCGCGACGAGCTCCGCGATCTTCGCTCCGCCGCGCGCCTGCCCACCCCCGTCTACACGATGCGACGCGACGGGGAGCTCCTCCGCTTCGTCGTCATGACCAACGAGGTCCCGTTCATCGGCGATCCGTACGAGCTTCGCGACGGCCACCGCCGCACCTTCGAGACGGGCGCGCCCGGCACCGAGGGCCCGTACGCAGACGCCCACGGCACCTGGATGTCGGCTTGGGCCCCCATCGCCGCCGCCGACGGTCGGGTCGTGGCCGTCCTGCAGGCCGACCAGGAGATGGGCGCGCTGCTCGCCATCCTCAACAACGCCGTCCTGCGTCGCCTCCTCTTCGCCCTGTTCGGGGTCGCCGTCGCCTTCCTCGCCGCGGGCATCGTCGGGCGCAGCATCGCGGGTCCCGTGCGTCGGGTTGCCGGGGCCGCCGCGCAGGTGGGCGAGGGTGAGTACGAGGTGGAGGTCCCCGACGATCGCGAGGACGAGGTCGGCGAGCTGGCCCGGTCCGTCGCGCTCATGGCGCGCGGCCTCAAGGAGCGCGAGCGCCTGCGCGACATGTTCGGCAAGTACATGGCCGGGCAGGTCGCCCAGGAGCTGCTCGGCGGCGGCGAGCTCACCCTCGAGGGCGAGGCCCGGGACATCACCGTCGTCCTCACCGACATCCGCGGCTACACCGCGCTCACCGAGGAGCTCGGAGCGGCGGAGGTCGTCCTGCTGCTGAACCAGTACTTCTCCATCCTCGTGGACGCCGTCATCGCCAACGACGGCGTGGTCGACAAGTTCATGGGCGACGCGATGCTCTGCTGGTTCGGCGCCCCGCTCCCGCAGCCCGACCACGGCGCCAAGGCCGTGAAGGCGGCGCGGGAGATGATGGACGAGGCCGCGCGCTGGAACCGCGACCGCCTGCGCAAGGGCCTCAAGCCGGTCGCCACCGGCGTCGGGATCGCGTCGGGCGGGGTCATCGTCGGCAACATCGGCTCCCAGCGGCGGCTCGAGTACACCGCGATCGGGGATGCCGTGAACCTCGCCAGTCGGCTGTGCAGCAAGGCGGAGGCGGGGGAGATCCTGGTCAACGAGTCCGTGCGCCTGGCCGCCCCCGACGCGCCCTTCGAGGAGGTCGGGCCGATCGAGGTGAAGGGCGTCAGCGAGCCGGTCCTCGTGAGCCGCCTCGTGGTGGCGACGACCGCGGAGCTCGAGTGAGCGCGTACGAGGCCCGTGGGTCGCTCCGCCCTGCGACCCTCCTGCTGCTCCTCAGCGCCCTGCTCGCGTCGGGCTGCGGTCTCTGCTGGCCCCGCGGCGGCGCGATCAGCACCTGTCCGGCCGTCGATGAAGCGGACGACGACGACGCGACCGACGACGACGACGCCGGCGACGACGACGACGAGGGCCCCGACGGAGAAGGCATGGTCGCGATCTCCGGCGACCCCTTCCTGTTCGGCTGCGACGGCGACTGCGACCGGGACGAGTCCCCCCAGCGGACGCTCACCGTCGACGCCTTCCGGATCGACGTCCGGGAGGTCACCGTCCTCGAGTTCGTCGACTTCCTCAACGAGCACGGCAACGACTGCGGCGACGCCGACTGCGTGGGCGGCTTCTCGGAGCCCGAGATCGTGTTCGAGGGCGGCGTCTGGCGCACCGAGGAGCAGTACGAGCAGTGGCCCGCGGCGGAGGTGACCTGGTACGGCGCGCACGAGTTCTGCCTCGCTCACGACAAGCGCCTGCCCACCGAGGCCGAGTGGGAGCGCGCGGCGCGGAGCACCGACGGTCGGTCGTGGCCCTGGGGCGAGGACGAGCTCGGCTGCAACCGGGCCGTGTACATGGGCTGCGGCGGCCCGTACGACGTGGGGGTGCTCCCGGCGGGCGTCTCCGAGGCCGGCGCCTTCGACATGGCGGGCAACGTCTGGGAGTGGACGGCCGACTGGTACGAGGCCGACTACCACGAGAATCAGCCGGACTCGAACCCCAGGGGCCCCTTCACCGGCTCCACCAAGAGCGTCCGCGGCGGTGGGTTCGAGAGCAACCGCCTCGCCCTGTACACCTACACGCGCTGGTCGCGCGAGCCCTGGATCGGGGGGAGCTCCACCGGGTTCCGCTGCGCCGCCGACCCTTGACTCAGAGCCACTGATCCTCGAGGCACCGGGACCCCTGGAAGTCGAGGAGTCGCGGCCAGATCTCCTCGGAGTCCCAGTCGTGATGGCCGTCCTCGGCGGGCGAGTCCAGGTCGTAGAACCGCTCGACGTAGGCCCCGGCGGCCTCGAACATCAGCGCCGACTCCTCTATGTCCGACTCGGGCTGGAACTCGTCCAGGGGGTCGTGGATGAACATCCCGGAGACGGGCCGGAGCCAGGCGGCGGGCCAGTTGCCGGCGAACGGGTTGAACCCGGCCTGGTTGGCCGTCGACGCGATGCGGTCGGCGTGGTTGAAGGCGAACTGCGTGGCGTACCCGCCCGAGGCGTGGCTGCCGAAGAGGTGGACGCGGGCGCGGTTGATGTTGAACGAGGACTCCAGCACCGCGAGCGCGTCCACGAAGAAGGCTTCGTCCGTGCCGTCGTTGGGCCGCCAGCCGATCCAGTCCTCGCCCATCTGGACGATGGGCCCGGGGACGATCACCGCCCCCACGTGGCCCGAGTCGGCGACCATGCCGGGCATGTCGATGAAGTCCTCGAGGATCCAGTCGAAGAGGTCCGCGTCGTCCTGTGGCAGGTTCCGGGTGACGAAGATTCCGAGGGGCAGGGGCTCGTCCGGGTCGATGTCCGAGGGCCCCCAGGCGATGACCGACCACGTCAGCCCGTTGGAGTCGTACCCCTCGACCTCGAGGCTCTGCCGACCGCTCACGCCGCCGGCGCCGAAGGTGCCGACCACCAGGCAGCCGTCCTCGTCCGGCTCGGGCTCCTCGCACGCCGGGGCGCCCGCGCAGTCCGAGTCCGCGCAGTCGATGGCGGCGTCCCCGTCGTTGTCGTCGCCGTCGGAGCACTCGCCCGCGTTGCGGCCCTCGGAGGTGGGGGCGCAGCCCGCGAGGAGGAGGCAGATGAGGGCGATCGATCTCATTGGAGCCAGTCGTCTTCGATGCAGTGGCGGGCCTGGAAGGCCGTCAGCCGGGGGAAGATCGCGTCGGACACCCACTCGTGGGGGGAGCGGCCCGCGGATCCGTCGTAGTCGTAGAAGCGCTCCACCGCGGCCCCGGCGGCCTCGAACATGCGGGCGCTGTCCTCCATCGCGTCGAGCGGGAAGAAGGGGTCCTGGGGATCGCGGATGGCCATGAACGGCACCGGGCGGAGCCAGGCGGGGGGCCACGGATCGAAGGGGTTGTAGCCGGCCTGGTTGGCGGTGGTCGTGATGCGGTCGCCGTAGAAGTGGGCGTAGTGAGTCGCCCAGCCGCCCGACCCGTGGCTCCCGAAGATGTGCACGCGCGAGCGGTTGATGGGGAACAGCTCCTCGAGGCGGTCGAGCGACCGGATGAAGTACTCGTCGTCCCGCTGGGTGCCGATGTTGAGGCCGAGGTCGTCCGCGGTGGGCAGGTTCCCCTCGTACGCCCCCGGCACCGCGACGGCCACCACCCACCCGGTGTCGAGCGCCAGCTGGTGGAGCTGCAGCTCGTCCTCGAGGATGGCGAGCATGCCGGGCTCGTCGTCGGGCAGCGTGCGGGATACGAACACGGTGAGGGGGACGGGCTCGGTCGCCTCCTCGATGCCCGGGGGACCCCAGGCGAGGATCGTGTAGTCCGGGGCGTCGTCCTCGGGCGTGGCGAGGACGGGATCCGGGTGCCACTGGCGGCCCGCCACTCCGCCGCTGCCGCCGCTGTCGACGATCAGGCAGCCCTGGGCGTCCCGCGGGCGCGTGTCGGGGGTCGGCTCCTCATCGCCGGTCGGGCACGCTGCGAGGGCGACGACGAGGGAGGCGAGGACGGGCAGGGCGCGGATCACACAGAGAATCTAACCAACCGTGAGAGTCGTCGCCCCGGTACCTGGATGCACGCCCTCCCCCCGGTCCGGCCGCTCGGGGTCGCAAGAGCCTCTCCCGCTGCTAGGCTCGCCCGTCCCTGAACCGCTCCGGAGCTGCCCCCGATGTCCGAGTCCCCGTCCTCCGGCCCCGGCCGCCTCGTCGTCGTCGTCCTCGCGATCGTGGCGGTCGCGGTGGCCTTCTTCGCGCTGCGCGGAGCGGACGACGCGGCCCCGACCGCCGCCCCCGACGCCCCGGTCGCCGCGCCCGCGGCCGCCCCGCCCTCCGACGTCGTCATGTCCCCGGACCCGAACGCCCCGCCCGAGCCCGCGCTCGAGCCCGAGGCCGTCGTGCTGCCCGAGGGGACCACCCTGGGCGGAGACGCGACCCCCGCGGTCCCCATCCCCATGGGCAACACGATCGACGACGAGCCCCTGGAGCTGCCCGAGATCCCCTGGGAGGACCTGCCCGAGGGCGCTCGGGACGAGGCCTTCGAGGCGTCCCTCGAGACCCTCTCCGACTGGGTCGCCGAGCTCGACCCCGAGTACGACGCGCAGCTGCTGGGGATCGACTGCAGCGCGCCCCCGTGCGTGGTGGGCATGGCCTTCGACGGCACCTCCTTCGGCGACGACCACACCGCAAAGGCGGGCTTCCAGAACGGGTTCGCCGAGGAGCTGACCCGCCTCCGCAGCGTGCGCCCCGCGATGACGATGGTGACGGCCACCCCCGACGGGACCACCGCGGTGTGGATGTACGAGCTGCCCGCCGGAGCCGACGAGGCGCTCACGGCCGACCTGAACGAGTCGGCGAAGCTCCGCCACGCCGAGTGGATGAAGGCCTGGTCGGCCGCCCGCGCGGGCCGCGCCACGCCTTGAGCCCATCGAGTGCCGAGCGTGAGGAATTCGGGTGCGTCCTCGCGGGTCGAGTTGGAGGACACCGACGTCCTCACCCTCCGCGCCCCACACGGATCGTGAGATGAATCGACGCTTCGGCCTCTTCCTCGGGCCGGCGGCCCTCCTGTTCTTCGCGTGCTCCTCGCCGAGCACCGACCCGGCCGCCACCGACATCCCCACCCCCGCGACGATCCCGACGCTCGAGATCTCCGGCGTCGCCGCCCCGAAGGCGAACGACGACCGCGTGCCCTTGCGCGCGGAGGACCTGGATCCCGTGGTCGCGGCCGTGGCCGCCCCGGGCGTTCAGCCCCGCGAGATCGTCGTGCAGTTCGCGCGGCGGGCCGTGGACGACGACGCCCTGGGCGAGGCGAACGAGGAGACGGTCCTCACGATCGCGCCCCCGATCGGCGGAGACCTCGTCTGGCGGACGCCGCGCACGCTGGTGTTCACCCCCACCGAGGTGCTCCCCCCGGGCACGCGCTTCGAGGCCGTCCTGGAGTCCGTCGGCACCCGCGACGGCGCGATCACGCCCCCCGAGGGCACCCGCTGGGCCACGACGTTCGAGGCCCCCCGCGCCGACGTCCTGGGCGTGCGCCTGATCGAGAACGAGCGCCAGACCCCGTGGCGCAAGGAGCCCTACCAGCAGGTGAGCCTGGCCGTCGACTTCTCGGGCCCGGTGACGGTCGCCCAGGTCGTCTCGGCCGCCGAGGTGCGGTTCGACGGCCGCCGGGTCCAGCCCCGCGTGCAGCCCGGCAGCCGCGCCCACCAGGTGCGCCTCGAGCTCGCGGTGCCCGAGGCGAAGCCCGGATCGCGGGTGCAGGTCGAGCTCGCGCCCGGCATCCGCATGGGCGACGAGCGCCTCGCCGGCTTCCGCGACGACGTCGTCGTCCCCGCCGAGCCGATCGTGAACGTGGTCGCGGTGCGCGTGGGCGAGGGGACGGCCGGGTTCCACCTGGACGTGGTGTGCGACGACCGCAGCGTCGGCGGCCGGAGCTGGTGGCACGACGAGAGCAGCTACGACTGGTTCGAGGTGTCGTCGCGCTGCATGCCCACCCAGGACGCGGCCGCGGCGGCCATCCGCCTCGAGCCCGCCGTGCCGTTCACCGTCGTGCCCGCGCGCCACGGCTTCCGCATCCTCGGCGACTTCGCGCGCGGCGCCCACACCGTGCACATCGACGGCCTCGAGACCCGCGACGGCGGCACTCTCCCCGGAGCGGTCCGCGCGGCCGTGTCGGTGCCCGTGCGGTCCCCCCGCGTCTCGTTCTCGACGAAGGGCCGCTACCTCCCGAAGTCCGCGTGGAAGAGCCTCGCCATACGGCACCTGAACGTCGACGAGGTCGAGCTCACGGTGCGGCACGTCCCGCGGCGCAACCTCGTCTTCTGGCTGGGCGGCGACGCCGAGCGGGCGGACGAGCGGACCTCCGACGTGCTCGTGAAGAAGACCCTCTCCGTGCGCGGGACCGTGGACGAGGAGACCACCAGCGCCATCGACATCCGCGGGCTCGTGCCCGACGCGGGGGCGGGCGTCTACCAGCTCGTCGTCGCCGCGGAGGGCGAGGCCGACGCCTCTCGCCTGCTCGTCACGGACCTCCAGCTCGTCGCGAAGATGGCCGCGACGCACCCCGACGAGCCCTTCGGCCGGTCGATCCCCGTGTGGGCCCTGGACGCCCACACCACGTCCCCGAAGTCCGGAGTGGTGGTGGAGGCGGTCCGACGCTCCGGAACCATCCTCGGCACCTGCACCACTGGCAGCGACGGCGGGTGCGTGATCGCCATGGAGACGGGCGGGCCCGACGAGTCGGCGCCCGTGGCCCTGATCGCGTCGACGTCGACCGATCTGACCTACCTCAAGTTCGACGACCTGCGCATCGAGCCCACGGAGTCCCAGGTCGCGGGCGAGCCCTACCTCGCGCAGACGCCGTACCGCGCGGCCACGTGGACCGATCGCGGCGTGTACCGCCCCGGCGACACGATGCACTTCGCCGCCTTGGTGCGCGACGCGGCCCACGCCGCCCCTCCTGCGGACATGCCGATCACGCTCGAGGCGCGCGACCCGCGGGGCAACGTCGTGCGGTCGCGGACGGTGAAGGCCAACCCCGCGGGGATGCTGTCCTGGGACCTGCCGCTGTCGGACTTCGCGTCCACCGGGGCGTGGGCGCTGACCCTGTCCGCGGGCGACGAGGAGCTCGGGCGCGAGTCCGTGATGGTCGAGGAGTTCGTGCCCGAGCGCATGACCGCCACGGTGACCCCGGTCGCCGCGGGGGTGGCGCGCGGGGCCCCGGTGGAGGTGGACGTGTCCGCCCGCTACCTGTTCGGCGGCAGCGCCGAGGAGAGCCCGGTGGAGCTCAGCTGCGAGATCGCGAGCGCGGTGTTCGCGCCCGAGGCGGCGGCCGAGTGGACCTTCGGACGCTGGGTGCGCCCCGACGACACCGAGCGCTCCGTCGCCCTGGGCACCGCCGTCGGCGAGCTCGGGGAGGGCGGCGCGGCGCGCCTCGTCTGCCCGGGCGCCGAGGGCACGTTCGAGGGCACCGGCCGGCTCACCGCCCGCGGGGCCGTCTTCGAGGCGGGCTCGGGGCGCTCGACCCAGGCCGTCGGCTCGACGCTGATCCACCCCGCGACCCACTACGTCGGGCTGCAGAGCGGCACCGAGCGGGCGGGCGCAGGCACGGCCATCGCCGTCGACGGCCGGATCGTCGATTGGGCGGGCGCGACGTCGGCGGACGCCGTCGCCGAGGTGACCGTCGAGCTCGTGAGCCTGCACGAGGAGTACGGCTGGCTCTACGACGAGGACGAGGACACCGAGTCCTATCGTCGCTACCTCCGGGAGATCGGGGGGGCGAAGGAGACGGTCGCCGTGGCGGGCGGCACCTTCAAGGCCACGGTGACCCCCGCGGGCGATGCGTCCGCCTACCTCGTGCGGGTGACCGCCGGCGACGCCACCACGGAGCTCCGCGTGGAGGGGACGGCGCGTCGCTACTGGTGGATGGCGGGCGAGACCGACGTCGATCAGACGCCTCGACCGAAGCGGCCCGGGACGCTCGTCCTGGAGGCCCCCGACCGCGTCGCCGTCGGGGAGAAGGCGGACGTGACGTTCACCGCGCCCTACCGCGGACGCGCCCTCGTGACCGTGGAGACCCACGACGTCCTGGACTCGACCTGGCTGGACGTGGAGCCCGGCCCCGTGACCCATCGGTTCTCGGCGAAGGCCTTCGCCCCCAACGTCTACGTGAGCGTGCTCCTGCTGAAGGACCCGCACCTCGAGTCGTCGCTGGCGTACGTCCCCGACCGCGCCTTCGGGGCGCAGTCCGTGCGCGTGAACCCCGCCGCGCAGACGCTCCCGCTGGCGGTCTCCACGCCGCCGGAGATCCGCCCGAACACGACCCTGCCCGTCACCGTCGAGGTGGACGGCGTCAGGGGCCCGACGTTCGTGACGGTCGCCGCCGTGGACGAGGGCATCCTCCAGCTCACCCGCTTCGAGAGCCCCGACCCCCTCGCCCAGGTGTTCGCCGCCCGTCGGCTCGGCGTCGAGACCTTCGAGACCGTGGGCTGGTCGCTCCTGCTGCCCCCGTCGGGCACGTCGAGCACCGAAGGCGGCGGCCTCGACGGCAGCGAGCTGGGCCGGGTGCAGATGACGAAGCCCGTGGCGTTGTGGTCGGGCGTCGTGGAGGTCCCATCGAGCGGCAAGCTGGTCGTGCCTCTCGACGTCCCGTCCTTCCGCGGCAAGCTCCGGGTGATGGCCGTGGCCGCCGACGCCGCGCGCATGGCGGGTGCTTCGACCGACGTCCTGGTCCGCGATCCGTTGGTCCTCCAGCCGACCCTCCCGCGGTTCCTCAGCCGCGGCGATCGGGTCCACGTCCCCGTGTTCGTCACCAACACGACGCCCGACGACCACACCGTGACCGTCACCCTGAGCGCGACCGAGACCGAGGTCCCGGGGCTCGCGATGATCGCGAGTGACGACGGCCCCGTGCGGCTGTACGGCCCCGCCGGCCAGGTGCTGACGCTCGCCCCGGGGCGGAGCGGGACGGCGGTCTTCGACGTCGAGGCGCTCGCGTCCGTGGGCGCGGGGCGGTTCCGCGTCGAAGCGGCGGCGGAGGGGCTGGACACGTCGTGGGACGAGGTCGACGTGCCCTTCCTGTCTCGCGGTCCGAGGGAGCGACGGGTGGTGCGGATCCCCCTCGACGCGGCGGGCGACACCACCCTCGGCGACCACCTCGCGGGCTGGGTCCCGACCACCGAGCAGAGCACCCTGTGGGTCACCACCAACCCCTACGGCCAGGCGTTCGATCACCTCGCCGCGCTCGTGCGGTACCCGTACGGCTGCCTGGAGCAGACGACTTCGCAGACCCGCGCCCTCGTACACGCGGGGCCCTTCCTGGACGACGTGGACGCTTCCCTCCGCGAGGGCGCGACGATCGCGTCGATGGTCGAGCACGGCGTGTCGCGCATGCTCTCGATGCAGCTGCCCGACGGCGGGTTCGGCTACTGGCCGCGGGCGAGCTCCGGTCACCTCTGGGGGACGGCCTACGCGCTGCACACCCTCCTCGAAGCGAGCCGCAAGGGGCACGACGTCCCCCGAATCTCCATCGATCGAGGCCTCGAGTGGCTCGAACGCAGCCTGCCTCAGCGGACCGAACGCGACCGCGTCCACCACGGCGACGCCTACGCCCACTACGTGCTCGCCCTCGCCGACCGAGGGCGCGTCGGCCGGGTCCGGACGCTGCTCTCCGAGCTTCCGACCGAGGTCCGCGCCGCCCAGGCCGAGCGCGCCTACCTCCTCAAGGCCGCGCTGTGGCTGGCGGGGGACCGTCGACACGAGACCGAGCTGCGCAGCCCCGACCTGTCCGCCGTCCGGTACGAGGAGCGCGGCCGCCATCGCTTCTACTCGGACCTGCGGTACCGCGGCGTGCAGCTGTCGGTCATCACGGACCTGTTCGGGACGGACGAGGCCCCGGCGCTGGAGAAGCTCGTGGCCGCGGGCGTCGCCGGGCGCCGATCCAGCCGCCTGACGACGCAGGAGATGGCGTGGGCGCTCTCGGGGCTCGCGAAGCGGCAGACGGCGCGCCCCGCGGAGTTCGGGGTGCCGGTCCTGAAGGCGAACGGGCGGGTCCTCGATCCGACCCCGGCGCGTCGCGAGGCCGACGATCACTCCCGCTCCTGGACGCTCGCGCGGGCGTCCGAGTACCGCGACCTCACCCTCTCGCTGCCCGAAAAGGGGGACGGAGCGCTCTACCTGTTCGTGTCGTCCGAGGGCGTCCGCGAGGACGCGCAGTGGGCGGACGAGGACCGCGGCGTGGCGGTCGGCCGGTACTGGGCGAGCCCGACCGGGGACAAGCTGCCCGCGGACGTGGAGCCGGAGCTGGGCGACCTCATGCACGTCGTGCTGGTGGTGAAGAACCGGTACTCGTCGCCCATCACGAACCTGGCCGTCGTGGACCGGCTGCCCGCGGGCTTCGAGGTCGAGAACCCGCGCCTGGGCCGCGACGTGCTCGACGACCTGCCCGGGCAGGCCCTCGACGTCGCCTCGATGAACCTCCGAGACGACCGCGTGGAGCTGTTCGGCGACCTGCCCGGAGGCGCGACGCGCGTCTTCAGCTACGCCGTGCGGGCCGTCACCTCGGGCACCTTCACGGCGCCGCCCGCCCAGGCCGAGGCGATGTACGACCCCGAGGTGCTCTCGACGGACGTCGGCGGCACCGTCCGGGTGCGCGGCCCCTGGGACGCCGAGCCGGCGGCCCTCGACGAGGAGGAGGGCGACTGACGTCGTGACCCGCGCCCGGAGAGAGGCGGCGCTCTCGGGCGTCCTCGTCGCGGTCCTCCTCGGGGGCGTCGTGGCGCTGTTCGCGCGCTCGGCGCCGCTGCCCGAGCGGCTGCGGGCCGACCCGTCGCCGGTCGTGCGCTACCACGACGGGACACCCGCCCACGTCTTCCTCGCAGACGACGGACGTCGCCGCATCGAGGTGGCGCCGTCCGAGGTCGACTCGGACTACATCGACGCCTTGATCCGGCTCGAGGACCAGCGGTTCCGGACCCACCTGGGGGTGGACCCGCTCGCGATCGTGAGGGCCGCGCTGACCAACGCGCGTCGCGGCCGCGTGGTGTCCGGCGCGTCGACGATCACGATGCAGGTCGTGCGCCTCTGCGAGCCTCGGCCGCGCACCCTACGTTCGAAGATCGTGGAGGCGGCGCGGGCGGTGCAGCTCGAGCTGCGCCTGTCGAAGGACGAGATCCTCGCCCACTACCTCCAGCTGACCCCGTTCGGGAGGAACCTCGAGGGGGTCGAGGCGGCCTCGCTGGCGTACTTCGGCCACGGCGCGGCGGACCTGTCCCCGGGAGAGATCGCGACGCTCCTGGCGGTCCCCCAGAACCCGAACCTGCGCTACCCGTCGCCCCGCAACGCCGACCGGCTCACGGCGGCCCGCGACGACGTCGCGCGGCGGTTGGGGCTCGAGGACCTGGTCGAGCGGCCGGTCCCCACGACGCTGCGCCCCGTCCCGCGCGAGGTCCCCCACGCGGCCTACTGGCTCCGCGCGGCCGGTCCCGAGGCGTCCGAGTGGCGGACGACCCTCGATCGCGGCGCGCAGAGGATCGTGGACGACGTGCTCGCCGCCGCGCGCCCGGGCCTGGAGCGCAAGGGGATCGACAACGGCGCGGTCGTCGTCCTCGACACCGCCACGAGCCGGGTCCTCGCCCTCGGCGGGAACCTCTCCTTCTGGGACGACGGGCCCGCCCGGAGGATCCCGGCGTTCGACGTGCCGCGGAGCCCCGGCTCGACCCTCAAGCCCCTGATCCACGCCGCCGCCATCGACCGCGGGGAGGCCCTCCCCGAGTTCCTGGTCGCCGACATCCCCACCGCGTTCGGCAGCTACACCCCGAGCAACTACGACGGCGGCTTCGACGGCCTCGTCCGGCTCGACGACGCCCTCTCCCGCTCCTTGAACGTCCCCTTCATCCACCTGCTGCGCGACGTCGGCGTGGAGCCCTTCCTCGGCATCCTGCGGGACCTCGGCGTCCGCTCCCTGCGCGACGACCCCGACTTCTACGGCCTGTCGGTGGCGGTCGGTGGCCTCGAGCTCACGCCCCTGGAGCTCGCCGGGGTGTACGCCGCGCTGGCCCGCGGAGGAGAGGCCAAGGCGCCGACGTGGCTGCAGTCGACCGTCGCCGGCCGCGGCGCCCACCCCCTGTCGGAGGGCGCGACCTGGCTCACCCGCCGGGCCCTGGAGCGTCGCGATCGGCCGGACTTCCCGGGGCGCGCGGACCTCAGCGCGCCGCCTACCGGCATCCACTGGAAGACGGGGACGAGCACCGGTCGGCGCGACGCCTGGGCGGTGGGCTCCGGCCCGCAGCACACCGTCGCCGTGTGGCTCGGCAACCTCGACAACCGGGGCTCCTCGTCCCTCGTCGGGGCGGAGGCGGCCGGGCCCCTGCTGTTCGACGTCCTGGGAGGCCTCGCGCCCGCCGGCGGGGCCGCCCCCGACCCCGTCCCGGACGACCTCGGCTGGGTGGAGGTCTGCTCGTACTCCGGGCGGCGCGCGACGGAGGCCTGCCCCCACCGCACGGACGCGCGCGCCGTGGTCGCGCGGGTGCCCACGGAGGAGTGCCCCCATCACCGCCGCGTGCACGTCGACGTCGCCACGGGCCTGGCCGTCGGCCCCGCGTGCCGAGAGGACCGAGCGACGAAGGCGATCACCGTCCTCGCCTGGCCGTCGTCGGTCCGTCGCTACCTGCGTTCGTCGGCGCGCCTGCTGCCCGAGCTGCCCGGCTGGGCGCCGGGGTGCGCGCCCGCCACGGCGGCGACGGCCCCCGTGATCGTGTCCCCGCCCGAGGGTCAGTCCGCCGTCCTCATCGCGGGGCTCGCCCCCGAGCGCCAGCAGATCCCGCTCCAGGCCGAGTCCGACGCCGAGGGGGCCCTCGCCTGGTTCGTCGACGGTCGGTTCGTGGCCACGTCCCCCGCCGACGGCCGCGTCTGGTGGACCCCGGCGCCGGGCGAGCACCGCATCGTGGTCACCGACGACCGCGGCCGCTCCCGCCGTCGCCTCTTCGCGGTCCTCGAGCGCCCTTGACCGCGGTCTCGGCGGAGTGGCATCGCGCCATGACCGTCCTCCTCGTGACTACCCGCAAGGGTGCTTGGACTTTCACGTCGGCCGATCGTCGCGGGTGGACTCGCAGCGAACCCTGGTTCTTCGGCCGGGTCGTGCATCACCTCGTCCAGGACCCCCGCGACCCCCGCGTCCTGCTGGCGTCGGTGCGCACCGGCCACCTGGGCCCCACCGTGTTCTGACGGGGACGCGTCCCCTCAGACCTCGAGGTTGATGCCGAAGGCCTCGAGGCGGTCGCGGAAGTTGGTCTTGTCGACGGCCTTCTCGTAGGCCGCCTCCGCGGTCACGGTCTCCGCCTCGATGAGCTTGAAGAGGGCGTCGTCCATCGACTGCATGCCCATGGACTTGCCCATCTGGATCGACGACGTGATCTGCCCCGTCTTGCCGTCGCGGATCATCGACGACAGCCCGGACGTCGAGAACAGGATCTCCAGCGCCGCCACGCGGCCGCCGCCGTTGCGCTTGAGCAGCTGCTGCGCGACCACGCCCTTGAGCGACTCCGCGAGGGCCCCGCGCACGCCTTCCTGCTCCTCCTGGGGGAACACGTTGATGATGCGGTCGACGGCCTTGGCGGCGTTGTTGGTGTGCAGCGTCCCGAAGACCGTGAAGCCCGACTCGGCGGCGCTCAGGGCCGTGCGGATCGTCTCGAGGTCGCGCATCTCGCCCACGAGGATGACGTCCGGGTCCTCGCGCACCGCGGCCTTCACCGCGACGGCGAACGAAGACACGTGGGTGTGGACCTCGCGCTGGGACATGATCGACTTCTTGTTCGGGTGCACGAACTCGATCGGGTCCTCGACCGTGATGATGTGCAGCTCCTGCTCGTCGTTCATCTTGTTGATGATCGCGGAGAGCGTCGTGGACTTGCCCGAGCCGGTGGGCCCCGTGACGAGGATGAGCCCGCCGCGCATGTAGCAGAACTTCTCGACCTGCCGGGGGAGCCCGAGCTGGGCGAAGCTCATGAGCTTCGTGGGGATGATTCGGAACACCGCGCCGTAGCCGCGCTCCTGCATGAACATGTTGACCCGGAATCGGGCCACGCCGGGCACTTCGTAGCTGAAGTCCATGTCCCCGCGGCGCTTGAACCCCCGCCAGTCCTTGGGGGCGGCGATGGGCTTCATGAACTCCACGAAGTCGTTGTTCGTGAGGACGCGGTACCGGATCGGGTCCATGTCGCCGCCGAGCCGAAACATCGGCGGACGCCCCACGGACAGGTGCAGGTCCGACGCCCCGCGGTCGTTCATCAGCTTGAGGAAGCGGTCGATCTTGTTGGAGAAGGCCATCAGCGTGCCGCCTGTCCGGCGAGGAACTCGGGGCTGACCCGGTGCTCGAACCTCTCCTTGTTGTCCGCCCGCAGCCACGCCTGTTCCGGCGCGATGATGCCCTCGTCCAGGAGCCGGCTCAGCGCCGTGTCGACCGTCTGGTGGCCGGTCGTCTCGCCGATCTGCATCTGACCGATGATCTGATACGTCTTGTTGTCGCGGATGAGGTTCCGCACCCCGAGGTTGCCCATCATCACCTCGAACAGGGCCGCGCGACCCTTGCCGTCCGCGCGGGGCAGCAGGTTCTGGCAGACGACGGCCTTGAGGGTCTCGCTCAGCATGATGCGGACCTGCGCCTGCTCGCCCACGGGGAAGCTGTCGATGATGCGGTCGACCGTCTTCGGGGCCGACGTGGTGTTCATGGTCCCGATGACGAGGTGGCCCGTCTCGGACGCCTCGATCGCGAGCATGACCGTCTCCGGGTCCCGCATCTCGCCCACGACGATGACGTCGGGGTCCTGCCGCAGCGCGCCCCGGAGCGCCTCGGCGAAGCCCTTGCTGTGCTTGCCGACCTGCCGCTGGTTGATGAGGCAGCCCTTGGCCGGGTGGATGAACTCGATCGGGTCTTCCAGCAGCAGCACGTGGCTGCGACGGCGCTCGTTGAACAGGTTGACGAGGGCGGCGAGCGTCGTGGACTTGCCCGAGCCCGACGGGCCCGCCACCACGATCATCCCCTGGTGGTAGTTCACGAGGTCGGCCAGGTGGGTGGGGAGGCCGATGTCGTTCAGGGTGGGGACCTCGTTGGGGATGACGCGGAAGGACCCGCTGAGGCCCTTGCGTTCGACGTACACGTTCGAGCGGTAGCGGCCGGAGCCGCGGATGGTGAGGCAGAAGTCGACCTGCTGATCCCGTGCCAGCTTGCTCTTCTCGAGCTTGCCCATGGGGCCGAGGATGAGCGACTCCGTGCGCTCGGGGGTGAGCATCTCGTCCCCCATCGCCTGGAGCTTGCCGTGCAGCCGCACCATGGGCGGCGAGTCCACCACGACGTGCAGGTCCGAGCCGTCCATCGCCCGCACCTTCGCGAGCATCTCCTCGAGCTCGGTGCGCTTGAGCCGCGCCTCCACGTCCATCGCGTCCAGGGCGGCGATGCTGTTGCTCTCCTCGTCGCCCTTGAAGCGCCCCTCGAGGCGCTCGATCGTCTCCCGGGCGCGGTGCTGGACGGCGGGCGACGGATCGCGGACCGCGCACTGCTCCAGGGTGGGGATGACCCGCCGGTCCTTGAGCCGCGCGAGGGCGTTCAGGGCCTCGAGTCGAATCTCGGGCTGCGGCATCGAGAGCGTGCGCGCGATGTCGGCGGTGGCGGTGGTGTCGCCGATGCGGGCGAGGGCCTCGATGCAGGCCATCGCGGCGTCGGCGTTGCCCAGGTGCTTCACGAGGTGGGGCAGCGCGCGGGCGTCGCCGATCTTTCCGAGCGTCTCGGCGGCGATCATGGCGAGCCACCAGTCCTCGTCGTCGAGGAGCCGGACGATGTGGGGGACGGCTTCCTTGGACTGCAGCGTGGAGCCGAGCATCAGGGCCATGGAGCGGACGTCCTCGTCCGAGTCGCTCATGAGGCGGATGACCGCGTCCGTGATCCGGGGCGCGAAGGTCCGCAGCGAGACCAGCGTGCGGTCCCGCATCCAGCCCATGAGGTCCTTGCAGAAGAGCAGCAGCTTCCGGAGGATCCGATCCTTGTCCGGCCGCTTCATGATGATCTCGAGGACGCCGTTCCGGATCGCCTCGCTGCCGTCGGTGAGCAGGCCCAGGAGCTCGTCCTCCGCCTCGGCCGAGGAGCCGAGGGCCTCGAGGGAGGTGCTCAGGACGCGTACGGCCTGCTGCTGCACCGCCGGGGCCGGGTCCTTGAGCAGCGTGAGGGCGACCCGGGCGGCCTCTTGGGGCGCGGTCGAGCCCAGGATGTCGAGCACGCGGCCGCGGATGCGCTCGTCCTCGTCCTCGCTCATCTCCGCGACGCGCCGGCGGATGGCGAGGTCCGACAGCAGCCCCTGGGACTCCTGGACCTTCACCAGCGAGAGGTAGCGGATCTCCTTCTTCTCGTGGGACAGGAACCCCACGAACTCGCGCCCCACCTCCGAGGCGGGGAGGGCGGACAGGGCCTCCATGGCGCGCATGGCCGTGGCCTTGCTGCTGCTGGAGACCATCCGCTGCAGGTGGGGCAGCGTCAGCTGCGGCCGCGCCCGGACCATCGAGTGGAACATCAGCGACTGGGTGCGGGACGTCTTGCCTTCGAGCGTCTGGAAGAGCGCGAGGACGAGCTTGGGGTCGAGCTGGGCGCCGAGCCGGCGCTCCCCGAACGTCCGCACGGCGGAGTCCGAGTGGGTGGCCAGGTCGATCAGCTCGTCGGGCTTGAAGCTCTTCTGCTTGCCGAGGTCCTGGAGCAGCTCGGTGCGCTCGCTGGGGTTCTTCCAGTCCTTCTGGACCACCCGGCGAACGAGATCGCCCTTGCCGCCTCTTCCGACCGTCTTGAACAGCGCCAACGGCTTCTCCCGAAACATCCAGACCGGGGGAAGCTCGAGCCGAGCGATCCACCTGGCCTGCTAGACTCGCGACGGCTTCCGCCGTCGAAATTTCAGGTCTCGTACCCACCCGAGGACAGGTCGTGAACCCTCAGCAAGACTCCCCCGCCTTCTGGCGATCCCTCTACGAGGCCCCTTCGGAGTCTAGCATGGGGCCGGAGGCCGAATCGGGGCGCGTGGCCTTCGACGCAGCCGATCTGGTGGCCGAGATCAGCGAGGCTCCGACGGAGCAGGAGGGCGACGCACCGACCGTCGATCCGGCCGCGCTGGAGGCCCTCGTGGAGCGCCTCGTGGCCGAGCGCCTGGCGGCCGAGCGCCCGCCCCCCCGCCGCGCCGAGCCGGACACCCGCCCCATGGCCTCGGCGCCCCCGCGCGCGCGCCGGGAGCCGCCTCCGGTGCCGCCCACCCCGGCGCCCTCCACCCGCGCGGCCCCGGCGCCCGGTCCGATCCCCCCCGTGACCCGAGCGGCGGGCAGCGGGCACGACACGCCCCGGCCCGGCTCCCCCGCGCCCTCGTCGCGCCCGTCGCGTCCGCGTCCGAGCGCCTCTCGGGACGCCCCCACCACCCCCCGGCGCATGCCGATGCCCGCGGCCGACGCGGACGACCCGTTCGCGACCGCCATCTCGGGCGAGATGCCCGCGGCCCCCGCCCCCGAGCCGGTCGCCGCCGCGCCGGTCGAGCCGGAGCCGGTGGAGCCGGAGCCCGCGGTCGCGCCGGAGCCCGAGCCGGAGCCGACGCCCGCCCGAGCCGCGCCCATCGACAAGACCACCGGCCACTGGGTCAAGGTCCCCGTCCTCAAGGGCGGCCCCGAAGCGCTCATGACCGCAGGCCTCGACCCCGCGGCCGGCCTCGTCCTGAGCATGATCGACGGGGTGTCCGCGCTCAAGGGCATCAAGGCCCTCCTCCCCCACGTCCCCGACGACACGTTCCTCCAGATCTTCCGGGACGCCCTCGGCAAGGGCTTGGTCGAGTTCAAGTAACCCGCACGTGACCACCGTACGTCCCGACCTGCTCGAGGACGCCGACCTCCCGGCGCCCTTCGGCCGATACACGCTCCTGGGTCTCCTAGGCGAGGGCGGCATGGCGCGCGTGTTCAAGGCGGAGCTGCAGGGCCCGTCGGGCTTCCGCAAGCGCGCCGCCGTCAAGATCATCCACGCGACGGTCGCGAAGAAGAGCGAGAAGCTGCGTCGGGCGCTCATCAACGAGGCGCGCCTCGGCGGGCTGCTGCACCACCCGAACATCGTGGACACCTACGAGTTCGGCGAAGAGCAGGGGCTGCCCTTCATCGCCATGGAGCTCGTGCGCGGCGTGGGCCTCGACGTCATGCTCGAGCTCATGCGGCCGCTGCCCCCGGCCCAGGCGCTCGAGATCGCGATCCAGATCTGCGCCGGGCTGGACCACGCCCACAGCCTCGAGGACGACGACGGAGAGCCCGTCCTCATCGTCCACCGCGACCTCAAGCCCAGCAACGTCCTGCTCAGCCGCGACGGGCTCGTGAAGGTGATGGACTTCGGCATCGCGAAGGCGGCGACCAACACCTACAACACCACCGAGACGGGGATGACCAAGGGCACCCCGGCGTACATGTCGCCCGAGCAGGCCGAGGGCATCCCCCTGGACGGCCGCTCGGACATCTTCGCGCTCGGCGCCCTGCTCTACGAGATGGTCGTTGGCGAGCGCCTCTTCCGGGGCGAGAACATGGTGCAGGTGCTCATGTCCGTCCTCCGCGTGGAGCAGATCCTCGCCGAGGAGCAGCGGTGGGAGTGGCTCGACGCCACCGTCCCCGGCCTGCGGGATGTGGTCACGACCTGCCTCCGGAAGGACCGCGCCGATCGATACGACGACTGCCTCGAGGTGGAGGCCGCGCTCAAGGCGCTGGCCCGCGACATGGCGCCTCCGCGCCCCCTGAAGACGACCGTCCGGGAGCTCATGAAGGAGCACGGGCTCGGGGGCGGCGACAGCTCTTCCAGCGTCCGCGTGGCGGGGGCGGGGCGTACGCCGAGCAACATCTCGGGGGGCGCGCCCCTCGCCGCGAAGGCGAGCTCGGGTCCTGCGTCGGTCTCCGCGGGTCCCGGCGCCGTGGGCCCCACCCGCGCGCAGCTGCCCGCCACGCCCGTGGCCGTGCCCGCGGCCGAGGTCCCCCCGACGCTGGTCCAGGCCCCCGCGACGCCCGCCGCCGTGGCCGCGATGGAGGCTCCCCCCCAGGGGACGCTGTGGGAGGGCGCCGAGACCCAGCGCCCCCCTCGTTCGAAGGCCGTGGTCGCGGCGCTGGGTCTGCTGCTCCTGCTCGGGGTGGCGGGCGGAGGCTACCTGCTCGGTTCGTCCGGAGACGTCGAGGCCCCGGCCCCTCAGCCGAGCCCCGCGGCGGTGGCCGTGGCGCCCGCGGACGCGCTCTCCGATCCGGTCGAGGCCGCGCCCACGCCCGTCCCCGCGCGGAAGCCGGCCCCCCAAGCCGCGCCCAAGGCCGCGACGCCGAAGGCGAAGCCCGCCCCCGAGGCGGAGCCCGCCGCCAAGGAGCCGACCCCGAAGCCGTCGGCGGCGAAGCCCACCGGGGGCAGCGCCGTAAAGAAGCCGAAGGACCCGCGGACCAAGCAGGGGGCGAAGGACGGCGCGACGAAGGCGAAGCCCACGGGCACCAAGGCGGAGGTCAAGGCCGCGAGCGCGACGGGCGCCGGGAATCGCGCGCCTGCCTTCGATCCCGACGACCCGAACCTCGTGGTCGAGTACGCGCGGGTGCGGGTGCAGGACAAGGGCGACGAGACCTGGTCCGTGCGGTTCACGGCCAAGGTGCGAGGCGGCCGCGACGCCCGCGCGACCGTGCGCTTCAACCCCCCCGGCGCCAGCTGGGTCGAGAAGTCGATGCGCACCCGGGACGACGTGACGTTCACGGAGCGCGTGACGTTCCGTAAGAAGAACGTAGGCAAGACCTACTGGTACATCGAGGTCGTGGGGGCCGACGGCACCAAGGCCGGCTGGGGCAGCTCCGGCGACAAGAAGCAGTTCAAGATCGAGGACTGAGCCCCTGAGTCGGCGACGGCGACCGACTCAGAAGGCGAGGCGCGGGGCCGCGTCCGCGGGCAGCGGCGAGATCGCCCGGCACTCCACGGCGGCGACGATGTCCGCGTCCACGTCGTGGCGGCGGAGGAACGCCGTGCGCTCCGTCTTCATGCGCCCGACCCATTCGGTGTACTCGGCGGACCGGCCCTGGGCCTCGAAGAGTCGCTCGGGGCGGAGGATCTCCATCGGGACCAGCTCGAGCAGGGCGGCGTTCTCGGGCGCGTCGATGTCCACCACGTCGTACCCGAAGTTCGGGTCCGTGCACCACACGATGCGCTCGTCGAGCAGGGCCTCGAGCATCGCCGAGCTGTGGCGGATCTTCACCTTGAGGGCGGTCCCGGCCGCGATGTCCTCGGCGCCGCCGCCCACGTAGCCGGTGTTCATGAGCCACATCCCCACGTGCGGCATCGTGGCCGCGAGCTCGCGGAAGCGCTTTGCCTGCAGGCCGAAGCGGCCGGGGAAGAAGGGCTGCGTGAACGGCGACCGCGTCTTGCCGCGGTCCTTGCCCGCCGCGCTCGTCTTGCTGGTCTCGCCGAGCATGAAGTAGCCGGCGGCCTGCTCGGGCGACGTGAACCGCAGGACGCCGGGGACCGCGGCGTCGCGACCCTCGTCCCGGTTGAGGATGCCCATGGACTCGACGGGCGGGAGCGCGTGCAGGTCCGCCGCGCCGGGGATGCGCGCCATGGGGATGATCGAGCGGCCGTTGCCGGTCCACATGACGAAGTCCCAGCCGTCCTTGGGGACGCCCGCGGTCACCACGCCCGCCGCGGTGACCTCGCCCGCGATGTAGCGGTCGACGTTCGCCGCGTCCGCGCCGGTGTCGATGAGCTCGGTCCGGTACCGCGCCACCTCCTCCGGGCTGAGCACGCCCTTGAAGAAGTCGAACCCGCCGTCCTCGGTCAGGTAGGCGTTCTCGAGCCAGGCGTCGGCGCTGGTGGTGCCCGCGTGGATGACCGGCTCGGCGTCCACGCTCAGCTTCTCGATCTTCGCGAAGCAGCCGTTCTCGGTGACGGACAGCTCGCCGCCGGGCCACAGCGCCACCATGTCGTCCTGCACGGGCTCGGTGAGGTCGCCCTGCTTCGAGAAGGTGGTGGTGGTCTTGCCGGTGCCGGACAGCCCCATCACGGTGACGGTCAGGCGGTGCCCGTCGCGCCGCGTGACGGCCTTGGCGCCGGCGTGCAGCACCAGGCCTCCCTGCTGGAAGGCGAGGTGATTCCACATGCGCAGGACGGCCTTCTTCGACTCGCCGAAGTAGTCGGGGCCGATGATGTGCGTCGTCCAGTTGTCTACGTCCACGAGGATGGCCTGGCGGCCGGGCATGTCCTCGAGGAAGAGGTCCGGGGTGTAGATCACCCGGAACGTAGGGGTGAACTCCGCCGTGGGGTCCGCCTCGACGGCCGACCGAGGGAAGGCCAGCACCTGCTGCATGCCCGCGATGTTCGCGCCCTCTTCGGTGTACAGCCAGGTGACGCCCTGGGCGTGCTCGCCCAGGCCGCAGTACCCGTCGATGGCGATGAGGGCGCCGCGCTCCTGGATGTACGCGGTCTGCCGCGCGATCAGCTCCTCGGCCCGGGCGCGGTCGATGATCTGGTGCGACCACTGCCCCTCGGTGCCCGGGGGCGACACGATGTACGTGTACTTCGCCTGCCGCGCCTTGTTGCGGGTCAGCTTGTCGAGGGAGCCGACGCCGGTCTTCAGGATGGCCCGTTCGTGTTCGAGCGCCAGCGCGCGGAGCGCCTCCTGGCTCGGGTTGTCGAGGTAGCGGACCGAGAACGGGCGAGGGTGCGGCATGGGCCGGCACGATACACACGGAGTCGGGGCTCCGCCGCCCGATTCGGGGTCCTCGGCGCACTCTTTTTCGGCCCCTGCGGAAGGGGCTGAAATCACGAGATTTCCGAGTTGGTGACTCTATTTAGAGTGTCGTCGATTCGCGGACGAGGTAGGCGCCGCGGCGCATGGCCTCGCGCTCCCGCCGGTACGGCTCGGGGTTCGGCACCACCCACGCGGGGTCGTAGGAGCGCGCCTGCAGGATCGCGTGGGGTTTGGTGCGCGAGGGGTTCAGATCCCGGGCCCCGAACTCCAGCCCCGCGAACTGGCGGTAGATGCTGTCGAACCGCTCCACCGACCCCGGTCCGCCGAGGACCGCCACGAGCGCCCGCCTCGAGTTGGTGACCGCCTCCAGCCGCGCGACGAGGAGCCGGCTGCCCGGGAGGTGCCGCCCGCCGAGGTCCCGGACGAGGTCGAAGAACGGCTTGGGGTCCCGGTCGTCGAACAGGAAGAGGAAGCCGTCCGGGTGCTGCCAGGTGGTGGGGTCTTCGGGGACCGACGGGCGCGGCGGTGGGGGCTGGGGGCGCGGCTCGGGAGGCACCGCGAGGGGGTGGCGGGCGCCGGTCGATCCGTCGGTCGCGGGGGGCTTCGTGTCGGCCCGGACCGTCGGCCAGGCGAGCCTCCGGAGCAGCTCGGCGTCGGTCGGCTCGTCCAGCTTCGCGGGCACCCCCAGGGGGGCGGTCCCTCCGCCCACCGCGGGCATGGTCACGAGCTCGGGGGGGATGCCCGGCTCCTCGTCGGTCTTGTCCTCGCGGAACGTGCGCGCGAACCCGATCAAGCCCATGAACGCGATGAGGCCGCCGAGGGCGGTGACGCCCGCGCCGGTCATGTCGAGGCCGGTGGACTGGGCGAACCCGAGCAGGGCGGACGCGTCGTCGCGCAGGGAGTCCGCGGCCACGGCTTCGCGGTCGGCGCGCCCCTGGAGGGAGGCCCCCACGATGGTCGTACCGGCCCCCATCAGGATCAGGGTGAACCAGAAGATGCGGACGTTGCCCACGGGTCTCCTTCGGCGAACCCTCCGAGGTTATCAGCCGAGCAGGGCGCGGATCAGTCGCGGCTCACGCGGACGCGGCAATGCGAGCAGACGTCCTCGAACCGATCCTCCAGGCCGTCGGGCCAGGTGATCACGAGCGCGTCGACCTCATCGCGGGCGCCCAGGCCGAAGAAGAGGATCGGCTCGGAGCCGGAGAAGGTCCCCAGCCCGCCCGCGTCCATCGTGCGCGAGAGGGTGGTCCCGCCCGCGGAGACGGTCACCACGGCGCCCACCGAGCGCGGGTCGGCCCGCCGCGCGTCGTCCAGCTCGACGACCAGGCGGTTGGCGTCGGTGCATCGCCCCAGGAGGACGCGGGGGCCCTCGCCGATGCGACCGACGACGAGATCCGGGACCCCGTTGCGGTCCAGGTCGCTCACGGCCACGCCTCGGCTGTTGCCCGCGGGCCCGGGCGGCAGCACGTCGTCCGTCTCCTCGAAGACGGTCTCGCCGCCCCCGGCGCGAGCGTGCAGCCAGCGGTCGGGTTGCTCGAGGATCTCGGAGGCGGCGTCCCGGTAGCCCGTCGGGAGGGGGCCGTAGGCGTGGAAGAGGCCGGGCCGGCCCCACCCGCCGAGGTCGAGGGCGACCACGCTCCACGAGGTGTCGCCGGGCGCGGCCGAGAGCTCGACTCCCCACGACAGCGACGCGTCGAGGAAGTCGAACTCGCCCACCGCGCGCAGGGGACGCAGACCGCCCAGGTCGCTGAACCACAGGTCGATGCGGCCGTCGCCGTCGAGGTCCCGGACGGCGCCGCCCATGGGGGCGCGCACGGTCCCTGCGCCGCTCGTGTCGAAGCGGTCGATCCAGTGGGGCGTGCCGTCGTCCAGGAGGCCCGCGTTGTCCAGCAGGACGGTGTTCTCGGCGACCTCCCCGAAGTCGTGGGTGAGGAGGAGGTCCGGGTCTCCGTCGGCGTCGAAGTCGCGGAACGTGGCGAGGAGGGCGGCGCCGTGCACGGCCTCGGGGGGCAGCGATTGGGAGATGTCGACGAACCGGGTGTGGTCGTTGCGCCACAGCCGCGTCTCGGTGGGCTGAAGGGGGATGCCGTCGCTCAGCAGGGTGACGGCGTAGCCCGCGGCCAGGAGGTCGAGGTCGCCGTCCAGGTCGACGTCCGCCCAGGACACGCCGGTGGTCCAGCCGGCGGCGGCGGCGAGCCCCTCCTCGGAGGTGACGTCGGTGAAGGTGCCGTCGCCGTCGTTGCGGAACAGTCGCAGCAGGTCGAGGCCGAAGATCGCGACGTCGGGGAGCCCGTCGCCGTTGTAATCGGCGGTGGAGACGCCCACGGAGAGGGCCGAGGGGAGCTCGAGGCCGGTGTTCGTCGCGGGGACGAAGCCGTCCTCGACGCCCCAGTAGACGGCGTTGGGGCCGATGATCTGGGCGAAGATCAGGTCCGGGCGGCCGTCGTCGTCGAGGTCGGCGGCGGCGACGCCTCCTCCCGCGAGGCCGCCGATCTGGAAGCGCGCGGTGAGGATGTCCTCGATGCGTCCGGACTGCGGCTCGGGGAAGGGGGCGTGCACGAAGTCGACGCCGGAGTCGGCGGTCCCGTCGCGGAAGGCGCCGCGGTTCGGCGCGGGCTCCAGGCACCGCGGGTGGGGGGACGACGTGAGGGTCGCGCCGTCGGCGTCCCCGAGGTCGTCGGGCGGGTCGGTGGTCTCGGTGGCGGGGTCGTCGGCGGGGCCGTGCCGGAAGCGTGGAGCGGTGGGGGAGGTGACCGCGTCGTAGGCTCCGGCGTCCCCGTCGGGAATGGGCGCGTCGGCGGCGATGCAGCCGACGAGCGTGAGAATTCCCAGGGCGACCGTCGTCCTCAATACACCTCCTGTTTCGCGCACCTTCAAGATGCCGGCTTCGCGCGCAACGTGCGCGGGCACGCCCGATCCCGAAGAATCGGGAACCCACCGCGGGCCCATCGGTCAGAACGCGCATGGGCTGGAACGTCACCATCTACAAACTGGACGAAACGCCCGAGGTCGCGGCCGCGCCCTTCTCGCCCCGAGTCATCGGAGGCACCGAGGAAGTGCGGCGTCGGCTGACGGGCGGCCTCCCCGGGCTGTGGTGGGCGGGCCGCGCGGGTCGGCTCGTGGGCCAGGGGTGGGTGATGGAGATGACCCTGTGGCGGCACCTCGCGCCGGTGCGGCAGGGGACGGTCGACAGCGTGCTGGTGGACGTGGAGGGTGGCGGGGACCCCATCGCGCCCCTCATCCACCTCTGCAAGCAGCAGGGCTGGCTGCTCTTCGACGACGGCAGCGGGGAGTTCGTGGACCTCGACCGCCCCAGCGCCGAGACGTGGGAGCAGGTGCGCTCCTACTCCGACCGTCGGGCCGAGAGCGCGACGCGTCGCGAGATCCTCGTCTACGACCTCGACGGGCCCCCCCGGGTGGACGAGGACCTGCTCTACCGTCGCTTCCCCATCGGGGACGCGGACGGGGTGCGCGAGATGATCGCGGACGTGATCCCCGAGGTCGTGTGGTCGGGGCGACGGGGGCGCGCGCGGGTGGACGAGTGCACGCTCGAGTTCCGGGTCCGCACGCGGGGTCTCGTGGACACCTTCAGCTTCCGGGCGACGGGGCCCGACGCCGGGCTCTGGATCGAGCGCCTGTGCGACCCCCACGGGTGGTCGGGCTACGACCTCCAGGTGGGGCAGTTCGCCTTCGTTCACGACTCGTCGAAGGACCAGCTCCCGCGCTGGGCGGTGGAGCCGCTGCCGAGCAACGTGATCCCGTTCCCGACGCTCGAGCAGCGCGCGCGTCGCCGTTTTCGGTAGCCGACCGACCGAGGTGGTGCTTCGGCCCGACTCGACGCGCTCCGGCTCCGGTATCTTCGCGCCATGGCGTACTCACGTTTCTGGCTCGTCGTGCTCGTTCTGGCCCTCATCGGCTGCCCGGTCCGCTCCGGCGGCGGGGGTGGTGGCGGCGGCGGCACGGACGACGACGACTCGGCCGACGACGACGACGCGACGGACGACGACGACGCGACGGACGACGACGACGCGACGGAC
>Ga0209992_10000910_pt1 | contig 35439 bp, 42 predicted proteins | sample 2SBtaG_2_FD_182564 | JGI IMG/M metagenome (GOLD analysis project Ga0209992, IMG submission 182564) | Deep subsurface microbial communities from Kolumbo volcano to uncover new lineages of life (NeLLi) - 2SBTROV12_ACTIVE470 metaG (SPAdes)... | ecosystem: Environmental > Aquatic > Marine >...
CGTTCTGTATGGAAGCTAAGATAGCTATTATTGAATCTGTACAGCAGATAATGAATCCTCCGCAACAGCAACAGCCACCACAAGGAATGCCGCCACAAGGATTTGCTCCGCAGCCGCCAATGATGGGATAACGTATGGCAAAATATACACCAGCACAATTACAAGGCGCAATTATTGGAGCGATTACTACATGGGAAAAAAATAATAATACATCTATTGATCAAGCATGGGGATTCGATAAATCAGAAATAGCGCGAACACTATATCAAATTGCACAAGCTGAAAGCGGTGGCACTAATGATATAGGTGATACGCACATTAAAAATCCAGACAATAATGCGTCATATAGTCCGTGGCAAATTAATAAACAGCATACAAGCCAAGTTAAAGCTGGTAAACAATATGATCATACGAAGCTAACAAATGACCCACGATACGCAGCATTAGCAGCAATAGAAATTGCAAACGACGCAACAACATCTAGTGGTGATGCGTTTGCGCGGTTTTTCCCGTGGACTACACATAGAATGACTAACCCTAACGACAAGGGTCCATTTCAATTTGCAAGAGGAAGTTCTGCGCCTAACGATAGCGAACGCGCAAATGCTATTAATGCGTTTGATAGTGGTGGGAAAAATTGGGATAATTTAGATTTTTCAGGCAAAGATTATTCGGCGTATAATCCTAACAACCCGCCTACTACCCCTTCCCCTGCAATGACAGGCATGTGGGCTAACCCTGATAAAAACGCAAAATTACTTAAAAGCATGTGGGACAATCCAGATACAAATGCGGCATTACGAGCGAGCATGTGGGACAACCCTGATATTGATGCTAAAACAAAAACCATGTGGGATAACCCTGATGCTGTAGCTCAACAAAAAACTATGTGGGATGATCCTGATGCTAACGCAAAATTATTAAACAGTATGTGGGACAACCCAAACAAAAATGCTCAAGTACGAGTAGCAATGAAATCGTCAGGTAGCATGTGGGATGATCCTAGCAGAACTGCACAAAGCAGAACTGATGAAGAAGGCTTAGGACCAATAGGAGACACGGGTTCAATCCCGTCATGGAAAGCGCCTCCTGAAGCTAACTCGCTACAAGTTGGAAACTTTAAAGAAAAATTACGACAAGCGTTAGATGCACGAGCGCAAGAAGAATATAGTTATGGAAAACAAGGGTTAGGTAAATTAGCAAGTACATTTAAAACTAATGAAGTGACTTTATCTGATGTTGATGCGTTGTTACGCGGAACAGGTGATGGGGCGCTTAACGATGCGCAAATAAATTCATTACTAAAAGCAAGTCTTGGTGGTACAGATGAACAATCGTCTGCTGCCGCAGATTATTTAGTTGGAGATCTTGTTAGGCGAGTAACTTCGTTTGAGCGGAGTGATAATGGTTCATTTTTACCTATTGGTGATTCAAGTTCTATGGCAGCAGGTGTATTAAATAGAGCTGCATTAAATCACAACACTGATCCTAATGACCGCTCTAGAGACGTGCAGAACTTATTAGGTGTAGGGGAAACGACATCTGATGATCCCGAACGAGGTACTCGCACACAAACAACAGGATTTAATACACAGGCAGGATTAGGGCAAACTGGAGCTACGGGTAATGCCGCCGCAGGAGATCCTAACTTAACGGGCATGTGGGCTAATCCTGATGTTAATGCTCAACAACCGCCCGCAGGACAATTTGGATCTGGGCCACCAGCAGGTCTTGAAGAACAAGTAATGGCATATGCGGATGAAGTAGGTGGTGCGTATTCACTTATTAGTACAGATCCGTGGACTTATCGAGTGCATGTAGACGGTAAAAATACAGGCATATTCCGAATGGATGAATCTGGTCAACATGTATTAGATGTAACTGATGTGTATGCCGAAGAGTTAAAGGGCGGCGGAAGTAGTGGTCAGTACGGAAGCGGGCAAACTTCTAACACAGCAAGTGGGTATAGCGTAAGAACTGACCCTGCTACGGGAAATCCGCAACATTGGGATAGTACTACTAACGGTTGGAAAGATGGCCCCCCTCCAAACCACAGCACATTTGTAAACATGAGTGGCGAAACAGTTATTGTTGATCAGAATGGCAAGCAAGTAGGTAGTATTGGTGTTGGCTTTGATGAATTTGCTAATGTGCGGGATTTTGGTGAAAACCAACGGCAGTTCAATCAAAGGTTGGGATTAGATCAAGCTCGTTTTGGTGAAGATATTAGGCAGTTTGATACTCGATTTGGTGAAGATGTACGTCAGTTTGATTTAGGGTTTAGTGAAAATCAACGTCAGTTTAATACTACTGAAAATAGAATGGAAAAGACCCTTGCTGCTAATAATTACTTTCAAGGCCTTGAAGAACTAGGAAGAAACTATCGTACATTAGTACAAACATCTCCTGAACTAGCTAACGCAGCGACTAATCAAGGTAAGTTAATTACCGACATCCTTCGTGGGGGTGGTGATGTATTAGCTCGCACATACTTTACTCGTGGCGGAATGTCTCCATTACCTGAAATTACACAAGCCGATCTAATCAATAACTTAACTGATGAGATGGCTAAGGTGCAGCAATTTGAAGTTGATGCAACGATGGCTGAAAACCAGCGTCGCGTCGCAGCAGATATGCAACGCGCACAAGATGAATACGGTGCGTTCCGAACGAAGCGAGAAGCTGATGCGCGATCTGCATATCAGCAATTTGTATCAAACATGGCTCCTGTTGGTACTCAAATGTCTGATAGTTATGACGTTGTAGATACTACTAGCGATGCGTATCAGGCAGCTCAAGCAGCTAAAGATGCTGCGGATGCAAAATTGGCAACATTTACAGGAATACAAAATGTAGGTGGTATGGATAATTATGACGCTGATACAGATACATTTACAGATCCAGCTGTTCAATCGTATTACCAATCAGCTCAAGATATGGCTGATGAAGCGGCTGGTGCGGCAGATGCGTCTAACTTTACAACAACAGAAACAAATACGTGGATGGATTATAGCCAACCTACTGCTCCTGCTTTTCAAGACTGGAGAGGCACATCACGATTTGCAGGGCAGCCTACGTTTGCTGACTGGCAAACAAATGTTGGGCAGAGCTTTGCTAACACTCCAATGTTAAATGTGCCTAATACGCCTATACCAAGAGCTGTTACTCAAGAAGAACTAATTGCGCAAAGCAGGGCTGTATCGCCACCAGCAGTACAGTCGTTGTTAAGTGGTCAAATGCCATCTCCATTGCAATTCGGAGGGTTGCCACTGCCAACCTTCCAGCAATTACAAGCACTAACCCCGAGTGAGCAAGAGATGTTGAATAGTCGACTGCTTACTGAGTTTAATGTACCGCTATCAGATGTGGCGTTCCAGACACAGCGACAGTTCAGTGCGCCATCTATGGATAGAAACAGGGATCTAGCTCGATTCAGAGGGTATAGTGTCTAATGGCTCAACCACTATGGATGCAGCGCCGACAAGCAGAGGGCGTACAACGCACACAGCCAACAGGCTTTTCTGCGTTTGTTGACGATACAGAAACAGAAAATGAAAAGCGCGAAAAAGAACGACGCGGGTTTTCTGTTGGGAATGTGTTTGGCACTGCATTAAGCGGGTTAGGTAAAGCCGCAGAAGTTGTAGATAAATACGACTTTTCGTTAGCCGAAAAAGCTGGACTTCTTGATTTAATAGATAAAATTCCTGACCTTAAAGGTACTCAAATAGACGATTGGGCTAAAACAGGAGCTAAAGCTGTAGCTAAAGAAGGTACACGGCTATCTACATTTGCTATTGCCGCAGGTGGTGTGGGGCTTGGTGCTAAAGCAGGGACTACTGCTGCACGACTAGGGGCGAGAGCCGCTGCTAAACAAGCCGCAGGTAAAACAACGCAAGCATTAACAGCAAGAACAGGTCAAGGGGCGCTCAAGGCTACTAAAATGTTAACTGAGCCTATGTTAGCTACAAAAGGAGCTAGCGTACCTGCTAGATTTGGTGCTGAAGTTGGTCTAGTTGGTGGATTTAGCGCGGCTGCGCAAGGGGCGCAAGAAATTGTTCCTGAAGATGCACCAACATGGGCGAAAGCGGGAGTCGGATTAGGGGCAGGATTGCTTGGTGGTGTAGCTGGAGGCAGGGCTTCTATAAATGCTATGCGTCGGGCAGGAATGAAAGTAGATAATGCTAAAGGTTTAAAGGCTCTTGGTGATTCTGTAATTAAACAACAAGACAAAGTGCTAGGTGATGTGTCACCTAATACTCCAACTGGTATACCACGAACCGCTGATGTAGTTGAAGCACGATCTAAAATTCGTCAAGAAGCAAAAGAGCTTAATGACCAGTTAGCAAAAAACAACCAAGCTCTTGATGTAAACGAAGTGCGCCGAAATGCGTACCTAAGCGACTTTACTAAACAAGCAAGTGAAGATGAATTATTTATAGCTGCACGAAACATAGAAGAAGGTCGATACCCTTACTATCAACAGCCTGATGCAGCTAAGAATATTGAAGGCAAGTGGGTAACTAAAGAATGGGGAGATGTTCCTGCATATCAACGTCCTGACATGGGTTATTTAGGCGGACGAACTGACTCTGCATTATTGCAAAGTGCCTTTGAAGGACGTAGGCAAGCGGCTTCATCTATGAATTCTCGTGTAGCTTCTGAGACTAGAAATGTATTAGACGGCGGGAAAAATAAAGAATTTACAATAGAACTAGGCGGTAAACGGTTAGGGTTAAACCAGCTTATTAATAAAAAAACAGGCCGTTTAGATGAACGCTTGAAAGACGAGTTTATAACAATAAAAGAAGGTGATGGGGATCGCTTTTCTTACACATTTACAGAAAAAGGAGAACCACTCAAACTTGCTATTCAAAAGTTGCGTCGTGATTTAGATGTGCAGCTTGAAGCCGAAAAGCAAGCAGGGCTAGATTTCGGCGAAATTACTGGTGAAATGCTTGAAGAAATGCCAGAAGAACTACAAGCAGCTACTCGTCGTAATTGGGAACAAGGTGAGATGCCGTATTTTGGCGACTTAGTTGAGCGCCTTGACGAAAATAGAGGGTATTTCCCACGCTTTGCTAGTGAGGGGTTAAATCCAAACAGTGCAGGGTCGCGTAGTTTCGGGCGTAAGTCTTTTGAAAAAGGCCGTCGTACAGGATTTAGTGATGGTAGTGAGTTCCAGCGTCAAATGTGGGAAAACAATCAAGCTATGGAGGTTGACACTCCTGAAGGAATACAAGCTGCTACAGAAATGTATCTTGGTGACATTAATCAAGTGTTAGATATTAGGCGTAGTGCAGGGTATGACCGTATGAATGCCCAATGGTTTAAGGATGCGTTAACTACAGAAGGGCAAGGTATTGGTGGCCTTACTCCGTTAGAAAGGATTATGCAAAACGAAGACTGGGCAGCAGCGCGAGAAGTTTTTTTAGAAACACAAAAAAAATTAAGAAACATTGTAGCCAGCTTAGTATCTCAACCACAAACTCAAAGGCTTATGAGAACCGCTGAACGACTTGGTAGGCAAGGAGAATCGGTAGCAGATGAGTTAGCTGCTGAGCAAGTACGGGTATCTCAATCTGTTGGAGATGAACTAGATAGCGTTATTCGAGATTTTGAAGTTATTTTTGACGGAGATAAAAGTAAAGAAATGCCTAAGCGTGTAAAAAAACTTAAAGCAGAGCGCGATAAAATGCGAACTATTACACAAAAACAAATAAAGGAAAATCCTGCAAAGTTAATGGGTGAAATTGATGAAGCTGGTTTGCGATTACGCAAAGGTATAGCGCAGTTAGACAATAATGTAAAAGGGTTGTCGCGGAAACGTAAGTTGGCTTTAGCAGAAAAAATGGGGCGCGACCCTGAAGATGCATTGTTTGTGCGAGATGTAGATATAGATTTAGCTGAAGCTCGTTCTATTGAAGCTAGATTAAATTTAGTTGAGCGATTAACTAATGAAATAAATCCTTCAGAATTGCGCAGAAATAAAATAAATACTGCTAAAGAGGATCTTGCGATTCTAAAACCACAATTAGCTAATGCTCGAAAAAGGTATAACAATGCAAAAGACGCGGCAGGTGCGTTAGGCGCAGAAAGATTGGTTGATGATTTAGGAAATCCAGCTACATTTAGTGGTCGTCTAGGAAAAATTGACAACATGTCATTTGCTGGTCGTTTATATGATGCTGAGTTTGCTCAAGATATGAATAAGTATCTTAATCAAGCAGAAGATGTAGGTATTACTAAATACATTAATACATTTAATAACATTGCTCGTCCGTTTATGGCTACGCTTGACCTGTCATCTGTTGGTATTCAAGGATTGCTTGCGGCGGGAGTTCATCCTATTCGTGCAGCTCGGTACATGACGTATGCAATGGCCTCTTTATTTAATCCTAAAATTTGGGACCGTTTTGTTGTAGATAATGCTGACGAAATAGATGATTTTATTAAAGGTGGAGGATATTGGTCTGACTTAGATGACGCTGGTGACTTTATGTTTACTAAAGGAGTTACTAGCTTACCCGCTATTGGGAAACTGGCAAAGATATCTAACCATCACTTTAGTCGTAACGGTAATGCTATGCGATTAATGATGTATAAAAATGCTAACGATATAAACAAATTGCGCACGTTAGGTGGACGAGGTGCGCTAAAGAAAGAGTTAGGTTACGGAGATAGAGAGCAATTAATAGAACAAATTAATAACGCTACGGGTTTTAAAAGTGGTAAACCCAGTGATTTAGCTGCATCGTTAATGTTTGCTCCTAGATTTTTTAATTCACAACTTAATGTATTGTCAAAAGCGGCGTTAGCAAGTGGCCCTGAAGGACAAATGGCGCGAGATATGTTGTTGCGCACACTTACTGTTATGTCTGTATCTACATGGGCTATTAATAAATCGCAAAATCAAGAAACAGACTTTAGTCCTGTTCGATTTGATATGGAAGGCAAACCACAATCAAATCCAAACTTTATGAGAGTTCGTGTAGGAGGTAAAGATTATTCGTTGTTTGGGTCATGGGATTCGTTACTTGCTTTATTTACTACAGGTGTAACGCAAGGGCCAGCAGAAGGGGTAGAAAGATTTTTACGAACTAAAGCCAGCCCTGCAATGGCGCGAGTATACGATGTAGTTCAAGGAGAAACATTTACAGGGGACCAAGTTAAATTTAATAGTGACGATCCCCGTGTTATAGGCATGAGCGTTATTAATCTTATGCAACAAAACGCTCCGTTTGCATTGCAAGATATGTATCGTGAGTTTGCTGAAGACCCTGATTTTTCTTTAGGAGATCCTTCTACATATTCTAATCCTGTTGGGCTAGGGTTAGCTACAAATATACTCGGAGTCAAATCATCACCTCTTACTCCATCTGAAATACGTGATGTTAGGTCAGAAGAAACTTTTGGTAGAGAATGGCGCGAACTAAATAAAGGCGAACGAGCAGAAATAGAACAAGAATACCCTGAAGTATTTAATGCTCTTGATAAAAATCTTAAAAAGAAAGCAGACTCAGGTGATACTGATGCTGTATTGCGTGTACAAAAACAACAAAATGAAGCTAAGGCTGCCTTAAATGCTAAAGAAGTAATGATGGGCTTTAACATGGGAACTATTTCACATGAAGAATTAGACAGTCGCTTCAAGCAAATCAAACATGATTTAGGAGTAAGTAACAGAGCTATAGATGAAGCATTAGGAATAAATTATGCCACTTCTGACGACCCTGTATTGCGAGCGCGTAATAGAAAGTTTGAAATTATTCAAGAAAATTTATTAGCGGGTAAACCTAATTGGCCTGTTATCGAAGAACTAACGCAAGCATTTGAAGCAACATTGCCTGAAGATGTGTTAGCGCGATATAACACATTTGAAGAATTAGAAATTTCTAATTGGCCTGAATCATCAAAAGAATATTTTCGTATGGATGATTACATTAACAAAGACTCAGGATATTGGGATCAAAGAGACATTGCGTTTGACCGCTTAAAAGCGGCTATGCCTGAAGGTATAGATACCTATGATGATTTAATGATTGCTATAAACAGATCTCAAAGTAAAGGCGAACGAGCTAAATTAAAACGATTGCAAAGCAGAATTGATAGTTTAACCAGACGCAAACGTACTTTATTACGCCGTAAAGATGAAAAGCTGGATGTTTCGTTAGTACTTAATAAAGCGTATACACCAGTAACTAAAGAAGGTAGAGAGGCGTTACGTCGATTACGTGCTGCTATGGCCTAATTGACTAATAGCTCTTTACAACTATAAACTTATGCAAACAGATGTTCTAAGGAGGAACAATGACGCAAGAAGTAGATGCTCAGACCGAGTGGACTACAGAAGCTGATGTCACTGAAGATACCGATGCGCAAGCGGCTCTTAGTGATGACGTTGAAGTACAAGCCGATCCAGATCCATCCGCACTTATAAGCTCGTTACAGTCGCAGCTAGACCAACTAAAGAAAGATTTTAGTGACAGTAAACACGTTACTAATCGAGCTACTAGTTCTCTAGACCGCCTCACAAACAGGCTTGATGAGTTTGCCACTAAATCAGATCTTGAAAATACTCAAGAATCTATTGCAGGGATACGTAGTTTGATGGATGTTGGATTATCCGATGTAATGTCAGATGAAGGGAAAAATGCTTTAGCCGAACAACGGCAAGAGGATACTTATTCCCGCGCGTTAAATTCTGCAAAGAATGAATTGAGAGAAGAACTGAGTAGTGCATCTCCTGACTCTGTGGCTGGTCAAGTCACTGACGATCAACTTAATGATGCCGAACGCAGAGCGTCGGAAGCCTCAAGTCGTGTGTATGGGTATGCAGAAGCAAAAGGTATATCTGCTGATGATGTTGCCAAGATGCCAATATGGGATCAACAAGGGCGTACATTAGAAGAAGCTATTACCAACGCAAAGGAGTACATAGATACTATGTCTGAAGGTTCTGATTCCCGATTAGCACAACGTAAAGAAGCTGCCGCAGGTTCTCCCGAACGCGCAACAACAAGTAGTTCAGTGTTGACTATAGATAAAATGAAAAATATGTCACCGCAAGAGCTAATGAAGATTCCAAAAGAAATCCGTCAGAAAGCTCTCCGAGGTGGCTAACTATTAGCTAGGAGAGATAATGTCTGTAGACAGATTTATTCCTTCGCTCTGGGCTGCAACGCTGTTAGAAAATCTCAATGACTCGCACGTTGCTGTTAACTTATGTAACCGAAACTATGAAGGTGACATAGACCAGATGGGGGATACCGTCCGAATTACATCAATCGGGCGTGTAACTATTGCTAATTATGTAAAGAACACAACCGCTATCACACCTGAGATTCTTGACGATTCTCAACAGGTGCTTACGATAGATCAGGCGAAGTACTTTGCATTTGAGGTAGATGATGTAGACGCTAGGCAAGTACGTGATGATGGTGCGTTGATGGACGTAGCTATGCGTGATGCAGCTTGGGGTCTTGGAGATGCAGCCGACACTTCGGTATTGGCCGCTATGCAAGCGCAAGCCGACACAGGTAATGCACTTGGAGCCATGATTATTGGTGACGGTGCAAATGTTGATGCGTATGAAAACCTTGTTGATTTAGCTGTAAAATTAGACACTAACAACGTGCCAAGAGCAGGTCGTTGGTGCATAATTCCACCGTTTTACCACGGTTGGTTACAGAAAAATGCTAACTTCGTGTCATACGGTACACAAGCAAACCGTGAAGACCTTGAGAACGGAATCATTGGTGCTGCTGCTGGTATGAGGATTGTTGTATCTAACAACTTACCTTCTGCTGGTGCAGGACGAAATTACGTTATCGCTGGTCACTCGGATGGTGTTACCTATGCGGAGCAGATTAATAGTGTTGAAGGATACCGACCTGAGTCGAGCTTCTCTGACGCTGTTAAAGGCTTGCATTTGTACGGATACAAAATTACGCGACCATACGTGTTAGCTAACGCTGACTGTATTTCGCAATAAGAAAGGGGATTAGAAAATGGCAGTTACAGCAGTAACACTCACAGAACTAACCCTTAACGAAGCAAGTGCAGACCTTCCAGCTGCTGGTTGGACCGCTATCGCTACAGGTGCTGACGGTTTTTCGTTAGACATGAGCGGCGTTGGAGCACCAGTTGTGCTGGGATTCCTCGACGGTGGTGCAGCGGATAACATTACGATTACAGCTGGTGATAGACCACCAGCGCAGCTACAGGGTCAGGGCAACCTAACCATTACTATGGCTGCAAGTGACGTAAAGTATATAACGCTTGAATCTGGGCGATTTGAACAGAATGATTCCACTATTAAAGGAACCATTGCTGCTGATGCGACTAAGATGATTGCGTTCTTGCTACCAGTTAACTGGGGTTAATACGCTAAACTATGAGAAGGGGATACTCACTGGGGAGGACTCCCCTTCTTTTAGCTAAGGAGATGACATGGTTCGCCAAGCATTACGCTACCAAGTTTTAGATAGTTCTGGTGTGCCTATTGCTGGAGCGAGTATTCAGGTTGCACAGGTAGGTACAACCACTAACATTACACAGACAATGTATGCAGGGTTAACAGGCGGGACGACTATCGCCAACCCTCTTATTACAGACGCATCAGGGCGCGTTCAGGCGTACTTTGATGGTACAGACGCAGTGGCATTACTACGTGTCACGATGATTCCAACCCTTACGGGCTTCACATTTACTAGCAGAGACGTACAACTAGGCTCCGATTATGGCGTATTAGACGCTGGAGATGTGCCAATTAAAGGCTTAACTGTCGATGCTAAAGACAGATTTAACATGGCGAGGACAGATGCTGGCGACCCAGCGACCCTTCAAACAGGCGATATGTGGTACAACACCACGACAAATGCCCTTCACTGGCAGGATAATACAGGCACACAGACCGTTTCTAGTACTACAGGAGACATTACAGGCGTAACTGCTGGTGATGGGCTGACAGGTGGTGGCTTAACTGGCGATGTCACACTTGATGTAGGCGATGGTAATGCGATTGTCGCATCCGCAGATGCTGTAGACGTGAGCGTCAACGCAGCTTCATCCGCTGCCGCAGCCTTAGCTGGTGACGATAAGATTCTTATCTCAGACACAGATGATTCTAATACCACTAAGAGCGCCACGATTTCACAAATTGCAGCCACAATGCTGGACGCAGGAAACAATAAAGTTTTGTATTCCGATTCAAGCGGAGATATTACAGAATTACCTTTAGGAGCAGCAAATACGGTACTGACATCCGCAGGAGCTACAAGTGCCCCTACATTTAGTGAAGTAGATGCAGCTCTTGGTGTGGGTGCAGATAAAGTTGTGTACACCAACAACAGTGACGTGCTTAGTGGTGTGGCGTTAGGTGCATCAGGCACAGTACTTACTAGTGCAGGTGCTACATCAGCGCCTACATGGGAAGCTGCTGCTTCAGGTGGACTGTACGCAACAACAACCAATTCGGGATCTACTGCCATTACTGCGGGAGATGTATGTGTACTGATGTCAGATGGCACAGTAAAAGAAGTATCGTCATCATTTGCTGCGGGCATTACGATAGGAACAAATACCGCAGGAAGCTCTACCTATGGATATGTGCCTTCATATGAAAGTGCTTGGTGTGAAGATAATTTAGGAAATATATGGGTTGTATCTGGTGACGGATCAGGTGCGGCTGAACTCTATCTAACCGCGCTTACTATTACCGCGAGCGGATCTACTACTACTGTGACATGGGGAACTCCTTATGCGAGTGCTTCATTTTCAGGAATGTACACAAATAGTATGCAATGCGTGTGGGATGCTACTGCTAATAAAATAGTTGTAGTGGCATGTGTAGGTAACACTACTTGGTATGCGTTGCATCTAACTCCCTCTGGTACAGGAGCGAGTGCAACTATAAGTTCAGAAAGCAATGCAACCGTTATAAGTTCGTCTTACGGTTCTACAGTTTCTCCCATTATTGATTATGTAGTAGACGGAAACGGCGATGGTGGCGTTGCTGCATTATTTCCCGGCGCTTCAGTGGGTTACGGAGTTCAAACGCAAACAATGTACGTAAATGGTACAAGTTTCGATTTTGGAACACTAGTACAAAATGCGTATAACGAAACAGCAATAACGGTCGGTGACGGCTATTGGGATTCAACGAACAATTTATTCTTTTCTGTTTGGGGTCAAAGCAATGGGTCAAGTCGCGCCATGACAATGACCTATACAGGTGATTCATTAGAAATACGTGGTGGAACTACTAACGGAACTCAAGTGAAATATAATGGAAGTTCTACAGCGCAAGCGTATGGCGTATCAGTGGAGCACATAGAGCATTTAGACAGGGCGGCTGTGTACCTAAACTTTACTAGTGGTAGCGCAGCTTACTGGCAACAGATTCAATTATGGGACCCAGATGATAGCGGTGCTAATGTTCCTGCTTTAATAGATACTATGTATCAAACTACCTCTAACGCTACATCTGATTTGTGGGCAGGTGCTCAAGTAGGTGGCTATAACAGTGGAAATAACACTAAGCAAGTGCCTTTGCTTTATGACGCAGTTAATGATGCTACGTACTGTATGTACGGATCTGGTGAGCCAACAGGGGCAAGCAGCAGCATGATAGTGGATTTATTAGATATAACAGCTACTAGTATAGACCGAGCTAGTCTTACTGACGCTACTACCACAGCGTTTAACTTCTCAACTAGCGAGGGGGCATTTCAATTCGTTGGACACGCAGCGACGGCTGATGTCAGAAATGCTGCTGTTGTGATGTTTAACAGCAGTACTAATGCGGCTTCGGCACAAGGCGTGTTTTTAGGAGTTGGCTCTACAACGGACTCAGCGTGGCTAGGTGTAGCTAAAAACACTACGTCAGGTGCAGCGCAAGCTATTGAAGTGTATGTGCTTGGTGGTATGAGTGATGTGCATACTGGATTGACTGTAGGTTCTGATTATTACGCTCAAACAGATGGCAGTATTGGCACAACAGTTACTTCAACCGATAAATTTGTAGGTCGCGCTGTATCAGCTACTAAATTACTGGTCGAAAATACAGGGACGGGTACAGGTTAATGGCGCAAATAATCAGACGTAAATCAGACAATGTAGTGGAATTTATTTTTGATAAATACGACACGATTACATTAGAAGCCACTGGTATGACAGTGAATTTAGGTAGCACCACTAGGCCTATTGATTGGGTGACTGCTCCTTATGTAGCTAACGCTACAACGCATGAAATAGTAAAAGACATAACCCCTCCTGCGCGTTTTTGGCCTTACGAAATTATGAAATACGACGGTAGCTGGACAACTGATGAAGATCGCAAAACAGCATACATAGGATTTGGCAACACAACTCCTGAAATGTTAAATATCGAATAGGAGCCTGACATGGTAGCTGGACCAGTAGGTATAGGATTCCCTACATCCGCATCGGGTGTAACTACTATAGATGGTTGTGATTTGCTTGTAGGATTTAGTAAATTTATTAATGACTATTGGGCTAGTGAGACAACCAGTGCAGGGTCAGGTACGTTTAATACGCTTGTAGATACTAAGCTAGCTCGCTTTGGTGATGACCAAATTCTTGATTTTTACGTGCGAATTACTGAATCAGGGAGCAACCTTGAGTATGAGGTAAGGCGTATATCGCAATTTATTGCTGCTACTGGAACTATATTTGTTGACCCTCCGTTTACTGAGACAGTCGCAAGTGGCAGTGATTACCAGATACATCGATACGATCCAAGTGTAAAGTTTGAATGTTTAGATGAAGCTAGGTTGCGTGATGACGTATTTGAACACGCATTCAGGCTTATTTATGACGACACGACTACGTCTGATGGAATTACAGATAGTTATGACGTAAATCCAGATATACGTTCGGGTCCTATGTACATTTTTGTAGAAGATCCGCAATCAATTACTCCTGAATGGAATGTTTTAAGTAATCCAGTAGGCAATACCACAGCTAGTTGGACTACTGTCGGATTAACCGCAACTGTAGTTAATGAAAGTAATATAGACAGGCTGATTCCAAAGTACGACACAAGCTGTATGAAACTTTCATCAGCGGCGGCTGTAACGGGTACGTTCTCTCAGGTAGTAGGATCTATGTCTATTACTGCTGCTCAAGCCGCAGGGCGACGCATGACATTTGGTGCATGGGTATATTCGTATGATGCATCAGGAGTTAAATTGCAATTTACAGATGACAGTGGTGACACTGCATCGTCATTACATGGGGGAACTGGATGGGAACTCCTTACTGTAGAAAAGACAATCTCCCAAACTAACACGACAACGCTTACCGCTGCGATTATTGTAGCTGGTGGTACAGCAGGAGTAACTGCGTACTTTAATCGGGCATGGGTATATTTTGGAGACGCAAATGTGATACAAGATGTGTACCCGTGGCGTGATGCGCATTTACTACGCCGTGACGCTACAACGCAACGTGTAAAATTAGCATGGGTTCCTGTAACTGGACGACAAATTCGCATGGTAGGTAGGCAGTACTTGTCTGCATTAGGGACCGTCCCTAGTACGCAATGTACTAATACTATGGAACTTGATGAAGGAAGTGCGCAAATTCTGTACGGTGCAGCAGCCGAAATTTTGTATGAACGTGAAGGATTAACGACAGAAGAATTTGAATCTATTGCAAGGCGAATTCAAATTATAGATAGAAAGAAGGATGCTACAAACGCATGGGGATACATTATTCCGCAAGTTCCTATGATTCGTAGCCCTTACCAGTAATGTCTCTCATTAGTGCTGGCTCTCGCGTAGATACGCCATACGATATCTATCTTGAAGTAGATAATCAAAAGCTAGGGTTTATGCTTAATGATGTTGAAGGCATTATGGGGTATCGCGCATCTTTAGCAGATCAAGTCACTCCACAATTTAATACTGCGTCATTCGACTATGCTTCTGTGCCTATTGAAGTAGAAATTCCAGTAGCTTATGAAGAATGGCAAGGTGGCTGTGCATTTAACTCAGTCGAGTATGAAGAAGCAGGGTCACTTACTAAGTATTCATTTAGTCGGGGGGTAGACGCGTCATATGCAGGGCGTTTATATGCAGGACCTAACCATTTTTCTAATACCAATTATGGCAATACAAGTTTTTTTACTAGTGGCGATGCAGCTAATCCAGAAGTTAAGTTTTATTACGCTCCCTCTACAGGAAATTTATGGGCCTTTGGTGGGCAATACCTGTATTACCACAGCTCTGGATATACGTGGCTTGAATCAACGGCTATACGGCTAACATCAGATTTTTATTTTAGTGACATCGTTGATTTTAGAGGTGCGTTATTTGTTGCAGTAATGAGAAAAAGCACGCAGTATCCCGTTAACTATTACTACTCTATTGATTCAGGGCTTACATGGACACAATCAACACTGGCTAATTCAGCTATTGCTAAGTTTGCTATACGAGGCGAATCATCTGGCTCTCCAATTTTGTGGGGTATGGCTACTACAGGTGCGTTACGAACTAATACAGATGCGACTAACACTGGTGGAGCTTGGTCTAGCCCTATACAAATGGGAGACACTACAGATGATTATGCGACGGGGTGTGCAGTTGCAGGTAATTATGTGTACGTCTTTAAGCAAAATAGTATTTGGCGTACTGATGGTACGACATCGATTAATGTCTGGCAAAATTTTGGTAATGAAGAAAAGTGGAGTGAAGCAGCTAATGGGTCACGTCCGTTTGTGTGGATAGATGCGCAATGTTATGTCCAGTATGGGCGTAGGCTATTGCAAATAGATCCGTTTAACAATTTGATGACTATTGTGTGGCCTCCTAGCGCAGCACAGGTTGGTTCGGAAGAATTGAACGGGCGAATAACTGGTATTAGTGGAGATTCTGACTGGCTGTATATGTCTCTTGTAAACAATCAAGGGGTTTCGTACATTATGAAAGGGAAACCAAACACTACTAACTGGCATACGCTTACTTACACTGACACTCCTGCAATTAAAGGGATTAAAGTTGTTTCTCCTAGTTTACTTTCTACATCTGGATCGTCTGCTACAAACCCATTTATTTTATATGGTACAGATGCAACAGGCTCTAATGCTCCTAGTTACGGGGCGTTACGGAGTGTGCCATTACCTAAAGTGGGGATGTTACCTGACGAAGATCCTGATTATTCTTTCTCTGAAACATTTACGCAAGGGCAATATATAGTTGGTCCGTGGGTAGATGTAGGACAAGCTGCATCTCCTAAGCTACTAAATGGAGCACGTTTATTAAGCCGTACAGCTAACTCATCATCACCTAGCACTGTGAGTTATGTAACTGATTCGAGTAATTACGCAGATACATTTATTGAAAACGTACAAAAAGGTGACATTACAGGCATAGAAATAGGCACAGCTACAGATGATGATGCCACATTTAGAATTACAACAGAAGTTAGATTTAATAAAATTAGGTACATCGTTAAGATGACACACACCACAGTTAAAAACGCTGCATCTATTGAATCAGTAGTATTAGATACTACTATTGCGCCTGAACGACGAAGATTGTTTGAGTGCGATATTATTATTGGAGATGATTTGCAGCTTAAGGGTGGAGGTGTCTCAAGGTTTGGTGCAAAAGTATTAGAGGCATTTTTATTTAATGCGTCTAATCGTTTGATTACGTTAACGGACATTTTTAATCGTACCTACTCAGTTAAAATGCTGGACTTGCGAGCGCAAGGGGTAGCAACCAGAGATGGCAGAGATTATCAGGTGTACACCGTATCATTTGCACAGATAAATCAATTAACTGACATCGGTGATGATTTGATTTATGATACAAGTGCTTGGAACACTGGAAGGATATACAGTTAGTGGCATTAAATTCAGTTTCAGCAGGTGGTGTAGCTAATGCAGCAGACCTTAACCAGTACAAAGAAGCACTGGAAGGGTCACGAGATTTTCCTGCAAAATTAGTTGCTGCATCAGGTACAGATTTCTTTGTTCAATTAGCTAATACAGGCGGCGGGACATTTTTTAAGGTACAAAACTCTAGTTCTACAGTGGGGTTATCTGTTGATTCTAATGGTGTAGTTTCGCCTACTAACCTACAAGTTCCTACTGCGGCTACGCCCGCTGACACAATAGCAGGGCGGCTAGCGTATGACAGTACTAACAACGTATTGGTCTATGGAAACGGAACAGTTGTTACACGTATAGCGGATGGAGCTAGTACTAAAGCAACTGCGTTGCCATCTATTCTTACAGAAAACAATAACGCTACTACATTTACAACAATTTGGACTGAAGCTCTTGAAGCAAGCGCCACATATCTAGTGGACATGGTAATAATTTACCTAAGTGGCACTACTCCTGACATCAAATTTGAATGGGATATAGGTAATGTGACAGGGTGTACGATTGAATGGGGGCAGACTGGTTCTTCAGCTATCAATGGCGCAGCTCCATCTGGGGGTGCAGCAATTACAACGTACAACTCCATGCACGACCAATCACAAACGATGGTGTTGGCAGGGCAAGGCACAGGGGCAGATAACAAGGTAGTAGTACCTATGGTAGCTACTGTACACAACAGCACTACAGCGGGTAATTTGTTATTTAAGTTTTCACAAAACGTAGCTGATGTATCAAATACTCAGGTTCTAGTAGGAAGTTCTATAAAAATAACTAGGGATGTTTAATGGACGAGAATAAAAAGCCATCTTTCTTTAAGCGACTCTTTCACATAAAAGATGTCCACTTACCACCGATTAAAATCGGCGCACCTAAATGGAAAACGCCTGAGATTAATGTACGCCTACCGTCATTAAACGGTTGGCAGCCACCCAACCTGCGGGTTGCTTCGCTTAAAGGTCTACACATTACAGGGGGCGTGTGGAAAGTTGGTACTTGGGGAATTGGGGTGGGTCTGTTAGTTACAGGTTTTGCTATTGGTACGTCAGTCGTGTTTACCAGAGCAGCACCTCATTTCCCCGAGCCAGCGCAATATCATGTAGCTGCGGTAGCTTCTGACCAGACCCTTAAGGTCGGGGAAGAGTGGACGTTTGAAGACAACACGTCATCTGTAGAGCGGGAGCTACAGGTAAATACATTACAAATCAACATGAGTGGAGCAAGAGCAGCAGACATTAGCATTACCGACCTAGAGATTGGTAAGTCAAATCTTGGTGCTGTAGCTGCCATTCAAATACTAGGTGACACGTCAGGTTCAAACGCATTCTTCTTAGAGTGTGATGAAATAATCATCACAGGGGTAGAAGCTAAGACGTTTAACCTAGCCAACTCAGAAATTTATACGCTCAACATTCTTAATAACGTGGCAGACGGTATCTCTGTAGGGCCTACACTTAACGCAGCAGTGCTTGATATCACAGTCACCAGCACCCGTGGGTCGGTTAAAGTCCCTGCGGTTACCAGTGGTTCCTTCGATAAGATACTTATACACACTGCTACGGCTGCATCTCAATGCCGTACATTAACCATATCTAACGTGTCTGCGTATGGAAGTGGCATAGACCTAGACCATATTAAGGCAGGAACGCTGACGATTAGCTCTAGTAAGATAGGTGACGGCACAGGGATTGACGCTCCGAGCTTCATAATTGCGAACACAACCAAAATTCAAGTGCTTAATGCCACAGGGAATACGGAAGCACCTGTCTCCGTTAAATAGAAAGTTGTCCTATGGCTAAAGACCCACGACTAGCAAGAGTAGGTGTGTCTGGGTATAACCAACCTAAAAGAACTCCTAAGCATCCCACAAAATCGCACGTTGTAGTAGCTAAAGAGGGCAGCAAAGTGAAGACAATTCGTTTTGGGCAACAAGGTGTAACAGGAGACAGAACAAACACTGCGCGAGCACGTTCGTTCAAAGCGCGACATGCTAAAAACATTGCTAAGGGTAAGATGTCAGCAGCGTATTGGGCGAACAAGGTCAAATGGTAAAAGCCTATGAGACTAGCAATAGCCATAGGATTAGCTCTCACAGTTGTACTTCTTGCGCCTACCGCTCTATCTAATCAGCTATATATTAGCTATGCAGTACCCCCTTCACCTGTTGCACAAGTCTACACACCCTTCATAATGCCACCTGTAACGCCGCTGAGCGAGGGTATAGGGGCAAGAGCGACTAAAGACATTACTCTGACTACAGATTCAGCTACTAACGAGCTAATCTTTTTGTCTCGGCAAGAGCTACTTGATGTATTAGCACAAACAAGTTGGCGGTCATACATAACAGCACATATGTACTACGTAGAAGAACTAGACCGTTGGGTTTACGACGACTTTTATGCTGTGAAGCTGTATGATCTAATGATGTGTGAAAGCTCTGGCAGGATAGATGCCATAGGTGACATAGGGATTGGGACTGGTATTTCGGTTGGGTTGTTCCAAATAAACACAGGGTATTGGCCTCAGCTGGCTAAGAAGTACCACTTGTTTAGACCAGTAGACAACGCACAAGCGGCGTATGAGGTCTGGGAAATACTAGGGTGGGACGCTTGGAGTTGTCATGACGGATGACGAGCCTAAGAAAACCAGTGGTGGTACTACCATTACAGGCGTTCAGCTACTGGTGGGGATTATCTTTGTCCCCGTAGTCATGGTTTGGCTGGCTCTAGGGGCTAGGATTATCTGGTCTGCTACAGGTAACGTTGAAACATTACAAAATATTGAAGGATTATTAACGGCCCTTGCGGTGCTGTCGCTACCTGTATCGATGGGATTGGGTAAGTTATTTGAAGCGTTTAGCAATGAGATTGATATACGCAGAAGGGATGACTGATGTATGAGTATAAGGTAACCCTAGACAGGATCGTAGATGGCGACACCATAGATGTAAATGTGGACTTGGGCTTCACGGTATGGCTCTCTAAGCAAAGAGTGAGATTGTATGGTCTCGACACATGGGAGAGCAGAACAAGAAACTTAGAAGTTAAAGCTAAGGGGTTGTTGGCTAAGGAGTTTACCAAACACATGGTATCTGAGGCTGAAGAGATAATTTTAATTAGTCATGGGAAGGGTAAGTACGGAAGAATACTTGGTGAGTTGATTTGTGACGGCGTTAATTTGAATGACGCGCTCATTGAGAATGGTCACGCTGTTGTGTATGATGGCGGGACTAAAACATTAGCAAGTTAGGAGCCGTATATCGAATGGCTACTGGTTGTATTACTGCTGTTAATAATTATAGAATGGGGATTGGAGATAGAAGATGGCAAGACTAAATTTTGCAGGAACTTTAGATGGATTAACGTACTCTGGCTTTCCTGTAAGCGGAACTGTATCAAGTTTCTACGGTGTTTTAAGACCTGAACTCAGTTCAGGTAAGGGGCATTCGGGCAATGACATTGCTGCTCCTATCGGAACACCTGTGTACGCACCTATGGATGGAGAAGTTAATGATGTATTCACGACTGAAGAAACAGTCGCGTGGAGGAAAAATGTGGCGGCTATCTTTGGTAACTCTGTTTTCCTGCGTCACAATGACAGCACTGGTGGTCTTATTGGGTACACTTTATACGCTCATTTCAATGCCGCGCCGAGTGTCCGCCGCTCTGAATCCGTCAGTGTCGGACAACAAATAGGAGAGATTGGCTCTACAGGCCAATCAACTGGACCTCATTTACATTGGGGCTGTACGGTAGCAGATAACCCGTACTTCTCTAGGTCAAAAGGATTGAACGATGCCTTTAAGTTTCTAGGGGAACCGCCTACAGGCGGTGTTAATGAACAGCAATTAGCCTTAATGGATCAAGTACAGACATCTATGGATCAGATAGATGCTGCTCAAAGCGCGTTAAAGGATGCGTTTGATTCTGCAATGGGGCTAGTAGATGATATGGAGAACTAATGAACGAAGAATATAGGGATATTTTGGAACGTGCTGCGTCAACCGCAGTGCAAGCTGCGGTCGGGGTGACGGCAGGTATGAGCATCGCTGATATAGACATGGATGCTATGGCTCTGATAGCTACGGTAGTAGTCAGTGCTTTTGCTAGTGTTGTTAAGTCAGGTGTAGCTCAGAAGCTAGTGGGAGATGATTCTGCTAGTCTAGTAACATTAAGACGTGACCCAAAGACAGGTCGCTTTATGAAAAAGGAGAAGAAGTAATGGCTAGTATCGAAAAGAACGGCAAGAAAGCAAGCGCAGTAGGTGTACCTGCTGTGTATGATGCACCTAAACCTAAGAAAGTTAAAGCAAAAAAATAACAGATGGTTTATTATGTTTACAGGCTACCCTCTAGCCTGTCTTCAGTGCTTAGTGGAGGGGGTTGGTCTCCAATCATTCCCCCCTCCACTAAAAACCTGCTATATTAGAACTAGTTGTTAAGTGTGGTTGCCTTTTACACCACCACTTGCAATCCTTTCTGGTTGGGTGTGAGAGGTATCGCCGCCGCGATAGTCAAAAGTTTACCTGCCTCTCGCAGTCAATCACTCCACTGATTACAGAACGAAGCTACGTTACAGTACTTGAGACATCTGCGTGGCTCACCTATGCGAGTCTCTACATGATGGTCTGAACGAGTTTTTACATTCAAGTTCATCCATGTAGTAGCTACTTCCTGAGAGAGAAACTTATTTCCCTTCTCGTCTGTTGCGCGTACTGCACTCTTGCGTCCTTGTTTCATTACCGCATAGGTAGTGGGTTCTTCCCATCTCTCATGTGGTAGGCATAAAGGTAGATTGGTATCAGATTCTTCAGATGCTTGAGCATGTAGATTGACACGCCATTCTAAATAGTCCTGAGCTTTTGCTGCGGACCACAGTGGTATGTCTACACGCTGCGCCCTGTCCTGTGGGTAATCTTTCTCGCGTGTAGCTCTGGCTTCAGACCAGTCACGGAACAGATACACAATCTCTAGCCCATTAACTGCCCAACCATTCTCTCTAGCTAGGTGAGCATAGATGTTGAGTTGTTGCTCTCGTTCTTCCTTGATACCCATAACTACTTCCCATGTGGACACACGCTTATAGTCTTGTATGACTCCGCGCTTCACATCGTAGTAGTCGATAGCCCCTGAGATAGTGTATGTACCTACCTGTACTTCAAGACGTTTCTCAATCAAGCCTACGTCCTCTGAGACTTCGGCTTGTTCCAGTAATGAATGCACTGCCTTGCCATCAAACTGATAGAGCAAATCAGCACAGTCTACTGTGATGTCCTCATAGTGTCGCTTTGTAAGCTGCTTCACACGGGGTGAATCTATGAGTTCTGTTGCACTAAAGTCAGCACTACCCTTCGAGTAATTATCTGACGCTAGTACTTCTACTATTGGCTGTGGTAAATTCAGCCTGTTTGTTACCTTCATATGTATATCCTTTCTGTACATATTTTATCCTGTATTGTCGGGATGAAAGGACATGAGAGGTACAGTAAGGTCGCATAGTTTTGATGCGCTGCGTTGTGCGTAGGTGCGTCAAACTGTAGAGAAAAGTGGCGCGTAGTATTGTCGAGAGGTGTTGCTACGTGGTGGATGGTCGGTAGGTGAGGGGGCGGGGCGGAAACGTGCCGTTGAGACCCGTCGATGAGTAATGTGCCGTTGAGTGTGTGGTGCGGTCTCGTTCCGTCGTTGCGTGTCGTAATGAAAGGTTTCGACTGGTCGGACGATAGTGTACAGAACGGTAGTGGAATGGTAAGTCGATTAGTTGAGTGACGGCGGGTAGCGTTTTGTCGTTATGTGTAGTTCTGCGCAGTCAAGTTATGTAGTGTTTTGTCGGTATGGAGAGGGGGGTATGCCCCCTCCCCATTATGTTAGGACTTAGCTGCTTCGAGCACCACCTTCTCTGCTTCGGCGACGATACCAGAGGTCTCTGGTACATCGTCTATGCTTATTGGTTCAAGTGCCATCGTATCAAAGCGACCATGTTGCATAGAGCGCATAGCTCCGATGCCCTGTTCTTCCATACAAGTCAGCAGTTCTCCGTACTGGTCAAGTGTTAACGCAGGTTGTCCACCCTTATCGTTTAGTTTTTGTCCAGTCTGAAGTACCTTCAACTCTTTAATGTGGAATGTTAAGGTTGGTCGATATGCATACTCAGAGTAGCCTAATGTACTACGTGGACCTTGTGGTCCAGTAACGTGACCTATCACAGTCTCGATACCATCAGGTTCTTGTATCCCTAGATACACCTTGTCTTCTATGACCATCAGGCGTTCTGAGATAAAGCTCTTGAATCCTTTCTTCGTAGGACCAGTACGTACACCACCCCATAGAATGTTTGTAGATTCTTTGAGTGCAGCTTTTAGTTGTCGCCCTTCTATATACAAACCATGCTCATCAAACTTGAACCCGTTTGTATTCTTGACGGCAGCGAGGTCACTTGATGCATCGTTCTGCATGTCAATGAGTCGCTCTAATCCCTTCTCATCTTCGTATTCCTCACGCTTAGCTAGGTCATAGCCTAGCTCAAGCAATGTGTTATACAGCTGTTGTTTAGTCTCTTCCTCATTGGAAGTTCCCATTTTTGTTTTCAACCAACCCTCAATAATCTTCGGGTCTTTTGGTACACCACCCATGAGCTTCTCACGTAATGAGATAGTTACCTTGTAGTGGTTCCAAATGTTTGCCTTCTTCGCGAATATACCTGCCATTGTTTTAGTCTTCCTTTCCTGTGACTAATTCGTTTAGTGCGTCGAGATCTTCTTCACTAGCAATATCAGATACTACTTGTGAGTCATCCATCTTCCTTGCGAGAGCTTCCCAGAACATTGCATACCTACTGTGTAGGTCACCACGTTCTCGTCGTAACTCTGCTGCTGAATAGACATCGGCCTTAGTCATTTCACTAATGCGTTTGTACCTATCCCCAATCCATTCCATGCCACCCATACGAGAGGTGCGCATCTTTTCTATGCGGTCTACCATCTTGTTTGCAGTGATAGCCCTGTCACCGTATACAGCTTTCTGTCCTGCTCTACGTTGTGCGCCTATCACTTTTACTACTTCGCTATATACAGCATTGTCGAACACATCATCTTTAAGAGATGTCCACCAGTCTGTATCACCATGAGTAGCCATTAATTCTTTAGCAAGGTCAGGTGCATACACCTCATCTCGCTCATTCAGTATCCCTCTAACTAGGGATCTCAGGGTCTCCAGACCCACTCCGTTCGTTGCCATCACATAATCCTTTCTGTGTATCTGTGATTTCTGTAATCAAAAAGAACCGAGACTTAGCTCCGCTAGTCCAAACCTTAATGACTCCCCCTGCTACCTTCCCCGATTCTTTTGCCGCCAGTTCGAGCTGCTTGTATGCCCCCTCCAACCAGTTGGGTACTGATTGTTGAGTTGACTTAATCTCGTAAACTGTATCCACCGTTTCGACATCTGTGTGCGGTCGGGATTTGTCGAGGTTTCTTTTCCCTCCGACGATGGCTGCGGCTCTACGTTCATACTCCTTTCCTCTCCTTCTGTTATTCCGATTAATCTTTTTGCGCTTTGGCACAAACTCAGATTCTTTATCGACTTCTTTATTCTTGTGGTATCCCATACTTACTCCCATGCATGTACTACCAGACCTAACTCATGTGATTCCTTTGGATGCTCAGTAATCCACGTATGGCATGGTCTACAGACACAACGTAGATTGTCTACGTCTAGTATGCTGCCTCCACGCCCCCGTGTTTTTACCTCATGCACATCCACGCTCCTGTTACTGCACACTCCTTTTATGTCAGCTTCACATTTAGTACGGGTACTGAGTAACTCAGAAACTATTTTTCTTCGTTCCCTGTACTTCACCTCAGTTTTCTTAGACCGAGGCCGAAGTTTACCTGTCCTTTTTAACGGAGACCTTTTCATATACACCTAGAGGAAAGAATTGATTTGCTTTTTCACGAAGCGCGCAACCCTACGTCGCTTGCGTTCATGATATTTTCCCAATTCAATTTCGTTATGAGTAGGTTCTCCTCGTGCAGCGCGCTCCGTATAGTCCTCTAACATTGCGATTGTCATGGTAGGCCGCAAATAATATGGCTCTGAATGTGGTATGTACCCATTGACTAAGCGTCTGATTCTGTCTACTTCTGAAAACGGAATCCTAATCAATCTCTCATGAAGATTAAGTGATTTGATTAATCCTTTTTCTCTCATGCGGTATACAGTCGCGATAGAGCAATCAAACCGCTTAGCTACTTCCTTCACACTTAACAATTTCTGAGGGTAATCCTTATCTTCAGGGAGCTTGTTTCCTAAGAGGTCCCCCCAAACATCACTTATCATTGCTTCCCTGCTCCACTTCCACTTACTAGACATACATATCCTTTCTTCTATTTACTGTTGAGTTGAGCCTTAAGCGAAACTCACACAGTCAATACACTACGTTTGACCGTAAGTGTTGGTACTATTATACTCGATAGTAGTCGTATCGAGTTCGACTCAACACTTAGAAGCTACTTTGCTGCACACTACGTTCATACCCTTTGTCATAATCAATAGGCGCTGGCGCTGATGATTGATGCAAACTGGTCAGTCCGTAAATCTGTTCCTTGCCATCACGTTCAAGTGCTACGAACTCAGGGTTACCTGAGAGCAAGCCACTTGCAGTGCTCCTGTGAATAGACATCGACGCTGAAATATCTTTCACTGTTGATGGTCCATTCTCACGTAGGAACTCTATGACCTTCTCCTTGCGTGATGTAGCAAACTCAGTCAGCTCCAAGAACTCACCGTCGTATGCTTCACGCATGGTATGTATACCATAGTCATCAAATTCCATAGCCCAAATAGGTAGCTTCACCTTCGGGATGTCATTTGCTTTTGTGATTTGCAATGCCAATCCAAGTTTATTGTTTTGGTATTGTTCCTCAGTTGTCAGTTGACATACTACGTCAGCACTGGCTAAGAACATTTGAGAACCAAACACAGTCTCGGTATTACTCTTAGGTGTGTGTGCTATCCCTAGCCATGACACGCCTAACGAGTTCAAGTGATCCATGATTGCATTCGCATCTTCATCGTTAGTGAGTCCCAACCCTGCACGACTGATACTATCTAGTATCACTAGCTCAGCGTCGTGGTGCTCAATACTTTTCTCGATGCTGTTCTTTACACGTTCTAGTGTCCAGCCCTTGCGGTTAATCATCAGTGGTTCTTGATTGTAATCAAGTCCCAATGCCCTGTTCACCGCTCGCATTCTACGTATGACACCATCTTCATCTCGTTCAAGATTCACAAAGATGACATTACGTTTACCACGTACATCGAATACATACTCGATGTTGTGTTGAATGCTTTGAGCAAGCATCATGGTAAACCATGACTTGCCCTTCGCAGGTTCCCCATACAAGATGGTTCCAGCACCATTAGCTAACAGGAATGGATTGACTATGTACTCTGGTAAAGAGAGTTCACCGTCAATGTTCACCCAACTTGCTAATGTGGATGCGCTATTCGCATCCCACAATCCGATACAAAACTCATCGAACCTATGGTTCAGTGCGGCTGCGCTTATCAGCTCAGTCTTGCCTGTATTCAGTTGCTTGTGTGCCTTGTTAGCCATGCGTTGTCTAGGGTCTAGACGACTCAGGTTAAACTGGTCGGCTGCTAGGAGTACATCATTTATAAGTATCTGTACCTCAGCATGTGCGCCTGTCTTTTCCAGTCTAATCTTCTCGGCCTTGAACTTTAGTAAGGCTTCGCCTCCCTCAAGTTCTTCCGTGTACGATAACCCGTCAGGGTTTCGCTCGTACTCTATTTTCTCCACCATTCGGTACTCTCACTTTCTTGCACGGGTTCGTCAGTAGGCACAGGTATGTCCTCCTGTACTGTACCCATGCATCTACACGGTGTATCTGTTTCGGAAAGGAATTGACTAGACCCATCAGTCCAGACAAACCGAGCGCAACTATCACATATGTACTCATACCTAGCTAACTCAGGTAGATGAGCGATGCGTTCTCTGCGTTCGCGCAACCCTTTCTGTAACGGTGATTCTACAGGCTCACAACAATCGTTGTTGTTTGGATGGTTGTGGCACACTGTAGTACACATATTTACCTTTCCGTACTCGTTCAAGCTCACCATTTTCTGCCATTAACCGAGCTACTCGGTCACCAGACGTACCAAGCCAACCCCAAAATGTATCTACCTTCTGTAGATTCCATGATGGGACAGGCTCAGCAGACTGAGACACAACCTTGAGAATAATCTCACGTTGCGTTCGCATTATGATTTCACCTGACTTTTCCACGTACAAAACTTAACTACCTTAACAGTTCCGTCAGGGTACTCAACCTTTTGTGGTGGATTGAATGGGAATGTACAGAATGTACCACCATATTGGCTAGGCTTCGGGTCACGGTCTGGGTGATCGGGACATCGTTCCTCACCACCAAGAGCCACTGCCTCTTGTACCATGTGACCGCCTTCGGCCTGTGGTGCAACAGCTTGTGCATCTTGTTGGGCTACAATCTCTTGTGTACCTGTCTGAGCTGCTTGAATTTCATCAAACGCTTCAGTGTATGCAATGTGCCATGACAACGCAGTAGCTATGCCACCATCAGGGTCACTCGCATCCAGTGTGATTTGTGAGTATGGAATACCCTCAATCCCAAAGGTTATTGTGTTTACTTTCGGCTCAATTTTCTCAGCCATCTACGATCCTTCCTTCGCCAGTGCATCTAGTTCTTGAGTGTCAATCATCCACTCGCCTTCTATGTTCTTATGCCCTGTCAATTTATTACTTTGTATCCAGTGGTATACCGCAGTCCGAGAGACTCCACATAACTTAGCCGTGTTATTGAGTGTCATGCTTCCTGCGTTATAGTTCTCCAGAGTTTTTTGCCATGAATCAAGATGTGCTGTGAGCATGAGTCGTACATTTGTACGATACCGTTCTCTCCAGCCATGTCCTGCTACTGGCATGTGTAAATCTACACCTACTACTGCCCCGTTAAATGTCTCAGCTAACCACACATCGAAGCTCTGCTCAAACAGTTCTACGATATCGTCAACTTCCATTTCTACAGGTAGCACTATGTCTAGATTTAATTTATGTAATTGTCTAGGCATCATCAAACCCCGTTCTCTCACGGCAGGTTATATACCACCTATTCGAGTCTGAAATTTGACTCCATACCACTGCGTCACCGCCTACTTCTTCCGCTGCTACACGTAAGATATCTAGTAGTTCAACTACAGTGGGTGAGTTGATATGCACTGACAGATACCTATCAGAGCTTTCCTTCTCACCTTTCAACACATGATTCGTGTCGTATGTCACACGTTTCTGCGTTGTAGAGTTCACACTAATCTCCATATGCGTCTCCCTTCAAGAGTTCTTCAACAGCGTCGATAGCTGCCTCAGTGTTTACCGTTTGCTCATGCATAATTCGCCTACGCTTTTCTTCTAATCTGTCACTTCTCGTCCTGATAATGCGACTAGAAAATTTCAAGCTGCAAGCAATCATGCGTAACCTTTGTGCTCGCAAAGGATTAAGCCAAAAGTTTTTATCTTCGTCAGATATATCTGACGGTAGAACTACAGTGAGTCCTGACCCATCAACAAGGCGTAGCCTTCCGTGTGGTACAAGGTTCTCCCATATAGCCCAATGATCCTTTTGCCTACTCAGTCCCTTACTTACCGCATGAGATATCGCTTCTCTCGGTGTAAATCCTACACCCCACACTCCAGTGCCTACACATATGTATGGTGAAGTTTTATCTTCACTTGTATGCGTATCATCATCGTGGAATATAGGCCATGTTCTATCTTTCACTCGCACCCCTTTCTGGATACCATTCTTCATCTGCGTTTTCATACCACTCGCTTAACAGCGATTTTAGATCAGGGTCAGTGATGTCGTTACACGTACACACGGGGTCTTGATTCCCGTCGTATGGTGTACCGCATTCTTCACAGTCCCATCTCCCTGCTAATTGCATTAGCAATCCCTTCTCCAACAGTTGAGTGTTGGTAGAGAGACTGAAACACGGTGCTCGTTGGCATACAACTGCGCTGCTTCAGCCTCTTTACCAGCTCTCAACTACTACCCCCTCTCCACTACTCTCTTTACAAAGAGTAGTAGAGGGGTAGTAGTTGGTTTATCGAACTGGCACTAACTCGTTGAGATACTTTCCAGCGAAAGTCTCAACCTCATGCCGCCTGTCGCTGTGCATGTTACGGGCAGTGGCAGTCATCGACTGCACCATACCGAATACTGTTTGCTGCGCCTGTGCTAACTCATACAAGATGTTGGTAGACTCAGCTTCCGTAAAGAACTTAGTTCTTTTTAGAATCTTGACTGGCTCGTCAGCTAAAGCTGTTTCGTTGGCAGTCTCAAGCTGTCGCTTCCATGTGTTAAACATCTCATCACTAAGGCAACCTTCAATGGCATCTTCAGCTTCGCTGAGAATTACTTCTGCTTGCTTTAGGATTGTACGACTAGACAACTGACCTAACGGTAAGTCAGAACCTCTATGTACTTTGTGCATAGCACCCTGTTTAACTTCCTTAGTCCCCATGATTAAACCATTGGTACAAACCCAACGAAACAAGAATGGCTTCACATCTACAGCACCCATGCCTACCTCAGAGTTACTTACTCTGAATCCGAATGTGTGTGTATCCCCGTCATTCAAGTCAACGGTTCGATTTGGCATTAAGTATGTAAGCCTCATGTGAGTATCAGATACATCAAATCGATGTGGAAAAGCTCCTACCGTAGTCGCTTTTTGTAGCGTCGTTAATGCTACATCGTAATTGTTTACGATCTTGTATCGAGAACTCAGAAAAGATCGTAAGAAATCTTTTCTGGTTCTTAAGAGATACGAAGTGTCAGCGTCTTTCTGACCTAACCAATGATTCACATTGGTAGCCCATAAGTCTGGTGCTGTAAGCAGTTTTCTCCCATAGTGGAGACCGATATCAGTACCAGTTTGGAAGATTTGATTATGTGCATGGTCCTGTATGTGAACCAAGAACTGCGAGGCATCTCCGATGCCTAGATTTACATTGATAAGAGGCTCATAAGCCTCTCCAATTTGCCCCACCTGAGCAGTGATTGAACGAGATGGTACTACCATATCGACACAACTCTGCTGAAAATCAGCTAACGCTGTTAGCCTGTCGGTGATTTGTGGAACTGTCAATACATGTGTTTGTGCTGTTGTCATTTGTAATCCTTTCAAGATTAACTATACAGTATCGGAAAGTTAAGCGCAAGTATGCCATTCACATGACACACTTACGCTTAAGTTCCTGTTATGCCTTGATGGGGTCAAGGCCGTTGGCTATGCCAAAAGTTGCTAGTAGGTCTAGCAATTCTTGTTGCTTGTCCTCATCAAAGATGGCTCCCTCATCTTCCTCAACTACAGGAGCAGTAGTCTCCTGTACTTCTTGCCATGCGGCTCTAGCCTCAGCAATGTTTTCTGCAATGCTGTTTGGCCTTTCAGTTTCAACAGACTCCATTGAGTCTGTAAGCTGAACCACAATCGGTTCACCATCAGGAGCTATAAGCTCCTTGTCTCCAACTCGAAACTTTTTCTCAGCCTCAGCTGTAGCTGCGGCTACACCTGCTGCAAAGCCTCTGTTGAACCACACTGAACGAACCATCTTTGGCCTGTTCATAGGTGTGTGTTCGTTGATGTTTTTGTGAGCAGCTTTCGCTGCTGCCTTCAGCATTTTTCCTACGGTCTCTGTACTAAAATCCACTCTGTTTGCCATTGTTTACAATCCTTTCAAAAATTGTGTTGTTGTTTTTTGTTTACGCTAGGGTCGTTTGCTTATCGGTTTTCCTTTCTCTTACTCTCTTTACTCTTTTCTCTGCTCTCTCTGCCGAGAGCAGAAAAGAGTTAGAGAGTAGTTACTGCTCCAAATCGTTTCGGATGAACTCACTGACCAGCCCTATCAGAGATAGGGCAACTATTGGTAATAATATGAGGGCAATCATGCCTGAGCCTCCTTTACATACTTAACTTCTTCATGATTGAATGTAGCTCTACACTCTGTACATAGGTGGTAGATGTTTTCTGGATCAATATCCTCTTGACGAATATCGCTTAATTGTTGGTGAATTTCACCAACCAAATCATTAATTTCAGTTCTTGCGTCATTGATATATGTTTCAGCGTCATCACTACCATCATATTTACTAACAGTAATTTTTACTTCATCACCATTATCATGCCAATCAACATCATAATCACCACCACCAATTACATCTTCTATAGAGTCTATAGATCCTTCTATCTCTCTAAGAGATGAGGTTAGATCGTCAGCTTTAGTTGACGCGAACATCCAAACGCTGCTCATATCAACCATAACTTCCATAACTGAGTGTTTACACTCACTGCTAGCCAAGATTGTCTCGACCTCTTTTTGCACGATTGACTCACGCGTATCTGTAGCTGTAGCTACTTCATCCAGTATGGAATATTTGTTAGTTCCAGTTGAATACCATGAGTTGTTTAGTGGGTTAGTCATGTAACCGCACTCCTTTCTATATCGACTTTGACTTTTGCAAAGCCACAACGCCCCATGACCTTTCGGTCATGGAGCCATGTGGGTCAACAAATCTAGTTGCCGTGATTCCAAATCACGGAATAAGTTCCATTTGAGTATCCAGTTGCAGATGGTTTTTGTTCAACCAAAATGGTGTCTGATGGTTCACCATCTTCTAAGTTACGGAGATTGTAGAATTCATTTCTGTATTTTTCTCCTACTACTGCTAAGTTGAAAGCCTCTAGGCTTTCATATTCGGTAAATTCACAAGCGATTTCTGCCCTATCAAGAACCATTTCTGAGTCTAGTTCCTCTAAATAATCGAACAAAGCTAATAAACCTCTATAGCTAAAGTGTCCTGAGTAGTCATCTGACCAGCCATCCCTACCTTGAAATGCCGCAATAAAATCACTCACTGTTACTTCGATTTTCATAATCAATCCTTTCAATTTTTTGTTTACTACTATCTACTAACCCTCTCCTCCTCTCTCTACCGAGAGGAGAGAGGGGTAGATAGTGTCAGATCCGACCAATAGCCACGTTAAAACCTTTCGTCAGCTAATCCCGAATCCCAGTCTGCTGGTAGCAGACTTCGCATGAAACAGTCACAGACTGTTCCACAGCAGTGAACAATTTGTTCACTTTCTTGAATTTCTAGCATTTCATCTAGAATTTTTTGGGTGTCTACCATAGGTTTGTTCCTTTCTCTACCTTTAGTTGATATTCCATTTCTTGCCTAGCTTTTTTGATTCCATCTAGGTAGAAATACACAAATCCTTGCTCTCCTGCTGAGGCATTTGCCAAATGCTTTTTTTGATTTGCTTCAAACTCTTTCAGTTTTTCGACTGCCGTTTCCAAGTTGCTCATGCGATTTCCCTTTCTTATCTATATATTTATTCTTTTTTTCTTCTCTCTCTTCCGAGAGAAAAAAAAAGTAAATATATGATGGTTAGCGGTTTGCCATCCAGTTTTTTCTCTTTTCTTTGTCTATATCTGCCTGACCCCAGACACAGATCCAGTCTCCTTTCTTCCAAACAGTACCTAAGTCGCTTTCCATCTTTTGCCAGAACTCGCCATTAAATTTGATTGTGTTACTGTTCATTTGTTTACCCTCTACTCTTTAGACATTCATCCATTACTCTTTTTTCTGCACTCTTTTCCCACTGTTCAGGAGTCATAGTTGCTTTAGACATTTCCATAGCTCTTATGATGTTTTCCCAATTCGGAGTTAAGTCGATTTCGATTATTTTGTTTGGCATTTTGCTGCTCCATTCGTTCGCTGTTTTTTTGTTTATCTATATATTTATTCTTTTTTTCTTCTCTCTCTTCCGAGAGAAAAAAAAAGTAAATATATGATGTTTGGCCAAATGACCTACCGACACCAGATGTAAAAGTCATATAAAACCCACTGCTCAAGCTCAGAGAGCTTGTTCCAAAAGGCTAGACGGTCAGACTCAAACTCATACCAGAGTTTACGCGCCTCTAAAAGACAGTCATTTGAGATAGGTAATTGGTATTGATATTTAGTACTTACCCCGTCTTTTCTTTCATTTGCAGTGGTATCAGGATGAAGATCCCCGATCCAGTTAACGAAAGTATCAAAGTCTAGATACTTAAGGTTATCTAGAAATTCGCTATCTTGAGACTTCATCTGTAAAAATAGATCTCCAGTCTCATAACCGACTCTATTTGGTGATTCCTTCGCCGTCTTATTGAGATCTTTAAGAAAAGCTAAGGCCCATTCGGTTTCTGGCCAATAGCTAAACAGTTCAACGCCGAATTGGTTTGTGTTTTTGATTGCTGAAATTTCGCTCATTTTTTTTCCTATCTATATATTTATTTCTTTTTTCTTCTCTCTCTGCCGAGAGAATAAAAAAGTAAATATATGATGGTTGGGGAATCGTCCGTTTTTGGTGGTTCTGGTGGTCTCTGGTCGGTGGTGGTTTTCGGTGGTGGTGGAATTTGGAAAGGGTTTAATTCTGTATTCTACTACTCTTATATATATATTCTTATAGTATTAATAAACACAATAGGAATATAAGATCAAGAACTTGTTAAATGGTTTCGATTTTGGATTTTAGCGGTTTTGGCAGTCGGACCGAATAACTAGAATCGACAGAATCGGCTCTCTACGGCTCGTCAGTTGCTGTAACTTGCTCGAAAGGTACAAAGACACTGCCGAGAGATTTAAGCGCCAGAATTCGCCACTGAGAGCGATTTAAGGATCTAGGTGTTTTGGGGTATTGGTGAAAAATTGAGCACAAAAAAACCCCGCCAGATTGACGGGGTTAATTTGTTGGGCTGCTAGGGGTTACCTACCGTTAGCATTCCTAAAATGAATTTGAGTAAAGCTAGTATCCACTCCCAATTCACTTTTGATCTGCTTATTGTTCAGCTTGTCTAATTCTTCAAAGTCATCTATTAAATCCACATCTAAGTAAGATTCAGTCAGAGTAGACCGATCCAACATTGCTAGATATTCAATTTCTGAGAGTTTAACAACAGGACGATCACCATATCTATCAGCAGTTAAAGCAGCGTCTAAAGCTGATACGTTGATAGACATCATGTTTTTAGATAAATCCCTAACAACTGAAGCCGATCCGATTTCGCCGATTTCGTAGACTTTCCAGTTGGCCTTTGGCTTTAGCATCAGATTGAACAGCCAGTCATTACTAAAAAATCCATAGTACTTATCGCAGAGTTCATATCTACAAATCTGATCGCATTCATGTTCAGCTAAAAACGCTTGAATATCGTTAGTTTCCTTAAGTGCCCTTTCAGCATTTGGCAATTGCTTTGCTGAGCATTCTGAACAAGGACAGTCCTTAGAATCAAAACCAGCTAAGTAATGTTCAGTATGTAGTTCTAAATCCACATCACTGTCACAACCATCGTTGCAGACTCCCTCTATAAAGCTGTATTCGTTGCATTGAATACAGAGTATTGGGTTCTGATAGGTTCCTTGATTTGCTGCGGCTAACTCTTCCAAATTAGCGATATTGTTTAAGTCGGTGTTTGTGGCGTTTGCCATCTTGCGATCCTTTCATGAATCATTCATTAATCATTTGATTAACTTAGGAATAAGTTATCATAAATTTCACTAACATGTTTTTACCTTGCTATATATGACGATCCAGCGAATCGCCAGAACATGCTTTTTGTCTATCTCTCGATATCACTGATTCGACGCTATATATATGTTGGTTATCTGTCGCTACATATTCATATGTAAACGCTATCGTATCGATAGATAAACGACTCAAAAATAGAGCACTATATATAGATGTGTTTCGGCTTATCGAATTGACGTTATATATAGAGCTAATCGGCGTGGCATTTATTGATCGTGGTTTCGGTCTCGTCCTGTACAATAAAGTTAAGGAACCTTAACAGTTCTTTTCGTTGTGGATATCGTGTCAGTTTGCCTACGTCGCGTCGTGATAGAAAATGGATTCCCGTAGGGGTCGAAACCGAAGCGGCCTTGTCTTTACCATTGGGGGCCACACGAAGATAATTCACGGAATCCCGAATGTTGGTACACTATGAGTGTAGTGTAAGGAGCGCATATGCCGAAGGGTAAGAACACACCACCGTATCGCAAGCCAAAGAAGGGTTACTAGTGAAATCTCCGAAGCTGACAGCAGCGCGTAGGAGAAGGTTACCTAAGAGTAAATTTGCTTTACCTAAAAAGCGGAAGTATCCTCTCGATACTATTGGACGCGCAAGGAACGCATTAGCACGGGCATCACAACATGCTACTCCGTCTGAGAAGCGTAAGATTCGTGCGGCTGTAAAGAAAAGGTATCCAAGTATTAAGGTGTCTAAAGCATGACCAAAGAAGAATTGATTGAGCTACTCGACCCTGCGCGTGACTATGGTGAATACAGTCACGACACGTTAATTGAAGCTATACGTGCAGGAAAGGTTGTGATTAAGCCTCCTGCCTATAAGAATGTCCCTATTCTAAGAAAGCAA
>Ga0209992_10000911_pt1 | contig 35391 bp, 37 predicted proteins | sample 2SBtaG_2_FD_182564 | JGI IMG/M metagenome (GOLD analysis project Ga0209992, IMG submission 182564) | Deep subsurface microbial communities from Kolumbo volcano to uncover new lineages of life (NeLLi) - 2SBTROV12_ACTIVE470 metaG (SPAdes)... | ecosystem: Environmental > Aquatic > Marine >...
CAACACCGGATCGCCAACAAAACCGGAACCACAACCTGTCCAGTGGAACCGGCTCCAAACCAACAACGAGCGGCCCGGCCTGTCACCGAGCCGCTCGTTGCCGTCACACCACCCACACGAACACGGCTATTCGGTGATGATCACCCGGAAGCTCTCTACCGCGGCGAACCCGGTTTCGCCGGAGGTTGCGTTGGAGGTCGCCCAATCACGGATCATGTCCGGCAAGACGTCGGCGCGGGGACCGTTTTGGCTGTCGTGAGCCAGCAGTGCGGTGATCTTGCGATCCAACGCTTTGGTGATGTCGACCGACAAGTTGTTGACCGTGCCGGCCATGGCCCATATCCGCGGCACGGCATGAGGCTGATGCCCTTCGTCGAGAAGTTCTGGAAAGGAGTGCCCGTTGCGGGCGTCGGGGTAGACGGCGGCGACCACCGCTTCGCCCGTGGCCAGATGATCGGGGTGTGAGGCGTAAATGCGATCCCAGTTTCGTTCCGGTGTCTGGGTGATCACCAGATCCGGTTTGACGATTCGGATGAGCCGAGAGATGGCCTTTCGTAACTCGAGGTTGGCTTCGAGATGGCCATCGGGAAACCCCAACCAGTGAAGTTCGCTCACCCCAACCACCGCGGCGGCCGCGGTCTGTTCGGCCTGGCGGATCTTGGTGAGCTCCGCCGGCGTCAGGTGAGCGGGTTCTCCGGCCTGACCGCTCGTAACGAGGCCGTACACGACCTCGACGCCATGATCGGTGAGAGTCGCGACCGTGCCGGCGGTGCCGAAATCGATGTCGTCGGGGTGGGCAACGATGACAAGAGCCTTGGTCGGCACGAAGTCGTCGTCGCTGGCAAGAAACGCGGACAAGTTGGACATTCGTTGAGCCTAGAGATCGGGGAGGCCCAGTTCGAGATTCGAACCCTGGATTCCACCAGCGACGGCAAGTACTTCGCCGGTGACGTAGGCCGCAGCTGGAGAAGCGAGATAAAGAACCGCGGCTGCTATGTCGGTAGGTTGGCCGAGTCGGCGCATTGGTGTGCCATCGATCATGGCGGCTTCGAGTTCGGGGTTCTCGACGACAATGTCGAGCGCCGAAGTTGCGATGGCACCGGGGCTGACGGCGTTGACACGGATCTTGGGAGCAAGATCTTGAGCCAACTCGCGGGTGAGATGGACGAGAGCGGCCTTGGCGGTTCCGTAGGTCGCAAAGCCTCTGATGGCGAAATGGCCAGCCGTTGACGTGATGTTGACGACTGCGCCGCCACCGCGCTCGAGCATCGAGGGCGCGGCTAGCTGAGTGAGGTTAAACGCGGTCGTGACGTTGAAATCGAGAGCCTTGGTGAAAGATGTCTCGGACGAGTCGAGAAATGCTTGGGGATACGAGCCGCCCACATTGTTCACGACAACGTCGATGCCGCCGAACTCGTCAACTGCGGTTTTGACCAATTCGGCCATCGCTTCACGAGACGACAAATCGTCGGCGACAGTGATCGCTCGGCGACCGACGGCTTCGATCTGAGCGGCCGTAGCGGCAAGCTGGTCGGCCGATCGAGCCCCAATTACGAGGTCGGCGCCGGCCTCGGCCAACGCCGTCGCGACCGCGGCCCCGATCCCGCGCCCGGCCCCGGTAACGATCGCGATCTTGTTGTCTAAGCGAAATTGTTCAAGGATCATCGCGGAGACCGTAGACTTTTCAGGCCATGAACACCGCTTCCCCGTCCCAGACTCTCGACGCGATCCTTGCCGCCGACGACGTTGTGTCCTCTCTTTGGGCCGCCATCGATAACGGCGTGATTGACGAGTTGGTTCCCGAGCTCCCAGTGTTGCGGATGGAGCAAGATCCAATCCACAGGCACAAAGACGTTTTGGCTCACACGGTGGCAGTTGTTTCGCAGTCGCCCAACGACCCCATCGTGCGTCTTGCCGCTCTCTTTCACGACATTGCCAAGCCCCGTACGCGTAGTTTCGAGCACGGTGGGGTGACCTTTCGTCATCACGAGGTGGTTGGTGGACGCATGACCCGCAAGCGTTTGACCGCCATGGGCTACGAAGAATCGGTGGTCGAAGACGTTGCCGATCTTGTGCGAATGTCGGGTCGCTTCAAGGGGTACGCCGACGGCTGGTCCGATGCCGCGGTTCGTCGCTACGCCCGAAACGCGGGGCCGTTGTTGGGCCGGCTCAACTTGCTGGTTCGAGCCGACTGCACAACCCGCAACAAAGCCAAGGCCGCCGCGCTTCAGGCGTCGATCGACGAGCTCGAGCAACGCATCGCAGAGTTAGCGGAGCAAGATCGGCGCTCCGCCGAGCGTCCGCAGATCGATGGCGCGGCGGTGATGACCCACCTTGGTATCTCCCCCGGACCCGAAGTTGGCGAGATAATGCGCTGGTTGCTCGAACTCAAACGAACCGAAGGCGAGCTGTCCGACAACGAAGTCTTGGCCCGTCTTGATGCTTATTGGGCGTCTCGCTAAGGCTCTCGATCGATCTCGAGTTGATCGGCGATGTGGGCCATCGAGAGACGCATCGCGGCACGAGCGTCCTCTTCTTGGCGCTTGCGGATTCGCCACACCCGCAACCGGTTGAGCACGAAGGCGATCATCGCTGCGAAAATGGCCGCGGCCAGTAGCGGCAGAGCCCTGGCGATGTAGTCAGGGGCGACAAGGGTCGGTGTGGGTTGAATCTCGTCATCTCGCACCGCGATGGCCAGCGGCGGCGAACCGGCCGACAGTAGGTAGGTATCGCCGAAGAGGATCTTCCACGACTCGTCGCGGGTGGAGATACTGTCGACCAGCTCGGTTGCGTACTTCATCCCGAGGGTTGGGTCGTCGTTGTGGCCGCTGTTCCAAGTGAGGATCAGTCGGTCTTGGTCGTGAAACTCGAATGCTTCGAGTACCGCGTGCGGGGTGTCAACGTCGAATCGGAGTCGTTCGATACGTTCATCGTTGATCACGCTGATCGGGTTGGTCGCCAGCAGAGGAGCGTTGTCGAGCCAGTCGGGACCGGAGTTCGAGATGACAACGACCGGACCGTCGACCTTTGCGGCGTCGTCGACGGATATGAACTGGGCGTCTAGGGCAACGTTGGTTGTGCGTTGCAAGGCCGCAACGAGTCGCAGGGCCAGGCTGAGCCGACCGGTCGAATACGAATCCATCGCCACGTAAAAGTCGTCGGGTACCAGATTCTGGGGGAAACGTTCGAAGCCGGGCGGGAGGAGTTCTCCCGGGACGATTTCGAACGATGACAGCGGACTGACCTGAAGGGTGAAGGGGATTTCGCCGGGCCGGCACCAGCCAGACGGTGGCGAATAGTCGGCGACGATCGAGAGCGAAGTGCTCCGGGCCAACTGCTCGGGGTCGAGTTGCAACCGGTAGTCAAAATGGCCATCGCCGCCGTAAAGGTTGACGGCGTCGATAAGGACCCCGTTGAGGTAGATGCTCATCGTCGCTTGCGCGTTGTTGGCCAGCGGCGTGTACGCCCCCTCGAGGTGAATCTTGACGTCCTGAACCGGTCCGCCGAGCCGGGACTGGTCTACAAATATCGGCAGTTCCATCCGGCCGACTCCGGTCAAACGAAGACGGCCAACATTGAGATCACTGAACGTGAACTTGGTTTCTCGTTCCTTCACGACTTCGTCGATCAGATCGCCGTCAGCATCGACGTTGCGTTCAACCCCAGTGTCGAATTGTTGGGTCGTGTCGAACTGTTCCAGGGCGAGGAGTTCCGTAGGTGGGTTGTCCATGTCGTACTTGTCGAATTCGCCGTCTTCGTCAAGGTCAACCAGAACCGGGATGCCGTCGGGTGTGAGTTGGGCGACTCCATCTGGGTCATAACGGATGACATCGACAGCGGTTCCGGCCAACAGGTCAGAGAGGCTGCCGGCCCAGGCCTTGGAGATCCTCTCGAGTTGGTCGGAGTTGCCTCCGATGACGAGCACGATGCCGTCCGCTCCGGTCTGTACCAGCCGGGCTCCGGCAGGCATGTCGCTGGAAATAACTACGCTTCGAACCGTGGTTTGATAACGCTGGGTCGGGACCTTGTCCGGAGAGCTCATCGCGATGGTTTTGAGGATCGGATTGCCGCCGAGCGTGCTGCGCACCACGCTGTTGACAACCCGAGACGCGGCCTCGGCTTCGGCCCTGGACGGGTTGGCGGGGGTGAAAAGGCGGAACTCTTCGAGCAACCTCGGCACGTAACTTCCGACCGTCATGGGCGGCGCCGGGTCGCCCTCCATGATGACCACCCCGGAGCTGAAGTCGACCCACGCGCCCACCAACGAGGTTGTGCAAGCAGCGTCGTCGGAGCGCAGACGGTTGCGCAACGTGACGGTTATGGTGCCGTTGCGAGGAACCATGTCGGACAGATCGAGTTCGACCTCGATTTGCGGGCCCCGTTCTTGTCGGAATCCGAGATTGATGGTCTTGGTCGATGCCCCGCTGCCTTGGTACTCGATGTAGCCGGTATCGATATCGGGCGAGATTCGCATCGTGGCTCGCAGCCGCTGCGGTCGGGTTCCTTCAGGAACTGGGACTTGAAACGACGTTTCGTTTACTTCGCCGACGAGGCGCACGGTGGAACCAATGCCGGTCGCTTCGAAGGGAACTATCCAGAGGCCGCTTTGAAGCCGAGTTACTTTGGGTTCTTCGTCGGACTCGGCCAGTCGGATCTGGTCGATCTCGTCATACAGCGATGGGTCCCGGTCTTGGCCATCGAAGCCGACCTGGAGATAGTCGAGCCCGCTGATGCTCACGGTGTCGGGATTGTCGAATTCGGTTTGACCCCGGCCGCCGAACTCGCCAGGTAAGAAAACGCCCGGGATGCCGATGGGGTCGGCGACCGGCTCGCTAGTGCCAGCCTCGGGGTCGTAGGCCGACGTGTCGTCTGGACTGGTGGTTGTAGTCTCTTGGGCCATTACCGGTGCGGCGACCGTCGGTAGCAGCATTGTTGCTCCGAAGGCACACGCCGAGAACCGCCGGGCGGCGCGTCGGCGCAGCAACCGTTTGGGGGCTTGGGGCCCTCGCGGGGCGACCGGCGGCTTTGTTGTGTCCATCGCTTCGATCCATCGGCGGCCTATTAGCACCCTGTAGAGAAATGTGGCCCTAACCGGCAAGGACAGGATGTTGGAACTACGACTCCGGACAAGGGTCCTTGGATCAATGTGACCATGGTCCCGACCTAGCAGGGCTGACTTGCCCGTTCACTCCGAGGTGGTCCCCGCCGATTGAGGAGTGTGCTGACAACGCCACCGGTTGATCACGACGTTACGGGGCTCGACCCGGCAACGGGAGCGGGACTAGCGGCGCGCCTTGGCCAACAGTGGAACAAGGTCATGGCTGACTCGCTGATCCGCAACAGCGTGATGGTGATGGGCACCACGGCCGTGAACGCCGGATTTGGTTACGTCTATTGGGTGGTTGCGGCCCGTCTGTTCGAGGACGCGACCGTGGGCCGGGCGAGTGCGGTGATCGCAGCAATGAACCTGACTGCTCTCGTAGCAAACCTCGGCCTTGGCACCTCGCTGGTACAACATTTGCCGTCGCGTTCGACCGCCGAATCGTGGCGGTCGAACGTTTCGGCCACGATTCTGCTCGGACTCGGCGCCTCGCTCACCTTGGCCACGGCTGTTGCAATCGCTCTGCCCCGGGTATTCGACGCCTTCGGCCCGATAATGGACACACCAATGACCATGGTGTTTGTGGTTGGTGCGATGGCGTGGGTCATGGCCGTGATCCTCGATCACCTGTTCATGGCGGAGCGCCGCGCCGAAGGCATGCTGGTGCGCAACGCCTCGTTTGCCAGTGCGAAGTTGTTGCTTTTGTTGCCCGTCGGGTTGGCTTCGGTAAACGATGAGCGCTGGCTGGTCGGTACTTGGGTGATCGGCTCGTCGTTGAGTGTGGCGGGCGCGGTGATGGTGCTGGTGCCGCGCATCGGGCGGCGAATTCGCCTGCAACGAGAAAACGCCGCCCGCGAGGTCAAAGGGCTACTCGGAACGACCCTTGGCCACCATCTGGCCAACCTCGGTGGCGAGTTCCCGATGTTTTTGTTGCCGGTAATAGTGATTTCGCGCGCGGGCGACGAGGCATCTGCGTACTTCTACGTCACTTGGATGGTTGGCTCGATCTTTTTTACCGTCTCGGGTGCTGCAGCGGCGTCGCTGTTTGCCGAAGGTAGCCACGAGCCCGAAGCTGCGGCGGGGCAGCTTCGCCGAGCTTTGGTGATGATTGGTCTGGTGTTGACGCCGGTTGCTCTGGCAATGGTGTTGGTCGGCTCGTTCGTTCTCGGCCTGTTCGGTGACAATTACGCAACCCAGGGCTACGGCTTGTTGTTGCTCTTGGTTGTGTCGGCTGTGCCTGACGCGGGTACCAATATTTGGGTCGCACGATGGCGGGTGCTTGGCTGGATTGGTCAGACCGCGTTCGCCAACGTCGCGATGGCGCTGATTGCTTTGGCCTACACCTGGTGGAAGGTGCCCGACATGGGGATCGCGGCCGCCGGATGGGGGTGGATCATCAGCCAGACGCTGGGGACCATTTACACGTTCCTCGTCGAGGGATGGTACTGGCTCCGCAACGGTCGCCAGATAGCGACACCCGTCGCATTGAACGACGGTGATGCCGTCAGTAGGGACTTCGTGTCGTGAGAATTCTGACCCTTGCCGAGTTCTATCCACCGGTGATTGGTGGGCTCGAAAAGCACGCCCAGCGGCTCACCCACGAGCTCAAACGCCGCGGCCACGACGTAGCGGTCGCGACGTTGTCGGTGCCTGGTGAACCAACGCACGGTGATGACGACGGCGTTCCCGTGACTCGGGTGGATGGGTGGCGTAGGGCCCTCAACCGGTTCTATGAAGATGGTGGTCGAGGGTTTCATCCAACCGCCCCCGACCCCGGTTTACAAAAGCAGTTGGCGAAGATCATCCACGAGTTCGATCCCGATGTGGTGCACGTTCACGGGTGGATTCTTTACAGCGCCCTGACCCGGCGACGCTCTGACGAGCACGCCGTTGTGGCCACCATGCACGACTTTGGGCTTCCTTGCCCCAAACGCAACTACTTGCATCACGAGCAAGAACTTTGTTCAGGTCCCGGCCCGGTCAAGTGCTTCACCTGCGCGGTGCCGCACTACGGCCTGATCAAAGGTGTTGGTCTGACGACCGGTCTGAAGATCAGCAGTCGCCTACACGCGAGAGCCGACCGGTTCGTTGCCGTCTCGTCGGCGGTTCGCAACGCGGTTGTGGAATCGGGCGCCAACCGAGACGTACCAGTTGAAGTGGTGCCGAACTTCTTCGATCCAGCTGGCGCGGTCGGGGCGGTTGGTGCGGCGCGGCCTGACTGTGTCCCCGCTACTGGCGATTATGTGCTGTTCGTGGGTGCGCTCAACGAGTTCAAAGGTGTTCACCTTCTCAACGAGATCTGGCGCGACCGGGCGATCGAAACGCCGCTGGTGCTGCTCGGCAACCCTCGCGCCGACACGCCCGCCGAAAGCGACCTCGCCCCCAACGTGTCGATGGTTCTTAACGTCGCGCACCGTGATGTCATGGCCGCCTTCGCCAACTGCACGCTTGCCGTTTCGCCGTCGCTGGGGCCCGATGCCTGCCCGACCACTGCCCTTGAGGCAATGGCGTTGGGTAAGGCGGTCGTCGGAACCGACATTGGCGGGATCCCCGACCTGGTGCTTGATCACAAGACTGGCATCGTTGTGCCGCCCCGTGACGCAGGCGCGCTCGGCGATGCGATCACGCACCTTCTGGCCGCCCCGGCGATCACCGATCAGTACGGAGCTGCCGGGCGGGATCACTCGACAGGGTTCACCGTCGAAGCGGTCGCCCAGCGCCTCGAATCGACCTACGCCCGAGCAAGCGCTCGGCGCCGAAACAACGGCGTTGAGCCTGCGGCGCCAGTGGTGTCGTCCAACCCCAAGTCCGCTATCGCCGCTCCGGCCCTGACCCCCTCACCGTGAGATGACCACCATGACTGCAACCGTTACCGCTCCCCAATACTCGGCCCCAACATCGAAGCAACCATCGACGGTAAGCGTGATCGTGTGCGCTTACACCGACGAACGGTGGGACGACATTGCCCGCGGCATCGAGTCGTTGCGGACGCAAACCCATAGACCCGAACAGATCGTGTTGGTGATCGATCACAACAACGAGTTGTTGGAGCAGGCCGCCAACACTTATGCGAGTCCGTTTGCCAACACCGGCGGTATGCGAATCGATGTGGTGGCCAACACCCTCAGCCGCGGCCTCTCGGGCGCTCGAAACTCGGGCGTTCAGTGGTGTGACGGGGATGTAATCGCCTTTCTTGATGATGACGCTCGGGCCGGCGATGCTGGTTGGATCGAGGCGATGGTCGAGCAGTACCGCGACCCGTTGGTGGCCGGCGTCGGAGGCGGCGCGACCCCGAACTGGGACGGGCAGACCCAACCTGGTTGGTTCCCTCAAGAGTTCGGGTGGGTTATCGGGTGCTCCTACACGGGACTGCCAACCGCGGCTGATGAAGTCCGCAATTTCATTGGCTGCAATATGTCGTTTCGTCGCGAAGTATTTGAGACGATCGGCGGTTTCACCGATGGGATTGGACGAGTTGGTAAGAAGCCGGTTGGCTGCGAAGAGACCGAATATTGCATTCGGCTCCGCCAGCGCTACCCGCGAGCTCGTCTGATATTTGACCCCCGCCTTGACGTTTTCCATCGGGTTTCGCCCGACCGGCGCGAGTTCAAGTACTTCCGGTCGCGCTGTTGGAGCGAGGGATTGTCCAAAGCGGTAGTGACACGAAACGTCGGAGCTCAAGATGGTCTGGCCAGCGAACGGGCCTACACGACCAAAGTGTTGCCCACCGGTGTCGTTCGGGGACTGGGTAACGGCCTGCGCGGTCGAACCGACGGTTTCAAGCGGGCCGGCGCGATTGTGATCGGCTTATTGTGGACGGCGGCTGGTTATGCCCGCGGTCGGTTGGCCCGTTCGACCGCCGCCTAACAATCGATGGTGTTGTCTCGGAAGAAGACGGCCAAGGGGAAATGATCCTCGGGGTCGCCTACCACTTCCATATCGATCTCCAGTCTTGATCGACAGCTTCCCGGCGTTACCCGCCCGTCAACGGTGTCGACCCAAGCTTGTCCTGGCTCGAGAGTCCGGGTGCGGGTAGACCAGTCGGGTCCGTCCACCATTGCCGCTCGAACTATGTATTCCTGACGTCGAGTCGTTTCGTTGTCGATTCTGAACGACACCGTGACGTCTCGCCCGGGGTCGGCGGGGACGACGTGGGCGGCGAGTGCCCAAGTCCCTTCGAGCGCGATGGAGGAGAACTCGTCGGGAGGCTTGCGGGGGAACACGCTGATGCTGGCTAGCGCGATGAGCATCGAGGTGCCGATGGCGAGAGTTGGGATGATCAGCTCCGATAGTCGGATTCGAGACGATCCAACTTCGGGAGGTTCTTCGAGTTGTTCTGGATGGTCGATGCCCAACACCGCCTCGGATCGCTCTCGGCGCAAGATCACTCCGGCACAGCCCGAGGTCAGCACGGCCGTGCTTAGGACCACGCTCAGATGGGTAAGTCTGAGTCCGAGCACGAGACCGGTGAGGGCCAGAAGCGGGTAGGCGACCAGTGTCATCGCGGCGGTGAGTCCGGCCCGTCGAAAACCGCTGAAGTCGAGGTGACGTCCAAACGCTGCGCTGATGATCGCGTGGCCGGGCACCGTCATCGCGAGTGGCCACATGATCCAACGCACGCTCGTCGGCAGCAAGAGCCCGCCGGTCGCCAGCACCAACCCGAGCGCGAAGACTGCTACCGCGGAGTCAAAGTGAGGTATGAGACGTCCCCCGTCGGGGGCGGTCTCGGTGTCGATGTGGCGGGGGATCATTTGGACGACTCCTGTCCGATATCGCTATCGATGTTCGCGGCCTCTCGAAAGGTCGTGTGGAACGCCGAGGAATCGAGGCGGTAGATGATCATTTCGTCGCTCTCGTAGATCCGCAGGGCGTAGTCCATCGAGTCCCACTTGGTTAGCGAATCCCTCGACACGGGCTCTTCTCGTTGGCCGGCCAGCGGTTCGCTCTGATCTAGGTAGAAGCTGATCATCGGCACGGCGTCGGCTTGACGTTTGTCGATCACCGCAAATCGGAGCTGTTCAGCCGCGGCCCGATCAAGGAAATACTCGCCAGGCGGCACCACTCCGACCACCAAGTCCCACAGCGGATAGTTGCCATCGGGGATTCCCAGCAACACTTGAGCGTCAGCATGGAAAACGATTTGGCTGGATCGGTCACCGGTCATCTTTTGGTTCCGGCCTTGCGTGTCCACGAACCACTGCGCGGCGCTGTGGATCTCGTTGGTCACTGATCGCGTGTCAGAGCCGTACACAAAGCGACCCGCGAACCGGTATACGGCGTTCATGCCGACCGCCAGATTGCCCACCATCAGCGTCATGATCATGGCGATGACAGAGACCATGCCAACGTTTCGCCGGACCTTTTGTTTCCACAACGGAATGACCTGAAGCCCGGTCGCGGCCAGTACCGCCAAACCCACGCTGGTGAACGACCAACTTCGGCGCGCGCCTTCTGCTCCCGTTTCAGACAGCATCATCGGATACACAAGGAAATAGACGCTGGCGGTCAATGTCATTGCGAGCGCGGTCGACTTATCGAGGCCGCGTTTCCACTGCACCAAGAAGGCCAGACCGGCGATCGCGGCGGCCAGCACGGGTGTGATGAACGACAAGATGATCTCGTACGTTGGGATGGTCGAGCCTGCAAAGAGTTGGCGTTGTTCTCCTGCCGGCGCTTCCACAGCGTCGGCCTCGGGGCTCGCCCCCGAGTCGCCAAAGATGCCTACGGTTTCGGTGAGACCGCCTTCGACGTAAGGCAGCAAGTATCCCTTCGTGTTCGGCGCTTGATTCATGAACCACCAGGCAACGAACGCGAAAGCCACCAGGAAGAACACGAGTCCTTCCCAGAAGTTGACCTGCAGTTCTTTGCGTCTGATGGTGAGGAAAGCCGACGCGGCAACGAACGAGCCAAGCACGATCAGGTTGGCGTAGCTCGACAGATGGTGGGTCCCGGCGAGCGTAAACGAGATCATGATGCCCATGATCAGCCACGCGGTTCGAGTCCACGCCGTAGGGGAACTCATCTGTAGGTGCACCAGACACACGCACGACCAAACAAACAACACGATGGCGAACGACTCGTAGGCAAACATGGTGTTGAAGCCCCAGAATCCGGGGCCGATCCCGTAAAAGAGTGCGGCGATGCCGCCGACGTGGCGACTCGATGTGATGCGGGTCGCGATTGCCGAGATGCCGATCAGGGTGACGACGTGGAGAACAATTATCAGCGCCACGGCGGTGTGGTAGGTGTTGAGCCCGGTGAGATGTCGAATCGACACCGCAAAGGCGTGCATGACCGGATAATCACCGATCACCACCACCTGGTTGTTGGGCATGAACAACAGACCGGTGTCGAACAATCGGTCGGTTTGCACGGTGTGGGCGTACTCATCAAAAAAGGCTGGTCCGCCCGGGTAAGCCAAGAATTTCGGGAAATAGCTGTACACCCCAACGGCTACCAGGATCAGATATCGATCGATATCGCGGGTTTGGCGGCTAAGCAGCATCCAGGTGGCGGGTACGATGAACGTGAAAATGCCCAGCCAAAACAGGTGATAGTGGGTTTGTTCGCCTTCGAGGGCCCTCGACGCAACCGAGTGGGCGTAGGAGACGATCACCGTGCCTACGACCAAACACCCCCAAAGAACATGCATCGGCCAACCCGCGGCGCGGCGCGGGACGCCGGGCTCGAGCTCCATCGGAGCTTGCGATTCGGAGGGTCGAAGGATTGGCACGGGGCCCGTCTCGTCAGGTTCTGAGTTGTCGGCGAGGCACGAACCCCGCCATTCAATAAATCGGCAGTGACGCGGTATTGGTGAGCGGTACCCTTCAAACATGCATGTAGGAATAGTTGGCGCCACCGGCCAGGTTGGCGGAGTAATGCGCACCCTGTTGGCCGAACGCCAGTTCCCGATCACTTCGCTGCGGCTCTTCGCTTCGCACCGCTCCGCGGGCACAACCATCGAATGCAACGGCCAAGACATCGTTGTCGAAGACGCTGCTACTGCCGACTACGCCGGCATCGATGTGGCGTTGTTTTCCGCCGGCGGTTCTACCAGCAAGCGGCTAGCGCCCAAGGTCGCGGCTGCTGGAGCCATCGTCATCGACAACTCCTCGGCTTGGCGGATGGACCCCGACGTTCCCCTGGTAGTGCCCGAAGTCAACCCCGACGCCCTGCAAACCATCCCCAAAGGCATTGTCGCCAACCCCAACTGCACAACCATGGCGGCCATGCCGGTGCTCAAACCGCTGGCCGACGAAGCAGGCCTTCAAGCGTTGGTGATATCCACCTATCAAGCGGTGTCGGGCGCGGGGCTTTCTGGTGTTCAAGAACTCGACGAGCAGGCCCAAAAAGTCGGCGCCGATGGTCCCGCGCTTACCTACGACGGTCGATCAGTAGCGCTCAACGCGGGCCAGAACTTCATCAAGCCGATCGCATTCAATGTCTTGCCCTTTGCCGGCGACATTGTTGATGACGGTCTGGAGGAAACCGGCGAAGAACAAAAGCTCCGTTTCGAGAGCCGCAAGATCCTCGGCCTGCCGGAGCTCAAAGTTTCCGGCACCTGCGTACGGGTGCCGGTCTACACCGGTCATTCGTTGTCGATCAACGCCAGCTTCGAGTCGGCTATCTCGCCCGAACGGGCTCGCCAGTTGCTTTCGTCGGCGTCAGGCGTCGCCGTGGTCGATGTGCCCACACCACTCGAAGCGGCCGGTCAGGATCCGTCATACGTTGGCCGGATCCGTGTCGACGAAACTCGTCCCAACGGCCTGAGTTTGTTTGTGGCCAACGACAACCTGCGCAAGGGCGCCGCTCTCAACACCATCCAGATCGCCGAAAGCCTGATGGCCCAAGGTCTCGTCTGAGCCAACCGGCCTCAGGGCGGGGTGTCTACATAACGCCGCATCGCGTCGTCGAGAGAAATGTCCATTTGGTTGGCGAGCGAAGCGAGCCATGCCAACACGTCTCCGAACTCGTGGAGTTGCTGATCACGGGTCCCTTTGCGGACCGCCTGGGCCAATTCTCCGAGCTCCTCGCAGAGCCATGCGACCGTGGCTGGAACACCCCGCTCGCGATCGGCGCGGCCGTAGAGGTTGTCCATGAGCGTCTGCAGTTCGGCGAGGTCCATTAGCGAACTCTACGGCCAGGCTGCCTTGCTTAACGGCGACCGCGGCCGCGGCGGATTTCGGAGCGGCGCAGATTGGTCCTGGTACCCATCGTGTCGAACGAATTAGTGGCCGCTTCGAGTCATCGAAGGGTGCGCACTGCGATGCGGGGCATCAGTCGAGAAGCTGCGGCAGTCACACCACATGCAGTCCCGGTTGGAGAAGCCGTGGCAATGCGAACCTTCGTGATGGCCACAGGCACAGCTGCGGTCGGGTTCGAACAGGGAGTCGAGAAACGAACTCATCTCCTGTGGATCGGCATTTGGCGCTCGGGCCTTAGCTCTGCTCAAATCTCGGTATGGATATTCGTGAAGCGCTGTACACCACTCGGGCCATGAGACGGGTGAAGCCCGACCCGATCCCCGAGGACGTTCAGATGCGTCTGCTCGATGCGGCCATCCGCGCGCCGAGCGGAGGAAACAATCAGCAGTGGCGGTTCATGCTGGTTGATGACGGCGACCAACGAGCCAAGCTCGGAGCGCTCTACGCCGAGTGCATCGACGTTTTGTTCGCCACGATCTACAAAGACGCGGCCGACGCCGCCAACACCAAAGACGACCCCGCGTCGAAACAGTTCAAACGCATCATGAACTCGGTCAAGTGGGCTCAGGAGAACTTTGCTACCTACCCGTTGTTGTTGTTTGCGTTCGACCGGGCCGATCCTTCTGGCGGGTCGATCTTTCCGGCGGTCTGGAACGCCATGCTGTCGGCTCGAGCCGATGGCGTGGGTTCGTCGCTCACCAGCGTGTTGATGTTCAAGAAGGACGAAACCTTCGAAATCCTCGGAGTCCCCGAAGACAAAGGCTGGAACATGGCTTGTTGTGTGCCGTTTGGTTACCCCACCGGTTCGTGGGGTGTCGCCAAACGTAATCCGGTACAGGACGTGTCGTATCGCAACTCGTGGGGCGAGTCGGTCGGGTTCGAAGTCAACGAACCGCTTTGGCCCTGATTACTGCTTGCCTTGCTGGGGCCACACCCAGCGTGTTGCACTGGCCGAAAATTCTTCGGCCCGCTCGATGAAGCCAAACGCCCGACTGGGTATGACCTCGAACAGCGCTCCGTCGCGTAAGAATTTTGCCATCTCGTTTTTGGGCCATTCGCCGTCGTGATACTTCTCGACTCAAGCGTCAACAACATCGCCGCCGGCGGGAGCCACCACCATCACCGCGCGGCCTTCGAGGGAAATGCACTCGACGGTGTCGTGAGGAGCAACCACAACTCGTTGGTTGGCCGCCAGATTGCGAACCTTGCGAGCGGTGGGCGAACAGCCGAACCCGAACCGTTGACGGCTCGGCATCCAAACTCCCCAGACCGGCATCGAGTGCGGTCGCCCGTCGGCGTTGACCGTTGTAAGCCAATAGTTTCGACACCCCAGCAGCCGGGTTTCGGCCCATTCCCAGTCGAGCAGTCCATCGGGATCTTCGGTGACTCCGTAGCCCTGCATATCGGGTCGTTCGCTTCGGGGTGGCTGAGCCATGACGAGACGCTACGCCACCGGGAACCGCGGCGCTTGTGAAGGAGAGAAACGCGCGGGGAACCTCGTCAACGGGCAGAATATTGCGCGATGGCTACTGACCGATCTCTTTACGTTCTGGGTGTCGACACCGGAGGGACCTACACCGACGCGGTCGTCTACGACAACGCCACACGGTCAGTGGTTGCCAAGGCCAAATCGCCGACTACTCACGACGACCTCGCGGTGGGTATCTGTGGCGCTATCGACGCGGTTTTGGCCGACGCTTCCGTGGCGGCCGATTCGATCGAACTGGTCGCGCTGTCCACAACACTGGCGACCAACGCGCTTGTCGAGGGCACTGGCCGACCTGCGTGTTTGATCACCATCGGCTTTGGCGACGACGCTCTGGACCGTGGCGGTCTACGAGCCGCGGTGGGTTCTGATCATGTGATTGTTGTCGATGGCGGGCACACGTCTCATGGTGACGAGGTTCGGCCGCTCGACTTGGACGAGTTGGCCGAACGGGTCGACCAGGTCGCCGATTCGGTCGACGCATTTGCTATTACCGCGCAGTTCGCGACCCGAAACGCCGATCACGAGTTGGCCGCGCAGGAGTTGGTCCGAGCCCGAACCGGCCTGCCGGTGACTTGTAGCCATCATTTGTCGGCTCGCCTCAACGGTCCCAAGCGTGGCGTTACGGCGTTGCTCAACGCTCGGTTGATCGCCATGGTCGAGGACCTTGTGTCCACGACTCGATCGATACTCGACGAGCGAGCAATGGCCTCGCCGATAATGGTCGTGCGCGGGAACGGTTCGTTGGTGTCGGCCGACTTTGTTCGTGATCGACCGGTCGAAACGATCCTCTCGGGGCCGGCAGCCAGCCTCATCGGTGCGGCCCATCTTTCCGACACCGCCAACGCCATCATTTCCGACATTGGCGGCACGACCACCGACATTGCCGTGTTGCGCGAAGGGCGCCCGGAGGTCAGCGACGACGGCGCGGTAGTTGGCGGTCACCGCACGATGGTCGAAGCGGTGATGATTCATACCCATGGTTTGGGAGGCGACTCCGAAGTACAACTGGCCGACCGGGCAGAAGGTTGCGACCTGGTTGTCGGCCCACGCCGGGTCGTTCCGCTGAGTTTGTTGGCGGTCGATCACGAAGCGGTTGTTCTCGAGTACCTCGACCGCCAAGCGAACTCCGACGTCGTGGGGGCCTTCGATGGCGCCTTCGTGCTGTCGACCAAGCGAACGGCTGACGCCACTCTTGATCGTTTCGAGACGCAGGTGATCGACGCCATGAACGCCGACATTTTGCCGATGAGCGCCGTTGTCACCACGAGCCTGCAGCTCCGAGCATTGACAAGGCTGGTCGGGCGAGGCGTGCTTCGGCTCAGTGCGTTCACTCCAACCGACGCTGCTCAAGTGTTGGGCTTCCAGGCCACGTTCGACGCGACCGCGGCCCGGTTGGGTGCTGGATTGTTTGCCAGGAAGCGAGATCGCTTCGGTGTCGAGATAGCTGCCTCGGGCGAAGAGTTCGCTGGTTGCGTGATGGCCCGACTCGAGCGTTTATCAGCCGAGGCGCTGTTGGCAGCCTCGCTCGATCGCGATGGGCTGTCAGGGTCGTTGGCCACTTCAGAAATAGTTGCTGCGGCTCTCGATGGCACCACACAAAGCACCGCCTTGGTCGCCGGACTCGCGGTCCCGTTGGTGGGGCTGGGGGCGCCGGCGGCGATTTACTACCCCAAAATCGGCGAGCTACTTGGCACCGAGGTTTCGGTCCCTGAACACGCCGAGGTCGCTAATGCCATCGGCGCCGCCGTTGGGCAAGTCAGGGTCCGCGAAGAGGTTGTGGTGTCGGCGCCGAGGCGTGGCGTTTACCGCATACACGTGGGTTCTGAGCCCGAGACGCTTTGGGAACGACCCGATGCCGAGGCCCGCGCCATCGAGGTCGCGGCGACCGCGGCCGCCCGTTCTGCCGAATCAGCCGGCGCCGTTGACGTCACAGTCGAAACCGAGTGGATCGAGAAAGTCATCGACGTGGGCGGTCGCCCGATGTTTGTCGAGGGTCGAGCCGTGGCGGTCGCGGCGGGCCGACCCTCTCTTGGCTAAAAGACCCGCACCTGCTGGCGCTTGAGTTCGGCTTGCACCGCGGCGATGTCTACGGCTTCGACGGTGCGGTTGGTGCGCACCGACACCGCGGCAGCAACCCCAGCCCCTTGACCAGCAACGGTGCAACACATCATGTTGCGAACCGCGGCGTGACTGTCACGATCGCCCCCGATGCTGCGCCCGGTCACCAAAAGGTTCTTGATGTTTTTGGGAACCATCGAGCGGTACGGCACTTGGAAGTACCGGCCGGTGGTGGGCAGGATGAGAATTCCGTAGCCGTCGATGAACTCGGGGAAGATGCCGATGCTGTCCTCGAAGCGGCCTTGCTCGCGTACGTCCGCCGCGGTCAGGTTGTACGCCGCGTCGATTTTGCGAGTGTCACGAATACCGATGGTCATGCCAAAGTTGCGGATCTTGGCGTTCTCGCAGCCCGGCGTGTAGTTGCGTAGCGCGTTCGCCGCGAACGTGGCTTGGCGGCGACCTTCGATTTCGCCGGCGGTCAGGCTTTCGACATCGGTTCCGTCTACGCCGCTGAGGTGAATGATGTTGAGGTAGGTCAGATCGCCCTGATCCGAAATAGCCCCCCACGTGCCGGCGATGGTCGAGACGTCACTCGGGATTTCTCCGGCGGCCACGGCCCGGTCGAACGGTTTGCGCAGAAACGGCGAGAACATTTGGTCTTCTTTGCCGCTGGTCTCGACCGTCCAGCCGTTGCCATCCCAATCACGGTAGGTCTGCGGATCGGCCGCGACCCCCGCCAGGAATCGAGCCTTGTCAACTCCGTTGAGATGAAACATTACCGACGCCGCCATCATGTGCTCGGCTGGCGTCTTGTGGGTCGGGGCGCCGCTGCGATAGGCGATATCGGCATCGCCGGTCGCGTCGATCACCCGCTGACCGAGGACCGCGTGACGCCCCGACTTTGATTCGACAATTACGCCGCGGATCATGTCGTCCTCGACCACTGGGGCAACAACTTGGCAGTGCAGCAGTGGTTGGATCCCGGCCTCGGCGACCAGTTGGTCGGCGACATATTTGAAACCTTCGGCATCGAGCGCGTGACTATTGGATTGCGGCTCTGGTTGAGCTGCCCCCATGGCTTTGGCCCGCTCTTCGAACTCGATGCCTACCCCTTCGCTGTCAACGGTATTTTCGTGGCGGTACCACGCAAACCCTTCGACCCCGACCTGGGTGATGTTGCCGCCAAAGCACCCGTTGCGTTCGAGCAACATGACCGACACGCCTGCTCGCGCCGCGCCGATCGCTGCCGCGAGTCCGCCGGGCCCGCTACCAACGACCACAACGTCGGCCGACGCGAGTATCGGTGTTTGACGGGCTGGTTCGAGGACGTGCTCGGTCATCGGTCGAGCGTACCGAGATCGAAACCGGCGGGTGAGGGATCTTGATCGGGCCAGTTGGTTCGCCAGACCTCGGCCGAAAGTTCGCCCACCGGCATGCGCGAGTGCTGAAAGCCACCAACGAGGGGCAGCAACGGTTCGACAACAACATCGTGGTTGGGTGTCAAGAAGTAGGGGAACGAATAGCGGTGCTGCCCAGTGTTGTTCGTGACCCGGTGGGGAGTAGCCACGAATTGGCCCCCCGACCACAACTCGAGCATTTCGCCGACGTTCACAAGCAACGCGCCCGGCGGGGCGGCGGGCTGGACCCAACGGTTGTCTCGGGTGCGAACCTCGAGCCCGCCTACGGGGTCGGGGTGCAGCAAGGTGAGCACATTGGTGTCCTTGTGTGGATGGATTCCCGCGGTCTGTTCGGACCTAGCGGCGGCCGGGGGATAGTGCAGCAGCGTCATGCTGGACAGTGGGGTCTGGTGCCAAGATCGAAAAGCGTCGGGTTCTATACCGAGCGCAGGCGCGAAAATATCGAGCAGTTGATCGGCGACACGATCGCAGGCGGCCCAGTAGCTACTCACAGTTTGGGCCAGTTCGGGCAGTTCGGGGGGCCAACGGTTGGGTCCGTACAGCTCACATTCGCCTCGAACCGGGTGGTCGGGCGGACACTCCCAGTGGATCTTGTATCCCTCGTACTGGTCTGCGGCTATGCCGTTGGCCTCGGCTCGGTTGGGGGTGAAGAACCCGAGGGGGATGAACCCGCGGTAGTTGTCGGGGCTGATCATCGTGGCTCGCTTGACGGGTTCGTCCAGGTCGAACAGCGCCCGCACAATCGTGCGCATCTTGGTGAACCGGTCGGTGGCTATGCCGTGGCCCAGAATCGAGACAAAACCAATTTCGCGGCACGCCTCGAGGATTTGGCCGCTGGAGCGGCGACCGGCCAGATCGACGCTCGGGATTGAGTTCACGCGTCCATGGCCCGACGAAACGCTTCGGTGTCGGCGTGTACGTCGTACCCGGTGATCAAATCTTCGGTGATCGTGAAGATGTTGACCATGCCGGCGTCGACGCGGGCGGCGTTGGCTTTCACCCGCCATTGGCCAACACACTGCACCACGACTGCCTGCTCGTCGGTGGTCCATCGGGTTTGTTCGACGTTCACTACGTCGAGGTGTTCGGCGATCACCGCAAAAAAGTCGTTGAAGCCGTTGTGGCCGGTGAACTGGCCCGACCACGGAAACACCCCGACACCGCCGTGATAGGTCACGGTGATATCGGGGTGGATCAGTTCTAGAAGACCCTCGCGGTCACGATCGGCGAGGCGTTGATAGTACGTCTCGATGATGTGGCGAGGATCGTTCATTAGTGTCAGAGACGGGCCTTGCGAACCACCCGGGTGCCGCCGATGCGGTCGAAGACGCTACGGCATTCGTCGTCGGTCGAAACCATCACCAGGTTGGCGATGATAATACCGAGTTGGGCCAGCCCTCCGAGCACCGGGATGATGCTGAGCAGGCCCGGCAAGGACCGCTTAGCGGCTCGGTCCAAGCCGGGGGGCGTAGTTGTTCCGGTTTCTTCGGTGATGCGCAGACCAACTATCAGCTTGCCTGGTGTGCCGCCGAGAAAGTGGATGAAGGCGACGGTTATGGCGTATCCGACAATCGCCGAGACCGCGAGTTGGCCGGCGGAGGCCGAAACGTTGAAAGAGTTTCCGTCGCTGCTTGAACTCCAGAACGGAATGGAGATGATCCAGAAGATGACGGCGTCGAGTAGACCGGCGCCAATACGGATTCCGATGGTGCCGAAGCGGCTCTTGTCGACGGTGGCGGCTGCCGCGCTCGCGGGGGCCCCGGCGGGGGGTGGCGGTGGGGCGCTTTCGGCCGACGGCGGCGCAGGCATCGGCTCGCCGACCCACTGGTTGCCGTCCCAGTATCGGACGGTGTCCGCTGGGTCGCCTTCGGCGTGATAGTGCCCTGGCATGTTGCTCATTGGTAGTTCCCTTTAGATGTCACGAGATGCGAATAGTACGGTTCCGCCGCCGACAAAGGCGACCAACCATGCCACAAGAGTAAGCGTTGCGCTGCTCGTCGAGAGCGATGCGACCTCGCCGAAACCGGAAGCAGTTCCGGCGATCTTGTCCGACACGACGCTCAGCGATGATCCCAACGTGTAGTCGCCGATCTTTGGAATGAGCCCGAGGAGCGGATCGAGCACCAACAAGAGTCCGACCATGCCAATCATGGCAAAGGAGTCGCTGCGAGTGATGGCCGACAGGCCAAAGGTCATGGCGCCGGCCAACAGGGCAGTGAACACGGTCGCGAGTACTTGGCGCCCTTCCCAAGCAACCATGACGTCGTTCATGTCACCGACCACTCGGGCTGCGAGCCAACCAAGACCGGCCACGGCCGCGAGCACCGCGGTCATCGACGCGGCGGCGGCGCTGGCTTTGGTGGCCAAGGCCCGGCCTCGGCGAGGTTCGCTGGCCAGCATCCGTTTTACGGTGTCTTGGCGGTACTCGGTTCCGAGAGCCCAGCCCCCAAAGACGATGGCGAGAAGTATGGCCAGGATCGAGTACACCGCGAGCCAAGTGTCGGCGTAAGCGCTGGTGTTAGTCGGGGTGTACCACAGCATCACCACCGAGGGGGCCAAAACCCCGACGAGCAAGGTTGCGGCGGTGGCCAGGGGGGTGCGGTGGGTCCGCAGCTTGTAGAGCTCGGCTTTGATCATTGGACTTCTCCATTTGTGGGGTTGGTGGTCACGGGGTTGGTGGTCACGGGGTTGGTGGTCATCGTGAGGAACGCCGACTCGAGCGACACGTTCTGGTGGGTAATTTCTGCCGCGAACACGCCCGCGTTGACCAGGGTGCGGTTCAGGTCGCGTCCCGACCAATCGTCGGGGAGGTCAACGATGAGTTGTTCGGCGCGTGAGGTCTGCGGTTGCAGAGCCGCGGCTTGGAGGCACCGAAAGGCGCTGGCGGCATCGGCACTCTCCACCCGTACCCGGTAGGTGCGGCTGGTGTGAAGAGCCAGAATCTCGTCGGTTGTTCCAGCGGCGACGAGTCGGCCGTTGGCGAGCACGACGAGGCGGTCGCACGCTTGTTGTACTTCGGCGAGTTGATGAGATGACACCAGCACGGTGGTGCCCATCTCGGGGAGTCGGCGAAGCAGGTTGCGGATTTCCACGATGCCGGCGGGGTCGAGGCCGTTGGCCGGCTCATCCAGGATGACCAGTTCGGGATTGCCGATCATCGCAACTGCGATACCGAGGCGTTGTTTCATGCCTAGGGAGTAAGCGCCGGCGCGGTCGTCGGCGCGGTCTCGAAGGTCGACGAGGTCCAAGAGATTGTCGATTCGTTGTTTGGAGGCGTCGACGTTGAGGGTGTGAGCTTGAAGGATCAAGTTCTGTCGGGCCGTCAGTCGCTCGTACAGGGCGGGCGCTTCGATCAACGCGCCTACTCGGCGAGATGCGTGCACAAAGCCTGGCGATGTCACGTCCGCTCCAAGTACCGAAGCAGTGCCACTGCTTGGTTTGACCAGGCCGAGCAACATTTTCATTGCTGTGGTCTTGCCGGCGCCGTTTGGTCCGAGCAGACCGACGACCTCGCCGGCTGGTACATCAAACGACAGATTGTCGACGGCGGCTCCGCTGCTGTACCGCTTCTCGAGGTTCTCGACCGTAACAACACAGCGGGTGGCTGCTTCGGGGCGGGTAATGGTGGTTGTCATGACCTCATCGTGACAAGCAACGTCTGGTCAGTCGCCAGACCAACGGCCAGATCTTCGCCGTTCGATCAGACGAGGGACTCCTCGTACTTTTGGTCGATACAACCCTGACCCAGAGTCCGTACTGTGGTGGGGGTGAACGATGCCTTCAACGCGGTGTGGCGCGAACCAAGAAGCCCGGGGGCAACCGCGCCTCGACGGTGGGATTGGGCCCTAGTTGTCGCTCTGCTCGCGGCGGCCGTCGGCCAAGCAATCTTCGACACCGGCGCCGGGCTGCGACCATTCGCGGTTGCTGTTGGTTTGGCGACCATCGTTGCGCTGCCGTGGCGCCGGGTCGAGCCGCTGGTCGCGTTGGCTGTTGCTTTTGTTGCGACGTCGTTGCTCGATGCGGTGTCTTTGATCGGCGATTACGACGATCCGGCCCTTGGCGCTACGGGCTTGGCGGCTGTTGTGCTCGTCTACTCGCTGTTTCGTTGGGGGTCAGGAACCGAGATGATCGCCGGGGTGCCTCTGGTACTCGTTTCGCATTTGCTCGCCAACTTTACTACCCGGGCCGACTCCGGTCTTTCGTCAGGCCGGCCCTCATGGACCGAAGCGTTCGTGTCGTTGCCGTTTTGGTTGTTCCCGATGGCGGTCGGGTTGGTGATGAGATCTCGGGCCGCGTTGCGGCTACGTCGCGAAGAGCAGGCGCGCCAAGAAGAACGGAACTTGTTGGCGCGAGAACTGCACGACACCGTTGCCCATCATGTCTCGGCCATAGCGATCCAGGCTCAGGCCGGTCAGGCTGTGGCCGCGATCCAGCCCGACAAGGCGGTGGAGATTCTCGGCACGATCGAGACGGCGGCATCGGCGACGTTGACAGAGATGCGGCGGATGGTGGGTGCTCTGCGCCAGGCTGATGCGGTAACGAGTCCAGGCGCCGGCGTAGCCGACATCGAGCAGTTGGCTGATCTCACCGTTGGCGGTCCGGCGGTGAGGGTGAGTGTGAGCGGCGATGTGGCCACGCTCGGGCCGGGTCTGCAGGCCACACTGTTCAGGCTCGCGCAAGAATCAGTGACCAACGCCCGTCGCCACGCCCGTCATGCAACCCGGGTTTCGGTCGAGCTGAAGTGTGATGGGGACGAGGTATTGCTTTGTGTTTCTGATGACGGTGACTCGGTCGCTGGTCCGAACGTTGTTGGCGGGTTTGGTCTGGTGGGGATGAGAGAACGGGTTGACCTGTTGGGTGGCACTTTGGCGGCTGGGCCCGGCCCAGATCGAGGCTGGCGGGTCGAGGCGAAACTTCCTCGTGAGGGTGCGATGCGCAATGAGGTAGAGCGATGACCACGAAGGTCCTTTTGGCTGATGATCAAGATCTGATCCGCGCTGGTCTGAAGATGATCCTCGACGCTCAGCCTCAGATCGAGGTGGTTGGCGAAGCCAGTAACGGTCGTGAGGCGGTGACGATGGCGAGGCAACTGCGGCCCGATGTCTGCCTGTTCGATATCCGCATGCCCGAGTTGGACGGGATCGAAGCAACTCGCCAGCTGGCGGGGCCCGATGTTGTCGATCCGATGGCCGTCGTGATCATCACCACTTTCGATCTCGACGAGTACGTCCACGGTGCGCTCAAGGCTGGTGCGAGAGGGTTCTTGCTCAAAGATGCCGGCGCCGAATTGCTGGTGCAAGCGGTCGAGGCGGCGGCTAGCGGTGATGCGCTGATTGCCCCCAGTGTCACGGCGCGTTTGCTGCAAACATTTGCTCGTTCGGAAACCGCAGAGTCACCGGGCCAGCCGATCGAGCCGTTGACCGAACGTGAGGAAGAGGTCTTGTTGACTGTGGCCCGCGGCCGGACCAACGCCGAGATAGCCGAAGAGCTTTTTATCTCTTTGAGCACGGTCAAGACCCACTTAGGGAGTCTGATGTCCAAGCTTGGTGCCCGAAACCGTGTCGAGATCGCCATGTGGGCTTACGAGACCCGCCGAATCTGATTCGACTCTATGGTGTCGGCCATGAGCGACCCGGACTTTCAGCCGAACGCCGACGAACTTGTCGAGCACAATCGAGCCGGCGCGGTTGGTTTCGACGATTCCGAATTACAGGTCAATCCGCTGCGACGGTTGGCCATCGTGAGCTGCATGGATTCGAGGATGGATACCTTCGAGATCCTTGGGTTGCGCCACGGCGAGGCTCACATCATCCGTAACGCCGGCGGCGTGATTACCGACGACGTGGTCAGGTCGTTGTGTTTGTCTCAACGGTTCATGAAGACGCGAGAGATCGTGTTGATGCATCACACCGATTGTGGCCTTCAACGGGTCAGCGAAGATCAGTTCAAGGCCGACCTCGAATCCGAGATCGGTGTCAAGCCGGGCTGGGCGGTCGAGTCTTTCAATGATCCGTTTCTTGATGTTCGTCAATCGATGCAGCGTCTGCACACGTCGCCGTTTATCACTTACAAAGATCACATCCGGGGGTTTGTTTACGATGTGGCGACTGGGTTGCTCGAAGAGGTCATGGCCTGAACCGCGTCACCGATCGCGTCGGCTACCAGGGCCAGAGATTTTGGTGATGTAACCCGTTCGGGTGTGTCGTCGGGGGTGTGAAAGTCGATGCCGCTGCCGGTGAACGAGAGCATCGGTGCGGGTATTTGACAGAACACTTCTGACTCTCCCATCCATCGTTGGGTGTCGGTCACGAGGCGGAGGTCGATTGTGGCGAGTGCTTCGGACATCCCCGCCGCGGTTGTCGCGTCGAGGTTTGTCATGGCGATTCTCGTGGAGATGAGCGTGCGTCCTTGGGGGCTTGGTTCGTCGACCGCGACTGACGCTCCGACGTGCACGATGGCGGCGGGTGTCTCGCCATCCCAGCGGCGGGCTCCCAAGTAGTCGAGTTCGTGCCCTCCGGTGGCGAGCACATGCAGCGGTTGGTCGCGGAATCGTTCGATTAGGTGAAGCAGCACCGCGACCCCGGTGCCGCGCTCGCCGGCGCATGTGAACCATCCGGTGAGTGGGGTTGTGAGAAGCAGCGGCGGGCTGCTGTGGGAGGTGCGGGCTGTGTAGGCGCTGAGGTTGGTGGTGTGGCCAGGCTCGAGATGGGCGTCGAGTTTGAGTCGAACCTTGTGGTCACGTTTGGGTGTGAGATCGCGGGCTGCGACGAGCACGGTGGGAAATCCCGAGCCCGCACCAGGGTCTCGGTTGATCGCTACCAGCGCGTCGTTGGGGTGTTCGGTTACGAACACTGCCGCGTCGTAGCCGCGGCGGCGGACTTCTTTGATCGGCTCGGCCAGAGTGTCGGTGAAACCGCCGCGCTTCGGATCGAGCGATTCGACGGCCACGTTTGTCGTATCGAGGCTGCCTTCCCATTCGTAGTAGACCGCCAGGTGGTCAACCGATTCTCCATCGATGGTCAGATCGCTATCGGCGACGTACCGATCGAACGGCACATCTTCGGTATCGACTCGTAGCCCAAGCTCGGTCAGTTTCTGGGTCATCCATTTCGCCGTCGCCGTGTCGACATCGGTGCCGGCGCGGTGGACCCCCAGCTCGGAGTACTCCTCGACGATTTTGTACAGCTTGTCGCCGTTCGTAGCCATGGTGGCACCGTAGTTCTGTTCTACCGCCCTAGGCGGCGTGGGGTCTGCGGGTCTGTTGGGGTGTTGGTGTTGGTGGGTCCGCCGTGGCGGTGGTGTTGGATGTGGTGGGCGTTGCCGCGTGATGGTTCGGCTCCGCATCGGGTACAGCCGCGGTCGCGGGCGATGTGAGCGATCCATTGAGCTCGGCTGGCTAGGCGCACTGATTGGCCGAGGTGTAGCGGTTGACCGTTGGTCCCGAACACGATCCCGACAACTTCGGCGTTTGGTCCGATTTCGGTGAGCACTGATTCTGGTACGGCGGTGCCGTTGTTGAACTGGGTGGTGCCGTCTTTGAGGTGGTGATGCATGATCACCATGTGTTTGGGGTGAGGTTTGGCCCGGTTGTTGCCGGAATCGGTGTTAGCGGTTAGCAGTTGGACCAGGGCATCGGTTCGTCGTTGGGCACGGCTTCGTCGTTGGGCAGGGGCTCGCGAGCTGTTGGCAGAGCCGTCTCGCCCGCCGTCTTCGCGCCATAGTTGATCGACTCGTTGTTCTAGCGCGGTGATGATTTGTTTGCCGGTTATCGCGTCGAGCACGGAGTGCAGATGGGTCATGCCGTCAGCGGCGATCCACCATTGGGTTTGGCGTTCGGCTCGTTGTTTGGCGTGCCGAGTTTCGATTGTTTCGACTGTTTCGTGTCGAGCAGCCCATTCTCGAGCGGTTTTGGCAAACAGATCGGCGGGCATAGCGACGGCGTTGTTGACCAAACCGTCAGCAGCGTCGGGTGATACCCGCTTAGCGGCATCAACCACGGCTGGTAGGTGCTCGATAGAGATCTCGCCGCGTGTCAAGGCGTTGGCCGTGGCTGGCAGCGAAGCCAACGCTGAGGCCACCGCGGCGGTCTTTTTGGCGTCGCGGGTTGAACGGCGGGTGATGTTGCGGCCAACGGTCACCGCGTCGGGCCCGGCATCGTTGAGAAGGTCGATCGCCGCGAGACACGCTAAGCGCCGCTCGGTCACGTGGCTTTCCAGCGCATGCAGTTCGGCTAGCAGCATCACCAGCTCGGGGCGCGTGTAACCAGCCGGTGACAACTCGCTCAGCCGCAGGTGTTCCGCCCCAAACATGAACACACCCTACACGAACATATGTTCGCTTTACAACGCAGTGGGTAAGAATAGGGCGGCAGCAAAAATGGAAAGGTCGGGCCCGGCCAAGCGGCCGAACCCACCCTCTCTCGATCATGCCTGCGGTTAGGGCGCGGGGCGTCTAAGCAACGAGCACGGAGTCGGCATCGTCGATACCGCCGCCGGCCGTACGTTCGGCTTGGTCGGTGCGAACGGTGCGGGGGAGTAGCACGGCCGCGCTGATCGCGGCGGCAGCCATCACGGCGGCACCCAGCCAGAAGCCGGTGTTCATGGCCTCGACGAAAGCGTCGCTGGCCGCCGCGAAAGTTGTGGCTCCCACGTCGGCGGGCAGCGTTGGCGCGGTAGCGGCTACGACGCCGATGCCTTCTTGGGCAAGCTCGATGGTTCCTTCGGGGACTTGACCGGCCAGGTTGTCGGCAACGTTGCCTCGGTAGATGGCGTTGATGAACGATCCCAACACTGCGACTCCCAGGGCCGAGCCGAGTTCTCGGCTTACGTCGTTTACGGCCGATCCGACCCCAGCGTCCTCAACGGGCACGGATGCCATGATCGAGTCGGTGAGCGATGGCATTCCGAGGCCGAACCCGAACCCGAAGACCATGATGGCGGCGATCTCTTGACCGGCGCTCCAGCCCGCATCGATTTGGGTGAAGGCGATCATGCCAACAGCCATTATCAACACCGATACGACCACGGTTCGACGCAGACCGAGAGCTCGTCCTACGCCGGGTGCGAGGGCGGTGGCGGCCATGATCGCGACGGCGTTGGGGAGGATGAGAAGGCCTGCTTCGAATGGATCGCGTCCTTGCACGATCTGGAAGAACTGGGTCATGAAGAAGAAGACCGCGGGACCGGCAAAGAACATCAGGCCGATGACGAGGACCGAGCCGCTGAAGTCGCGTTGACGAAAGAAGCGCAGTGGCAGCATCGGGTCGCTGACCCGCTGTTCGATTGCCACGAACGCAGCGAGGAGAATGGCGGCGGCCGCGAAGCTGGCAAGGATCAGGGGACTGCCCCAGCCTTCTTCGGTCCCCTGGATTACTGCGAACACGAGGGTGGAGATGCCGGCGGTTGCGGTGAGCGCGCCCGGAATATCGAGTCCGACGTGTCGTCCGTCTCGGGATTCGCTGACAACGATTTGACCAACGAGGGCGATCAAGATGATGGGCACGTGGATCCAGAACGCCGCCGCCCAGTCGTAGCGGTCGACCAGGTAGCCGCCGATGGCTGGGCCGAATCCGATTCCGATGCCGCCAACGCCGGTCCATACGGCGATGGCTTTGCCTCGTTCTTCGCGGGGGAACGCCGCGGTCACGATGCTGAGCGTGGCGGGCAACACGAACGCCGCACCGAGTCCTTGCAGGGCCCGTCCGACTATGAGGCTTGGGATCGAGTCGGCCAGCGCGCCGGCTACCGATCCGGCCAGGAACGTCAGCAGTCCGACGGTCATCCAGCGTTTGCGTCCGTAGCGGTCGCCGATGCTGCCTGCCAGTATGAGCAGTCCGGCGAGTACGAGGACGTACGAGTCGACGACCCATTGCAGTTCTGACGTGGTGGCGCCGAGGTCGAGTGATATTGCCGGGAGTGCAGTGTTCACGACGGTTAGGTCGAGGAACACGATGAGGGTTCCGATCGACATCATCGCTAGTACTAACTTTTTCGGAACAATTGGTTCACAAAGCAGCCATGAAGGTCTACGGTGTAGTTATGACCGCGGTTACCGACACTCCAAATCGACGCGGGCGCCCTCGCGCCTTCGACGAAGACGAGGTTCTCGACACGTTGATTGCGTTGTTCTGGGAGCAAGGCTTCGAGGCTTGTTCGCTCAACGAGATCGTCGACGCGGCGGGCCTCAACAAATCGTCGCTCTACAACGCCTTCGGATCCAAAGAAGAGCTCTTCATCACCGTGCTCGATCGCTACGTCGACCACCGCCAGGCCGTGCTAGACGAGGCTCTTGCCGATGGCGGGATCGACGCCCTCGTTGCTTTCTTCGAGATGCAGCGTGAGCAGATGATGAGCGAGATTGGCTGTCGCGGCTGTATGGCGGTCAACGCCTCCACCGAACTGGGGATGCGCGACCAGCGAGTCGTCGAGGTTGGCGACCGTTACCGCGCCATGTTGCGAGGGGTGATTCATGGTTCGCTAACCATCTCTGCTGAGCGCGGCGAGATCATGCCGTCGCTGGTCGACGTCTACGCCGATTCAGTTCTATCGGTATGTCTTGGGCTGGCGGTATCGGCCCGCAGCGGCGCGGCGGTCGAAGAGCTCAGCCAAATGATCGACTCAATGCTCGCCCTGATTCGCAGCTGGCGTCTCTAGAACTTGACGCCCACTGCATCGCACAGCAATCGCATCATTTCGTCGGCGGCCCGAAATCGTTCGGTTAGCACCTCGGCAAAGTCGCCTTTGGTGACCGCGGCCTGCGAGAGCTGACCGCTACCCATGAAACTCTTGCGTTTGAGATCGTCGATGAGGGGATGATCGGCGTCGAAACCGCGGGGCGGCCGCTTGAGCGACTCGCCGCCGAGCTCAAAGTTTGTGGTGAAACGAGCTGAGCGAGTCGCTCCAACCCATTCGTCTTGGTGCTCGTCGATATGAAGCCGGATCAGCTGAGCGACTTTGGGTTCGGGCGACCACAGGCCCACGCCGACGAAACACCGGCGGGGTTCGAGGTGCACGTAGTAGCCGGGCGCGTGGGCGTCTTTGCCGCGTTCGTGGCGAAAGTGCAGGCCGGTGTTGATCTTGTAAGGAGTCTTGTCCTTGGCAAAGCGGGTGTCGCGATGTATGCGAAAGAGTGAACCGCCCACGGTGCGGGAGTCGGCTACGAAATGAGGTGACAACGTTTCGAGCGACTCGACATAGTCGGTGATGAACTCGAGCGCCGGCTCGCGCACCGACGCCTCGTAGCGGGCCTTGTTGGCGTGGAACCACTCGCGGTTGTTGTTCTTGGCCAGATCCCGCAGGAACCCAAAGGTGTCGGGGGTGAAGTAGCGAGTCATGGCGGCGACTGTAGCGGTGAGCGGCTCAGCGCACCTCAGGAACAAGTTGGTGGTGCGGTTGGGCTGATTCGATGGCGGCTGCGATTTCCAGAAGTTCTCGGTCGTGTCCGAACGGCGCCACCAACTGCAGCCCTACGGGCAGACCTTCGTCGGTGAACCCGGCGGGGATCGATATGGCCGGACATTCGGTGGCGGTAATGAGACAGCACGACATCATCCAGCCGAGGTAGTCGGTCATGGTCGTGCCGTTCACCGTTGTCGGGAATTCGTCGTCGGCGGGAAACGGCGCGACCTGGGTTGTCGGCAACGCCAGCACATCGATCGATTCGAACAGTTCGTTGACTTGTCGACGAAGTCTGATTTGCAGCCTTTCGACTCGCGCTACATCGTCGAGCGTGAGAGTGTCGCCGTAGGCGATGTTGTCGCGCACAGTTGTTTTGAGTTGGTGGTGTCGATCGTTTGGGATGTTTCGGCCCAGGGATCGATACGACAGTCCGCGGATTATGCGAAAGATCTCTTCGGCACCGGTGAACGCCGGGGCTACCTCAACAAACGACCCGCCCACCTCGACGATCGACCGGGCGGCGCGGCGCGCCAGTTTGACTGGTTGTGGATCTATCGCGAACGACCCGGCAAGGTCGGGGGTCCAACCGAGCCGGGCGACGGTTGTGGTTGGCAGCGGTCGGCGGAACTCGGCTGGGTCGAGGGGCCGACTCAGCGCGTCGTCGGCGTGCGGCCCGGCCAACGCCGACAGCACCAACGCGGTATCGCCCACCGTGCGCCCCATTGGACCCGAGACGCCGAACCGGACGAGGCGGTGACTCTCGGTTCTGCTCGATGGCACCACGCCAAGGCTCGGCCGCAAGCCAACCACGTTGTTGAACGCCGCCGGGTTGCGAAGCGATCCGCCGAAGTCGCTGCCGTCGGCGATGGCCAGCATGCGGGCCGCCAACGCGGCCGCCGCACCGCCGCTGCTACCTCCGGCCGACCGGCTCAGATCCCACGGGTTGCGGGTCAGCCCGTAGACCTCGTTGAAAGTGTGGCTGCCGGTGCCGAACTCAGGCGTATTGGTCTTGCCGATTATGACTGCGCCCGCAGCGCGGAGGCGCTCGGCCACCAACCCGTCGCGACGGGCCGGGCGCGCCGAGGACAATAGAGTGCCGCTGCGAGTGGGCAGGCCGGCCACATCCTCGAGGTCTTTGACTGCAACCGGAAGACCGTGCAACGGACCGTTCGGCCCGGCGGCATCGAGGCGATCAGCGTCGGCCAAGATTTCGTCCCGCGTCCGCCGAACCGGGATGGCATTGATCTTGTGATCGAGCTCCTCGATGCGATCGAGATGAGCCGCGACCACTTCGCGCGCCGACACGTCGCCCGACGCCAGCAACCCTGCGAGATCCACGGCGTGTGGTAGCGAGCTCACGGAATCACTCGGGCCCATCGCAAGAAGTTGGTGATGAGCAGTTGACCGTCGGGGTGTTCGTCGGTCCAGTACTCGGGATGAAATTGGGTGCCAACGATGCGTCGTTGGTTGTGGACCGCTAACTGCACCGGCGTGAGTTCGGTCGACGCCAGGATTTCGAACTCGGTTGGCATGACCGGCACGTGCAGCGCGTGGGCGTGGCGAAAGACCGGCGACTCGGCCAGGCCGTCGAGCAACGGATGTGGCTGGTGCAGGTCGACGGGGTGATAGCCGAACTCGGCGAGCGTGCCATCAGAGAACGCACTCACACGTCTGTCGTCGGCTTGGCTGGCGTCCAGATCGAGCCGAACCAACGGGACGCCAAGGGCTAGGGCGATCATTTGCAGCCCGCCACAGAATCCGAATATGGGTAGATCCGTTGTTTGGATAATGGCGCTCAGTTCGGCCAGGTCGGCGGGTGCGTATTGAGAGAAGTCGCCGCTGTTGCCGCTGATGAAGATGGCCCGGGCATCGATGTCGGCGAGCAGGGTTGCGGTGAGGCGGTTGTGGCGCACCAGCATGCAGTGTTGCGATGACAAGTCTTCGAGGCGGTAGGTGATGCGGGTGCGGGCCGCCATCATCCATTCGCCGGTGGTGGCCGTGTAGTTGTCGGCGTGTTCGAGATCAACAAAGACGAGCATTAGGTGACGAGGTTAGGGTCCAGCCATGAGTGCAGCACCAACGGCGCAGGGCTTTCGTGGCCCTCACATTGCCAAGATTCGGGTCCGGTTCAGCGAACTGGACCCGTACAAACACGTCAATCACGCCGTCTACATTCAGTACTTCGAGACGGCTCGAGTCGAGTTGTTGGCCGAGGTCGGTTATTCGCTGTCGGCGTTGCGGGCCGCGGGGTCGTCGATCGTCGTGTCGCAGATCGCAACAAAGTTTTTGGCATCAGCCGAAGAATCTGATGACCTGACCGTCGAGACCGAGATTGTGGAGTTCCGCCGGGTCAGCTCGCGTTGGCGCCAGCGCATCTTGCGAGGCAACGAGTTGATCGCCAGCCAGGAACTGCGGGCGGCGATGGTTTCGATCGACGGCTCGGTGATCCGTTTCCCAGCCGAGATGGTGCAAACGTTGAGCCGGTTCGTGATCGACTGATCGACCGAGCATCAGCTGAGCTTCACCGACCGCGGGAAGCCGTCGACGGTTCGAAGCACGAGCGTTGTGTTGGTTTCTTCGGAGCCGATTTCTTCGTGAAGGGTTGTGAGGAGTTGATCGAGCTCGGCAACGTCGCGTGCCACGACCCTCAGCTGCAGGCCGTACCGGCCCGTTACGTGTACCGCGTTGATGACCGGATCCAGCGCGGCGATCGCCGCGTCGGTGGCTGCGGTGTCGACGGTTGGTGGCATGAGTACGTCCACGATTGCTTCGAGAGTGCGGCCGGCCATCGTGTGATCGACGACTACCGAGAACCGTTTGATCAGCCCGCTTTCGCGCAGACGCCTCAGCCGTTCCGATGTTGCCGACACGCTAAGCGATACCCGCGACGCTAAGAGTGTGGTGGACATTCGCCCGTCGAGTTCTAGTTCGCCGATGATCCTTCTGTCAATTATGTCCATAACCAAAAATACTACGGCATAGATGGCCAACCGGCAGGAAAGTCAAGCGCCTTTTCGGCATACTCATTGTGATACTGCGGTCATGTTCGCAATCATTCTTGGCCTCGCAATCGGACTCCTCACCGTCATCCCGTTGGGTCCGCTCAGTATGACCATCATCGGCGTCGCGGCCGACCGCGGCCCCGTTTCTGGGATACAAGCCGCGCTCGGAGTAGTCGGCGCCGACGTATTGTTGGGGTCCTCGACCGTGGCGGTTGTAGTCGCCGGTCAGACCCTTCCCGGCCCGGTCTTCTCGGCTCTTCAAGCGGTGTCAGCGGCCGTAGTTGTCGGGTTCGGGTTCGCGCTAATTGTCAAAGTCCGCGAACTTCATCGTCTGGTTGGCCGGATCCAGCGCCCGGCGCCCACCTTGTTCGTGATGTCGGTTGTATCGCCGGCCGTTGGTTCATGGCTCGCGATCCTGCTCGCTTCGCCGTTCACCGAACACGCCGACAAGCTGATGTTGTTCGCGGCGGGAATCGTTGTCGCGTCGCTGCTATGGCACTCGGCGCTCGGAGCCCTTGCCGGCCACTTTGCGTCGAGCCTCACTCAACATCGACTCTTGGGCCTCGCTCGCATCGGAGGCGTATCGATGGTCGGACTCGGACTTGCCATGTTCGCGTTGTGACGTCGACTGTCGCCGTCGACAGCCGGACTCAGCCCCGAACACCTCTGGTTCGCTCGGCTTCGAACTCCCACGACTCGAGATCGGCGCCAGCCTGAACCCGCGGCTGAGGTTGGGGTCCCGGTTTGCGTGACAATCGGCCGAAAAGCCGGGAAAGGAATCGAGACATGGATTCACGTTACTACGCGTCCGGTTCGGGATCTAGGTCCCGCTTATCGTCGGTCTCTAGTCCTGTGCGTCGATCAAAGAGTGCGGTCGACCGGCGAGTTTCGGTCAAGCCAGCGTCGAATCGCGAGAAGCAGGCGAGCGGGTGCATCCTCTTGAACGAGGTGGCCGGCGCGTTCGACGATCTCCACTGAGCTGTTGGGGATCGCCGCAGCCAGACGCGCGGCCCGATCGATGGGAATCCAAGTGTCGTCTTCTCCCCAGACGATGAGTGTTGGCATCTGAAGATCTGAGTAGGAGTTCTCGATCTCCTTGGTGAAGCGTTCGTGGGCTTGTGCAATCTGTCGATAGAACGCGCCTTGGCCGTCGCCAAGCCAAGGCGCGGCGAGCTCCTCGAGCACTTCGGGCCGTAGGCCAACCGCGCTTGCCCCGCCGATGTACTCGCGAAGCAAAGCTTCGTGCAGATTCGCTGGCAGCGCGGCAAAGACACCGGGGTTGTTGGTCACGAGCTTAAAGAACGGTGATCCCCAAGGTCGCAGGGCAACAACGTCCACCAGCGCCAAAGCGTTGATCGCCATGTCATGAAGCAAGTGAATCTCCCCGGGGTTTCGTAGAGGCTGGGGTTATTGAGTCACGGCCTGGTTGGTTGTGCTCATCTGACGGTAGTTGGTTTCGTGGTCGGCGGGGGTGGTGAATTGGCGGCGGCCTTCGAGGATTTCTCCGTGGCGGCGTCGGTGGTTGAACCAGTCGACGTATTCGAGGGTGGCGAATTCGACGTCCTCGAGGCCTTGCCAGGGGCCGTGGGGGTAGATGAGTTCCCATTTGTAGAGGCCGTTGAACGACTCGATCATTGCGTTGTCATACGAGTCGCCCTTGGATCCAACTGAGGCGACGACGCCGTTGTCGGCGAGCCGCTGGGAATACCGAATGCTGAGATATTGAACGCCCATATCGCTGTGATGCACGAGCTGGGACAGGTCAGCGCCGGCTCGGCGGCGGTTGAACACCGCCATATCCAACGCATCGATTGCGAGGTCCGAGCGCAGCGACGTCGAGGCCTGCCAGCCCACCACGAACCGGGAGAACGCATCAATGATGAACGCGACGTACACCCATCCGGCGTGGGTTTTGACGTAGGTGAGATCGGCCAACCACAGCCGGTTCGGGGCCTCCGCGGTGAAGTCCCGATCAACAAGATCGGCCGGCCGCTCAGCACCGTTGTCGGTGATCGTGGTGCGCACCCAGGATCGGCCCCGCCGCACGCCGGACAGGCCCATGTCCTTCATGAGCCGTTCGACGGTGCAGCGAGCGACGCGGATGCCATCGACGTTGTTGAGGTGATCCCACATCTTGTCGCCGCCATAGGCGACGAAGTTCTCGTCATACACCCGCTGGATCACCGGGCGGAGTTCCGCGTCGCGAACCGCACGCTTCGACGGCGGCCGGTTCCGAGCGGCGTGATAGGTCGAGGGGGCGATGCCAAGCAGCTTGGCGATCGGCTCGATTCCCCAACGCAGCTGCCCGCTGCGCCGATCCTTGTGCACATCAATGAACCGGATCACTTCTTCGACTGGCGGTCGAGCTCCGCCCCGAAGAAAGCCGAAGCCGCCTTCAAGATGTCGTTGGCCCGGCGCAGCTCCGCGTTCTCACGCTTCAACCGTTTCAGCTCAGCTAGGTCATCGCTCGTCGGCCCTGACCGTCGGCCGCCATCGATCTCGGCCCGGCGAACCCACTTGCGCACCGTCTCCGGCGTCGGCCCGAGTTTCTCCGCGACCGAACTGATTGCTTCCCACAGCGAGCCGTACTCGTGCTGGTGCTCGAGCACCATCCGGACCGCTCGCTCGCGCATCTCTGCCGGGTAACGCCCCGGCCTCTTCTGATCTGACATAGCTCCATCCTTCTCAAGGATCGGAGCCTCCACCAGACCCGGGGCGATTCA
>Ga0209992_10000913_pt1 | contig 35354 bp, 32 predicted proteins | sample 2SBtaG_2_FD_182564 | JGI IMG/M metagenome (GOLD analysis project Ga0209992, IMG submission 182564) | Deep subsurface microbial communities from Kolumbo volcano to uncover new lineages of life (NeLLi) - 2SBTROV12_ACTIVE470 metaG (SPAdes)... | ecosystem: Environmental > Aquatic > Marine >...
AAATGTTACAATTTTAGGATTTGCAAATATTTCAGGAAATGCAATTTCAGCAATATTTTGGTTGTTTCTTGCAAATATTATGGGTGCTAAAAGTTATGGAGAGATAGGTTATCTTATATCCATTGCTGGAATTGCTTTGTCAATTTCTGTATGGGGAAGTGAAAAAGCTTTGATGGTGTATACTGCTAAAGGATTAAACATTCAACCACCAATTTACATAATTTCAGTCATCACTAGTGGAATTGCTGCAGTGATTCTTTATTTTATGTTTGAAAGTGCCGGAATGAGTATTTATCTCATAGGTGCTGTAATTTACAATTTAACTATTGCAGAATTTTTAGGAAGAAAACAATTTAAAAATTATTCAATTCATTTTCTTGTACAAAAAATTTTATTTGTTGTACTTGCATTAGGATTGTTTTATGTTATTGGTCCACAAGGAATACTATTAGGATTTGGACTTTCATGTTTACTATTTACATTTAGGATGATTAAAACGATAAAAACAACTAAAATAGATTTTAAAATAATTAAACAAAAGTCAGGATTTATAATAAATAATTATGTAATAGATCTTTCTGCTCAATTTGGAGGACAAATAGACAAATTACTTATTGGTCCAATTTTTGGATTTGTGTTACTAGGTAATTATTATTTAGGGATTCAAATTTTAAATATTTTATCAATTATTCCTGAAGTAGTTATTCAATATACACTTCCTCAAGATGCAAGTGGTAAGTCTACAAAATATATTAAAATTTTAACTGTTTGTTTCTCAGGAATATTAGCATTAATTGGAATATTTGTTACGCCAATATTTTTGCCAATATTTTTTCCAGAATATAGTGAATCATTGGATTTAATACCAATAATCAGCCTTGCAATTATTCCAATTACTATATCATCAATGTATATTTCTAAATTTTTAGGTAATGAAAAAAGTAGATTTGTAGTAATAAGCTATCTTCTAGTTATTGCAATACTTGTTCCTGGAATCATCTTTTTTGGTGATAAAATGGGAATAATAGGACTTGCCATAATTTTTGTGTCAGCAGAATCGGCAAAAGCAATATTCTTGTTTATATCCAATTATTTTACTGAAAAAAATAAATTATTTAGTAAAAATTGAACAATAAGGTGAAAATTGACTAATCCAAAAAATAGTTTTAGAGAAAGAAAATATGAAATTATAGAAAAATATTTTATATCGCAATCATATTTTCCAATTTTATTAATTGTTGCATCATCATTTATTGTAAGATTAATTTATTTTCCACATGATTTTCCTTTTGTATTTGATAATTTAGAATATTTTCTTTATGCTTTTGATACTAGTGTGCAAGGAAAATTACCTATTGAATATTCACCAGCTAATAATGGCTGGCCAGCTTTTATGGCAATAATTTTTTCTGCTTTCAAGTTTGATGACCCAATTTTATATATGAATTTGCAAAGAATGGTTTCAACAATAATTTCAACAATGACAATTATTCCAGTTTTTTTATTATCTAGAAAATTTTTTAGTAGAACATTTAGTTTAGTTGGGGCAAGTATTTTTGCTTTTGAACCAAGATTAATTGAAAATTCATTAACAGGGGTCACTGAACCGTTATACATTTTTTTGATAGCTATCACATTAGTGTTATTTTTAAGTCGAAATTCAAAAATTGTATATATTTCATTTGTAACTGCAGCTTTTGCATCGATTGTAAGATCAGAAGGGGTAATAATATTTTTCATAATATCAATAATGTTTTTTGTCAAAAATAGAAAATCAATTAAAGTTATTCCAAAATATATTCCTGCATTATTGATTTTTATTTTGATCTTACTTCCTATGATGAATTATAAAGAGGAAATCCATGGTGATGACAGAATTTTTGGAAGATTTGGAGAAGCGATTTCAGATAAAAAGAATGTTGGACTTTTTGAACAAGAAAATTTCAAAGAGAGGATTTTTACAGGAATTACAAATTTCTCAAAATTTTTTGTGTGGGACATGATTCCCATTTTCATAATTTTTGTGCCTGTAGGGTTTTTCTTAATTTTTAGAGATCTGAATTTTAATAAAATTACATTACTAATTTCAATTATAGGAATGGCAATTCCAGCATTTTATGCTTATTCGTTATCTTCACTTGATACACGATATCTATTTGCGTTATATCCAATGCTGAGTATTATTTCAATTTTTGCAATTAAAAAATATGTACAAAAAATAGACAGGAAAAAAATTTTTTGTGTTTTAATAATTATAGGAATTTTTATAGTATCAAATATTTTCTTAGATAATTCAAAAATTGATTATAAACATCAGAAAGAGGCATTTGTAATTGCACAATACGTAACAGAAAATACAGATGGTATAAATTTCTACTCTCCAGAAAGTCAATTCATTAAAGTTGCAGAAGTTATTAAAAATTGGCCAAAGATGTTACCAACTGAAATATCAGGTCATGAAATAATTATGCCAAGATTTTCTACAAATGGATATGATAGCATGAAAGATTTTATTGAAAATTCTAAAAATGATGGTCTCACTCATTTAGTCATTGACAATAATTCTGATCGTCCAGATTTTTTTAAAAGTGTTTTTAAAAATGAAGATGTTTCATATTTAATCAAACAATATGATTCTAAAGAAGATAGTAATTTGGATTATCACGTAAAGATTTTTAGAATTGATTATGAAGATTTTGAAAATAATAAATGAGTAATCAATCTTTGAATTAAACAGTTAATGTATTATAACATTTGCAGTTCCATCAATCAAACATTCATTAGAATCATTGAAAATTTTTGTTTCTAGAATAATTGTTTTAATTGAATGTATAATTTCTTTAACTTCACCACTAACTGTAATTTTTTGATTTACAAAGCACGGTAATTGAAAATTTATAGTTTGAGAAAAGTACAAAGAGTTTTTTCCAGGCAGATACATGCCTATTAATCTTGAAAAAAAAGATGATAGTAGCATACCATGACAAATTCTATTTTTGAATTTTTTAGATTTTGCAAATTTTTCATTCATATGTAATGGATTATAATCACCAGATAATTCAGCAAACTGTTCTACTATTTTTTCAGTGATTTGTACATCAAAAGTTTTTTTTTGGCCTAAAGTAATTTCATTTAATTGGAATTCAGATGGTTTTTCAATCATCAAAATTTACTCCATGATTTTTCAAATGTCTTTTAATATCAGAGATTGTTTCAACATCCATTGCTTCATCAATGGTAAATTGAATTTTATAATGATTTACTAATTCATGTAGTAATACATATCCATTAAATGATGTCCAATTCGGTATTGTTTTTGGTCCAGAATCATCATTTATTTCAGAAAGAGGTACTCTCATAATTTTTGCAATAATTTCGTAGAGTTTTTTTGACATTATTCTATCTCAGTTTTAATAAAATCTGGCATATTAAATTGATTATTCAAATCAAATTCCCAAAAATCATTATTTTTTTTAAAACCAGAACTTGGTAGAAAATTTTCTATTGGTGTATTTTTTTCAGTTGGTATATATTGAGATTTAATAATTTTAATTCCATTTTTCTTAGCTTCATTGATAATATAATATAAAATTCCTTGTTCAATTTCTCTGCCAATTATTCTACAACTTAAAAGAAATGTATCAATAAACCATTCATCTGAATTTAGTTTTTTAATAATAAAAACACCAGTTATTCCATGATCACCAAATTTGTCTTTTACTTGAGCACATCCTACAATCATATTATCATCATTTGTAAAATTCGTTATTTCTTCAGCGGTGTATCTTTTTGTAGTTAAATTAAATTGATTTGTTTTTAGAATTAACTGAGAGATTCTAGGCATTGTGAAACTATTTGAATTTTTTATTATTAATTCAAGAGAAAGATTTCGAAGTAAAGAATCTAAATTAGGTGTAGAAGTTTCAAATTCTTTTCTTTTTCTCTGTTGGACATACATTTGTGCCCGCTTACTATCCTCATCTGTAATTTCAAATACACTGAATTCTGCAAGTTCTTGAAGTATAGGTACATATTCTGATGAATCTTTTGGTAAATCCACGGTATAAACATCAGACAATGCTGTTCTCATAAATTCTCTATTCAGTGGATCATCATCAAAGAAAACAATACTATCTATTCCAATATTCAGTTCTTGTGCAATTTCAGACATATTTGAGACTTTATCATTCCAATTAATTCGCATGCATGCAAAATCTTCCTCACGTAAAATCATGTATGGATGTTCTTTGATAACTTGAATTGCATCATTAAAATTATTTTTACTATTAATTGCTAAAATTATTCCTCTATTTTTAAGAGCTTTCAAATATTTCTGAAATTCTAAAAAAGTATTTCCAGGTGATTGTGGTCCTAATTTTATTCCATCAAATCCATCTTCACCAACAGTTCCACCCCATAAAGTATTATCTAGATCTAAAACTATACATTTTTTTGAGATCCCAAGTTGAGCAATAACAAATGGAATTAATTCATTTGCAAAATATGGAATATAATCTAAATCGATTTTAATATCTCCAAAAAAATAATTTTGATAATTAAATACATTTTTCTCACCAAACTTTGAAACAAATCCATCAAAATCAAAAATTAGCATAGAATTTTGATTAAGAATGAATTCTTTCAATTTTTTATTTATATAAAGTACCATATCCTTTAGACCAAAATTAGTGTTCAAAGAAGCAATTCCATATGATGAATAACTTGGGGAATTAAAATTAGATATTATTAATTTTGAATTGGAGTTATTTACAAAAAAAGTGATTATGTCGAAAATTTCTTGTAGTTTAGAATCAATGAAATCTTTTTTTTCTTTTTCAGTATATGAATAAGGGAAAAAGAATTTTTCTCCAAGAAAACTTCTTAGATCTAATATTAAAAATGTTAGATTTGGAGAAAAATTATATAGTTTACTTTTTAGATTTAAAATTTCTTGATTAAATTGATTATACTGTCCAGTATATGTTATACAATTAATTTGTCGAATATCACATTTTACTTTCATAGTTTCAGCTAATCCATTAATTGTGAAACTTGACAAGAAAGCAATTTTTAAAGAATTTTTATGTTTACTAGTTAAATTTTGAAATTTATTGAGATATTCTGATAAAGTATATTCATCCATCATTAGTAAAAAATACTATTTTACCTTTATATTTTATATGTGATTTTAATATCTGAAAAAATTTGATTAATCTTTTTTCGTGTATTTTTATAAAATAAATCGGATAAATTTTATTATTAAATAATTCAGTTTAAAAGTTAGATAAATTAAATCTCATTATGAATGGGGTAATTTCAATATCTTTAGTAGTTGTTTTTTTAATTGTTTTTTCTTCTTTTTTTCTTCTTAGTATTATTTTTCCTGTTGAAAATGCAGGAATGCTACAAAATGAATTTTTCTCAATGGAAATTAATTCAAAAGAAAAATTGGTTTTTTTAATGGGTAGCAGCATGGTTGCACAACTCAATGTAACAAAAATTGATGAAATGGTATCTCAATTTAATGATGAATATACTGTGTATAATGTAGCGTATAATGGTGATACACCCAATAAAAGATTGTTAAATATTGATAAACTGATTTCGTTAAAACCAAAAATGGTTGTTTATGGGATTTCTTATGACACATTTGGTCTTTCTTATGAAGAGAAAATTGAGAATAATGAAAAGGATTTGTTTCTCCCAGATCCAAAAGATGTTTTTGATGAATTAATTAATTCTAACAATCAAAAATTTGGTCCATTTAATCCAAAAATAACATCAATAAAATTTATTAGAGAATTTTTTAGTTTTACTGGATTATTTCCTCCTACATCTGCAAACAAGATCTATCTTCCAAATGCCCCATTTTCATATTTTGCTGAATATCAAAGAGTAATTCATACTGATGATGTAAATTTAGAACGATATACAACAATTGAAGATATTAAAGGTGTTAAAATTCCTCTTGAGAATAATGAAAGAGTAAAAAACTTCAAAACAATAATTAAAAAACTACATGATAATGATATTGAAATAGTTTTACTGATTGCACCATTACATGAAACATATTTGTCACATGTTCCAAAATCAGAGTATACTGAATTGTATAAAATTATAGATGATGTAAAAAATGAATTTAATCTACAAGTATATGATATTCAAAACAAATATGCAAATTTACCTATATGGATGGATGTAACCCATGTGGCATATGATAAAAAATCTATGATTTATAGTGAAGAATTAGCAAAAGAAATTATTTCAAAAATAACTATTGATAATTAAAATGATTTGAAATGTGGTAGAATTATTAATATGTTATTTCAATCTTCTGAATTTGATTTTATTTGTTAAAATCTAAAATAAATAAAATCAGATGGGTTTCCACTATAAAAGAAAACAATTGAAAATAAAATAATTCCTAAAATTATCATCCAGTTTTTTATTGATAATTTTGATATTTTTTCTAATAAGTTTGGATTTTTGTATGAAATAAAATGTAAAATTATGAAAATGGCCATTAAAGATATAGGTAATTTGTGAGACAAAATAAATGGAATAATTTCAACGAAATTAAAATCTAAAAATATGTATTTTTCCATCACATAAAACATATGGTTAAAGTCAGAAATTCGGAATGGAATAAATGCTAGAAAAACCAAATATTGTGTTGCTAAAATTGAAAAAATTATTCCAATTTTTGTATTAAAAAATTTATTATTTGATAAAAATGGAATTTTCCTTCTTATAATAAACTCAAAAACAACGTAACCACCATGTAATAATCCAAATATGATAAAATTCCATCCAGCTCCGTGCCACAATCCTAACAAAAAGAAGGTAACAATTAATCCAAATACATACATCAAGTCAGAATTTAATTTACGAAATATGATCACATTAAATAGATAATCTCGAACCCAAGTAGACAAGCTAATGTGCCATCGTCTCCAAAAATCTGATGGCGAAATTGCAAAAAATGGTTTATTAAAATTCATAGGAATCTTAAATCCTAGAACTAAAGCAGCGCCTATGGCAATATCAGAATATGCAGAAAAATCTGCATATACTTGAATTCCAAAAGCTATTGTAGTTACTATAAGTGTAAAAGAGTCATAACCTAATGGAAATTTAAAAATTTCATTTACCATAGGTGCGATATTATCAGCAAAAAACATCTTTTTCAAAAAACCAAAAGCCATCATTGTAATTCCCAACTTGAGATTTGAGCTATGAATTAGACTTTGACGTAATTTAGTTTTTGTTTCAATAATTCTCATTTTTTCTCTTAACTGAGGTAAAAAATCACTTGCTCTAAGAATAGGACCAGCTACAAGTTGTGGGAAAAATGCTACAAAAAGTGCAAACTCAGAAAAAGATTTACTCGGAGTTAATTTACCTCGATAAACATCAATAGTATAACTTAAAGCTTGAAATGTATAAAATGAAATTCCAATTGGTAATATCAAATCAAGATATGGAATTTCAGATAATCCAATATTGTGCGCTAAATTGTTAAACTGTTCAATTCCAAAATCAGCATATTTGAAAACCCCAAGCAGGCCTAAACTTCCAGCTAAATTGATTATCAAAAGATTTTTCTTATTCGCTTTATTTTTAGATTCCCAAATAATTTTTGCAAAATAGAAATTCCAAACAGTGGTAAATAATAGTAAAATGATTAAATAATTACTAGTATAATAAAAGAAAAAATAACTTGAAAACAATAAAAATATTATGTGAAATTGTCTAAATTTAAAAAGAACTAAAAAAGTGCAAATTACAGTAAAAAATATTACAAATTCTATAGTAGTAAACAGCATATCTAGAAATCAATATAGAGAGGTATTAATATACTAAATTTTACAATCATTTAACAAAATATATTTAATTTTATTTTAAATAAAAATGTGAATCAAAAAATCAAAGTAGCATTAATCTATAAAAAATCTTATAAATTTTTATCAGGAAATCATTTTGATAATACATCATATCATTTTTTTATGAGTGCTTTAAAAAGAAATGATAAAATCATAGTAACATATTTTCCAGCTGAAAAAACTTTTGATGTATCTAAATTAAAAGGAAAATACGATATAATTTTATTACCAAATAATAATACTGATGGAACTCCAGATGAATTAATTGGAATTAAAAATGTAGGAATTCCAGTCATTTCTAGAACAGGAGATCCACATTATGCTAAAAGGTTTGATCAATTTAAATTTCATGAGAAATTTAATATTGATTATTATTTTAATTTCATGCATGAAGATTATTTTTATTCATTTTATCCAAAAACCTATTCTTATAAAACATTAATTTGGGGTTTGGAACCATCATTATTTGAAAATGCAGTTCCATTCAAAGATAGAATAAATGATAAAATTTTAAATTCGGGAGCTGTAGGCAATCCAAAATTTATTTCAAGAATTGCCAATAGAGTATTAAATCCAAAAAGAACTGGATGGTATTTTTATAAACTTCGTACAAAATGTAATCTTTTGTCATATGTTACACACACAGGAATGGTTGGAAAGAAATACATCAATGATGATTATGCCAAACTTTTATCCAGATATAGTGCTGCTATAGCTGCAACTACATTTTATCCTACTGTAAAATATTTAGAAGTTCCAGCTGCTGGAAATCTTACATTTATGGAAATAACTAAAAAAAATAGAGGACAATATTTAGGATTTGAAGATGGGAAATCTGCAATTTTTATAAATGAAAATAATTACAAACAAAAATTTGAAGAATATCTTTTAGATAAAAATAATCCAAGGTGGGAAAAAATTGCAAATGAAGGAAGAAATCACGTATTAAATAATCTAAGTAATGATAATGCTGTAGACACTTTAGTTGAGATAATGCAAGAGTTAGTATATTAATTTAAGAGAATAGAGATGATGAAAAAGGAAGAATCAATTCAGAAATTCATTCAGAATTTAGATATAATTTTACCAGAAAAAGAAAAATTTTTGGATTTAAGTAGAATTACACCAATTAATCCCAAACGTAGTGAAAATTTTGTAATAAATTTTGAAAGAGGAATGTTACTGTATGCATTAATTGCAAAAATTCAACCCAAAACTGTTTTAGAGATTGGAACTGCAGAAGGATATTCTACCTTGTGTATGGCATGGGCAATGTCAGATTATAAAATAAAAGGTAAAATTATCACAGTTGATCCAAAATCACACATTATACCTACTGAACGACTAATAAAATTGAACGATAATGATATTCCAAAAAAAATGAATTTGTCAACTAAAGAGATTTGGGAGAAATTTGCACCTCAAGAATGGATTGAAAAAATTGATGTTATTTCAGGGTATTCTGGAGAAATTTTAAAGAAAAAACTTCCTAAAATTGAATTTTGTTATATTGATGGATCTCATGTTTATGAAGCTGTAAAACATGACTTTTATGCAACATTAAAAGTAGTTTCAGAAAAATTTAGCATATTATTTGATGATTATGTACCAAATAGAAATGATGGAGTTTCAAAAATTATTGATGAAGAAGTTGTTGGCATATTTGATACAAATTTTATTAAAACCAATACTAAAGAACAAAGGAAAAAATTAAAAAATGATGGTGAAGAATTAATAATGTGTTTTATTGAAAGTGAATCGTTAAAAAAATCAATATGGGAATTGTATGAAAAAAAACAGGTAAATAAATTTCTTGAAAAATATCAATTTACAGAAAATAGGATCAAGGTTAGGAAAAAAATAGAAAAAAAGATTCCTTTTTTAAAAAATATACGATTTAGATGGTGGAATAAATAATAATTCTTAAATGATAAAAAAATTGGTTTTTACAATTATTTAATATATTGAGTAGTACGTTTTTCATCATCGCTAAAAATAACACCAACTGTTCTAAGTAAAGTTACATCGTTATTTTTACAAAAATCTATTAATGTATTAATATAATTTTTAAAATTTGATGAAGGTTCATTTAGACGTGCAAGAGATGAATAAAGATCATCATGATCTAACATGATAATTTTTTTTTCATATTTTAGTTCATCAATAATTTCTTGAATATTATTAATTCCTGTAGCATTTTCAATTTTAGGTACAATAGAAATTGATGTTGGAATAATTTTAAGAAATGGTTCTAAATCTTGTTTCGAATTTACATTTGAAATTGCAAAATATTTAACATTTGAATTAGATTGTAAAATAGGCACTAAATCATTTAATGTGTATGTATTGTTTGGAGGTTTAGTTCTATTAATCGGTAAATCTAAAAAAATTTTATGTTTTGAATGTTTTATTAATAAATTTTTTAATTCATCTAAATTATTTATCCAGGCTAAATTAATTCTAAAAACACTACCATCAGGTAATGAAAAATCATAATTTGATAAATTTTGAGAAACAATCAGCATAATGAAAAAAATAATTATTAGTTCTTTAATAAATTTTGTACTCAAGTCAAATTAAAAAAAATATTCATAAAAGATTAAGAATAATACAGTTTGAAATAATCAATAAGAATGAAAACTAGGAGTGGAAAAATTAGAAAATTGTCAAAAAACAAAAATTCAATATTTAGTTCAATATACAGAAAAATTCATTATGGATTAATTAAAAGAAATTTAACATATGTAACAAGTCCAATTAGAGAACTTCCAAATTTTATTATTGTTGGTGCAGTAAGATGTGGTACAACGTCGTTGTATTATGATATTTGTGATCATTCTTGTGTGTTACCAGCTGCTTATGATGAAATAGGATTTTTTGATTCAAATTATGAATTAGGGATTCATTGGTACAAATCTATGTTTCCAACAAAATTTAAAAGAAAAAAAATAGAATCTAAAACAGGTATATGTATTACAGGTGAAGATACACCATTTTATTTTTGGGATACAAAAGCTATTGAAAGAATTAAAAAAGAAATTCCTAAAATAAAATTAATTTTTTTATTAAGAAATCCAATTGATAGAGCATATTCAAATTATCATTTAGGTGTGAGATTAGGTTCAGAAAACCTAACTTTTGAAGAATCAATTAAAAAAGAGATGATGTTATTGATGAAAAATAATGACATAGAAAATGATGGAATAGAAAAATTCCTTAGACCTAGATCATATATTGCAAAAGGATTGTATTACCATCAAATTAAAAATTGGTTTAAAGTATTTTCAAAAGATCAAATTTTAGTTTTAAGTACTGAAAATTTATCAAAAAATCCTCATCAAACATTAAAAAAAATTTTTAATTTTCTTGATCTACCTAATGAACAAATTCAAAATATACAAAAAAGAAAAGTTGGAAATTATCAAAAAATTAATGAAGAGACAAGACAATTTTTGAAAAAATTTTTTGAATCGCATAATGAAAAATTATTTAATTTACTAGAGAGTAAATTTGAATGGGATAAATAATATCACATAGTGAAATTGATATAGGTGAGAGAAAAATCAATAATCATGAGAAAGAATTTAGGTTTTCGTTCATGGTTTTATTTTAGAACAGGCTGGTCAATGTATTTTGCATTTATTCTTTCAGCAATTAATACATTAACAGTAACATATTATCTTGCAGTAGAAAAAATTCCTATTTTAGGACAAATTTTTCCATCATTTGCACACTATGTAACTATATTTATTGCAATTGGAGTTCCACTACTCATTACAACTGGTTATGCACACTTTAAAAGAACATCAGCTAGAAAAGCTGAAGTTGATATTTCAATTGAAACAAATCCATATATGGTAAGAATTCTTGTAAATACAGAATTTATTTTAAAATTAAACTTAACTTTATCAAAATTGCTTTTGAAACTAGAAAGTAAGCAAAAATTATCACTTGAAGAAGAAGAAGAATTATCATCTATACAAAATGAACTAAGTTCATTTATGGAAAATAGAGATTTTGGTAAAGAACGAGATCTAGGTTTTTTCAAAAAAATAGGTCAATCAAACATTAAATAGAATTTAAAATATATTTATCAATAATTTTAGTAGTGGCTCTTTGAATATATCCCAGACTTTGAGATATTGGTTCTATAGAATTTTGGTATGAATGTTGAAGAAATAAAAATGCAAAATTTTCATTAATTACATCATCAATATTCGAATTTGTTAATTTTGTATTTTTAAATATACTGCCAGTAAGATTTGCTCCTGAGAGATTAACTCCTCTAAGATCTGTTCCTTCAAGATTTGTGTATGAAAGATCTTTATTTGAAAGATCAGCTTTAAAGAAATATGTACCATACAAATTTGAATTTTTGAAATTGGTACCTTTAAAGAGATCATTTGAATTAACAGATCCTCTAAAAGGGTTTTTGAAATTAACAAATTGTAAATTTGCATTTTCAAATGTTGCAAATTGTAAACTAGCATCTTCTAAATTAGCCCCAGATAAATTTGAATTTTTGAAATTCACATTATTTAAATTTGCATTTTTGAAATTTGCACCATAAAGTTTGGAATTTTCAAAATTTGAATTTGTCAATGTTGCATTATAAAAATCAGTACCAGATAAATCCAAATTAGAAAAATCAAGATTTGATAATTGTGCAGAATCAAAATTTGCATGATATAATATAGAATTATATAATTTAGTATTGATAAATGAAGTTTGTTCTAATTCTGCACCTGTTAACTTTGCATTAGATAAGTTTGCATTGTCAAAATTTGCATTATTTAATTTAGAGTAGTAAAAACTTGCACCGGTTAGATCAGAATTTGAAAAATCAGCTCCAGATAAATCAGAGTATGAAAAATCAACTTCTTTTAAATCCTTGTTGCTAAAATCAACAAAATGAAATTTAGTTTGATTAGATATTTTACTACCTACATGAATTTCTTGGATGAATTCTTCCGTTATGTTTTTAAAAATTGCACCATCAGTTTTAGAATTAGTTAGATCAACACCAAAAAGATTTGCATTTTCAAAATTTGCATTTAATAAATTTGCATTTAATAAATTTGCATTTGTTAAATCAGCACCATAAAAATTTGTGTTTTCAAAATTTACATTATACAAATTTGCATTACGAAGATTTGCTCCAGTCAAATCAGCATGACTAAGATCCGCACCAGATAAATCAGCATGACTAAGATCCGCACCAATTAAGATAGTATCTTTAAGATCTGCAAAAAGTAAATCTGCTTTATTTAGATCAGCACCACGAAGATTTGCACCTACAAAAACTCTTCCAACTAAATCTTGTCCACAAAAATTAGTTCTTGTAAGATCAGCACCTTCAAAATTTGTATCAATAATTATTGTTTTGTATAGTCTAGCATGTTCAAGAATAGCATTACTAAAATCAGCTCCAGTCAAATCTGCTTCAGCCAAGTCTGCACCAGATAAATTTGCATCCTTAAAATTTGAATTTTTTAAATCAACTAAACGAAAATTTGAACCAAAATTTAATGATTTTTTAAAATTTGAATTTGGTAAATTTTTCCCAGAAAAATCCATTCCGGATATATCCATATTTTCAAAATTTGAATTTGGTAAATCTTCAGCAATTAATGAATTTAGCTTATTTTTTGGTATGTCATCATTAGGTGTAAATGCAACAGATAAAGCAAAACTCATTATGAAAAAAGATACTGAAAATAATATCAGAAATTTATTTACCAATAAATTTTTTTTTCATAAATGAATATAAAGTTATTACAAATATAAAAATTAGTTAATATAACCTGCTTCTTTTAATTTTTTTTCTATATTTTCAGCTTCTTCTAATTCAATTTCACTTGAAAATTCTTCCATTACAAATTTTTTATTTTTATCAATCTCAGTTAATTCGTTTTCAAATTTTCTAATTATGTCTAAATTGTTTAGATGAATATTATTTTCTTCTAATGGATCATTTTTTAAATTGTATAGATGAATATCGTCTAATTGATTACTTCTATTTCGAAAATATTTAAACTCAGATGTTCGTAATCCTATTAAATTTGAATCGTGTGATTTTGTAAGATTGACTGTACTTTCAATAAATGCAGATTTCTCTATGAAATCTTCATCCATCATTAGTGGACGTAAACTTTTTCCTCTTCGATTCATAAAATTTGATAAATTACATATATCAAAAATGGTTGGAAAAATATCAATACTTCTAGTTAACGTATTAACAATTTTTTTTGAAGGAATATCAAAACCACAAAATATTAGCGGGACATGAACTCTGTCATCATAAATATGTGAAGTATGCCATACAGATAATTGCATTAATCGTTTTACATAAGGGGATAGATTTTGATTTTTTAGATTTTCTAACTCAGGTTGCTGTTTTTTTTCTTTATTGGTTTTTACATAATCTTTGTATTTACCAGCAAGTTTTTTTCTAAATGGGATCATGGTTTTAAATTTAATACCTATTTTTAAAGCAGTTCCAGGAGGGGTATTTTTTCGAATTCTTTGTTCATCACTAAACTTTTGAAGTTTGTCATCATATGCACCTGATTCTAAACCATGATCAGATGTTAGAATTATCAAAGTATTTTCTAAATTAACTTGTTTAATTATTTCCCCAATCCATTTATCTTGTGAAGAAATTATTCGTTCATATTGATTTTTTCCATATTTTTGATTTTTTATTTCCTCAGGGCCTTTTTCTAATCTCTCTTTTTCTGGATAAATCAGTAAATTTAGATCATAAAAATGCATATAGCAAAACCAAGATTCATGTTTTTGTATAAAATTAAAATCTTCTAATATTTTATTTCCTAATCCTGACCAAAGTTTTTCTTTTACATGATCATAAGTTACTAAATTATTACCAAAAATATTTTGGAATCCTAAATGAGTTAGTAATTCATGTACAATTGCAAAAGTTTTGTAACCTTCATCTCTTAATTTATCTACATATGTTGAAATTCTTGGATTAATCTTGAATAGATTTCCATCTGGAACAAGTGATTCAAAAGGATGTAAAGAAGTTAACATGCTTGAAACAGAGGGTATAGTACTTTGTCCCGATGAAATAGTTTGATTAAAGTATATTCCATCTTGAATTAATTTATCAATATTTGGTGTGATTGATGATTTTTTTTCTCCGTAACATCTATCTGCACGTAAACCGTCAATAACTAAAAATAAAATATTGGGTTTCATATTTACTAATTTTCTATATTTCTATATAATTACTTTTAAGATTTTATTTTGTTCTAGATGCACCATAAATTATTAAAAATATACCAATAATCATTACAATAATAGTATTAATATTTTTATTATAAACTGATATTTCATCAAAGAAATTATTTGTTATTAATGAAGAAAGAGTGATTATTAAAAATAATACTCCAATAATACTCATCAATATACCTAAACCTTGTGATTTGATTTTAAAGGAAAAAATTGAAATTCCTAATGAAAGAATGATAGAAGGTAAAATGAATACTATATTTCTTAAAGATGGATCTAAATTTAAAAATCCTTTACCTGCAGGATGTTTTTCTACATTATCAATTGTAAGTAATAATCTCATTATCCATTCTTGTGATGATAATATTTTATCTAATTCATAATGAGCGTAATCGTTAGTTCCTGAAATAAATGAGTCAAAATGAAAATTATTATTTTCTGTATCTATATAAAATAAATTGGGGTTTTGTAAAGTCCATTTCCCATCACATGTGGAATTTGTACAATTTGAAAAATCTTCTTTAAAAATAAGTTCTAGTTCATTAGGAGTTTTTGAATCATCATGTATAATTGAATCATAAATTTCAATATTATCTATATTTCCCGTTAGTCTACCTCCATTTGAAATAGGTTTTCCATCATTCATAGAAAATCGTAAAAATTTTAATTCTGTTGGAATAGAACACATTGAATTTGTAACAGAAGAAATTGGATTAGAAAAATCAGAGTTGTTAAATAAAGAAATAGAAAAATCAGAGTTATTCAGGTGTATTTCAGTCCAATATTGTTTATTTGATTCTACACTTATTGCAGGTAGAATGATTTCACCATTACAATTTTTGTCACCATATAGCATAGCATTATCATTACTCCAACTTGAAATAAACGGTTGGTCCATTGCAGTTTTTGCTCGAAAATTTATGTTATCCTGAATACATCTTTTACACCCACTATTAAAAAAATCACCATTAGGTTGACATGCCAAACAACTGTTTGAATCTATATTAGAAATTCCAATTATGATGTTGGCTGCATCATTAGAGTTTTCAGAGGTAGTTTTGTCAATTATGTATAAAGAAATTATAAAAATACAAATACACAAAACTACTTGAAAAAATCTTAATCTCAACAATTCACTGATACAATTAGAGGTATAATAGGTTGATTAATTTATCTGTATAATTTTTATTTTTAAATATCATCAAATATTTTTCCACTGTTAATTTTTGTTAAGAGTTCAATAATATCATTTTTTTGAACAGATATAGGATTATTATCTAAATGCTTTCTATCTTTAAGAATAGTTTCACTTGCAATTTCAATATCTTGTTTCAAGACGACTGGATCAAAATTTAATTTTTTAACTAATTTTTTAAATCTCTTATTAAAAATTGAATTATTAAAATTATGTGCTACCGTAGTTGTAAATGCCAATGCATGTCCATGACTATAACCTTCATTTGAGAAAACATATGATAGTGCATGTCCTAATGTTGTTGAGCAGTTTCCAAATCCTAATCCTGTCACTAGTGAACCTACTGCTAAATTTTCATATTTTTCATTAATAATTGCATCTTCTAAAATATTAAATGCTTTTTTACATAAAAATTGAGTATAATAATTTCCACTTTTACTATCATATCCTTCTGAACATTGAGCACAAGCATCTATTGCAGAATTTCTTAAAATTTCAGAGGGACAATTATTTAAAAAATATGGATCAATAATTGCCACATCTGCAAAAATTTGTTTATCATGAAAACTTTTCTTTTTTCCATTTATTGTTAATACTGAAATTTTTGTAACTTCACTACCACTACCAAAGGTTGTAGGAATCATAATTTTTCTTTTCTTTAATTTAAAACCTACAAATTTTGCAACATCTAAAGAACTACCTCCACCAAGTCCTATAATTGTAGAAAAGTTTTCATTTTTGAATAGTGAAATTATTTTTTCAACAGTATTCATTGAAGGATTTGGTTCAACATCATCAAAAATTTTAAAATCATTTCCATTAATATAATCAATCCATCCACGAAATTTTGCACCTCTTGAAGTGACTATTAAACAATCATTTGGATAGGAATACTCTGATGCAGTATTTTTTCCAAAAATAATGTGATTAGGTTGTTGAATGGTAAACAATTAGGTTTTTCTTGAATGACATGTTTTTTATAACTTACATTTATCAGAGAAAATAATGGGTCAGGCGGAAAATTTAGTTGAGTTATTAGCGAAAAAAGAAATTGTGAAGGTTTGTGGTGCATATGATGCAATGTCAGCAAAATTAGTAGAATTAAATGGATTTGATGCTATTTGGGCGGGAAGTTTTGCAATTTCAGCAATTCATAATGTTCCGGATGCAAGTATTTTAACAATGACAGAATTCTTTAACGCTGCATCAAATATGGCACAAACGTGTCAAATTCCAGTTATTGCAGATTGTGATACAGGTTATGGTGATGCAAATAATGTAAGGCATATGGTTAAAAAATATGAGAATGCAGGTATCGCCGGTATTTGTATGGAAGACAAAACATTTCCAAAATCAAACAGTTTGCTTAAAGATGGAGATAATCAATTATTGTCTGAAAAAGATTTTGTAGCAAAAATTTTGGCTGCAAATGGAGCAAAACAAAGTAAATCATTTACCATAATTGCTCGTGTTGAGGCATTAATTTCTGGAATTGGAATGAAGGAAGCTCTCAAAAGAGCATATGCTTATGAAAAAGCGGGTGCAGATTTAATTTTAATTCACTCAAAAAAAATTTCGCCAGATGAGATTTTTGAATTTACAGAATCTTGGAAGGGAGGAATTCCTCTAGTAGCAATTCCCACAACATATTATTCAGTAAAAATTGATGAGTTGATAAATCATAAAATAAAAATGGTCATATATGCAAACCAAACATTAAGAGCAGTTCATTTATCACTTTCAAAATTACTTCAGAAAATGAGAGATGCTAACAGTATGGATGAGATACAAGATCAAATGTCATCCATGGAAGATATTTTTCAATTACAAGAAATGTATGATTTGAAATCTCAAGAAAAAAGTATTGAAGTGAAATTACGTGAACTAGGGTATATCACTTGAAAAAAATATTTCAGCATGAAATATTAGATTTTTTTGTAGAAAATAATATAGAAAATTTTATTGGAGTTCCTGATTCTACATTAAAACAGTTTATTTCTTATGCATTAAAAAAAAAGAAAATCATCATTGCAGCCAGAGAAGAAGAAGCCATAGGCATAGCTACAGGAATGGTATTATCTGGAAGTAATTCATTAGTTTTTATGCAAAATGCAGGATTTGCAAATTCATTAAGCACAATTACTTCATTAGTTCAATTATACAAAATCCCATTAATTTTTTTAATTGGTTGGAGAGGATATCTAAAAGAAGATGCACCAGAACATTATAAAATTGGGAAAATACAACCAGATTTATTAAAAATTATTCAATTACCAACAAAAATTGTTTCAGATAAAAATTGGGAAAAAAATTGTCAATGGGCCATTAACAAAATAGAAAACAAAAAATCATGTGTATTGGTAATAAGAAGGGAGTTTTTTGATTAGAAAAGAAGCAATGCAGATAATTTTAGAAGAAATAGGAAATGATCCAATTATATCTGCAAATGGATTTATCAGTAGGGATCTTTTTGAACTAAAAGAAAAACAAACAAATTTTTACATGATAGGTTCTATGGGTCTTGCATCATCAATTGGTTTAGGCGTAGCAATAAAGAATCCAAAAAAAAGAATTTACGTTTTTGATGGAGATGGCAATATACTTATGAATTTAGGTTCATTAACTACAATTGGAACAATAAAGCCAAAAAATTTTGTTCATATTATATTTGACAATCATGCTCATGAATCTACTGGAGGTCAACCAACAAATACAAAAAATATTTCAATTTCCAACATAGGTAAAGTAACAAATTTCCATGTTTTTGAAATAAATGACGTTAAGAATTTGAAAAAGATTTTGAAAAAGATTAAAAAAATTAATGGTACAATAATGATTGTTATTAAAATTAATAATAGTAAATTAAGAAGTGGACGTGTTACAATAGATCCAGTACGTATAAAAAATAGATTTATGGAATCATTATAGAATAAAATTGAAAGCAATAATCATTGCAGCAGGTGTTGGATCAAGATTAGGTAGTTTGACAAAAAATTTACCAAAAGCATTAATTGATGTTAACGGAAAATCAATTTTAGAGCATCAGATAGAAATATTTCATAAACTTGGGATTAAAGATATTGTTATAGTTACAGGACATAAAAAAGAAAAATTTAGATTGAAAGATGTAAAGTATGTTCATAATCCAAAATATCTCAATGTAGAACAAGCAGATAGTTTAATGTCTGCAAGAAAGGAGATTGTAGGAGATGTTCTAGTATCATTTGGAGATATTATTTTTGATGAATTAATTTTAAACCAACTTCTACAATTTGATGGTGAATTAATTTTATCCACAGATCAAAAATGGGAAAAATCTTATCAAATTAGAACAGAGAATTCACCAAAATTTTCTGATTTTGTTGCAGTTAAAAATGATCAAATTATTAAATTTTTTAAAAATTCAGAAGAATTTCTTGGAAAATGTGATATTGTAGAATTCATTGGTTTAATGAAATTATCTGAAATTGGATCAAAAAAAATCATTCAAAAATATGAGTATTTAGAAAAAAACCACAAGGATAAATTTCATTATGCATCTTCATTTAAAAAAGCAAAAATTATTGATGTACTTGAAGAGTTACGATTGAACAATATGGAAATTAAAATTCAAAACGTTAATGGAAAATGGTGTGAAATTGATACAAAACAGGATTTAGAAATTGCGAAAAAAATGTTCAAATAATTTTTCTATAAAAAAATTATTAGTAAAAATATAGAACATTGTTTATATACTGATATAATTAATGAGAATTCTTTGAAAAATAAAACCCCGTTGAAAATCTATTTGGGTGACTTGACTTATGATACTGTAACTATTTCTGCTGAAGCAATTCCATTAAATATTGGATTTGTTGCAACATACTGTAAAAAACAATTTGGTCCTAATGTTGAAATTTCACTTTTTAAATATATTCATGAATTAGAAAAAGCAATCAAAGAATCACCTCCAGATATACTAGCATTAAGTAATTATGTTTGGAATAGAAATCTTAGTTATGAAATGCTTTTAATGATGGATGAAATCGATTCAAATGTTTTAAAAATATGGGGGGGACCTAATTTTCCAATAGATTTTCCTTCACAACAAAAATTTATGAAGAAATTTTCTAAAGTTGATGTCTATGTACCTGTTGATGGGGAAGTAGGATTTTCTAATATTGTTGAAAAGGCATTAAGAGCTAATTCAAGAGAGGAAATTAAAACACAAGTGTTATCTGAACCTATTGATGGTTGCGTCACATGTAATTCTGATGGAAAATTACAATACACTATTCCTATAATTAGAATCAAACAACTTGATGAAATTCCATCTCCATATACCACCGGAATTTTAGATAAATTCTTTGATGGAAAACTTACTCCTATGATGCAAACTAATAGAGGATGTCCATTTCATTGTACTTTTTGTGCCGATGGAAAAGATGAAGTGAATCAAGTGAATAGTTTTAATCTTCAACGAGTTATTGAAGAACTTGAATACATAACCAAACATAAACATAATAAAACACATAATATGATATTTAGCGATTTAAATTTTGGAATGTATCCTAGAGATAGGGATATATCAAAACATCTTGCAAAATTACAAACTGAATATAATTATCCTGATTTTATCTATATCAGTACAGGGAAAAATCAAAAAGAGAAAATCATTGAAGCCATAAAAATATTAAAAGATTCAATGCCATTGTGGATGTCTGTCCAGTCTCTAGACCAAACCGTTTTAAAAAATATTCGGAGAGATAATATTAGTACTGATCAGATGTTAGCATTACAACCTGCAATCAAAGATGCAGGATTACAAACAAGAGCTGAAGTTATACTAGGTTTACCTGGAGAAACTCATGAAAATCATATGAAAACATTAAGGGATTTGGTAAATGCAAGAATGGATGAAATTCAAGTACATACATGTATGATGTTAGACGGTTCAGAAATGGGTACTCCTGCTGAAAGGAAGAAATGGAATTTACATACAAAATTCCGTGTTCTCCAACGTGATTTTACAAAATTAAGTAATGGAAAAACGGTTCTTGAATATGAAGAAGTATCTGTTAGTTCTCCACATATGAGTTTCGATGAATATGTCGATATGAGAATTTTGGCATTTGTGACATATGTGACAAATCGTGGAACCGTTTATGACCCAATAATCAAATTTTTGAGAGAACAAGACTTGGATGTCTTTGATTATTTCTGTAAAATTAAAGATGACATAAAAAATGCCCCATCTTCAATTCAAAATATTTTTGAGCATTTTAAAGATTCAACAATAAATGAATTATGGGATTCTCCTGAAGAGATAACTGAAAATTATCAAAAAGATTCTGAATATCAAAAACTATTGGACGGTAAAGAAGGAATTAATGTCATGTATAATTTTCTTGCGAAAGTAACAGCTGAATCAATGGATGATTGGGCTGGATATATTCTGGAAATTGCGTATGATTTTATTAATACTTCAGAAAAAAAAGATATCGATTGGGAAGAAAAATTTCAAGATATCGCAAATTTTTGCCGTGGAACTGCTCATAATACATTAGGAAAAGATCGAATGCAAACCAACCCCTCTTTTGAATTCAAATATGATGTCATGAAATGGTTAGAAGAGACCCATGATGTCAATTTAGATAATTTCCGATTAAAGTGTCCTTACAAAATTAGTTTTGAATTAACTGAAAAGCAATTCAAATCTGTTCAAGATACCCTAAATGTATATGGTGATACCATGGTTGGAAAAAGTAAAGCACTTAGAATGATATCTAGTACTAACCTATGGCGTCACCCTATTATTAAAAAAGATTAGAAAAATCATTCCAAAATAGGAAATCCAGACTCAATTGATAATTTTTAGTATGATCACGACTAAATTATTTTTTTTGTAATTCATAACTCAATGCTGCACAAATACTGTATGATCCTAAAATTTTCCCATCCTTAATCATTTTGAGAAATTTTTTAAATTTTATTTTTTTTACGGAAAGTAATTCCCCTTCTTCTAAATCTAATTCACTAATTTTTATTAAATCAGTTGCAACATAGCAATCAATAATTTGTGTATTATATCCAAGTTTAGGATAAAATCTCATCAGATGTTTAATTCTCTTTGCTTTATATCCTGTTTCTTCCAATAACTCTCGCTTAATTGCTTTCAATGGTGTTTCTCCATCATCCACATTACCAGCTGGAATTTCTAAAACATATCCTATTGGAAACCTAAATTCTTTAACTAAAATGATTTCATCTTTTTGTAATGCTAATACTGCAACTGCATTTCCTTGCTCAATCATCTCATGTTTTATTCTTAATCCTGTTAGATTTGTCTCAAAATCTACAACATCAATATTTTTTCCCTTAAATTTTTTCTTTTTAATAATATTCATTTCAATAAAATTTTGATTATCTAAACTGATTTAATCATTCGCTTTCATCTCAAGTTATATTATTCAAATTTATTATAACTACATGAAAGCAATTATAGTTGCAGCAGGAATTGGGTCACGATTAGGTGATTTGACAAAAGATATGCCAAAACCACTAATTGAAGTTAACGGAAAATCAATTCTTGAACGACAGATAGAAATTTTCAAAAAATTTGGAATTGATGATATAATAATTATTCGTGGATCACATAAAGATAAATTTGATTTTGAACATGTTACTTATGTTGAAGATACCGATGTTTCTAATCATGACCTACTAGGATCATTTATGGTTGCAGAAAAAGAAATGGATGATAATTTAATAATTTCTTATGGTGATATAATTTTTGATGAGAATATTCTATCTCAAATTATTAATTCATCTGAAAATTCTACTCTTGCAATTGATTATGATTGGCAAAAAAAATATCACGATAGTTCTAATGCTTTATTGGATAAAGTTTCAGTTGTGACACTAGAAAACAATTCTATTATTAATATTGGATATTATGAGAATTTTAAAAATTTGAAAAATCTTGTGTTTGGAGAATTTATTGGACTCGTAAAAATATCTGAATCCACGATAATTCAACTTATTGAACAATATAAACATCTACAAAAAAATCATCAAGGTAAATTTCATGATTCACCATCAATACATTTTGGCATAATAACTGATATGATAAATGAATTATTAAAAAATGGAATGAAATTTTCAGCAACAAAAATTTCTGGAAAATGGTGTGAAATTGATACGCTACAAGATTTAGAAATTGCCAAAAAAATATTTAAATGATATAATCAAAATATCCAAAAATTAAGTTAGTTTAAGGATTAACCAATCCTCGTTTAGAAAGCGGAATTGTTAAATCATCTTGTGTTCTAATTCCTTGAAATTTTTTCAGGTTTTCCCAAAGAATATTTTTGATTTCAAAATCTTTATCAATTAAATTCTTGATTTCATTTGGATCATCTTGTAAATTATACAATTCTTTTGAATTATTATATTCATTAAAAATTAATTTCCAGGTTGAATTACGTATGGATTTTGTGTTAGGTTGTTTTGGAGGAGCCCGTTCATTTAAGGGATTTGCTGTTTCGGTGAAGACATAACGTTCCTCATATTTACCTCCCTTCATTGCATTCAATAAAGATCTTCCATCTAATTCTTCAAAATTTTTATTTTGGGAAATTTCTAAATCTTCTAAAATTGTAGGCATAAAATCAACATGACTGACTTGATCATTAAATTCTGATGAAAGAAGATCTGGTGAATTATAATTTGCAAATGTTCTGATTGTATAATCATAACAGAAACTTCCATATGCACGTTCTCCAATTTTTTCTCCAATACTAATACCATGATCTGAAATTATTAATACTATAGAATTTTTGAAAAAATCTAATTCAATAAGTTTTTCTTTAATTATTTTTAGATATTTCTCAGCTTGTACAAATAATTTGTCATATCTTTCTTTATTTTTAATTTTATTTTCAAAAAATTCTTTACTAAAATTATCAAAAACTTTTAAGACTTGATCACGAATTCCAGTATGAATTCCACTATAATGTAAGTATAAAAAAAAGTTATTTCCATTATCAAATTTAACTTTCATTTTTTCAAGTAGTGATGTGTGTCTAGTTTCTAGATTAACATTACTTTCATCATAAACTTCATAAGAATCAAAATTTTTCTTAGGTAAAACTAAATCAGATATTAAATCTGCACATGTATAGTAATTTTCATCATGTAAATAATCTACCAAAGTTTTAAAAAGTTGATTTTTAAATCTGCTAGAATGCCAGTAACTATAACATCCATTCCTATTACCATATGCACCACTAATCAGAGCATGAATCGATGAATTCGTGTATGGTGCATATGTAATAGATTGTGTAAAAAATATAGAATTTGAACTAAATTGTTTAATTATAGATGAATTTTGTGCTTGATTTAATCGTCCTCCATCAACACAAATAATGATTACATTTTTTTTCATCGGTATTTCAATAATTTTTTGGTTTATTTATATCATTTTTGAAAATCAGAACATTAACTAAAATACACAATATTTTCAATATAATTAATGGGTAGAATATTAGATACAATTATCATCGATAAAAATCTAGCATGGGATAAAACATTAGATTCTAAAGAAGAAGAATTTTTTATTACAATTGATTCATCAGTAATAGATCTATTATTTGAGAAAAGAGAATTACTTAAAACTGAAGATCCATGCAAATTTAGTTTTTTAGAATCCACGATTTCTAATTTTAAGAAAATAATAATTTCAGGTTGTGGTTTTATAGTTATTAATGGTACATCTTTTGAAAAATTTTCAAAAGAAGAAGTTCAAATGATTTATCAAATTTTTGCCAAGTTTTTAGGTGAATTATATGTACAAAATATCCAAAAAGAGAAATTAGTTTTAATCAAAAATGAAGGTAAATCAATGAAAACAGGTGGAAGATATCACCAGACAAAAGAAGGGGGTTCATATCATACAGATAGTCCTCAATGGGAAAATGTTCCAGATATTATTGGATTATGTTGTATTAATCCTGCAAAAATAGGTGGAACAAGTAAATTTGTCAGTGCTTATACGATTCATAATCTAATTTTACAGAAAAATAGTCAAGTATTAGGAGTGTTGTACAATAAATTTTATTTTGACAAAAGAGGAGAGATAAAAGAAAATGAAGAACCAACTATATTTGAACCAATATTAAAATTTGAAAATGATAAATTATCATTTAGGTATCTTCGAGATTATATTGATGGTGGACATAAAATTCAAAATAAACCTTTTACAAATGAACAGAATACATCATTAAAATTATTAGATGAAATTTTATCAGAAGAGAATATTGCAGTTAGCTATGATTTAAGGAAATACGACATGACTTTTTTTAATAATCATAGAGTAATTCATGGAAGAACCAGTTTTGAAGATTTTGATGATGATGATAAAAAAAGATTAATGATTAGAACTTGGATTAAATTTTCCATTTGATTATTAATTTTGTTTTATAAAAAAAATAAATATGAATTATATATTTCATGATAAATTTTTTCCAAATTATTAATATCATACATATAAATTTTATGGATGATAAAATACAAATTGAACTTATTTAAATTCAAATATTTCTCATCCATGGGATTTAATATTAGTTATTTTTTTAAATAATTATTAATTTGAAGTTGTTAATTGCGTATGGTAGTTTAGGGAAATTATTTCATTTACAAGAATTTTCAGCTGCGTTAGAAAAACAAAATATTCAAGTTAAATTAGTCAAAGATACAGATTATAGTAAAGGATTTCCAAGTAAGAAAATTTCTGATTGGTTTCAAGGCGATAAAAAATTCAAAGAATTAATAAAAAAATTTGATCCGGACATAATTTTTGTAGATAGACAAACATATTTTGGATTACATTCAATTAAATCAGGAATTCCAACATTTGTTTTATTACGTGGTCATTATTGGCAGGAATATTATTGGGCAATGAAAACTTTAGGTGATAATTTAAAAACAAGAATAGTCATTTGGTTAAGGAATAGAATTACAGAAAAAATATTTTCAAAAGCTACAGCAGTATTACCAATTTGTAGATATTTAGAAAGTGTAGTAAAAGAATATCATCCAAATCAGAATACAGGTGTATTTTTAGAAGGAGTTAATGCAAACCAATGGTATCATACAGAAAAAATGGAATTAAAACATCCATGTATAGGTCTAGTTCAAGATGCAAACTGGTGGGGTAAAACTAAAGAATTGTTAATTTTAGAAAAAGTATTAAAAAAAATGCCTAATGTATATTTTTATTGGGTAGGGGGTGGTCAATATCGCCAAAAAATTACTGAAAAATTAGAAAAGTTTGATAATTTCAAATGGTTAGGAAGACTAGAGTATCCAGATGGTGTTAGAAAATTTTTAGAAACTATTGATGTTTATGCATTAATTACAGGAATGGATCTTGCACCACTCACATTAAAAGAAGCACAGTTGATGGAAAAACCGGTCATTGCAACAGATGTTGGAGGGGATAAAGAGATGATGATTGATAAAAAAACAGGTTTTTTGGTAAGAGAAGGAAATTTTGAAGACATTATAGAAAAATTAACACAATTATTAGAAAATAAAGAAATGGCAGATAAAATGGGTAAAGAAGGTGCAAAGTTTATTCAAGAAGAATTCAATTGGGAAAAAGTTGCAAAGAATTTTCTTAAAATAATAGATACATATACAAAAAAATCATAGTAGATCGTGTTGATTCATTTCTTTTGTTACAAATATTCTATACCATATTTCAAATGCCAATAAACCAAGAAATTTATTTATAAATTTTATATCTAAATCAGGATTGTCAATATGTTTTTTGATCCATTCACCGTTAATCCACCCATCTTTAACAATATGTGCATCATTTAGAAATTCTTTACATGTTGCATGAGCATTTGATTTCCATAAGTGAATAGTATTTACATTGAAACCAAGTTTTTCTTTTGAAATTAAAGAATCAGCTTGATTTTTTCTAAGTAATTCTCTTAATGGAAGTTTTCCAATATTTCTTGTTTCATCATATTTGTATTTACTAGGAATTTTTAATCCATATGAAATTAAATTTTCATTTAACAAAGGTGCAATTACATCAATTCCAAAACTTTTTGTGATTCTCAAATTTATTGGATTAAAATTATACAATAATTTTCCGTTATAATCAGCAACAAATACTTGTTCCAATGGAGATAGTGGGTTATCAAAATAAGGTAAAAGTAATTCATAAATTGAATTCCATGAAAAATTTGATTTATGTGCAAAAAGTGAATCTTGATCAGGAACCCGATCTCTTTCATGACAAGAGAGATATGCTTTTACTTTTTCTAAAGGGGTAGAATCATGACTAGTTAACGATAAGAATTTTTCATATCTGAATGTGTATCCACCAAAAATTTCATCACCACCATCACCAGAGGCTAAAATGTTTGATAGTGTTTGAGATTTTTTTGCTACATAATACCAATGTAAATCCCAAAATGGAAGTTTAATTTGACTAATAGCTTTTGGTAATTCAGATAAATAATTTTCTAGATACACTACATGATGATTTGCTTCAAATTTTTCAGCAATTTTTAATGCATTAGGAGTTTCATCAACACTATTCGAAAATTTGATGGATATTGCATCTATTTCAATATCAGGATTTGATTTTCTAATAAGTGAAAGAATTAATGTTGAATCAACACCTCCGCTTAATGCAATACATAATTTTTTTGAATTTAATGAATCTAATTTTTCAGAAATATCTTTAGTTATAGAATTTTCAATAAATGTCACATCAGGAGATTCATTTACTGATTGAAAATCATTCCAAGTTTTTTTTGGTAAATTTGGGGAAATTTGTGGATCATATCTAAGAGTTAAAATATCCACTATTGAAGATGGAGATAATTTTGAGTTAGGAGGTTCCACGACCTAATCCTCTGAAAATTATTTTTTTATTACTTGCAGATTCAGGATCTATAATTCCTCTACAATCAACAAGAATTCTATTTTTCATTTTAGTTATAGAAGAAAGTGGGATTTTTTTAAAATCATCATGTCCAGTTACAATTACTGCACAATCCACTTTTGAAAATATATTTTCAAGATTTTCTTCAACTTTTATACCAAATACTTCAGTAGAAGAAAAAAATGGATCATATACGTGAACTTTTACACCTAAATTTTGTAGTTTTTTAATGATGTGTTTAGCTGGGGAAAGTTGAATATCTTTTACATTTGGTTTGTAAGATACTCCAAGAATAAGGATTTCACTATGTTCTAATGATTTTTTACATTCCTTAAATGCATCAGAAATGAGTTCAATAACATGATCAGGCATTTTTTCATTTATTTTTCTACCTGATTCTATGATATTCAACTTTACACCAGTGTGCCTTGCAGTATTTAGTAATTGATAAGAATTAATTGGTAAACAAGGACCACCAACACCAGCACCTGGATAATGTATTTGAAAATTATATTTCATCTTAGCAGCTTCTAGAACTTTCATTGTATCAATCCCTAATTTCTCAAACATTATAGATAATTCACTTACAAATGCAATGTTAATATCTCGAAATACATTTGTTGTTAATTTAACAGCATTTGCGGTTTTACAATTTGGCATTTCTACAAGATCTACTGAGAAAACAAAATTGTAAATTGATTTGATTATTTGAGTAATATCATTATTGATTCCACCTACTAATCTAGGTAAATGAGTAAAATCATGTAAAATTTCCCCAGGATTAGCATTTTCAGGACAAACACCAATAAAGAAATTTTCTGTAATCTTCAATCTTCCAGATTTTGAGATTAATGAAATCATCTCATCTTCAATAAAACCAGGTTCAATTGTACTCTCAACAATTACTAATGAATTTGGAGATAAAATTTCTGAAAGATTAGAACCGACATTTGTTAATGCAGAATAATCTGGAATGTTATTTTCATCCATAGGAGTTGGTAATGATAATAAAATTAAATCAGAATTAGAAACTGCATCTTCAATTTTGGTAGTTACTGAAAAAGTTTTATTTTCTAAAACTTCGTTAAAAATTTCTTCATATCCAGGTTCATCCTTTAAAGGAAAAATTCCAGAATTGATGTTTTTGATCAAATTTGTATTAATATCAACTCCAATAGTTTGCAAACCAGATTTTGCAAAAGATAGTGCTGTAGGAAGTCCAATTCTACCTATACCAATAACACATACTCTAAGTGTTTGAGAATTGAGTGATTTTTGTACTTCCTCAAGATTATTCATATTAATTTTCAAATTAGTCATGTATATCACAAATGATATTTTGAAGCTTTTATGACCTTATTTTAATTTGTAATAATTGTTTTTTATCCAAAATTTTAAAAGCTTAATGATAAGACAAAGAATGAAATTTTGTGACTAAAGTAGTAATTACTGCAGCTGGGAAGGGTACAAGATTATTGCCTTTTACAAAAGAAATACCTAAAGAAATGATGCCAATTTTTTCGGGTTTTTCTACAAATAAAAAAGTGGTTGTGCCATTATTACAATATGTGTATGAACAATTATACTCAATGAATTTTAGAGATTATTGTTTTATTGTTGGTAGAGAGAAAAGATCAATTGAAGATCATTTTACACCTCATGAATCATATTTCAGAGATTTATCTGGAGAATATAAAAAAATTATATCAAGATTTTATCAAAAATTAGAAAAATCACATTTAGTTTGGATTAATCAAAATAGACCATTAGGATTTGGAGATGCAGTAAAACGGGCAGAAAAATATGTTGGGAAAGAAGATTTCATCGTACATGCAGGAGATGTAACAATACTAAGTAATTCAAAACATCCTATTTTACGATTAATAGAAACTGCAAATAAAAATCCGGATGCAAAAGTCATTTTACTTTGTAAAAAAATTAAAAATTCAAAGAGGTATGGAGTTCCAACTGTTAGTAAAATTTCTAAGAATTTGTTTCATGTAAAAGAAGTAGTAGAAAAACCAGATAAACCAAAATCAGAATTTGGAATACTACCATTATATTATTTTAAATCAGATATTTTTTCAAGTTTAAAAAAAATTAAGCTGGGAAAAGGAAAAGAATTTCAACTCACTGATGCAATACAGACGATAATTCAAGAAAAACAAAAAGTTTTAGCTATTACATTAGAAAAAAATGAAAAAGAAGTTGATGTTGGTACAGTTGAATCTTATAGAAATGCTCAAGATGTTACATTTAGGAAGGCATGATTTTTAAGATTAAAAAAAATGAATAGAACATGAAGATAGGAATAGTCGGATTAGGTTTTGTAGGATTATCACTTGTTAGTGTATTATCTTCAAAAGGATACAATGTTATCGGAATAGATACAGATAAGGAAAAATGTGATAAAATAAGTAATGGGAATTCACCATTTTTTGAACCGGATTTAGAAAAAATTTTAAGAAATGGGTTAAAAAAAAAGTTGATTATAGAGGATAATTTTTCTCTGATTAAAGATTGTGATTTTATTTTTGTCACTGTAGGAACTCCTCAAAAATTAGATGGTTCAATAGAATTATCAATGATCAAAAATGCAGTCACAAAAATAGGTAAAATAATTGCTAAAAGCAAAAAAAAATCAATTGTTTTTATCAAAAGTACTGTTACCCCTGGAACTCTACAAAATGTCATATTACCAATTTTAGAAAGAAAATCTGGAAAGAAAGTTGGAAAAGAATTTGGATTAATATCAAATCCTGAATTTTTACAGGAGAGTAGCGCAATTTCAGATACAAAATATCCACATGTAATAGTTCTCGGAGGGTATCAAACAAAATATTTAAAAAAAGCAAAAAACTTTTTTTCAAAGTTACATCCAAATGTTCCAATAATTGAAACAAATCATCAAACAGCTGAAATGATAAAATATGCAAATAATTCATTTCTAGCAACAAAAATAAGTTTCATAAATCAATTAGCTAACATTTGTCAAAATATCCCAGGTGCAAATATAGATGATGTTGCAAAAACAATTGGAATGGATCCTAGAATTGGGAATTTATTTTTAAATGCAGGACCAGGTTATGGTGGTTCTTGTTTGCCAAAAGATGTAAAAGCAATAATGAATTTTTCTTCAAAAATTGGAATTCCCCCACTACTTCTAAATGCAGTAGAAAAATCAAATCAACATCAGATTGACAATACAATCAAGTTAATAGAAAAAAATTGTGGTAATTTAAAAGGAAAAAATATTACAATTTTAGGATTAGCATTCAAACCCAAAACAGATGATATTAGAGATTCAATATCAGTAATAATTATAGATAAACTTTTGAAAAAACAGGCAAAAGTCATAGTTCATGATCCTATGGCAATTGAAAACGTAAAGAAAAAATTTAGAGATAAAATTACATATACAGATTCAATTTCTGAGGCTCTAAAAGATAGTTATTGTGGAGTAATTATGACTGCATGGCCTGAATATTCTAAAATCAAAAATAAAAATTTAAAGAATATGAAAAAACGAGTAATTATTGATTCACGTAGAATTTTGAAAAATCAAAAACTTGATTGCAATTATAATGCTATAGGGATTGGAAATTAATTTATTTTTAGCAACCTATTTTAAAAGATGTAATTTGTATCAAATATGAAAAATTTTCTCATCACAGGGGGTGCTGGATTTGTTGGAAGTCATTTAGCTACAAAGCTCATCAAAAAAGGAAACAAAATTACAATTTTGGATGATCTAAATACAGGAAAAGAAAGTAATTTGGAAAAAATTAAAGATAAAATAAATTTCATCAGAGGTGATATTCGTGATTTGGATCTATTAAGAGAAATTAGTAAAGACAAAGATGGAATTTTTCATGAGGCAGCTAGAGCATCCGTTCAAGAATCCTTTGAAAAGCCAGATGAATATCATAATGTTAACGTAAAAGGAACTGAAAATGTGTTTACAGCAGCAAAAGAAGTTGGAATAAAAGTAGTTTATGCAAGTTCATCAAGTGTTTATGGAAATCCAATAGAATTACCTATCAAAGAAGAATCGGCTAAAAATCCAATTAATCCATATGCTCAAACAAAATTAGATAAAGAGAAATTAGCAATAAAATTTTCTAAAGAAGGATTAAAAGTAATTGGTCTAAGATACTTGAATATTTTTGGGGAAGGTCAATCAAAAGAATATGCAGGAGTCATTAAATTATTTCTAGAACGAATTCAACAAAAACTTCCTCCTAAAATCAATGGAGATGGATTACAAGCTAGAGATTTTGTCTACGTAGGAGATGTAGTTACTGCAAATATCTTATCTATGGAAAGTGATGTCAATCATACATTCTTTAATGTAGGTACAGGAACAAAAATTTCTATTCTTGATATTGCTAAAATTATGATAAAATACTCAGGTTTAGATTTGGAGCCTATTTTTGGTCCACCGTTAAAAGGTGATGTAAATATAACTTTGGCAGATATTTCACATATACAAAATAAACTAAATTGGAAACCAACTGTGTTTCTAGAAGAATGGTTAAAACAAAAAATTGGAACTTTTAATATCAATTAGAAAGCCTAAACTAGCTTCTAAATAGAGATTTGATTGGAAAATGAGATTATTAATAGGAGGTTCAAGTTCAAAACTTTTTCATCTTAAAGAATTTGCTGGTGCCTTAGAAGATTTAGGGGTAATAACAAAAGTTGTTCTTGATGTAGATTTTTCAGATGGATTTCCAAGTAGAAAAATATCACATTGGTTCCAAAAAGATTTAAAATTTGAAAAATTAGTTCAAGAATTTAAACCAGATGTGATTTTTGTTGATAGACAACGTCATTTTGGGTTATCAGCAATTAAATCAAAAATTCCATTAGTTATACATCTAAGAGGAGATTTTTGGAAAGAAATGAAAATGGCAGAACATACATTATACAAATCATTTCCAAAAAAAATTGCTTTAAAAAAATGGGATAAAATTGCGCATAATTGTTTTAAAAGTTCTAAAATGATTTTACCTATTTGTAAATTTCTCAAAGAAAGAACATTAGAAAATTATCCAAAAAATAACGTACAAGTACTTTATCAGGGAATAAATCCAGAAAATTGGTTCAAACAAAAAGGAATGAAGTTAAAACATCCATGTATAGGTCTAGTTCAAAGTGCCAATATTTTAGAAAAAACCAAAGAAATGTTATTACTTACTCAAGTAATGGTAGATTTTCCTCAAATTACATTTTATTGGGCAGGAGATGGACCATATAGAAATGAAATTTTACCAAAATTAGAAAAATTTGAAAATTTCAATTGGCTTGGTTCTCTAGAATACCCTAAAAAAATTAGAGAATTTTTAACAGAAATTGATGCATATGCATTAATCACTGGAATTGATATGTCTCCTTTGACATTATTAGAGGCACAATTAATGGAGATTCCAGTAATAGCTACTAGTGTTGGTGGAATTCCCGAACTAATGAAAGATAAAAAAACAGGATTTCTTGTTGAAAAAGGAAATAAAGAAGATCTCAAAGAGAAGATTTCTCTTATTTTAGAAGAAACGACTTCAAATAGAATGGGATCTGAGGGAAGAAAATTTGTAATAGAGAATTTTGATTGGAAAATTATTGCAAAAAGGTTCAAAGATATGTTAGATCAATATTTCTAAATGATTAAGAATTCAATAAATTCGTGTAAAATTCAATATATTTTGGCAGTACTTTTTTCCAAGTTAGATTATTTATAATAAAATCATATGCTTGTTTACTTAAGGAATTAGATAATTCTGAATTTGATAATAAATCATTAATTACTTGAATGAATTTTTTAGGATCATCAACTGGAACTAATAATCCAGTATTCTTATCAATAATTAGTTCAGGTATTCCACCTACATTTGATGCAATTACAGGGATTTTAAAATAAAATGCTTCTTTAATGTTGGTAGGTAAACTCTCCATTCTAGATGGAACAACAAGTATTGATGATTTTTTTAATTCAATCATAGCATCATCCCATGAAAGATTAGTGCAATATACTACATTTCCATCAAGTTTAGATTCAATTTTTTGTAATATGTCAATTCCTTTTTCAAAACTATCTCTACCTAAATAGAGAATTTGTTTTTTATTTTTTTCCACATCATTAATTTTATCAAGTTTAGAAGAATCAATTGCAGAAGGAAGGCATTCAAAATTAAATCCTAATTTTTCGTTGTAAATTTTTTGTGTAATTTTTGAATCTGTTGTGAGTACATCTGCCCATGTTAAAGCTTTAGATTCAGCACTACTTGCAATAGAACTAATTGTTTTTGAATGAAGTGTATTTACCTGATCACTAAACATTCCATGTACAGATAATACTTTTTTCTTACCTTTTGCATAATGCATTGCAAATGCAGAAGGTACATTAAATGCATGAACAATATCATATTTTTCTCTACTCATAATTCCTTTTAATGTTCCCAATATTGCAAAACTTGGATTTTTTAGATTTTTAATAGGAATATGTGGAGTTTCCATTTTTGTTACATCATGTCCTGAATTTTGTAATTGATCAGCTAACATCGATGCATGTCCTCCAATTCCACCAGAAAATCTTGGAGATATAAAAAGAAATTTCACAAAACAAAATTAATTGTTGAGTTTTTAAGGTCTTGGATTAAAAATCAAGTTTACATTGTTGCTTGGGCTGCATCATGGAACATTTGACTCTTAGCACAACCAGCAGCTAATTCATCACCAGCACCACGTCTCATTAGTCCTCGGTATAGACAGTCTTCTAGTTTAACATCTTCTCTTTGTTCCCATTCCTCAACAGTTACAGAGAATTTCTTTTGAATTCTGTCTCTATACCATTCAGGAATTACATTAAATGCACAAAATGGAACTATTCTAAGATCTGGAGTTACATAGTGAATATCACATCTTTGTAGTCTTTCCAAATCTTCATTGTATTTATCTTGAAAGTGCATCATACCAAGGAATAATCCCTTTACGTGCCATGAACCAATTGAATCAAATGATCTCTTCATGAGAATATTACCAAACATTTTTGCCAAATCTAATCCTGCTGGCTGTTTTTTAG
>Ga0209992_10000914_pt1 | contig 35272 bp, 34 predicted proteins | sample 2SBtaG_2_FD_182564 | JGI IMG/M metagenome (GOLD analysis project Ga0209992, IMG submission 182564) | Deep subsurface microbial communities from Kolumbo volcano to uncover new lineages of life (NeLLi) - 2SBTROV12_ACTIVE470 metaG (SPAdes)... | ecosystem: Environmental > Aquatic > Marine >...
CGGACTGCATTCATCCGCGCGTTTAACCCAGGATAAGGACGTCTTTAGAACGCAGACCCAATCCGAATTGGGCGGCGCCGCAGGTTTCCATTTTAAAAATGGTTATCTCCAAGTTGATCTTACCGGACAGATACCCGTCAGATATAGTACCCCAACATTCCAAGCTGCTAGTTGTGCGAAGAAAGTAGATATCTTGATTCCCATCGCCAACTGGTGCAACAAATCGGCCACTGCGCCTAACCGTGTTGACGTTTGGATGGGGCGTTTAACAGCGAAATTCAATGACCCTACAGTACAACCCGTTGGCTTTTGGCCAAGAATCACGGTTCATCGTGATATGGCCAACAATCCATTGGACGCTGCATGTGGAGATGGAATTGACCTCGAGTGGTCACCTACCGATGCTCAAATCGATGAGCTACTTCCAATTGAGGGCTATTGGCCAGCTAATGCCGCGCCTTAACTTACTAAAGATGTAATTAAAATTGGTTTCACTTGCTGCGAGTCATCGAGTCTTTTGTTCGGCTCGGTGATTCAAGCAAGGTGGTGAATTACGAGAAATACGCTAAAAAAACACCATTTTATATGTTCGCTCTTGATCAAAAATACAGTCTCCAACTGGAGAACCGTAGGTTAGAGGCAAATATCGACGGTCATTCGTATCGAAATATACCGCTTCGCTGCAGAAGACTAAGAACCCTTGCTAGTTTTGTGAACCAGAAAAATGTTGCTCGTATAAAACTATCACAAATAATTTACAAGAAACCCCGAGTAATGCAATGAAAACAAAAACCATCAAATACAAGGTATTATTGGCTGTGGTCGGCTTCGGGTTATCCCTGGCCGGGTCTACAGCTTTTGCGGCGGGACTCTCCGCTAGCTCATCTATCGATTATAGTTTCGCCTTATTCGAAACGACCTCGGGTGATGCCACATTAAATTTTGGCGATCCGACTTTTTTCTCGCAGACAGCTGCTAATTTTATCCACCAAGATCCGAATCAGCTTTTCGTTACCGAAGGTGGGGGTTCAGTGACCGCAGATGCCAGCGCACTTCCACTAGGTACCAATGCATCGACCAGTATCCAGAATGTCGGGTTTGGTGACGCCAACGCCCAAATCTTTTTGGATTACACGGCAACTGGAACAGGTACCGTGGATATTTCGATTCCCTACGCATTGAGCATTGAACTGTCAGACTTTGGGCTTGACCCTAACGTTATTGTAGACCCTAGCACTACAGCATTTGCATTAGCGCAAATCAGCGAACAGGGTACTAATAATCTTGCAGAAGATTTTCTGCAAGTCTTCGCATCGGATGGGAATGGTTTTTTTGGAAGCTTTGGTGACCAAGCCTTGCATCTTGCATTGAGTGTCATCGATGGACAGTCTGGTACCTTGATATTAAACAGTGAAGTTAATGCCGAGTTGGTTGCTACTGTCGTCCCGGTCCCAGTGCCTTTGGTACTTATGGCAAGTGGATTGATCGGTCTTTTTGGGTTGGGTGCCAATCGAAGAGTGAGTGGCTAATTTGTGGTCTAAAAATGGCGCACGCTTGGGGCTGAGAGGACTCTGTCATTCGTGGCAAAGTAGAAATAAGTTTTTTTTGGGACTCAGCGTGTACATTTATAACTCTAAAAAATAAGAGCTGTATTATCAATAATTTATAAGTTCAAAATGCATCGTGTATCTAATCATTTGGCGTGGAGTCTTGTAATCTGTAAGGGTCTAGGAAGTCTTAGTACATAGTAGGTCAGTAGTATGAAAATCGAATTAAAAAAACAATATTTTCCAATAGCGATTGCGTTGTTTGGAAGCTTTCTAGTTGCTCCAGTAGAAGCGGCATTAGAGCTACGGGGTTCTAACGATGAATTTGTATACAATCCTGAAAGCGATACGACGTTTGCGAGAGACGCCAATTTGTTCAAAACCCAGGCGGCCAATAATGCTAATTTGGTCAATTCCATTACCAGTTTGACCCCTACAATTGTGGATCCGCTGTGGGGTCCTCAGAATTTGGACGATGGAAGCCATTTCGACACCGATTCCGGTTCAATGACATGGTTTGGGGCCGTAGCGTGGATTACTTGGCTGAATGATCAAGCATACGGAGGGCAAAGTAATTGGCAGTTGCCGGAAATCCTTCCTGTCAACGGAAGTAGTATAAATTATTTATCAAGTTTCGACGGGAGTTCCGATATTGGCTGGAATAATGGTAGTCCAGCCAGCGCACTGGGAAATATATTTTATACGGAGCTTAGTAACATTGGCTCAAAAGAAATCGATGGGAGCGATGTGAGCGAAGGAATCGGGGTAACCAATTTGGGTCCGTTCCAAAACCTTGACAACGCTTTCTACTGGTATGGGAGTGAATTTGAACAAGATCCCAGCTTTATCGATAGCGCGTGGGGTTTCTCCACCTCCACCGGGGCGCAAGGTTCAAACGCTAAGCCTAACGGTGGCCCTTCAGCAAACACTTTTCGTGCCTGGGCAGTGCTACCGGGTGAGCCGGTGGCGGCGGTGGTGCCTCTTCCGGCGCCAGTTTGGCTATTTGGCTCTGCGCTTACAGGGTTAATCGCGTTGGGCCGACGCCGTGCAGCTTAATTAAAATAGCGACCCAGGGATTGGGGTATCAGTCTATTCACCCCCTAAAATGGAGTTAACAGGGGGTGTGCTGCGCCAAGGAATATAGTCTGCTTGATTGTTAATGACGATTGGATGATGCCGTAAGATCGTCTACCGCTAACGTTTGAACCGATTAAGCCCAATAAACGTGCCTCCGTTTCGTTCACAAATAATTCGCATTAGGGTGGCAAATCGTGTACCGGTTTGCTGTTGGTGCACGGGCTGGCTGAATAATACTGGAAATCCAATCGCATGAATGCGGACCAATCGGTTACCGTGATTGTCGGCTTTATTTATGCGGTCTACTCCTTTGATAACGGCATCAATCGATGGCCCCGAAAATTCATCACCGAAAACGTAAATACTTATTTTTCTGTTCTTGGAATAAAATGATCTAATTGCTTTGGTGATGCCCTCGACAGGGCTGCTGTTGCTGAAAGAATTCCAGGTGCGTAACCGTTGGATGATGGCTTTACGGCGGGCCGGTGTGTCTTGTATCCATTTGCCTCGGTATTGGGAAAACATATAGTTTCCCATGTCATTCATTACTTGTATGCCCTTGACTTTAGGGTAGATATCTAGCGTTTCGGTGACTTTTTGAACAACCAGATTCCAACTGTAGTTGTACATACTACCCGAGGTGTCAATGACAAAAATGATATATTCGCTGTCGACGGGAATACCGCCTATGAGCCCTTGATTCGACACTTTTCTTGGATTACGATTCAAGCGGCGCATTTCCTCGGTTAGATTCTGCTTTGCCGAGGCGAGTTGGCCTTCGATAATATTTTTAACGTCGGCTTTTTGTTTGGAAGCAGAAAATTGGCTGGATATATTGGACAAATTTCCTTGTAGTCCTGTAAGCCGAGCCTTATCTTTCGATAGTTGTTCCTGTTTGACGGTCAGCTGGCGAATTAATACATGGGTTTCCCCTCTAATTTCGTGGAGTTCTTGTTCAAGTTTTTGTATGCGACCCGAAAGATTTTCGTGAGCTTCTTCGATAACCGTGGGTTCGGCGTATTTGCTTAGTACGAGCAATAGGATAACGGCTCCGAACCCGCAGCATACGATGTCGAGAAATGACAGACTAAAGACCTCTATTGTTCTTTTAGTCCGCATTTTCACCAATTTTCATGGCCAATCTTTAGATGGACTCAACAGGGAGCCTTTTGTTCGGATCGCCAGCTTCCAAAAAGCACTGGATGCATGAGGATCTCCTTCTATGGGAAACAATATAGTATTAACCGGTATTCCGGGGGAAAGCTGTTTTAATGCGGTTTGAAAATACTCTAGGCGTTTCTCGCCGGAAACTTTTCCTCTGTTGGATTTGGTTTTCCCCTGGGTGGGCAGTCCATCGGTTAGTAGGAAAACGTTATCCGGAGGTGGACGCATCGATTTTAGACTGACGAATGCCTTATAGAGACTGGTTCCTTTTTCTGGGGCGGTCTTTTTTAATTTATCGATTGCTTGATTCAAATAATTTCCACTCGAAGCGGAAAGCCATTTGGAATGAGTTCCTGAAAGTAAGGCTTGGCTTGCTTCGTTGAAGCTATAGATTTGAAACTGGCTAGAGGGTGGGATTTGGGCGGTTAGCCAATCTACGGTGGAAACCACCCGTTGCCATTTTGCCGTGCGAATTCGTTGGGCTTCAGAAAGATTTCGTTGGCGAATAATATTGACGATTGTGGTATCGAGCATGCTTGCGGATGTATCCACCAGAATAAAAATTCGTTTCCCTCCGACTTTCAAACCCGTTAGGTATTGGCGTTCTCCCTGCCCAATAAACTTTCTAACCTTATTACCCCGGTCGCGGCTAACTTCTTCTGTTTCTAATCGTTGAGTTTCTTTTTCAAGGGATTTGAGTTCGTTTTCTAGTTGCTTAATCTGCTCGTTGCTGGTGAAGGTATTTTGGTCGAGTTCAGATATGTTTCGTTTCTTATGTTGAATGGCAGAAACGATGTTTTTTGAAAGCGCCAGCGTTTTCACTAATTCTTGATCGCTTTGATCCAGGGAATTTTTTAGCTGTGCAAGATTTTTTTGTCCGTCTAGGATTTCTTGTTCGAGCAAGTTGACTTGCGAAATTAAATCTTGATTGATTTGATCTCGGTGAGCTACAGTTTTGGAGCTTATGATCATGACTAACAGAATGACCGCCCCAAAACCACAAAACATTATGTCAAGGAAAGCAAGACCGAAAATGTTGAGAGGCTTTCTTGCCATGCGACCTTAGTGTTTAAAAGCAGTATTTTTGGGTGGTACCACTGTGATTAGTCGAGAGGTCGGACTTGTAGACGCCGAATGAGGTACCGATCACAATAGGTTTCGGTGTCCAATACTAGGCGTTCCTGTACCAATTGGAGTTGGTGAACGATAAACATAAGTACAATACTAATCAGTAGCGCAATCAGTGTGGAATTAAAGGCTACCCCAAGACTTTGGGTTACCCCGGTTATGTCTCCTTCAACTGCTTTGTATGCTTGGCCCAATGCTTCCCCAATTCCACGTACCGTCCCGATAAATCCAATTGAAGGGATCGCCCAAGCAATATAGCGGATCATGCTTAATTCGGATTCTAAACGTTCCGATTCTGAGTCACAAACGTTGATTACAGTGGTAGAGACGTCCTGTATATTGCGGGTTGAAGCGAATCGATGCAGGCCGGTGAGTAAAGCGCGAGGGAGGAGATATTCCTGATATTTGTTGGGTAAGGCCTGAATGGTTCGTGAAAACGCGCGAGTATCTTCCGGGAATATTTGTATGCCTTCGGTTACGGGAATCAATTCTTCAAAAAGCAAACCTCGTTCACGTATGATTGCAATGCCCTTGTATCCCATAATTGCAAAAGCCCAAAGCATGAGGATAAAGCAAATTTCTTGCTCATAATCCCGCAACGTTACAAAAACAGACCGGATGGGTAAATAGTTTTTGTCATTTTGAACTTGTTCTATCTGTTGTTTTACGATCGAATCAGCTTTTGGCCTGATAACAGCCACGTAGATGGCATGGACAATGATTACGGCAATAACCAAGGAAAATATTTGATACACAAATTCTGTACCGAGAATTTTTTTCATCGCAATTTAAATATCAGCAGGGAAGGAAACCGCAACGTCCGCAGAAATTTTTTCGCTTGGAACGAAACGCTTTGAGCGTACTATTTTAGATTTTTTGGTTTTGTTAGGTGTGGATTGTTTTGTTGTTGCCTTTGCTTTGCCTTGGTTTCTAGGGTCTCCTTGAGGATTAGCTGGCAGATCCGCTGGCAACACGTGGATTGGAAATACCAATATTAAAATAAATAGAGAAAAGTTTTTCATTGATCAGTGTATTTGGCGATTCTAAATCCGACATCGGGACGTTTTTTTTGGCTGTAATCTCGATACGAAAAACGCAGTTGACTGATCGTGCCATATTTCCAACTTGATCCCCTGATGGTATGGTGGGTTCCCTGGCTCTGACCAGAGGGGTCCTTTAGAGGTTGAGCTCCCACGCTTGGATATACGGTATAGTAATCGTGTACCCATTCCGCGACATTTCCCCCTAAATCATAAAACCCAGAGGTATTAGGCTTGAAGCTTCCAACAGGTGCTGTTGCGGGAAAGTTATCAGAATAATTCGATAATGCACTGGCAACCAAGGTACTGGATGAGGTATCGGCATAATTGCCTTCGACACGGGTTGGTGGAAATCCAGAACCCCAGGGATATTTTAATGGTGTATTGCCTCCCGAAAAACGCGCGACCCAAGCCCATTCTGCTTCCGTGGGTAACCGATAACCCGAGGGGATAGGTTTGCGAGCGACAATATTATGTCCATTTTTTATATATACGGGAGTTAAGGAATCCCTTTCACTTAACCAGTTACAATAACTCGCGGCTTCTTCCCAAGTGACTTGCACCACTGGGAGATCGTTTTGGTCAAGCGAGTGTCGTTGAATCGAACCAGAACGATGGTCGGGTTTAAATGCGCGGAATTGGGCATTTGTAACTTCCATGACAGCGAGATAGAAAGGCCGGGTCAATTCAACTGTGCGAAGCGTTTCGTTCGCTCTTCTACCCTGTTCCCGACGTGACGCACCCATGCTAAAACGACCTGGTTTGACGTAAAGCATCTTCTGTCCTGCTGCGGTGGTAATGGACTTCTGACCGGATTTAGATTTTACGGCGGATAGCTTGGCACTAATTTCTTTTGTGAAAACCGTGCTTGGGGTTATTTGGGTTTTAAAATTTTGGTATCCCTTTTTCTTGATTTCAAGCGTATGGGGAATTGCGCTTAACCGAATTTTACCTTGGGTACTTTTTATTTGTTTTCCATCGACATAAATTCTGCCTCCGCTAGGCGTGACGTTCAACATGACATAACCCAATTTTGGTACCATCTTAATATCAAGTTTTGCCTGCTTCGCGGGTTCAATATTGATGGTACGTGTTGTAGATTCATGCCCGGTTTTGGTCAGTACGACTCGATGATCGGCTTCTGAAATCAATGATAAATCTAAGGGTGTTTGTCCTCGATAAATACCATCTACCGTGACTGTTGCGCCGCGGGGGCTGCTGTTTACCGATAGTTTGCCATCGGCTTTTTTAAGAAAAATTTTCGGGATGGTTTGAGGCTGGTTGGCCTTGACTACCAATTCCAATTGCTCGAGTGAATATCCTTCCAATTGTGCTTTCAGGGTATGTACACCATCTAAAATGTCCACCGTTAAGGGGGTTAAACCTTTTTCTTTGTCATCGATCCATATTGAGGCTCCAGAAGGGTCCGAAGCGATAGAGATGGGTGCCCATTTAGGAATTAGGTTTATGGCCAGTTTTTGGGTTTCCCCTTTACCCTCAGTGACGAAATCGGTTTGGAAATGAAGGTATCTTTCAGAATCTACGGCGATAATATGCTTTCCGGCGCTCAATTCGATAGCTTTAGAGGGTACGTTGTTTATTTTTTCGCCATCTATGACAAGTTCTGCCTTGACGAGGGGGTGTATGGAAAGGTTGAGATAGCCCGGAAGTATTTGCAATGAGAACTTTTTCTCTTGAGTTTGTTCTTCGTTTACCTCAATCATTTCCTTCAACAATCGGTAACCTTGTTTTTGGGCGATGACAAAGTAATTGCCTGGAAGGAGTAAATGTCGGTCGGCTAAATTAAATTTAAGAAATCCGCCTTCGATATCAAAATTATCGGGTTCTGGGCGTATTTGAATTGATACTGATTTTGCCGAAAATACGAAGCTACACACCAGCAAAAGACATATAAATGCCAATGATAATATGGCGACTATTGGTTTGCGTTGGAGATACGAATCTGTTTTTACCGATACCGCTTGGACTGGTGGTGTCGAAGGCGGTTGCACTTGGGGACGAATTGTTTTTTCATCCTGTGCAGTTTCAATTTGAAAAACCAGGGATTGGCCAACACTCCGATATAAAATCCGCGCACTCTCAATTAGAATGGTATCCCCATCGTATAGCCAGCATGAGTCGAAGATTTGTTCGTTGTTCAAAAAGACTTCATGGTCTTCCACGGGTTGAATAAAAGGGTTTAGATCCGACATTCCCAGAAAGGCGTGTGTTCCTTCCTCTTTTACACCGGATAGTTGGACGGCTACACCATCCCCAACACCCAGGGATAAAGGAAAGTTGTCGCGATGGTAATCGCGTGTTTCTCCGGCATCGACTATGCGAATAGATTGAATCAAATTCGTTCCTCACAACGCACCGGAAATGGGGGCGTGCCTGGGTTTCCATCGACGATTATTTGTTTTCTAATGTCGCGGTAACCGGGGCGAGTACCAACTACTGTGTAAGTACCCCGTCGCAGCATCAATTCCTGAGTGGAAAAGGTACCCAATTTCCCAACTTTGTAGATTACAACTTCGGTCGCATTATCAGATATTAGCTTGATAGAAATAGGCGTCTGGGCCTGTTTAATTTGCGTGGCGAGCGCAGACAACTTTTTTGTCAGCTTATTACCTGGATTTTCGAGAGAATTGGCGAATGAAAGTAATTTTTGTGCGTGTACGAGCGGGTCTTTTGAGTACAATCGCGAGGGTTTTTTTAGGTAATAATCCAGTTGTTGATTAACTTGTAAAAACTGCTCACTCCGCTTTTTCCCTTGCTGGGCAAATAGGACATCGGGATCCAGTGCGAGTACTGATGCATAATGATCTGTGGCTGTTTGCCAGTTTTCATGTCGCTCGGCAGCCATGGCCTTTTGTTTGTTTACAGTTATATTTTCTATCTTAAGACCCTCATTGGCTTGATTCAGTGCTTCATTGATTTCTTTGGAAGCTGGCTTGATTGTGCGCGCTTTTTGGAACGCTTTCTTTGCTTTCGAGAAGTTGCCAAGATTCAAGGCATCGAATCCTCTGCTCATAATCTTGTTGAAGTTTTGTTCAACAATAATACTGTGAACGCGATCTATCCCAGATTGTGCTAGCTCTGAGTCTGGATCGATCGACGCTGCGTTTTTGTAATCTGTCAGTGATTGTTTAAAGCGTTGTTGGGTTTCGTGTTCTTTTGCCAGCTTCAACAGTTTGAATACTTGTTCGATATGGGCAGCGCGACTTAAGTTTCGGCGTACATAATCATTGCTTGGGTCCATGGTGAGAGCTAAGGTGAAATGTTGCTGGGCTACAACACCATTACCCAGAGTTAATGCGGCATCACCTTCCTTTATGACTTGTTCTAACCGTTCAGGCAGGACTGTTTCCAATTCTTCTAAAATGTTAACGCCTTGAGCATAAAGTGTGGCGGCCTTACTAAATTGTTGTTCGTGGAACGCATTATCACCAGTTTTGGTGATATCCAACAGCTTAGAATATTGTGCGCCACCCCATTTAGATACTGCCTTTTCATGTAATGTTTCTTGGAGATTGAGTAGATGTCCAAGTATTTTTTCCGCTTTTATTTTATTTTTAGTTTCGGTTTCTTTCTTAAAGCCTATTTCGGCCACTGGTGGAGTGGGAGATTTGCCAGATTTGATTACTTGATCACTAGCCCCTGGGTTCTTTTGGGCAATCGCTTGATTTTGTCGTTCCTCGGTAAGTCTTGCTTCAATGGCAGCCGGCAAAAATATAAATATGCCCAGTACCAAGGCAATTAATAGGAGGAAGGAGCAGATTAGAATGGTTCGCGTAGTGCTTTCTCGCTCGGGGTCAGACAGTATCGTTCTCGAATGACCTCCAATCGGTAAGTTAGTGGGGGCAACCACAGGAATCTTTTTTCGTTCCGGGCCTTGCAGCGAAGTCATATAGGCTTAGTGTTAGCGTTGTTGAGGTAGGTCTACACCGGTTGGATCATTAATATCCGGTCCCGTATTTTCCATAGGAATTGCCGCAAAACCAGTTTCAGCTGCGTAGATTTCCTTAAGTATGCGCCGCCAGTTTTGAAATTGTTGTTCGGCTGAACCTGTTAATTTAACCGTGCGACCTTCGATTTCGACGATAATGGGTGCAACTTCGGCTTCAAAGGAGTTATCCAGTTCCCGGATAGCATCCTCATGGATTTGGGTGTCTGCGCTTTTGTCGTACCCGCTTTTGATCGCTGCTACACCTCCAAGTGCCATGAGATTGCGCAGGGTCGATGTATTTCCACCGACCAGAACTTCTAACGCAATAGCTCCCAGGATCGCGGCGCCGCCAAGCAGATAACGGTTTCGTACACTGGCTTCGACCTCACGTAAAGCGAGTACTTCCTCTCGATGGGCCTTGCGCCAGTTTTCATACGAGTCCCACATTTCATCGTAAAATAGGTCGTAATGTTCATTGACTGTATCGACTAACATATTTTCACGTTCACGAATACTGAGAACTCTCTCCATCATAGGGTCAGAATCTGCCGGGAGATGATCAATCTGATATATTCCGTTTTCGGTTTTCCTTAAGTAATTCCCGAAGGAATCGGGTGCTAAATTCGCTGCGAACTTTATCTGGGACACTTGCCGGATTTCTTGAATTTGTGACGACGTTAGGGATGCACGGGCTTCAATTAGATCATTGGCAATTGTATTGTATAGGTCTTGGAATACGTCTTTTTCATGCTTGCGGTTTTCGTAATATGATAAAGGTTCGGCCTCCGCCTCGTAAGTTTTTTGGAACCAGGTCGTGCCGGTAGCGTCTGATGCCGTTATTCCAAGAACGAGCATTTCCCCATCTGACTCTATAATTTGGCCTTTAACGATGACATCCATGGCTGCGGTATTGTCGGGAATTACCCTTACTGCACCCCAATGCCCTGACCGCTGTAGTGTACTTTTTAAGTGATTGGGGAAAAAACGGGATTCTGATTTCCGTATTTCAGGTAAAAGAGCTTTTTCTTCAGCATCTGCATCTGTTTCATGGGTGTCAAATATCTCTATCCCAACATCCATTAGTTCTTGTTCCCGAATTTCGGCCTGAGCGTTGACCAAATCTGTATATTCAACAGTTGTGGTATTAAAAGCACACCCTGATATTAGGCCAATCAATATGAAATAAGCGTGAAATGGACAGTTCGGCTTCATCAGGAATCAGATGGTTTAATTGTTACCTTGTTTGTAGAGTTTGTATTCGTCCCAAAGTTTTTTCCGTAACGCTGGATCGGTTTCCTTTTCCGCTGCCTCACGCAATTGACGGGCTACAATGTCATCGTCATGGCCTTTAGGAAAACTCACAGGTTCTCCTTGCCCACTAACCCGGCCAGCACTTTGTTTGGACCGTGAAGTTTCACGAATATCACCATTTTTTTGGTCGTTTCCTGATAAACCTGGTTGCCTCTCACTCGTGCCCTCCCTACTTCCCTCTTTTCCGTTGCCTGATTCTCTCGATTCATTTCCACTGCCACTATTTTCTGATTCGCCACCCGGGCCCGATTTCGGCAGTGAATTTTTTTTCTGTTCTGACAAAATATTCTTTTCGATTAACAGCATTTCGTCGAAATCCTGTAACCGGCCTTCTAATCGTTTTTCTAATTCTAATAGCTTTTCCTGGTCGGTTTGGACTGACGGAGTAGTCAATGTGTTATTGAAATAATTCGAAATATTTTTAGGTTTTAATTCAGTAACGGATGGACGAGGGTCACTAGGCTTTTTATGTTCGGCATGAATTGGAATGGACCACAAAAGCCAAAAGCTAACCCAGAATGTATAAACAGTTCGTTTCATAGAGGCACTGACTTGATAATATCGAGTTAGGGAGGACAAATATTCACTTTTATCATAACCCTGGAATAGGGTCAATTTTGTACGAATGAAGGTATTGTTATGGGAATCGTGGGTTCTAGACGCACCTTAATGGTAGTTTCGGCTATGACACTAAGAATCGACAATTCAGGTAAGATGCCCCTATGAACTAAACATCATTGTTTAATGATCTCACGATTAGCAACCGCCAGTTTATAGAGCTGAAACTATTCAATCATTTAATAACCTCGAAAAAAAGATTAGAATTCAACAAAATTAGAAAGCTAGAGTACTTTAGGGATTGTGGTCCAGAGGTGGCTTTAAATTTTTTTCTACGAATCATAGAACGGGGTCGGTCATATGAAATACAAAAATCTATTGGTTGCAGTCACATTCTTGTTAGCTTTCAATCTGCCTCTTCATGCTCAAGATGGATTCGATGCGGCGCCGGTTCTAAAGAAGTCCAAAACCATTACCGGACAACCGATACGCTACCTGAATACCAAGAACCCAGAGATTTCATCAGTATTAGTGACAATTATTCCGGGTGGGGAGAGTGGTCGGCATAAGCATCCAGTATCGCCACACATTTATGTCATTGAAGGTCAAGTAACCATTGAATTCGATGATGGACAACAGCAACAATTTAAGGCTGGCGAAGGATTCCTTGAAGCTGTGGATACTTGGCATAATGCCAAGAACCTGGGTGTGACTCCAGTAAAGATGTTGGTTGTCTTTTTTGGAGAAAAGGGCAAAAAAAATCTGATTCGCCCCTGGTGATCGTTAAATAAAATTAAACATTATGTATTTCAAAATGAAAAAATTGTATTTAGTCCTTTTTTTTGCCGGTATTCTGATTGGATGTGATAGTAACAATAACAGTAAATCTCAAGGTAGCTCAGCCACCAATGTTCTGAAACATGACAAAGCGGTAACAGTTACTGGGATAGTTAGAATAGGAAAATCCCGGATTACAAGCGGAAAGATTGAAGTTGCCGACACTAAAGGTACTACCCTAACCTCCACTCATTTTAAAAACAATCCCACTTTTTCCGTTGAAATTCCTGCGGGAACAAGCTATCCAGTATTGTTATCGGTCTATCCTGGCATTGATGCATCCAAACAAACACCGCTAAAAGTGGTAGTTATGAATCCGTATTCAACGGACCAGGTGATCACACGAACCACTACGGCTATAGCCGAAAAAGCGCTCTCATTAGGAGGTTACACAGTTAAAAATATGATGAAGGCAACACGGACTACCTCACCATTTCCCGATCGTGATACGACTGTCGAGGGGTTTAATGGTGATCCCACTACAAAATTTGGAGGCTGGCACTAATCCATATTTTTGACGACTTTTCACGAGGGGTCGATCGAAAGAGTTTTGCATTGAGACAAGTGGATTTGCTGATTTTAAATTTTTCCTTTGGGTCTCTTTAATTTGCGGGTAGAAATAGAACACTCGTAATAAATCTGCGACTAATTTATTAGTCGCATTGGCGTTTTTGCCTGCAGTATTGTTGGTACTTATTCGGTTTGGGCCGATTTTAACCGGTTACACGGCTGACAGCTACGGAAAATTTTAAATTTAGGAGGGTAAATGCCAAGAATTCACAGCGGTCAAACTAAAGGATTCAAGCTTCTCATTTGGTCGGTTGGCATTCTGATTGCCTCTCTCTCAATCGCTATTTACCTATTGGGCGAACGAAAAGCAGAGCTTCGGCACGAAGTCTTTAATGAAACGCTGCAACGAAAAGTTATCGCTTCTCGATTGGAATTTTACGAACTCTTCCGACCTGTCAGACAAACTTTGGCAATTGTAAAACGTTGGGGACAATCAGGGATATTGGATTTTGAAGCAACCGGCAAGCTGAATGCTTTGTTGATGCCGGTCATTGAGATGTCACCGCAGATTAAATATTTGACTATCACAGGAAGTGAAGGGTGGAAATACACACTTTCCAGAGGCCCAAATGGCTTGACTAACCAATGGAAAGGCGACGATGAGCAATGGCCTAGAAATACTTACTGGTACAACGATGCCTTGCTGCTAAGTCAACAGGCCGACGATTTTAATTGGTCAACACCATTAACCTCCCCCTCGAATGCAGAAGCCGGTATCACCGCTACCATAACTTGGTCAGATCCTGATCATGAGCGAAACACGGTTGTAGGGGCAATCTATGTGGCGCGGGAACGATTAGACAAACTTGCCGCCAATGTACCCATTACAAATAATGGGATATTGCTTCTTTTGGATCATGACGAATCTATTATTTGGCTATCCGCTCAACTTGGCCTTTTGGGCCGAAACTCACCAGAATATAGGGTAGTTAACAGTGCGATATCCATTTGGAGCGAAAATGAAAATAAAACCCATACTCCGTTCAAATTCGATTATGAGGGTGCCGAATGGTGGGGATGTTTTTATCATTTATCGACTCAAGAGAGAACATCGGAATTGGGTGTATTTATCCCTGCTCAGGAATTGGATAAACGACTGAAGGGCGTATCGGACGCGTTGTTATATACGCTCTTCCTGTTGATATTTCTGGCGATAATTCTGGTAGCTAAATTGGCATTCGACTATAAAAAGAATTTGAGTCGAATGACCACCAAAAACCGCCACAAAATTGTTTCTGGACAACAGTTGGATGAACTGATTGCAGGAGGGGAAAATGAATATACCGAGTTTAAATCTACACTACGTTGGAATTTAAAGTCGGGAAAATCGGGTAAGGAAATTGAGCTTGCTTGGTTGAAATCGGTTGTCGCTTTTTTAAACGGTGACGGTGGCAATCTGTTTGTGGGTGTCCGGGATGATGGAACGATTTTGGGACTAGAGCCTGATGGATTTGCAAATGATGATAAGATGTTACTTCATTTCAATAATCTGATTAACCGCCATATTGGATTAGAGTTTGCCAAATATATCATACCGTCGATCAGGGCGATTGAGCATCAACAGATTTTTGTAATTACCTGTGAACCAGCTTTAGAACCGGTATATCTCAAAAACAACGAAGATGAAGATTTTTATATTCGCGTGGGTCCCAGTAGTCGGAAACTACCGTCCAGCAAAATTGTTGAATACATAAAGCAACGACAAGACTGGGTGGTTTGAGTGATATCGATATTTCTGTCAATTTGATGGCTTTTAGCAAAATTATAGTGTCATGTTAAATTTGATATTTTCTCTGCGCTATCTCAGTCTTGTTGCCGTAATTTGCTCATTTTTTGGATCATTTTTAATGTTTTGTATCGGTACGCTTAAAACCTACAAGGCATTTAGGGTGTTTTTTTCAGAATGGGTTCCTACGGAATACGCTTCAATAAGTATCGTGGATTTGTCCACAAAATACCTGGTTCACGCGATTGATGCCTTTCTTTTTGGATTGGTCCTGTTAATGTTCGGCTTTGGAATATTTCGGTTATTCGTGACAGATAAGGATGCAAATGTACCTTGGCTAAAGGTTACCCATGTTGGCCAATTGAAAAATAGCTTGGCGCAACTTATTGTAATTATTCTTTTTGTCAAATTTCTAGAAACTATATTGTTGAGTGGTAGTGACTTAGAATGGAAAGCGCTTGTATTACCCTGTTCTATCCTGCTGCTTGCCCTGGGTGTTAAGTTTCTCAACCTAAGGGAGTAAATTTCTGGTAGGTTCCTATTCTCGGACAGCCTCCTAGGGCGGTTTTCGGCTTCTCTATATTTCAAAAGTCTTAGCAGGGTCGAAATCTTCGACCATTTTACGCCCACTATATCCTCTTGGATTACATAAAACGCGGACACCCGCGCATGTATAATCGCACACGCTATGGGTGTGGCCATGGATCCATACGGTGATGTCGTACTTGTGGATTACTTCTTTGACATCATTGCAATACGCAAAACGTGTTATCGATGTTGGGGAATTGTCCCAACTCCAAATAGTTGGTGCATGGTGACTTACAACTACGGTTTTTCCGGAAAATGGTTTTTCCAGTTCCTCTATTAACCACTGTTTAGAATTTCGATGGAATTCGATAAAGTTTTCGGTTCCAAGTAAGTTACTTTTGTAGTGTATTTTTTTAAAATCGTTGACCGAATTACTCAGTTTATCTATGCGATCATTTTCTTCGCCGCCGAGGTTGGTCCAAAAAGTACAACCTAAAAACCGAACTCCGTTGATTACTACCGACTTGTTTTCTAGAAAATGCACATTGGTATTGGCGGACATCGAGCTAAGAATGTCCATCGTATTAAAATATTCACACCCATAAAATTCATGATTACCGGCAATATAAATCACGGGTTTTTGAGCCCCCGTCAACCACTTTAAACCTTGTTTATAGATCCCAATATCACCGGCTGCTATAATGACATCTGCTTCACTTTTGGGGAGATCCATGGAACCGAACTCCAAGTGGATATCTGAAAAATAATTGATTAGCACGCTTTCAATTTTCCTACTAACACTACTAATTTGGACGGTTGGTGTAATTCTCGTATCTATTCAAGTATTGCACAAGGTTTAAACCTTAACAGTCCGAATTCAATTTTTAATGCATCAATCTTATGTCTAGCAATCCCATTAATCGAAGGAAATCAATTGGTGTCCGTGTCGGCGGGGTCCAAATAGGTGGTGGCGCACCGGTGGTGGTTCAATCCATGACCAATACTGATACTGCCAATATTGATAGTACCGTGGCTCAGGTCCTTGAACTTTCCGAGGCTGGGTCACAGTTGGTACGAATCACGGTCAATTCCGAAGAAGCGGCGGCGGCGGTTGCCCCAATACGGGAACAGTTGGATAAAAAAGGCTGTGATGTACCTCTTATTGGCGACTTTCACTTCAATGGACACAAACTGCTTGCTCAATACCCAGGTTGTGCTGAATCATTGGCAAAATACCGAATCAATCCAGGAAACGTAGGCAAAGGCAAAAAGCGTGATCCACAGTTTGCACAGATGATTGAAATTGCTTGCCAATATGAAAAACCTGTACGGATTGGCGTTAACTGGGGTAGTTTGGATCAAGCCGTGTTAACTCGGTTGATGGATGAAAACGCCCAATTGGATAATCCTCAAGAACCGCCGGAGATTATGCGCGAAGCGGTAATGGTTTCAGCCCTCGAAAGTGCGAAACACGCTGAAGTTTTGGGTTTGCCTGGTGACAGAATCGTCATTTCCTGCAAACTGAGCAGTGTCCAGGAATTGATCGCCGTCTATCAAGACTTGTCAGGCCGCTGTTCTTATCCACTGCATCTAGGTCTGACCGAAGCGGGTATGGGCTCAAAAGGGATAGTGGCTTCTACCGCAGCATTAGCTGTGCTGCTTCAACAGGGTATTGGCGATACAATTCGCATCTCATTGACACCCGAACCTGGTGCTTCTCGTACCGAGGAAGTTATCGTTGCCCAAGAAATATTGCAAACCATGGGTATCCGATCCTTTATGCCTTTAGTAATCTCGTGTCCTGGTTGTGGTAGGACGACAAGCGACTACTTCCAGCGACTGGCCCAAGACATCCAAGCCTATTTGCGGAAAAGTATGCCCGAGTGGAGAGAAAAATATAACGGTGTAGAAAATATGCATGTGGCCGTCATGGGCTGTGTGGTAAATGGGCCGGGTGAAAGTAAAAATGCCAATATTGGGATCAGTCTGCCCGGTACAGGCGAAACGCCCATTGCCCCGGTCTATGAAGACGGTAAAAGTACAACTGTTCTGAAGGGTGATCGCATCGCCGAAGAGTTTCAGGAGATTGTAGAGCGTTATATAGAAACGCATTACGCATAATCCATATTTTGTATGGCTGGCGATCAAAGTTTTTTCTCAATGGGGCGGTTTTACCTGGCGCTACCTTTAGTAATTACGATCAGATTAAAGGATCACTTTTGGTGGGTTCCTCGGCCCGGAGTATAAAGGACGCGCTATAATTTCGTTGGAGCGATCTATCTGCTGCGATAGTTAGATTAGTTGCATCGAATTTAACCTTTAGAGTTACTTGAAAACCAAATGAAATATTTGATCTTTCTTTGTCCATTATTCTTCGTGTTCGCAATTATTTCAGATAATGTCTATGCAGAGGAAAAATCGGTTGCTGAGGAAATAGGGAATGTATCAGGACGGATTGTGTGGTCATTTACCGAGGGGTTATTCGCTTTGGAGAGCTTAGCGGATCAGGGGATTGAGAAAATTGAAAATATTGAATACGGCATCAGAGATGGCTATTATGATTTTGAATACGATTTAAGGAAGGGCTATCAACAGGATGAATAATCGGCCATAGATCCGGTATTGGTACGAATAAGGCGTGGCGGATTCCGGGCTTTATTTTTAAAATATGTCAATCTCGCGGTGGTGCCAAGACGATGGAAGGGTTGGCTACCGGGTTGTATCTCGATTCTACTATTGGTCTTTAGCAGTAGTAAATATGTTCAGGGCTTCCCTCGCTTGAGGGTTGACTATTGGTCGCGGTCGCCACAATAACATCGTCTTCCGGAGAGAATAGGAACGCTGTACGATAACCGAGCGTTTGGTCTTCATAAAACCACAAGTTGTCCACCTCTAATTTTAATCCTAACACCCGAAATTCACGATCCTGATTAATAAATAAAAAGGATTAGGCATTAGTTTGAGGGAGTTCTAATGGGTGATGACCATTCGTTTTTTTCAAACTAAAAATCAAAGTTCTAGCGGACTATAATTTCAATTTGAACTTGATTATAGAATCAGTTTGTCATATCACCGTTGTATTTAAGGTATGTTCCGATTAAAAAATAAGCGATTGCTCATCTTTTTTATCCTGGTTTCGACAATTAACCAGCGATTTAGTGTTGCCGCATCGGAATTGCTTCCCCACAACAGAAGTATTACTCAAAATATAGAAAGGAATTTCCCTATAGATTTTACGCAACAATCTAAGAAAAGCACCCTAATGACAGAATCGCATTCGTTTTCAAAAAGGAGCAAGTTTGAGATGGATATTTGTCGCAAGGTTCCGCGTCATCATACTATTCAGTTAGTGGCAGGTAGTTCTCAAGCTTGGGTTATTGATTTTATTGGACGTGAATCGTGGAATCGGCCGATAGGGTTTGTAAAAACGAGTTTTAATGGAAAACCATGGTTCGTCGTATTGTATGGCGATTTTCCCTTAAAGGATTGGGCAAGTAATGTATTAAGTATTTTATCGGCACGGCAATTGACCAATGCACCGTGGATCCGAACATTTGCAGATCTACAAAAAATGGTTGGAGGGTGTACTCAAACTAACAATCGTGATCAGTTTTTGCCAATACTCTAAAATTTTCTTGCAAACAAGGCTGAATCACCTCTTGATAAAATGGTTAAGTTGACATTAGAAATACATCCTATCTTGTCTTGATGCGATGAAATTAGTGAATAGAATTCCAACTGAAAAAGTGCTGAAAGTTGATGTGTACCAAATCCAGATTGTTAAGGCTTGACTTACATCATCAGTGGGGGTCATAGGAATATTCCTGCCAAGTTGATGTGAATTGTGAAATTCATTCGTTCTTGTCTTTGAATTTTCTATAATCAACCGCGAGTTTCAGGCCCACAAAACGTCCCGACATTCTTAACAATTTTTGGGTATTGGGATCGAAATCCAATTTAACCTGTGTAAATTGGCGTTCTTCGTAACCCTCTTCGATCTTTGTGGTTTCAAGTTTGAAGCGATACAGCAAACGCTCAATGTCTGCGCGCGGGATGATTTCAATTGGAGGGCCGAGTACGGCTTCGATTTCTTTTTTTGTTGGAATATCCGATAGTTTCTCCACCTTGATTAGATTCGCCCGGATCTGTCGTTTAGATCGGTTAACTGTCGATGATCCCAATGACCGTAACGAAGCCTCTAAGAAATTAGCGGGTACCATGGTAAGAAAAATTGGGGAATAGATGATGCCTGTAAGCAGGTCTTCTTCATTGAAGGTCAGTGTGATTTGAAGCTTAACAAGTGGCTCAATAATTTTGCCTTCATTGTCGATTTTTTCAAAGGTGTAAATGCTTTGCTTAGACTTTGAAAGAATTTCGGTACGACTTGGCTTAAGTTTGGCGAGATATTCAAAATCTTGACGATACAACACCGGGTTTTTGCAAAGAAGCTTAAAATCATCTTTGGCTTCTACAGAGAAATTTTGGTCAAATTTTGCCAGCTGATTTTTAAATTCGAGTAACCTCAAATATACGCAACTGGTTATAGAAAGGGTCGCAACGGCTAAGAAGAACAACCAGACCCAACGAACATGAATTGTTAGTGGCTGGCAAAGAGTGATCAAGATTTAGTACCTCAAGGACCAAAACACCATCACATTATGAGGCCTAAAGGTCGTTAATTGCGTTAAACAAACTTGAAAACTACTGATATTTTTTCGTTCATTCTTCTTGTTATTTGTTTTTACCCGCGCCTATATTATTAGTTGTTTTATGATTGAGATATTAGTCTCGAAAATTGATATATTGCAGTGGTATTCCCAAATCAGTTTCTTTAAGCAGTTGAATAATTTGTTGCAAACCATCGCGCTTTTTTCCCGTTACGCGAACTTTTTCGCCCTGGATTGCGGCTTGAAGTTTTAGCTTACTATCTTTGATCATTTTTACGATTTTTCGAGCCAGCGCCGTGTCGACACCCTGTCGTAAAGTCACTGCCTGTTGGGCTTGCTTCCCTACGACACGTGGTTCGTCGATTTGTAAACAAGTCGTATCAACACCTCTTTTTGTGAGTTTCATTCGTAAGATATCCAACATTTGCTGGAGTTGGAATTCGGATTCAGCTTTAAGTGTGATTACTGACTCATCCAAAGCGAAATGAGCGCCGCTTCCTTTGAAATCAAAGCGGGTGGACACCTCACGATTGGCTTGATCGACCGCATTGGAGGCTTCGTGTATATCAACTTCGGAAACGATGTCAAAAGATGGCATTTTTCTACTCTCTATTACTTTAAACGTGGGAAAATATCAAAGCCCATAACTAAAGGCAATCCTACAATTTTACAGCATGAGAACGCTGACCCTTTTGCGAAAGGGCATAGAAGCTATGGTCATTCATTCTAATGTTAAAACCACGGCATTATTGTATCCAAATTGCACTAAGCTAAATAGACGTTTCCAAGGAGTAATTATTTATGAATTCAGTTACATCGTTGTCAAAGGTTGGGTACAAGTTGCCTCCTCTTATTACCTTGCAATCCCATATTCTGGCTGAAGAGCAACGTAACACCGGTTCAACCGGCACGCTTTCTTGGATAATTTCAGCGCTGTCGATTTCTGCCAAAACTATTGCAGCCCAGCTAAAAAGAGCCCGGCTTGACGATGTATTAGGTGAAATTGGCTCTGAGAATATCCAGGGCGAACAGCAGCAGAAACTTGATGTTATTGCCAATAATGTATTAATTCAACAGTTGAAAGCCCGTGAGGGCGTCGCTGTGATCGGTTCTGAAGAAGATGATGAACTGATTTTTGTGGATGCCGAGCAAGCAGACGGAACCCGCTATGCTGTAATGTTTGACCCTTTGGATGGCTCATCTAACCTGGATGTTGGAAGCGGTGTCGGTACGATATTTTCAGTATTTCCAGTAACTGACAATGGCAGTGGAAAATTGCTACCCGGAAGTGAGCAGGCCGCTGCTGGCTATGTGTTATATGGATCATCTACCATCTTCGTCATGACTGTCGGGACGAAGGTCCCAATGTTTGTTTTGGATACGTCAATCGGTGCGTTTATACGCGTTGCGGAACATGTCTCAATACCAAAACGAGGGAATATTTATTCGGTTAACGAGGCTAATGTAGAGGGTTTTTCTGCGGGCTATCGTGAGTATTTGACTCAGTGTCGGAATGATGGTTTTGGTAGCCGATATTCTGGCGCGATGGTTGCTGATGTTCACCGGATTTTGATCAAGGGTGGTGTATTTTTGTATCCCCCTACTGAAAAAGTACCTGAAGGGAAACTGCGTCTGATGTACGAGGCCAATCCCATGGCGATGATAGTTGAGGCCGCTGGGGGTAAGGCGTCGACTGGTACCGGAGATATTCTCGACGTTAACCCGCGGGAGCTACACCAGCGCATTCCCGTAATCCTTGGCAGTCGTGATAATGTCAGCGAATTGCTGGCCTGTCTGGATTCTGAATAAAATCATAATTACACGACACCTTCCAAAATCGATAATTGGCAGGTTTCAAACCGATGTACTGAGATATCTCAGAATATCTTAACTTTACATCGTCATTCATAGCTCAAATGATTACGAGCATTATAGGTTTCTAACCCGCGTTTCACATCAGCTTTCTTCCTCGGAACCGCAACGCGACTCCGAACTTTTTCGTACTGAGCCTTTCCAGATGTTTCTGAGGATTACTGGCCTGTAAATCCCGTTATGGAAATTCAATTAAAAAGTGTGTTGGCAATAAATGAATACACTATCGAAGCCCAATTGAACCTTATAGCCCTTTTGGGGCATATACACAGTAGCCCTTTTGGGCTATTTACAATGCGGATTATGTTACAAAACCGTGTCTCTAATACATTACAGACGTTGGCGACTTAACCTTTGTCGTTATGGATAAAAGTACGAAGATACTCAAATGGGAGGACATAGTGATTTAGAACCTACCTCAACTTTATGTTCGCCTATTCAGTTAGTAACAGACGTATACAAAGCCTACTAAGACCTAGGCAGATGGCATTCGGCGCCCCCTGCCTAGGATTTTTTAACAAAAGCACATGCTATGAACATAAACATGCAAATATTATTTTACAAAAAACTCTTTCACATACCAAGCTTATTAATCATTCTAGCGTTGTTTGTTGGTGTATTGGGGAGCGTTGTGGCATTAGTTGCCAGCTCTAATAATCCAGGAATTCAGGAGCCGGTATTGTCAGCTTTAACGGGTACGGATGTACGCTACCCGCACACTGATCAAGCGACTGGAGGAGAGTTAAACAACGTTGTGGGCGATATTGTCACTACAGATGCCGATGATTCGGTCAGCGCTTTGGGACATTCGATAAACGATGATAAAAGTCCCAACGACGATATGAAAGACGCTCTGAATGATATGTCGGATGCCGCAAAGGATGGTGATAAAACGGAAATGCGGGCTGCTGCCCGGCGATTAATGGATATATTGCAGGGGACGACCCAGGGCAAGATCTACGATGGCTTTAGTATGCTCAATTACAACCGGGGCGCATTTATGTCGGATCATGTGGCGAATGAATACAAAATGAAAGTCGCACGCGACACTGGTTTGACTGAACCCGGTTTAAGCGATACAGGCGAGACGGTACAGCGAAAGATATGGGAAGTTGATGTCAATATGCTGTACTACGATGGACAAATCGACTCGGATACTTTTCTACTAAAGTTTACTAAAGATGTACATAAATTTGATACGGTACGGGTCAACTACACGATTTATTCCACCGAACGAGAAGACTTTTCGCCTACCGTGGTGTTGATGGACAATCGTCCCGCACGTAGTGTTCAATTCCCACACAAAGGCGAAGACTCAGTTTGGGTACCGTTTGGTGGCGGTGAAGTCACCAAGCTGACCGTTGCCTATCCGCCTAACCGATTAATGCGGGGTGTGTATACCTGGGGCTGGCGAGTGCATCCACCTAGAATCCAGTTTATGCAACCGGTTTGGGAGCATGTCAATTTCCATACCGGCGCAACCGAATTGGAACCCCAGGGTCAGTCTTATGCTTACCGTAACCGGCAACTGTCCATTGACGGTATTAGTGATGCGGCACCTGAGAAAAAAATGTATATTGTCGCGAAAGCAGCATTAAGTGGCAAGGGTACTCGAACAATTAACAAATGGTTGAACAGAGCCAATAAAGGGCCACGCGGCACTTGGAAAGAATGGGCTGATCTGGCAAAAGAGCAACGCCAGTTGCCTCCGGAAGCCTGGGATGTCCTGGCGCAGGAAGGCATTCAACAAGGTGATTTTGGTCCATACCGCATGGTTACTGTATATATGAACAACGAGATGTATGGTGAAGGTCCTGATGGATCTTCGATCGATGGTTGGGATCAAGGTGATCGTTTTCAAGTGAAATTGATTAATCTCGATAATCACACCCATTACTTCCGGAATGTGGATTTCGGTCCGCGCCTACACGATGATATCAGTGATTGTTGCGGCGCTGGCAGCCATAGCTTTGAAATCATGAATTTCAAAGGCACCTATGGTATTCCGAAAGTCGCGGAATCTCAATGGCGTGCCGGTTGGGGATTCCACCCTCACTTTGACGTAATTCAACAGGAAGATACATTTCCTCGTCCAGAAGACCAGGTATTGTTAAAGCCTTTTACCGACGGTAAGGGCTATACACATACCGGTTACCAATGGTCGGCAGAAGCGCGCGGTGGCGACTTCCGTTTTAACCCACCGCTGTTTGTTATCGCTTCTGAGGAAGCACCTGCTGCGAATCCACTGAAAGACGAGGATGGCTTACCCGGTCTGGTGTTGGGTCAAACCACCGAAGGCACGGGTATCGGCAAAATGTGTTCTCACGATGATTTTCCATTTAATCCCGATGGAACGCCAACATTTTGCGCCCGCGATCTCAGTGCCTTCAATCCAAACGGGGCTTTCAATTATCCGGCTCCGGCTAATCCGGCAATACCTAAAACTGAGTTACGGTTCCCGCCATTTCTGCGCAATCCAAATGCAACTGCGGGTGGTGATATTATTCCACCTACTCCGGCTTGGAAACCGTTTCTCTATCTCAGCCCGGAGAATGGCACCTTATTTATTGATGAAAATGATGAATCCAAAGGCTACTGGGTAGATCTTACCTATGCTCATGGCACACCAATATTTGCACAGAACTCTCTGACTGCTAACATTGAAGGTCTGCGTGCATCCGGGCAGGTATTCTACCAATTTGATGATCTATTTCACGACAATGATATTTTCTCTCCACATCCAAAGTTTGGAGGTGATTTAGTCGAATAAGCGAGGGGTAAGTCATCAGGTCTGGCTCTGGTTCATTTTGAACCAGAGCCAGACCTTTTTTTCATTGTCCGCAATAGTACATTCGATAGTATTGTGAGAAAGATAAATTTCTACAATCAACCCACCTCAAATATAAAGTTTTATTCAAAATACGGTATTATGGCTTGGTAAAACTTTTTCAAGTGATTAACGAGGGCACCGGGTGCATTGCAATTTTGCTACTTTAGAATCCGCCACCGGAATATTGGGAGCAATTAGAGGCGTTCCCGTAAAGAATGCTGATACCCTTGAAAAGAAACGTCAGTATCGACCCGAATTCAACGTCGAACGATTTATTCGAGCGTCTTGTATCAGTCTGCCCTTGCGTCCCCTTATAACGAAACCGTGTGAGAAATATAGGTTAGTTCTTCGAACCAGCGGTTACTTTTTGTCTGGCGGCTCTCTCGACAGTTCTTGTTACCTATGGCTGCTGGAAAACTAAGGCTACCGGTCAGATTATCGGTATTGATCGTATTTGGGTTAACCCTGATTTCTTTGCACATGATGAGTTCCGCTACCCAGGATTCGGCAGGATTGGGGGGAATGTATTCGTCGTTACTGTTGGCAAACGTCCTTGGAATATTGCTGATGTTGGTGCTGGTAGGCGCGAATGTCCACTCATTGATTCGCCAACTTAGAAAACGTAAAGCCGGTTCTCGCTTGACACTGCGTATGGTTTTTCTCTTTGTTTTTTTGACCTTAACGCCTGTGGTTGTCGTTTTCTTTTATTCGATGCAGTTTCTCCACCACAATATTGATAGTTGGTTTGATGTAAAAATTGATAGTGCGATGGAAGATGCTTTGAAACTAAGTCGAGCTTCACTTGATCAGCGAATGCAAGGCTTGGCAAAGCAAACCCAGTTGATGGCTGACGAGTTAGAAAATATTCCCGATTCTATGGTAGCCATAGAACTGGGTGAGCTATTAGACATCTCGATGGCGTCGGAATTGACTGTAATATCAAAGCAAGGCCGGATTATTGCGTCGAGCAGTGTTGATACGGGCGTAATTGTGCCGAACTTGCCGGATAATAGTATTTTGTTACAAATTCGGCAGGGTAAATCCTATGTGGGATTCGACTTGGATAACGAAGAAGGAATTCGTATACGAGTGATTGAGCCTGTAGTGTCGGACGGTCGACATTTGCAAGCACTATACCCCTTTCCGGTCAAGATACGACAATTGGCTGAGGCTGTGGAATCTGCGTATGCTCATTATAAGGAAATGAGTTACCTCAGGAACTCGTTGAAAATGAGTTTTTCGCTGACATTATCATTGGTGTTGTTGTTGAGCTTACTCGCAGCAGTATGGATGGCATTTATCAGCATTCGCAGGATCGTTGCGCCGGTAAGGGAGTTAGTTCAAGCTACCCAATTGGTGGCTACGGGAAATTATGAGCAACGGCTTAAAGTTTCCAGTAGAGATGAATTAGGGTTTTTGGTGGAATCGTTCAATGATATGACCGATTGTATTTCCCGGGCCCGAACTCAAGCGTCGCAATCCCAGTTTGAAGCTGAGAATCAAAGGGCGTATCTGGAAACTCTACTCGGAAAATTGACATCCGGGGTCTTGAGTTTTGATGCTGACATGTGTCTCAGGACGGCTAATCAAGCGGCTGAAAAGATTTTAAATGCCAATATTAAAAATTACTCTGGAGAACCTTTGGTGGCACTTGCAGTGCACTACCCCTATTTAAATGCTCTAGTTGATATACTAAGCCGTAATTTAATTCGGGCACAATCAATGTGGGAAGAGAGCGTTTCTTTTTTAGGGCCAAAGGGTGGGCAAAAATTACTTTGTCGGGGAACACCTTTGTTTTCGACAGTGGGTACACGGGTAGGTGCCGTGATGGTATTTGATGATGTGACCGATCTCTTGCAAGCTCAGACAAATGCGGCGTGGAGCGAAGTTGCTAGGCGGCTTGCTCATGAGATCAAGAATCCATTAACGCCGATTCAACTCTCTGCAGAACGGCTTAAACATAAGCTTCAGGGAAAGCTGGGGCTATCCGAAGCGCAAATGTTGGATCGTGCAACACGAACTATCGTTCAGCAAGTCGAAGCTTTGAAGACGATGGTCAATGCTTTTTCGGATTTTGCGCGTTCCCCTAGGATCCAAAAAGAATTGCTTAACGTCAATGATATGCTCGGTGAGGTTTTAGCCCTTTACCAATCACATCGAGGAATTCGATTTGAGTTGCAACTGGAGGAAGAATTACCCGGCGTGGAAGCGGATCCAGTTCGATTGCGGCAAGTTTTCCACAATCTGATCAAGAATGCGCAAGAGGCAATTGTTGATGATGTTGAAGGCAACATTATGATCCAATCTCAAAGTATTGTGGCCGGTGGTGGTAATTACGTAGAAATACTGGTCAGAGATAATGGTATTGGAATTGACCGCCAGCAAGTCGATAAAATATTTGAGCCCTATGTTACGGACAAAGCCAAAGGTACGGGTTTAGGGTTGGCGATTGTTAAGAAAATTATCGAAGAACACGGCGGACTCATTTGGGTGGATCCTGATTATCGCAATGGGTGTGGTTTTGTCATTCGTTTGCCGGTAGCAAAGCAAAGTTCGAGATTGGTTCCAAGTACTGACTTCAAGACATCGGGGGCGAAGTAGTGTGATCAAACCCTCTGTATTGGTCGTGGATGATGAGCCAAATATTCGAGACTTGGTTCAGGAAATTCTTGAGGATGAAGGCTACAAAGTAGACACTGCTGAAAATGCGGCGACAGCCCGGAAATATGCTCAGGAATGTAATCCGGATTTGATTTTGCTCGATATCTGGATGCCGGATACTGATGGGATTACGTTATTGAAAGAATGGCAGGGAAACAGTCAAACTATGTGTCCGGTTATCATGATGTCTGGGCACGGTACGGTTGAAACGGCGGTAGAAGCTACTCGCTTGGGCGCATACGATTTTTTGGAAAAACCCTTGTCGTTGGCGAAACTGTTGTTGATTGTACAGCGTGCTTTGGAAAAAGATCGATTGGAACGTGAAAACAAGGGTCTTAGAAACCGGACACCTGTTGTTTTTGAACCGATTGGAAAAAGCGCTGCCATTGCACAACTTAAGGACCAGGTAAACCGGTTGGCGCAGCACGATACCCGAGTCTTGTTGGTGGGCGAACCGGGTTGTGGGAAAGAGACTCTTGCTCGTTACCTTCATGCCCATAGTGCGCGTCATGATCGACTATTTATCGATGTGGGTGTTGGTACTATCGCGCCAGAATATTCCGCGGTTGAGTTTTTCGGTAAGGAGCAGGGAGATAAAATTTATCGGGGCCTATTGGAACAAGCTCACGGAGGAACATTGTTTTTGGATGAGATTGCCGATATGGATCCGGAAACACAACGTAGGCTGTTGAGTGCATTAGAATCTGGATCTTTTCTGCGGGTAGGCGGCAACGAGCAGGTCCTAGTGGACGTTAGGGTGATTAGTTCCACACGTCGAGAATTAGATGAAGAGCTTAGTGCGGGTAGGTTTCGTCAAGATCTTTATTATTTGCTAAACGAAGTATCGCTTAAAATTCCTCCGCTCAGAGAACATAACGAGGACGTACCAGAGCTTCTAAATTATTATCTCGACTACTTCGTGGCAAAGGAAAAACTACCTTTTAGAAAATTTTCTGTTGCAGTGCAAAATTTGTTGCGGAATTATTTTTGGCGTGGCAATATCCGCGAACTTAAAAACCTTGTTCAAAGATTGCTGATTCTAGGGAGTGGCCACGAGATAGAAATAGAGGAAGTCAAATCCGCTTTGGGTTCAAACATCGAGCAAGCTAATATTGAACATCCCGATATTTATAATTTACCTTTAAAAGACGCAAGGGAACATTTTGAGAAGTCCTATTTGCAGTATCATTTGGAAGAAAGCGGGGGCAGTGTTACTAAACTATCAGCCGCTATAGGGATGGAGCGCACCCATCTGTATAGGAAATTGCACTCTCTTGGGATCAAGTTTAAGGAAAAAAAATAGTGCTCTATCTATGACCGAGGGAGCAGTTTCCAAATGGGATCAAATATATAGTCGATCCACTACGGGGATGCCTGAACCCAATGCAAATCTTAAAGACTTCGCGCACTTATTGCCGGTACGTGGGACTGTATTGGATGTTGCGTGTGGAATGGGGGGTAACGCTTTGTTTTTGGCTGAGCGCGGTTTGAATACGCTGGCATTTGATATCTCCTCTGTAGCAATTAAAAAATTGCAGGAATTCGCGGTTCAACGCAATCTAAATATTCAATGTGAGATTCAGGATATTCAGGCTTTTGTTTGGGAAGAAGAGCGGTTTGATGTTATGGTGGTTAGCCGTTTTTTGGAAAGGACCATGGTTTCTGCCATGATGACCAGTCTTAAGCCGGGAGGGGTGTTGTTTTTCCAGGGATTTACCCAGGAAAAAGTTTCTGATACTGGGCCAAACAACCCGAACTATTTATTGGCTGAAAATGAGTTGCTTAGTTTGTTCAAGCCACTAAGATTGCTGGTATACAGAGAGGAAGGGAGGGTTGGTGATATCACGGTTGGATTGAGGAATGAAGTATTCTTGATTGGGCAACGTCGGTCTTGATTTCTGTTTCCGGAACCAAACTTCTGTCCCCAATTGAAGTCCAAGAACCTTCGTTAATCGATAACTAACGACACGTAAATTTGATGATTAAACAACTTAAGCCCAAACAAGCCTGGAAATTGTTGACAGACAACCCCGGAGCAGTTTTGATTGATGTTCGTTCACGGGTTGAATATACCCATATCGGGCATCCGATTGGTAGTGTCCACATTCCTTGGCAGGAAGCTCCTGACTGGAAAGTTAATCAGCAATTTGTTAATCAAGTTAGCAATTCCTTCGGGGAAAAGACAACACCGATACTGTTGCTTTGCCGAAGTGGACAGCGCTCAATGGCTGCCGCAAAAGCTTTGGAAACAGCAGGGTTTACCGATTTGGCCAATATTGAAGAAGGATTTGAGGGGTCTTTGGACAACCACAAACACCGTGGTACGCTAAGCGGTTGGCGTTTTGATGGACTACCCTGGGAGCAAAGCTAGACAACTCTATTTTGAGGGCGAGATTTCACTTCGCTCGTACCAAAGCAGTCTATATTTTTCATAACTATCTATCTAGCCCTCTTTTGTCCAAAATTGGCGACGAAAACGTCTGGATGCATGAATTTTAGTTTCATTTCTACGGAAAAACGGCCCGTTTCTCCTCGTTCTGAGACAAAATAGACGTAACTTGAGTAGTTACTTTCTTTTAATGTTATTTTAAGTGGAGTTTCATTAGTGATCGATCGAATCCGTAATATAGCCATAGTAGCGCACGTCGACCATGGTAAAACAACCTTGGTGGACAAATTGTTGCAGCAGTCGGGCACTTTCGGTGCCCATGAGAAAGTCGCTGAACGAGTTATGGATTCTAACGATTTGGAAAAAGAACGAGGCATTACTATATTGGCGAAAAATACCGCCATAGAATGGAACGACTTTCGTATTAATATCGTTGATACTCCGGGGCATGCTGATTTTGGCGGTGAAGTGGAACGGGTCCTGTCGATGGTTGATTCGGTTTTGTTGTTGGTAGACGCTGTGGATGGTCCAATGCCACAAACCCGGTTTGTCACTCAAAAAGCTTTTGCGTTGAAACTCAATCCAATTGTTGTCATTAACAAAATTGATCGCGACGGATCGCGCCCGGATTGGGTGTTGGATCAAACATTTGATCTTTTTGATCGGCTTGGGGCCACTGACGAACAACTTGATTTTCCGGTGGTGTACGCCTCTGCCTTGCAGGGATATGCGGGACTTCATTCCAAAGTGACGAGCGGCGACATGAACCCGTTATTCGAAACTATTGTCGACCATGTAAAACCGCCCAAAGTAAGCACCAGTGGGTCTTTTCAAATGCAGGTTAGTAGTCTCGATTATAGTTCTTATGTCGGTCTGATAGGTATAGGCCGAATTCAACGTGGAACGGTCAAAAGGAACACTTCTCTAGTTTTAACGGATAGCAAAGGAGAACAACGGAGTGTTCGGATGCTGCAAATTTTTGGGTTTTTGGGATTGGAGAGAATCGAAATCCCTGAAGCTCACGCGGGAAATATCATAGCATTTAATGGTATTGACGAACTTGGAATATCGGATACTTTGTGTGACCCCGAGAAGATTGAGGTATTGCCTCCATTGGCTGTCGACGAACCAACTATGAATATGACCTTTCAGGTCAATAATTCACCTTTCGCAGGTAACGAGGGTAAGTATTTAACTTCCCGCCAGATCCGGGAGCGACTTTTCCGTGAACTGCAATATAATGTTGCCCTTCGTGTTGAAGAAACCGATGACCCAGATAAATTCAAAGTATCAGGTCGTGGGGAACTACATTTGTCGATATTGATCGAAACGATGCGACGGGAAGGCTACGAATTCGGTGTATCACGGCCTGAGGTGATTTTAAAGGAAGTTGACGGTGTGGTTTGTGAGCCTTACGAACAGGTCACTCTTGATGTCGAGCAGGTGCATCAAGGGGCGGTGATGGAAAAGTTAGGTGAGCGCAAGGGCGATTTGCGAAATATAGATCCCGACGGAAGGGGGCGAGTACGTTTGGAATATATTATGCCTTCGAGGGGTTTGATTGGATTCCAAACGGAATTTTTAACCACCACATCCGGAAGTGGTTTGCTTTACCATGTTTTCGATCACTATGGGCCCCGTATACAAAGTGAAATTGGTAGTCGTATCAATGGTGTATTGATTTCTAATTGTAAAGGCAAAGCTTTGGCTTTTGCGCTATTTAATCTTCAGAATCGTGGACGTATGTTTGTTGACCATGGCCAAGATGTTTATGAAGGGATGGTAGTAGGTATCCATTCGCGATCAAACGATTTACTGGTGAATCCAACCAAAGCTAAACAACTGACAAATATCAGGGCAGCTGGAACTGATGAAAATTTGCTGTTAACGTCGCCGATCAAGATGACTCTCGAACAGTCCTTGGAGTTTATCGATGACGATGAACTGGTTGAAGTCACGCCTACATCGATTCGTGTGCGCAAGAAATTGTTGAAGGAACATGAACGGAAAAGAGCAATGCGGTTAATGGCTAGTTAACGTTGCCAAATCTGTTTTTACCTTTCATTCATCGGTATCATATAGTGTCCTTTTTGATTCAACATTTCCGATTTGGATTTTAAGCTTTAACAACTCTACATTTATGATGGAAAGATGTTCGAAGGTCGAACGTAATACCCTAGAGACACGGATACAAGTTGACCTGAATCTTGATGGAAAAGGTGTCTCAAAAGTGGAAACGGGTATCCCGTTCCTGGATCACATGCTGGATCAAGTTGTTCGACATGGTCTGCTTAATTTAACGATATTGGCCAAAGGTGACCTCAATATCGATGCACACCACACTGTGGAAGATGTAGGAATCAGTCTGGGGCAGGCATTTGCCAAAGCGATTGGAGATAAGCAAGGCATTCAGCGATATGGTTTCTCATACGTTCCCTTGGATGAGGCATTATCGAGGGTTGTTGTGGATTTTTCTGGCCGCCCAGGACTTCATTATGATGTCGATTTTCCACGAGCTAAGGTGGGTGATTTCGATGTGGATTTATTCGTCGAATTTTTCCAGGGTTTTGTCAATCATGCGAACGCTACGTTGCATATCGATAATCTAAAGGGCCGAAACGCCCATCATGTCGCTGAAACTATATTCAAAGCCTTTGGTCGGGCGGTACGCATGGCAGTATCACTCGACTCTCGTATGCAAGGGATTATCCCTTCCACTAAAGGTAGCCTTTAAACATGTCTACTGTTGCTGTGATCGATTATGGAATGGGGAATCTCCACTCCATTGCCAAAGCATTGCAACATGTATCTTCTGATACAAAAATATTGGTGACTTCGGATCCAGAGAAGATTTGTAGCGCAAGCCGGGTTGTATTTCCCGGAGTTGGGGCAATTCGCGATTGCATGGCGGCATTACACCGATATCAGTTAATTGGCGTATTGACTGACGTGGCAAAAACGAAACCACTGCTTGGTATTTGTTTAGGCTTGCAAGCATTGTTAGAAAGCAGTGATGAAAGCGGTCAGACGCAGTGCATGGGTATTTTCCCCGGTGAGGTGGTTCATTTTCCGGAATCTTTAGTTGGTGTGGACGGTGTCTCGTTAAAAATTCCACATATGGGTTGGAACCAAGTATATCAAAGAGAACCCCATCCTTTGTGGAAGGATATTCCCCAGTACAGTCGTTTCTACTTTGTACACAGTTATTTTGCAGAATTGAAAGAAATCAACCATGTCATGGCAACGACTGACTATCCAGACCCATTTGCTTGTGCAATTGGTCGCGGTAATATTTTTGCGGTTCAATTTCATCCGGAAAAGAGCCAACAGGTAGGTTTACGCTTTCTAAGCAATTTTCTAGATTGGGATGGAGGTATGGGACTAGGAGGAATCAAAAAGGGCAAAATGATAGAGGGAAATCCGTGTTATTAATCCCTGCGATCGACTTGAAGGAAGGGAGGTGTGTGCGTTTACGTCAAGGCCGTATGGAGGATACAACGATTTTTTCAACGGATCCCGTGGCGGTAGCCGGAAAATGGGTGGAAGCGGGAGCAAAGAGACTTCATCTTGTTGATTTGGATGGTGCTTTTGCTGGTCGCCCGAAAAATGCCGAGATTATCCATAAGATTACGGAATCGTTCCCCGATGTTCCTGTTCAAGTTGGCGGAGGGATCCGTGAAAAAGATACCATTCAGGAATATTTGAACGCAGGCGTTAGCTACGTCATCATCGGGACCAAAGCAGTGAGTACACCAAAGTTTGTTAGTGAGGTGACGACAGAATTTCCCGGGCACATCATTGTGGGTCTAGATGCTAAGGATGGTAAAGTGGCAATAGATGGTTGGTCAAGATATTCACACCACGATGTAAGCGATATGGCCCAACGGTTTGAGACTGATGGGGTAGCTGCGATAGTCTATACTGATATTTCGCGGGATGGAATGTTGGGTGGCGTCAATGTGGATGCTACCGCTAAATTAGCGAGATCTATTAATATTCCCGTCGTAGCTTCGGGTGGTATTCGAAATCTCGACGATATTTTTGCGTTAAGCGAAGTAGTTGCTGATGGTGTGACAGGGGCAATTACGGGACGTGCAATTTATGAAGGAACCTTGGATTTCGCCGAGGCTGTAAAGTTGGCAGAAAAATTCTGAATAGCGCTAGAAAGTTTAGAGAATTTTATGGGTCTAGCTAAGCGTATTATCCCGTGTCTGGACGTTGATAACGGTCGGGTAGTCAAAGGTGTCAAATTTGTTGATATCCGCGATGCTGGTAACCCTATTGAAATTGCTCGACGTTATGATCAAGAAGGTGCTGACGAACTAACCTTTTTAGATATCACCGCAAGCTCCGATGAACGTGAAACCATGGTGCATGTTGTCGAACAAGTGGCGGGGGAGGTTTTCATCCCGTTGACAGTAGGTGGTGGAATTCGAACCTTGGAGGATATTCGGAGAATGCTGAATGCTGGGGCAGATAAAGTAGGCATAAATACGGCCGCTGTTTTTCAACCGGATTTTGTTCAACAAGCTGCCGAACGGTTTGGATCCCAGTGTATAGTTGTGGCTATTGATGCTAAATGTAGTAATCATGACGGATCGCCTCCAAGTTGGGAAATTTATACTCATGGGGGCCGGAAACCTACAGGGTTGGATGCAGTGGCGTGGGCACGTAAGATGGTTGCATATGGTGCTGGAGAAATCCTTTTGACTAGTATGGATAGGGATGGTACCCGAGAAGGATTCGATTTGGCCCTGACATGCGCGATCAGTGAAGCGGTTACCGTGCCGGTAATAGCCTCGGGTGGTGTTGGAAATCTAGATCATTTGGTCGCTGGAGTGGTCGAAGGAAAAGCAGATGCAGTTTTGGCGGCTAGTATTTTCCATTTCGGTGAATACAGTATTCAAACAGCGAAGCGACGAATGGCTGACCACGGAATCGAGGTGCGTTTGTGAAAAAACTGGAGTAAAGCAATAGTTGCTTCAGACGCATCATTCATTATCGAATTAGATTTGAGGATAAAACAATGGGTCCTAGTATTTGGCAATTATTAATTGTTTTGGTAATAGTGTTGCTTCTGTTTGGAACCAAACGGCTTCGCAACTTGGGTGGTGATATGGGTTCGGCGATAAAAGGCTTTAAAACCGCGTTAAAGGACGGCGGAAGTGATAAAGACGGTGATGCAGATGCCGACGAGGAAAAGTCTGAAGACACTATTATAGAAGGACAGGTGACTTCCAAAGATAGTGAAAAAGTGTAATGTTTGACATCGGTTTTTGGGAACTTAGTTTGGTTGCGTTGGTAGCCTTGCTGGTTATTGGGCCTGAGCGTCTTCCCAGAGTAGCCCGATTGGCTGGGTTTTGGATAGGAAAGGGCCAGCGGATGGTTTCTTCAGTCAGACATGAAATCAAAGTTGAA
>Ga0209992_10000915_pt1 | contig 35267 bp, 46 predicted proteins | sample 2SBtaG_2_FD_182564 | JGI IMG/M metagenome (GOLD analysis project Ga0209992, IMG submission 182564) | Deep subsurface microbial communities from Kolumbo volcano to uncover new lineages of life (NeLLi) - 2SBTROV12_ACTIVE470 metaG (SPAdes)... | ecosystem: Environmental > Aquatic > Marine >...
TATGATAAATGATGAATTAAAAAAGAAACATGATGAAATGTTTAAGGAATGTATTGATTTAATGAGAGAGCCTATTTCTAAAATGGGTGACAAGTATCCATTAGAAATAATCAATGCGTCTTTAATTGAATTAGGTTTGAGAATGTCTATGATACAAGGGGGCACTTATCATACAATAAGAGTGTTCGCTAATGTTATGGATAACCTGGCGACCTTTGGTCAGATGATTGAAAAAGATTTACAATCTATGCTTGAAGAAGGACATGAGCCAAATCCATTTGACGATTGGAAGTACACGGATTCAACCAAGAAAACTATTCATTAAGAATTTTGTTGACATGGTGTCGACAATAGTATATAATACATGGAGTGTGTGATGTATAAAAAGAAACTATTAATTTTAATATTTAAAACCTCTGCCCTTGTGCAAACTTACTCTAATAAAGTAAGGGTGTGGGCATTGTATAAAATGCATGAAGTTAAAAAGCAAAGTAAATACAAACCACACAAAAAATATATGAGAGGTAAGAAATGAAAAAATTTGATGTGACTACTTCCCATTGTTTTACACAGCATTGGGAGGTCGTGGCTAAAGATAAGGAACAAGCCGCGAAAAAAATTATGGAAGGTGATTTAAAGTTTGATAAAACTTCAAGGACTTATGTGTCCAATAAGTTTACCCGTGCTTTGATAACGATTCCAGATGCTACAGTATTGTCAGTTGAACCTATCAAACCTAATGATGTGGAAAAACATACAGATACTATTGACATAGATGTGGAGGGTAGTTATGGTGGAACAGATCCAGATTAATAAAGTAACACCTCGAAGTGGTGCCTCGTGGTATATAAAATGGTTGGCATCAATTACATTGCTAGTAGGTATGTCATTTACTAGCATAGAACTTATCCCTTACAACTTATACTTACATCTGTTAGGTATAACAGGTTGGTTAGTTGTAGGAATATTGTGGCATGACCGAGCATTGATTACAGTAAATGCTGTCGGAGCTTTTATATTCTTGAGTGGGATAGTAAAATATTATTACGGTTAGCAGGAGAGGAGCCAGACAAATGAATATATTTTTCTTAGATAAAACACCATACAAATCAGCACAATATTTGTGCGATAAGCATGTGGTAAAAATGATATTAGAATCAGCACAGATGTTATCTACTGCTGTTCAAAGATACACAGGTAGAATGGAAGAACTATACAAACCTGCGTATCAAAATCATCCCATGACAAAATGGGTAGGAGATAGCCGCCCCAACTTTGAATGGGCAATGAGAAATGCACATGGTATCCATGAAGAATATGCTTCAAGGTATGCCAGAATACATAAGTCTTCCAACATTCTAAATATTATTTGGAATGATAATTTAAAAAGTAAAATACCAGAAAGAAACTTAACAACCCCACCCCAATGTATGCCAGATAAATATAGATTGAGAAGCGATTTGTATGTAAAGGCATATAGAAATTATTATAAAGGAGAAAAAGAATACTTTGCCAAGTGGCAAAAAGGTAGACCACAACCACATTGGTGGCAGTAATGGAGTGGTTTCAAGATTACGGACTAACTATATTAGTTATATCTATGGTAGGTATAGCTCTAATAATGTATAAAAATAAGTGAGGTAATATGCCCAAGAAAAAAGAAGAAATTGTTGAAGAAGAATTAGTCATACCAACAGAACTCTTGGAAAAAGATCCTGTTGAATTGGCGACTGATGAAGAAGGAATTAAAACTATAATCTCTTATCTTAAAAAGACTAGAGAGAATATCAGAGCGGCAGAAAAAGCTGGCAAAAGAATCACTGGTAAATCTGCAAGGACTAAGACCCCAGAAAAAGCAGGCGATAATATTCTAGATGTGTTGGTGGATAATGTCTAAGGAAAAAGATAAGATAGATTTCATAGGCAAGTACCACCCCCACCCCAAAGAAGCACCTAAGCATTGGCGTATGGCTCGCATGAAAGAACTTCGTGCAGAGGTTATGGCTAGACGCTTAGAAAAGAAAAGGCAATGGGGTTTAATGGAACAACACACAAAACAATGGGGGCTTTTAGCTGTGTATCTAATTGCTTTTGTTATAGTGGTGTTGGGTATGAAGGAGTTAATGTAATGGAACAACCAGAAAAATTAAAGAAGTATTTAATTCAAGACGATAAACCTAGACAAGCTATATGGGATTCATCTAGCCTGTCTACATTTTCTGCATGCCCTAGAGCATACAATCTTTCCAACCTATTGGGATATAAATTAAAACTCTATGCCCCTGTCACAGGATTTGGATCAGCAGTACATGACGGCTTTGAAGTTTTAGATAAAGGCAAACATGAAGGCAAGTCTAAAGATGAGTCAGTAAATAAAGCAGTTACTTTTATTATAAAAGAATACGGCAAAGACTTATCACAAGCTGAAGATAAAGCCAGAGGTCTTGAGGCGGCAATAAGGACAGTAGTATGGAGAGCCGAAGAATATTGGGAAGACACTTTAAAAATTGCGACCATGCCAAATGGTGCCCCCTGTCTAGAGAAAAGGTTTGAAGTTCCTTTTGGAGAGCGAGGTCATAGATTTTCTGGAAGGATAGATAAGATAGTGGAGTTAAATAATCGTTTGTATTTATGTGATACTAAAACAACAAAGGCTTCGCTTACTGATTTATATTTTAGAAACTTCCAACCAAGCAATCAAATCTATGCGTACATCTGGGCGGCTAGATTCGTATTGGGTTTAAACATTGCAGGATTTATTATTGATGCTGTACAAACAGGTGTACATTTTTGTAGATTTAATAGAAGCATATTTAATGTATCAAAAGAATCTATACTAGAATGGTACAACGATGCACAGTATCATATCTCTTTGTCAGATGCATATGCAGATAACGGTTGGTATCCTGCCAACTTTACATCATGTGGCAACTATGGTGGTTGTAAGTTCAGAGAAGTATGTGGTGAATCACCTGAACACCGTACGATTTTGTTAGAAGAAGACTTCATTCGTGACCCGCATGCTGACTTGCAAGTGGATAATGTTATTCATGTGCCAGAAAATATATTTAGGAAAAAGAAATGAGATTAATAATTTTACTATTGTGTTTGTTAAGTTTAAATAATTGCACATATTTTGTTGCTAAAGAAACTGCTAAGATAGTTTTAGATACTGACAAGAACCCAGAGAAAAAAGAAAAGATACTTAAGAAACAAAACCTAAAGAAAGAAGCTAACAAAAAGAAAGCAAAAGATTTTTATTGTAGTAAGATTGAAGACCCTGTGAAGTGTAATGAGTAGGGCAGATTTAAAAAGAAAGAATCATAAGGGAAGGAGAAAGATAGGTTCTCGTAAGAGAAAGAATCGCAGACGTATTAGATTAAAATTACGTGTGAGAAACAAAAGATAATTGTTGACAATTATTTTATTTGTGGTAGTATTATAAATTATAGGAGATAAGTATGGCAAGTATTAAAAATCATCAATCAACTGATGTTACTAAACTATTACTCGTAGGAGATAGTGGTTCTGGTAAGACGGCTTCATTGGCTCAGCTCGCAAATGCTGGATACAATTTACGTATCTTGGATTACGATGATGGGTTAGCTATTCTTCCAGAGTTTCTAACTGCTGATGCAGTAGATAGAGTTAGTTACGTAACGTTGAAAGACCCCATTGGAAAGGCAGATTCTTTTCGAAGGGGTGTTAATTTAATTTCAAATTGGAAAGACGAAGGAGAAGACTTCGGGCCTGTTAGTAAGTGGACATCTAAAGATGTCTTAGTCATTGACAGTCTAACCCTAATGGGTGAAGCGGCTTTAAGGGGGGCACTTGTATTTAATAACAAGAAGCCAACCGATCAAGCTAGCCAACCAGAATGGGGCACTGCGGCTCGCGATGTACAACACATTGTACAATACATAACAGGTACTGAAGCACCATGTAATGTGGTAGTAACAACCCATATGCAATATATGGAAGGCGATTTGGGTGTGTCTAAAGCATATCCAACTAGTGTCGGTTCAAAGTTATCAACCAAGTTAGGTAGATACTTTAACTGTGTATGCAGAATTGATACTAGAAGTTCTAGCAAAGGAGTTGAGCGAACTTTGAGAACTGTATCCGATCATCGCATGGATCTAAAAGTAACGGCACCAAAATTAATTGAGCCTAATACTGAATTAGATTTAGCTAAGTTGTTCGGAGCAATACAAAAGAATGCTCAACAAAAATTATCCAAGAAGGATAATGTAATTAACATCAAGACAGGAGGTAATTAATGGCTGATGTAAGTGACTTTTTATCGATGAATCCAGAGGATATACCAGAGTCTATAACTTTACCAGAGGGTAGTTATGACTTTGTTATTACATCTTATCGTACGGATAAAGTCGGTGAAAACCAAAACGAAATTGTGCGTCTTAATTGTAAGGCTAATGCAGTTTTAGAATCTGATATTACGGATGCAGATCTAGAGAACTGTGATGGTACTCGATTAGAATTTTGGGCAACCAAGAAAGCACTTAGACAGGGTAACCCTGTGATTTCACTCAAAGCTTTCCTAACAAAATCACTCGGTATGAGTGGTGTTTCGTTCGGGGAAATGCTTGAACAATCTATTGGACAATCGTTTAGTGGTATCGTTAAACACGAAATGGTTGGACGTAACAAAGATATACTTCAAGCTTCAGTATCAAGAGTATTGAACAACAAGTAGTATCTTATGGGTGAGTATGCAGTTAAGCAAAGAGTTCCTTCTCAATTAAAGAAGGGGGCAAAGATAGCCATAGTCATGGACTATCCTAACTCTAATGAAGTTCGCTTGAATAAAATACTTGCAGGAGATTTTATAGTCAATAAGATTTGTAGACTAGCAGGGATACAAATAGAAGATTGTATGCTCACCCACACTATTCAACTTAAACCTGCACAAGACAACCCCCAAAATTTTTTTCACAAACGTTCTGAATATAAAGCTTTGTGTAAAGATAGTGAGTGGCGTTCTTCCTATCCGATTACCACCTATGGCTACCTCAAGCAGGAGATGGAGCAAGACTTACAACGTTTATACAATGAACTCAATGAGACAAACCCCAATGTTATTATAGCAATGGGGGGAGTTTCATTGTGGGCACTCACAGGATTTGATAAGGTAGGTATATACAGAGGTGCTGTTATTCCTTCAACTCAAGAAAGATTGAAACAGGTTAAGGTAGTACCTTCTTATAATCCTTCTGCCGTAGTTAGAAACTATGGCTTCAGAGCACACGTTTATTCTGACTTTAAAAAAGCTAAACGTGAATCAGAATTTTCACATATTAATTATACAACAAGAGAGCTATGGATTGAGCCTCAGTTAGACGACATGTATGCATTTGAATCAGAATACATACATAGAAATAATGCTGAGGCACCATTGGCTTTCGATATTGAAACAGCGGGAGGGCAGATAACGTGTATTGGATTTGCCCCCTCTTTAAATCATGCAATCGTGGTCCCATTTAAGTACAACTATTGGTCACGTGATGAAGAAGACAAAGCGTGGGCATGGGTTAAAGACTTATTGGAAGATACGAACTTAGTTAAAGTTGCACAGAATCAAACGTATGACATATCATGGTTAGCTTACAAACAGAATATAAAAGTAAGTGGACTAGTACATGATACAATGCATGCACAACATTCACTGCAGCCAGAAATGGAAAAAGGTTTAGGTTTTCTCGGCTCCATATACACTAATGAAAGTGCATGGAAAACATTAGCCAAGTTCTCTAAGAGCACAAAAGCTGATGAGTAGTGAAGCGACCACATTTTTTTACAGCAAAAGCTGTTGACGATAGGTGGGGTGAGTTAGATGCTCACGTAAGATTATGGCGAGCAACATTAGATCAACTGTTGCAAGACCTCATATACGTGGGAAGTGGTAAGGAAGATAAGAAAGCTTTTATTACTGCATGGGAATGGTTTGAAAACAACCATGAAGATTTTAAAATGGTGTGTGACTTAGCTGATCTAGATCATCAAAGAACACGAAAGGAATTGAAAGATTTAATAGCGAGGGTAAATGGTAATAGACATAAACGACAATTTAAAAATAGCCGCAAAGCTTTTGAGTGGCAAAAGGGAACAGGAGTACGGAAACAAAAAGATAAACCACGATAACATTGCTGTGTTGTGGTCAGCTTATTTGGGTACAAAGTTAAGTGCTCATGACGTTGCTATATTAATGTTGTTATTAAAAATAGCAAGAACAAAATCTGGGAATCCTACCGAAGATACATACATAGATATGGTGGGGTATTCAGCTATTGCAGGAGAATTGTGTGAAGATAGTAAAGAACACGGAAATAAATAAACACGATCTAAATAAAGATCAAATACTTTGGACGTATTGTGCATTAGATTGTACATTGACCCATGAGATATGGTCTAGGATACATAAAGAGTTTGATCCTATAACTAAAAGAGTTTACTTATTTGAATTAGATAGTTTAAAACCTGCAATGGAAATGATGTTGCGAGGTTTAAAAGTTGATGAAGTTAAAGTAAAAGAAAAGAAAGAAGTCTTACGTGCTCGTAGATTAAAACTAGAACGTATGCTTAATCTTTTTGCACAAGGTGTATGGGGTAAAGATTTAAATCACAATAGCCCTGTGCAACTTAAGAAAATTTTATATGAAGACTTAGGCCTACCACCTGTTGTGTCTTACAAAGGGGGCAAGTCAAAGATATCTACTGACCGTGCAGCTTTGGAGCAGCTTGGGGAATTTTATCCAAGAGCAAAACCATTCGCACATACCATACTTGCACTACGTGACATAACTAAACAGCTTTCTGTTTTAGATTCTAAACGTGATAAGGATGGCAGGATTAGATGTTCATATAATGTAGCAGGTACAGAGACAGGACGTTGGTCTTCATCAGAAAGTCCTTGGAGAACAGGAACTAATTTACAAAATGTTACAAAGGAATTACGTTCAGTATTTATTCCAGATGATGGCATGGTTATGTTCTATGCAGATTTAGAACAAGCAGAGTCGAGAGTTACTGCTTATGTTGCAGGTGATGAAGGTTATATAAATGCATGTGAGAGCACAGACTTACACACTGAAGTAGTTAAAATGGTTTGGCCCAACTTGGGTTGGTCTGATGATCCTGCGCAAAACAGGGAGCTTGCAAACAAACCTTATTACTTACACTTTACATATCGTGACATGTGTAAACGAGCAGGTCATGGTACTAACTATGGAATGTCAGCACATGCATTAGCTAAACATTTAAAAATAAAAGTTTCACATGCGACAAGATTTCAGTTGCTTTATTACGGAGGTGTGGTACCATTAGCTTCTTTAGAACGTTGGCACCAACAAGATAGAGAAGGAGGCTTTCAAGAATTGATAGACACAGGAGAGATAATAGGTAAGCTAGTAAAAATACAAGGAGCATTCCCTGGCATACGTGCTTGGCACAACGAAGTATCGGGTGAGTTAAAACAAACAGGTTGTTTAACTACACCTTTAGGTAGGCGCCGACAATTCTGGGATAGATTAAATGATAACTCTACATTGAGACAGGCTATAGCTTATGTTCCACAATCTACTATTGGGGATTTATTAAACATGGGTTTATACAATGTATGGAAAAGTGTTAGAGAGATAGAGATACTTGGCCAAGTGCATGATGCTATCTTGGGTCAATGTCCTATTGAAAGAGTGGATGAATTAATGCCTAAAGTTTTAGAGCAAATGAACAACCCTTTAGAAGTTAAGGGAAGACAAATGATTATCCCTTCCTCAGTTGAGGTGGGTCATACATGGAAGGATATGGAAACATGGAAGAAGTAAAAAGATTATATATAGAAGACGGAAAGATACTAGTAAAAGAGGGGGAATTTTCTACCATATGTACTGAGGCAGAGATAGAAGGACCTTCATTAATAAGAAACAAAGACGGTAATGTATGGATTGAGACTACATCTACAGTAGTTAAGCTTGTCCATATACCTAAAGAAAATGTCAAGTTTCTAGATGAAAAATAATGTCAAGAAATTATACAGATTACATGGAGGCATGTGTTGATGCCATTAAGAATAGTCCTATCCCTAAACCTTTTGCGAGGTGGACTGCCTTATCCTCAATAGCAGGGGCACTCGGCCGAAGGGTCTGGTTTCCTATGCCTAACTATAACATTGGTTCTAATTTATTTGTAATACTTATTGCAAGTCCTGGTCGTAATAAATCAGTAAGTTTAATATTACCTTTCTCTAAAGTATTCAATAGACTTACTACACCTGTTGGTACAACAGAAGATGATTCTAATTTCAACTCTGGTCTTGACCAATACGGTTTAAGAAACTATCCTTTATATCTTATTCAAGATAGAATCACTCCAGAAAAATTAGCAGTTGACATGACTAAAGTAACACGTTTAGATTTGCGTTTAAGTAATCCACGTCAAGAACAATTCTTTGATTCATCTATGACTTTAGTTACATCAGAGTTTGGTACGTTCATGGGCAGGAGTGAAAGATATTTGCAAATGTTTTTAACTGATATGTGGGATGCCAAAGATCAGTACAGCCACAAAACAAAAACAGCAGGTGAATATATTATTGAAGGCCCTTGTTTAAATTGGGTTGCTTGTGCAACACCAGAACAATTTGTTGACAACTTACCAGAGGATGCAAAGTCTCAAGGATTATTATCAAGAATCATTCCTGTGTTTTATGAAGGAGAAAGAATACCACAAGACTTAACACAAAAAGTTATTAGTGATAACACAATAGATAATTTAAGAAATGATTTATCTCATGTAGCTAAAATGTATGGGCCAATGACATTTGATGATGACGCATTTGAAGGAGCTAATGAAGATATCTATTACAACTTACAACCAGAACCAACTGATCCTCATCTATCTGAGTATTGTCAAAGAAGAGTATCACACTTTCTAAAAATAGCTATGTCAGTTTCAGCTTCACGTAGATCAACTAGAAAAATTATGAAAGAAGATTGGGAAACAACTAAAGAGATTATGTTTGAGATGGAAAAGAATATGCCTAAAGCATTAGAAGGTTTTGGCATGGCACGTACAGGTAGAATAGCACACGACATGGGAGTATGGTTGGATGCTACGATGGCTCTTAACAAGCGACAACATGTCACACTACGTGCATTTAAACGTGAGTTACTTCGAAAGATTCCGAATCCAGGTGAGCTGGATCAAACAATCAGAGCCATGCAAGACTCTGGTTATATAAAAATGGAAGGTAATTTAGTCTTTGCTTGTAAAAAGTAATTGACCTTAATAAATAGAAATGATATACTGCGAGGTTGGTATGTATGAAATAGGAAAATATGAAATTAAACATTGATATAACTAAGGATACTCTACTCTCTAAAAACGCTGTGGATATCTTAAGGGATAGATACATGTTACCAAAAGAGGAGACACCACAAGAAGCATTCGCCAGAGCATGCATGGCATTTGCAGATAACAAAGCTCATGCAGAAAGATTGTATAAATATGTTTCAAATCTTTGGTTTATGTTTGCTTCTCCGCTTTTGTCAAATGGAGGAACAGATAGGGGTCTGCCTATCAGTTGCTTTTTAAATTATGTGCCCGATAGTAGAGAAGGACTAGCGGCACACTATACTGAGAACATCTGGTTATCTAGTATGGGGGGCGGAATAGGTGGTTATTGGGGTCATATTCGCTCACAGGGACAGTCAACTAGCAAAGGTAATAAGACGACAGGGGTTATTCCATTTATGCACGTGGTGGACTCTCAAATGGTAGCCTTTAATCAAGGCGCTACTAGACGTGGGTCGTATGCTAGTTACATGGATGTATCCCACCCAGAAATTATAGAGTTTATAGAGATGAGAAAGCCTGCTGGTGGAGACGTCAACAGAAAGAATCTTAATCTTCATCATGCTGTTATTACTCCAGACAAATTCATGAGAGCAGTAGAAGATGATAAAGATTGGGATCTTATAGACCCTAACAGTAAAGAGAAAGTAAAGACAGTTAAAGCTAGGAGTATTTGGATAAAGATACTAGAGGCTAGAGTTGCTACAGGAGAACCTTATATAATGTTTATTGATACAGTTAATAAGCATTTACCTAAAGAGTTAAAAGACAAAGGATTAAAAGTACATCACTCTAATCTTTGTAGTGAAATTACTTTACCCACTAATGAAGATAGAACAGCGGTGTGTTGTTTATCTAGTTTAAATTTAGAATACTTTGATGAGTGGTCTAAAGATGAAATGTTTATTGAGGACATCATGCGCATGCTTGACAATACGTTAAGTGTATTTATTAAAGATGCCCCTCTGACCATGAGTAAAGCTGTTAACAGCGCTAAGTCTGAACGTTCAATAGGCTTAGGTACTATGGGATTTCATTCTTACTTACAACGTAGTGGTATTGCATTACAAAGTCCTATGTCCATGGGACCTAACATTAAAATATTTAAACACATTAAAAAGAAATGTGATGCGGCGAATTTCTTATTAGGAAAAGAAAGAGGAGAAGCACCAGACCTTAAAGGAACTGGAAAAAGATTCTCACATATGACTGCCATAGCTCCTAATGCAAGCAGTTCAATTATATGTGGCAACACTTCTCCAAGTATAGAACCATTGAGAGCAAATGCATTTACTCAAAAAACTTTAAGCGGTTCATTTTTAATTAAAAATAAATACCTTGAAAAGTTATTAGAAGAGAAAGGAAAGAATACTAAAGATGTTTGGAAAAGTATTATTGCTAGCAGAGGAAGTGTTGACGCGCTCACTTTCCTTACGGCACAAGAGAAAAATGTATTTAAGACGGCCATCGAGATTGATCAAGCGTGGTTGGTTGACCTGGCTGCGGAACGTCAAAAATATATTTGCCAAGCGCAAAGTTTAAACTTATTCTTCCCACCTGATGTTAACGTGAGAAGATTAAACAATGTACATAAACGTGCATGGCATAAAGGATTAAAAACTTTATACTATTGCAGAAGTGAAGCTATTAAAAGAGCAGAGAACATATCATTAAAAGTAGAAAGGAAAGTGAGACAAGATAACGATGAAGAAGATTGTATCATGTGTCAAGCATAGAGGTAGATTATGAGTATATTTAAAGAGAGAGATTATTACAAACCATTCACATATCCATGGGCTTTTGAAGCCTATGACATGCAACAAAAAATGCATTGGCTTCCAAGTGAAGTACCACTTCATGAAGATGTTAATGATTGGAATAATAGAATGGATGAAGGCGAAAAGAATTTAGTAAAACAAATATTAACTTTCTTTACACAAGGTGATGTAGACATAGCACAAGCTTACATGGATGTATATGTTCCAATGTTTAAACCACCAGAGATACGTATGATGTTATCGTCTATAGCTACAAGTGAAGCCAACCATGCCCACAGCTATTCATTATTAAATGATACAATAGGTATGGATGATAGAGAGTACAAAGCTTTCCAAGAAATAAAAGCTATGAATGATAAGCATGAGTATCTATGGAAAAGCAAAGGGGGCACAGAGGAAGAACAAATGATAAGAGACATGGCGGTGTTCTCTGCATTTGGTGAAGGCCTTCAATTGTTTGCTAGCTTTGTTATGCTTCTAAACTTTACAAGGTTTGGTAAGATGAAAGGCATGGGACAAATTGTCGCATGGTCTATAAGAGATGAGTCACATCATGTGGAAAGCATGATTAAATTATTCCATTGTTTATTAGATGAGAAACCTAAGGTTTGGAATGACAATTTTAAAAAGAGTTTATATGAGATATGTCGTGACATGGTAATGTTAGAAGATAAGTTTATTGATTTGGCTTTTGCTATGGGTCCTGTTCAAGGACTGACAGCAGATGAAGTCAAACAATATATACGACATATAGCAGATAGAAGACTACTACAGCTAGGGTTAAAACCTAACTATGGGGTAAAAGATAATCCACTCGAATGGGTCGATTGGATAGTTAACGGAGTAGAACATACCAACTTTTTTGAGAACAGAGCTACTGAATATGCTAAAGGTGCCATGACTGGTACTTGGGCTGATGCATTTTAAGCTTGACAGAAAATCAAAAGTATGGTAGTATTATAAATCAAGGGGGGCACAAAGGGCAGACTGATCTAGGTTAGTGTGCCCTTAGCTTTTTCTGGAGGTGTGTGTGAAAGACTTAAGTAAAGAAGAATATAAGACGTACTTAAAAGAGTACAAGGAACGAGGCAATGCCGCTTTCAAAAAGTCACGTAACAATAGAATAGAAAAACGTGATAGAGAAGCTGCATATCGTGAACACTTGGAGTGCGCGGCGATGATTAGAAACATGAACTATAAAATGAAGAACGATGAATGGTTGTATGATGACAGACCAAACGGAAGCTTCTTAAAATTTCATAGAGTTATTGCATCTGGTGATCCAGATAAAATAGGAAAGTTATTTGATAACTTTGGAAGGGAAGTTAATGTACCAAGAAAAACAAACTAAGTACGATGGCTTTGCTAAAAAATTATTTTATGATTTTAGAAAGACGAGGAAGGGTATACCCTATTGGGAGCGGTTACACTTTAAAGATAGAGATGAGTGGCGTGGTATAGCTCAGCTTATTAAAAGAGAACGTAGACATTTTAAAAAGCTACGAAAGAAAACAGGAGACAATAATGAAAGACCTATTACAAGAAGCGGTTAATGCTGTAGTATTAGCCAAAGGGAATAAGTCTGATGCGGCTAGGGCATTGAACATTCCTCGCACTACTCTGATAAGCAGATTAGAAGCGGCTGAACGAGAAGAGATAAAGCCTACTGTTAAATCTCCCAACCTAGAAGTTGCTCTTGCTGAGCAAAAAATGGTATATGATTTACAGGTAAGGGAGTTAAAGAAACAATTAGATGAAGCCATACAACAAAACGTTACATCAGATTATGTCAGAAAAAGCGTGTTCAAGTTGGGAAAACATAAAGCTAATCCACCTAAGTGGTTGGTTAAATCCTCTCCTGCAACAGGCGCACCTGGTGTTCCCACTTTGTTCTTATCTGATTTTCATTATGGGGAAGTTGTTAAGTCCGATGCAGTTAATAACTTAAACACTTTTAATAAAAAGATTTCGCGATCGCGATTGAAGTCAACTGTAGAAACTGCAATTGATTTATGCCACAACCATATGGTCAATCCTAAATATCCTGGAATCGTTTTAGCTTTAGGTGGAGACATGATGTCTGGTTGTATTCATGATGAGCTAATAGATACAAATGATGGAACAAACATTGACCATGTATTAGAATTGTTTGACCAACTAATCTGGACAATCAGTACATTGGCTGATAAGTTCGGTAAGGTTTTTGTACCTACATGTTATGGCAATCATTCAAGAATGTACCAGCAATATAGAAATAAAGAAGCTGCGCATCTAAGTTTTGACTGGTTGCTTTACAATATGTTAGAGAAACATTTTAAAAATAACAAAGACGATCGTATACAATTTCTAATACCTACAGGATTTGATACGTACTATAAAATCTTTGACACTAGCTACCTATTAACACATGGTGATAGGCTTGGAGTCCGTGGAGGAACTGGCATCGTGGGTATGCTTGGGCCTATAGCACGAGGTGTTCAAAAGGTTAGATCAGAGTATGCTAACTTTGGTAAGTCCATTGACTATGTTATCATGGGGCACTACCATCAGTATATATCTATAAAAGGGGCCATAGTTAATGGCTCACTTAAAGGCTATGACGAGTATGCAATGAGCAATCGTTTTGCTTTTGAGATTCCTAAGCAAGCTTTATGGTTTACACACCCACAATATGGTGTAACTTTCCAGGTTCCTGTGATCGCCGAGCAAGGTGTTCCTAAGAAATCTAAGAAAGAATGGCTTCAATGGGCAACATAAAGTGATTTAAAGGGGGACGCAAGGTATTGCATGTGCCCCCTTTATCTGATATAATAAACGGTTCAAACCCACAACAAGGAGTATACTATGGCAATGGGATTAAAAAGAAATAAAATGAAAGGGCCTAAAAAAGTAGGCAAGAAAAAGCAAGGATATAAAGCTCGTAAAGATGAATCCATTGCTATGAGAATTAAAAAGAAAAGAACTAAGAAGCAACTTAAAGCTAGCCGTGACGAATCTTATGGTAAGTTCGGTAGCAAAGCTAAGAAAAAAGGTAAGATCAATAGATAATGCCTGATGATAAATGGACAGACGACCAGGATTTTCAAATGGGAACAGTTAAAGTAGGCGGAGACGCCATTAAAGTAGAAGAAAAAGAGGATGACAATAAGCAGAAGTCAGACGGGAAAGACAGTGAGTCTTAAACCGCCTGCTCACTTACAGCATCGTGTCACCCTATCATCTTCTCCAATGGAGAAGAGAAAGAAAAAAAGAAAACCTCTTCTTCCTGCTACAAAAAAGAATTTTAAAAAGTACAAACAACCTAAGAACAAACTTGGCAAACCAATGAGTCAGAGTGCTCTATGGAAATTTGTACCCGATGTTAAATAGTTATGATAAAAATTTATTTATTACTTATGGTAATATCAATGCCAGGAATGCCTTCGGTAAAATACAATGCAGCATTATATCCTACTATGGATGATTGCCTTGTAGCACGTGAAGGTTATATGGCAACTTATCATGCCAAAGACCAATCTTATAAAGACAAACTACATGCTGATGCAACTTGTTTGGAGTTTGAATCATTTCCTATACAAGGATTGCCAGGCAAACCTATAGGAATGGGGACATAGATGGATCCAGAACTATGCAAAGTATGCGGGCACGTATGTCATTGTAGTAATGGTGGCTCTTGTTGTGGAGGTCATTGCGAATGTAAGAATTGTGAACACCCAGAATCAGAAGAAGAAAAGTCTGTGGATTTTGATCCCGACTTTAGTCTTACTATACATTAGCATGGCTGGATTAGATATGTTAATATCCTTTGTGGATAGAATAACTGGGGGTGGTAAGAATGATACCTTCAAAGAAGATCTTGCCATGTCTGAAAGTTCAAACAAGTATGATGTTGTAAATGATAAAGGTTACATGGGAAAGTATCAGTTTGGAGATGCTCGTTTAGAAGATTTTAAAAATGCAAATAAAGATTATAAGTTTACTAAGAAAGAATTTTTAAATGACCCAAACTTACAAGAGGATGTATTCTCTTGGCATGTTGAAGATATAAATAGTTATATTGATAGCCGTGGGTTAGATAAATATATTGGAACAGAAATCAATGGTGTTACAATAACCAGAGATGGATTAATTGCAGGTGCTCACCTTGGTGGCAAAACTGGATTAAAAAATTTTCTGAGTACTGGGAAAGATAAAGAAGATAGTTATGGTACTAGTATATCAGAATACATAACGAAGTTTAGTAGTTAGATAGGAGTTATTAATGGGCGGATTACCAGTAGAAATGATCACCATGCTTGGCTCATCCTTGTTGGGTGGGTTCATGTCTATATGGGGACAAAGTATTAAAGCTAAACAAGCTGAACAAAAGATGTTACTTGCTCGCGGCAAGTTTCAAATGGAGTCAATTGAAAAAGCTAGAACATATGACAACAAAGGATTTCAATGGACTAGAAGAATCATAGCTTTATCTGCTGTGTTTGCTATTATCATTTGGCCTAAGATTGTACCTGTATTTTTTGATACAAGTGTATGGTTAACATGGACAGAATTTACTAGAGGATTTTTATTCTTAATTGAATCAAAAGAAATTGTAATGGATAGAGAGTTTTTTGGTGTAGTAATAACACCACTTGATACTCATTTAATGTCTGCAATAGTCGGACTATATTTTGGAGGAAGTCTTGTTAAAAAATAAAATTTTAAAATGGATTGAAAAAGTTTCAGGTAAGATTAATCTTTGGGCCTGGTGGAAAAACAAACCTTATAGCAAAAGAGACAAATGAAAAAAGAAATCATAGCACTTGGTGTGGCAATTGCGGCACAGTTCTTTGGTATTGTATGGTATGTTTCTAAATTAGATTCTAAAGTTAATATCTTATATGATAAGTTTGAAAAAGAATCTGACCTAGAGGTAGTAGAGAATCAAGTTAAAATGAAATTAGATCTTGAACATCTGGTTAAAGATATGAAACAACTTAAGAAACAACTTAAAGAAGAGAACAGTAAAAACAAAGAAATCATGGAACAACATAATGATATTTATAAACTTCTTAGAGAAGGCAACTCTAATGTTTCAAGTGATTATAATTACGGAGGTTAGTCATGGCCAAAAAAGGATTATACGCCAACATTAATAGAAGAAAAAAGTTGGGAATATCAAGACCTAAATCTAAGTCAACTATTTCTAAGAAAGCCTACAGCAAAATGAAAAAAGGTTTTAAGAAAAAATAGTGGCAGACTCTAGATTAAAGAGAGCAGGAGTAAGTGGGTTTAATAAACCTAAACGTACTCCTAAACATCCTAAGAAGTCACACATTGTTGTGGCTAAAGAAGGTAGCAAAATAAAAACTATTCGCTTTGGTGAAAAGGGGGCAAGTACAGCGGGCAAACCTAAGGCAGGTGAGTCATCTCGTATGAAAGCCAAACGTAAATCATTCAAAGCTAGACATGGCAAGAACATTGCCAAAGGTAAAATGTCAGCAGCATACTGGGCGGATAAAGTAAAGTGGTAATCTTATGTTTAAATATCTGGCGTCTATCCCCGTAGTATTATCTCTGTTAGCAGGGGCATACGGTGGAATTAACTACATAAATAAATTAAATAATACAATTGATGATAATGAAGATGCTATTGCATTGCTTCAATTAGAAATAGATAATATGTATAATAGCTTTGGTGATGAGATAGATAATGTACATCAAATTTATTCTGAACGCACATCAAGAAACTCAAACAATTATACTGAAGCTCGTGAGGAGCTCGTTCGTGAGATGACCGATATGGTGACATGGGTGGGGCGTATCGAGGCGAAGCTTCAAGCCATAGAAAAACTTTTATATGAAACAGCAAGTGATGCAGGACTGCGTGCACTTGAAGATCAAGTAAGAACAAATGCCGATTCAATAAGACAATTCAAATATGATATGAAAGATCTGGAGAACACAATTTCTGGAGGATACTAATGCATCGTGACAGATGGATATTTTTTATCCTTAGTTTTATTCTTATCCTAATGTGGTCTAGCAATACTAACGCTAGAAATGATTATTTAAATGATCGTAATTGTGAGAGAGGTCGTGTAGAATTATACACTGAATTAGACCGCTATGACTATGACCAGCGAATGAATAGTGACAATGATTACTTCAGTGATTCTGGGAAAATTGGGCTACGTTTTAGCTGGCCCTTGCAGAGTACGTGTGATAATGATACAATAGACTTAATACAAGAAAACCAACGCTTAATGCAGGAGCTTGAATTGCTCAAGACTTGCGGCAAGTATAAAGACTTAGAGCTTGGAGACCAGTTTGCCACTGTGCGAGAAATGTGTAAGGGTGTGTCAAAAAAATCTAAGGTTGTAAAAGAAGATAAAGAATTGAAGAAAAATAAAAAAGATAAAGAGAATGAGTGGAATGAAATTAAGCGATAATACAAGTGTGGCAATGCCTATTCGAAATTTACTTTCGATTGTAGCAGCGGTAGCACTGGGAGTGTGGGCGTTCTTTGGGATTCAGGAGAGGCTGAACTCACTTGAGACCCGCGCTACATTAGCTGACGCAGATCTTGAAAAGAATACAGAGTTCAGAATCAAATGGCCTCGTGGAGAAATGGGGGCACTTCCCGCAGACCAACAACAAGATATGTTAATTGAATTTATGGCTACACAAATTGAAGCCATGCAAGATGAAATGGAAAGTATGATGAGCAATACCGTAAATATTAAGAGGGCTCAACAGGATATTGAAAAATTAATTGCAGACGTTGAGAAATTAAAAGATAAAGTTCGTGAAAACAAAAACGGAGGTTATGATGGAAGTCATTAGCGTGATACTTATGTTCGTTTTCGGGAACATGAATGACCAAGAACATAGAATGACACAATATATTCCTATGGAATCTATATCATCATGTATGAAAGAAGTAAGAATGTTAAAGAAAAAGAATACAGGTTATGATAAGGATGCTTTCTGTAGTCCTGGTATTGTTGAAATAAAAGATGGTGAAGTAATTGCTTTATACAATGAAATACCAGAAGGTGCTACAATGGTAAAGAAAAAAATAAGCAAAGAAGCATTTACAAGATGGTCGTTGAAAGCTAAAGAAAAATGGAATAAGGATTAGTGGGGAATAAATTATACCAAAGGTTTTTAAGAAATAGAAAACTAATGATGAGAAGAAATGAACAACAAAGTACAGTATACCAAAAAGAAAAATCCAGTAGCGAAAGAGCTACGAACTCCACAATACAAATCCCAAAAAATAAAAAGCAAAAAGAATTACAATAGAAAAGAAGACACGGCTGGCTTATTAAAAATGCTTAATGGCCATGACTTTGTTTAATCTCCAGACTTAGCTTTCATTATATCGTTGTGTAAGTTAGTACCATATTTTATAATTTTATCTATGTTGTCATCAGTTGCTTCGAAGCCGTTTCGTTTAAGCATAAATTTTATATATGTTCTTGCATTTCTTGCAGTTTGTTCATCACCATATTTTGTATCCATGACACGGGTAAACATCTCTTCACCTATCTGACTGTCATCAATTAATTTATGTGCAACAGGATCGTTTGCAAATGCTTTATGCCGCATCTCATGAAGTAAAGTTCCTATACCTTGATCTGTGTTCCATCTATCATATTGAGCTATTACATCTTTTTTACCTTGAGAACCTTTTAAAAACTCTGGTCTGTATTTTACTAAATCCTTAAGAACTCTCGATTCACCTTTCTCATTCTCATAATCTTTAAAAACTTTCTGAACATTACCTTTTGGATCCCAAATTAAATTTTCTAAATGTTTCCCGTATTGGCCATAACCTGTCCACTTGTCAGCATCTTTTTTGAAAGGGTTTGTTATATCCATTGCTAAACTTTCATCCATTAACTGGTATACATTATCTACATCCCAAGCCTCTTTAGCATAGGGATCAGCTTCTTTCATTTTAAATAATGTTTCAAGAAACTCATAGTTCCTGTCATCAGATAACTCATGCGGCCCACTTGCATCTTTTAATTGAATAGGTTTAGGTGGTTTTGTTTTATCTATTTTATATTTATCTTCGGCCATTTTAATCTAATCCTAAAGCTTCTCTTATTAATTTTTTCTCAGCGTAAAGTTTCTTATTAGTCTGACTTATTCTAAATTCTGGATGCACAGCTTTCATAGCTTCTTGATATAATCTAGATAGATCAGGAATAAAAACCAATTGTGGTGGTTTGTTAGAGTTATAATCCATAATGTCTGCCATGATATCTTCTAACTCTTGTTGTCCTTCATTAACCATATCTGCATTATACCTCATACCACCAATTATTATGCTTCTATAAGCATTTGATATCTGAGCATTCTTTCTTTGTCTAAATAAATTCATTCGTTTATCTAGTTTACCTTCTTGCCATATAGCTTCTCTTTGTTTAGCAATAGAAGCTGGAGCAAACCCAAACGCTTGCATCATTATTTCCCAACCTTTTATATCTTGAGTCAACACTTGTCCATAACTTGTGCTAGCAAATCCATTTCCATATGAAGAATACTCTACAGCTTTTAACATATTACGTATTGCAGTAGGCATTGATTGTTGAAATGCTTTGCCCCAATTTTGTTCTCTTACACCTTGTTCTATAAGACCTTTTGCTGCATCAACATAAACAGAACCTGGCGCTCCTAAGAACTCTTCAGCTCTAGCACCTGTTGGTATGCCCATTATATTTAATCCTGCTCTTACTTGTTGAGACCAAGGTAATACACCAAAGCCAACTCTTCGTTGAACATCCCACCCAAGAGTAGAATTTATTAAACCATTTTCCACAGCATTAATTAAGCCAGGTCCCCAACCTGCTTCATATAACATATTACGAAACTCTGTTCTTACATCAGAGTCTAAACCTGTTATCATCTTCTTAGTTAAATCATATAAATCTTCTGCGTCTTCACCACCAGGTAATCCCATAAGACCACCAGTCACAAGCATCATTAACATTATTCTAGCAAATGCTCTTCGGCCCATTCTATTTTGTAGTTTTGTTTTTGCTGGGTTAGCTACACCTATAGTGAATCCGCCGCCAGCTTTTCTCTTTAATACAGGTGGGTTTAGTAAACGATACAGCAGTCCTACCATTTGTGTCATGTAAGTCATGAATAGTGCAGGTAATGAACCTAAGCCCCTACCTATTTGTTGTCTATTTTCTTTACCATATATACCAAATGTTTCCTCGGTCATGAATCTTGCCAATGCTTCTGGAGATCTTCCATATTGCGCCATAGTTAGTTGATAATCCATATCATCACCATACAAAAGATCTGCTTTATCTAATACTTTAGGATCATTCTTTGCTAAATTGTATGTAGCTATAAAAGCTGTAATACGAGACGCTGCCTCAAATGTATTGAATGCTCCACCTACTATAACACTCTCCACCCATCTAAATGTTTTGTCTCTTTCTCTTTGGCTACCTACTAATGAACCGCCCATACCAGGAGTTATACCTGCTTCTTGTAAAGCTTGTCCTTGTTTAATTGTTCCATCTGCTATGGCACGGAACAGTGCCTCTTTAATATCACCTTCTGGTAATTTATTAAAATCAATAAATGCATCTTGGTATTGTCTTTGTCCTGCTACGCCATCTACTACCATACTAGAAGCGTGTGCAAAAGCTTTACGCAATTCATTTACAGTAGATACTGTGCCCCCTAGTTGTGATAGTATCGGTCCTGTAAATTGTACTAAACTCATAGTTTGTAAGACAGCTGATGATAAGTTTCCACCAAGATACCACCAAAATCCTATACGTCTCATGTTAGCAAATTCTTGTACAGGGTCATCTACATATGTATCATATTTTTCTGCGAATCTTAATAGATTAGTGTCACCTTTATCCATTGCCCATTTTCTAGTTTCATCGTAATATTTATTTTTATCTTTCATGTATCTATTACGAGATAATTGATTACTGGCTACCATTATGTATTGCATAATAGCACGAGGAAAATCTGCACTATAACCTGGGACACCTTCAGCTCCAACTGATTTATCTCTTGCTATGAAAAATGAATTAAGTCCCATTGTATCTTTATCTAATCCTTTTTTCGCAAGTACTTCTCTTAGTTCTTTTAATATTAATTGATAACTTTGTGCATTAGTATCAGACATAAATTGTGCGAGGTATTCTAAATTTTTAAATCCTTTACCCTCTTGTATCATTTGTCTCAATCTGTCTATGGTCATTTCAGAGGGGGCACTTATATCGGCTTCAGGATACTTAACCCTAAGACCAGGCAATGCCGCCTGAGCTTCTCCCATAGTTTCAAACTGTTGATACCAAAGTAATTTTTTAGACTCTTCACCCTTCTCATCTGTTTCAAGAGCAGATACACTAATGTAGAATTTTCCAAAACGCATCAATGGTACATACATTTTTTTATTTAATGTTTCTACTTGTCCTGCTTGACTTAATAAAGCATTAAGACCTGCGTCTTTATTACCTAATAAAGTTTGTATTTGTTCTAGAACATCTCCTTGTATTGATGTTCTCATAATCATAATGTTAGATAAGCTATCTACAATAAATTTAATCTGTGTATAATCTAATTGTTCTAATAAGTTAGCTATCTCTTGTTGGTCCATTCCCTCAAAGTTATATAATGTTTTTAGCTCAGGCATTTGCGGGAAAAATCTTTTCAATAAGTTTATACCCATTATTAAATTAGGTACATGTTCTCTAGCAATCTCTGCCTTTAGCCATTCTTTGTTTATATCTTGGAATGTTTTGTGCACGTCAATAAAAGCTTGTGCAACGTCACCTTCTAGTACAACAACCTCACCTTTTTTAACGGGTAAGTCTGCGGCTCCTCCATCTTCAGGAGCAATAAATGTTAAACGCCCATTAGGATCTACTTGCATATTCATAGCATCTGTCATCTGTGCAATAATCATAGCTTTAGCTAGTGCTTCTTTCATTGCATCATCTTGAATAACATTCATGTAATTACGTCTTAAGTAATCTGTAAACTGTTGCTGTAATGATCTGTTCTTGCGAGTCATATTTATTACAGTATTGTACAAATAAGTAAATGGTGTATTTCTTTTTGCTATTGATCTAGCATGCGCCATAATTTTAGCAAACAAAGACATTTTATCTGGTGTAGCTTTTCTTCCTGCAGCAGCTAATGGCTCTGATGTTGCTGCCATATCTAAATCTTTAATTGCTTTTCTTATTTCTGCATTTCTTTCTTGTCTATTCTTTTCGAATTGTGGGTCATAACTTGCATCACCAAATTGTATAGAAGGGTTCGGCTGATTAAGATTTATGTATTCATTTGTATATTGGTAGTCACCGCCTGGTGTTGTTTCGAATGATTCATATAAGGCAGCGATAGCTTGCTTTGCTGGTATACTACTAGATTCAAATTTTATTCTTTCTCTAACATTAAAAGGATCTCTTGTTTCATCTAATGCCCCAGCATCTGTCGTAGGATCGTCTCTAAATATCTCTCTATCCATGCCTTTCAATATACCTTCAGTTAAGAAAGTAGTTATTAGTTTCTTGTTAGTAGGATCTGTTCTTTTATTATTTTGGGTAAGTTGCCCCAATCTTTCATAAGCAAGATTACTATCTGTAGGATCATATATAATCCTAATTGCTACAGGCAATGTAGATTGTGTACCATTTATACCTTGAGCAGTGAATACTCTATGTCTTCCTTCCTGCCCTACTACTTTTCCTGTTTTACCATCCGCTGACAATTCTATAATAAGATCAGGCACTCCAAATACTCTACCATCACGTGCAGCTTGTGTCATAAATTTCACAGCTTTTTTATCATAAGTTGTATCTTGCAAAGGCATGGTTAAATCTAAGTATTGTTGAGGAGACATATAAGTATACATACTATTTTCAGGTCCTACAGCTTGAGTCAAACCTATCTCCTCTCCTACCATATTCTCCCTTTCATAGTCAAAACTAAAGGTAAAAAAATTCCTGTTATTGTATGTAGTTTTTACTGTCTTATCGTTGAATCGATTAGTAAATCTAATTTTATTTTTATCTAAAGAAAACTTCATTTGAATGGTAGTATCTGTATCTATTTTTTCACCAAGCATGAACTCAATAAATTTCTTTTGTTGATTACGTAAAGTTGGATCGCTGTAGTCTGCAAGGTTACGGCTAAGAACTACGTCACCTCTAGGATTTTTATAAGTCATTTCTGCTAAACTTTTAGCTGTATTCATTTCAGCAATTTGACCTTCTACTTTCATTCTTTGTCCAACCAAGCCTGCTTCTATTTTATTAAATATACTTTCAGGAGTCTCAAAGCCTGCCCCTCTTAGTCCGCTAGCAAGAGCCATTAAGAATGCTTTTATTCTTACAAATATTTTTTTAATTTGTGCAGTTAAAGTGTTATCTATATTAGCTCCTTTTTTTAAGTGTGCTAATTTTCTTTGTAATGCAAAGTTAGCGAATGCATAGGCAATACCTTCTTCTTCATACATCTGTTGTTCTGTTTGATTAAAAGTATTGTTGGTCCAAGTATACTTATCTTTAATACCATACTCGTTTATCCATTGATCTCTTGCAGCCTTAGTTAATATGTTCCATTCTTTGTCTGTAAACAATCCTAAATTTTTTAATGCATGAATAGCTTCATGATTAAGACTTTGAAATGCTGTCATCATTTGTGCAGCACTAAATTCCATATCTGTTTTTCTTAACGCAGGATTAGTATAATTGTTACGTGCTATTCTTTCATTTATATTTTGATACATGTCCATATTAAATGCGATCTGTATCAATCCATATGTTAAATTAGGAAACTCTGGTACAGTTAATGTTGGTGCGCCAGTTCTTTTTATTGCAGTTCTTATATATTCAGGAGCAGTAAATCCCCCACCTATTCCTTCTTGTGGCCTACCTCCTGACATTACATTGTTAACAATAGCTAAGTCAGTTTGAGATAATCCCAATTGATCTAACCACTCTCTCATTAACTCAGTAATCAGTGGCAAATTATCATCTACTTCAGTAAGTATGCCTGGTTGGCTAGATCCTGTTGCAGATGATTTATTAAATCTAACAAACTCTCCGTAAATTTTTCTACGTGTAACTTGTGTCTCTGTTTGATTTAATTGTTTTCTTAATTTGTTTATTTGTTTTTTAACTTTAGTTAAAGTTACAGTTTCCCAACTCATAGCTCCTCTTATAGGAGTATCTAATATAGGTTCTATACTTAATGATTGTAGTAATTTATTTATATCTTTTCTTGCTCTAAATGTTTGAGTTATTAATGATTTGTATGCTACTTCTTCAGCAACTAAAGGTGCTCGTACATTAGGATCAGCCGCTCTATACTTAGAGTCAGCTCGTATTTTTTCTAGTTGTCTTGCCGCTGCCCTTAATGCTTGCGGAGTGAATACAGGAAACAATCTAAATGTTTCTTTGATATCTCCCATTTGCTTATCAGCTCTAACAATATGTTCACCTGTATTATCAAAATCTTTTAACTCTTGTCTTGCTTCTTTATACGCGTCACTTAATATTCCAAATTGTGCACGTGCTGCATTAACCAAACCAACTTTAGTTTGTCTTAGTTCTTTATATTGTTGTAAGTATTTTCTTTTAATTCCAGTTGAATCTAATGCATCAGCTAATTGCAACACCATACGCATACGTTCGTTTGAAGGTATTTCGTATAAGTCTTCAAAGGTAAACTCTTCCTTTAATAATAAAGGATGATATCTCATAACAGGTACAATTTTATCACCTGTTATACTTGCTTTTTGCGCCGCTGTTAAAGGCTCTGTTGTTCTAACAGTCTCACCAACTTGTATTTTTTCTGTGACAGGCCCCCCTAGTATAGGTGCCAATGTACTAAATGTTCTATTGTTTTTTATTATATCATTTATAATACGTCTGCCTTCAGTTATTTTCTTTTTGCCTGGAACAGGAGTTATATTTTCAATTTGTCTTTGGATATACTCTTGTCCTCTTGGGCCAGATAAATAACCTAATTGCTGTAAACGATTACGATCTTCTTCTGGTAATTGATTTTGTTGTGCATCTTGCTCAGCTCTATCAATTAAAGCCAAGTCTCTCCAGAAAGTATAATCTTCTGTTACAGCTTTCTTTAAATCTTCACCCGTAAGTTTATCATACTTTTTAAATAAAGGATTGAGTGGATCAATGTAAGGTTCATAACCATACTCATTTATAAATTCTTTTCTTTCTTCACTGGATAATCTTTCTGTTTGTTGCTGTGCTCTTGCAACTTCTATTCTATTTACTAATTCATCTATTGTTGCTTCTTTACCGCCCAGAAAAGTATCAACTGATTCATCTTTAGAGTTAGGTATATAACCTGTTTCTTCTAAAGCTTTTTTACTATCTGAATATTGTTTTCTTAATTTGGCATCTACATTTACCTGTTCATTAGGATTGGCAATATCATATTCATAAATATCACCAGGCTCTGCCCCTCCTGTTGGAGTATCTACTTGATTGATTAGCCCAGCTTGTCTTATAGGTACAGTTGCTATAGCTGCTGGTATATCTACTTGTGATAAAATAAATTGTTTTTCACCATCTAAATCTGCAGTACCTACAACTTTAAATTTAGGTTTATCAAACATATTCTCTAAATCTTTTTGTCTGCCTGGAGGTATGTCAGGATTGTATTGATTGTCTACTGTAACTGTGCTTCCTATGTCAAATTCTCTTGCTTCAAAAATAGGTGTTGAAACATCTAATGGATCTAGGTTAGATATTGCCGCACCACCTTTAGCATCTACAGGACCCGTGCCTTTACCTAACATCTTAATTGATTTATATGTAGGATTGATCATACCAAAACCAAAACCACCAAAGAAACCAGCTGCCGCCGCTTCACCTAATTGTTTAGCAAACTCTTTATCATTATATAATTCATCGAAGTTAACTCCTGTAGAAATACCAGCCGCAGTTCTGTTTAATGTTTCTTGTATACCCTCTGCAAGACCTTCACCTAACATTGTTAAAGGTACTTCTTTTGCAAACGTTCCAGGTATTCTTTTTAAACTTCCTTTACTTCCATTCTTAACTGCTTGCACCATGCCCTTTTGGGCCATTTGTCTAGCTGCTTCTCTTGTTCCAAAAGTTCTAATCAAAGAAGGAACTACACCACCAATACCCAATCTTTCAACAGCCGCGTATGGCACAGCTAGTGCCAGAGATAATCCAACATTAGGATCTTCAACACCAGCTTCTCTTTGTGCAAGAGTTGTATCACCTAATCCAAATATATAACCACTAAGTAAAGTACCTGCTGTTGCACCTGCAACTGTTCCACCTGGACCAGCTAATGAACCAACTGCACCACCCACAATACCCATAATAATAGTAGGTATAGTAGTTGCCGCTGCATTACCTGAGGTGTATTTTAAATATTTAGTGAAAGCTGTTAATTGATCATCATCTTTTACAATATCTTCTATTGTACTAGGGCGTGCAAGTAACTCGCCATCTTCTGTTCTTTGAAAAATGTGTGCTGATCTATCTAATAGATATTGTTCTGCTACTTTAAGAGCTTCTTCTTGATGCTCTTTAGCTCCTACAAAATCATAGAATGATGATAGTGCCCCCTGTCCGATAGCTTTCAAACTATCCATACCACCTTTAAAAGAAGATGTAAAAGAACCATCATCAAGGTTCTCTGCTTCTAACATGTCTACAGGTTGCAGACCGTACTTGTACATGAAGCCTTTCTCGAACATTGCGTTCTCAAGTTGCTCTGATTTTAAAAATTCTTTGATTTCTTCCTGCGATAAATCTGCAGGTAAACGGATTCTAGGTGCATTGGGCACCTGTTTAAACTCTATAAATTTTACTGGCTCTGCCATAATTCCTTACATAATGTATTCAGGGATGAATCCCTTAGTGTTTTAACTATTGTTTATAAATATCGTAATCTATAACTTCTTCGCTATATCCTCCACCACTACTTTGCATAACAATAGCAGTAAGTTGTTCATTTAATCTATCTCTTTGTTTCTCTAAATCTTTTTTCTTATCTGGATTAACTTCTTGCATTATTGCCTCAGATATACTTTTAATTGCTGCGGATAAATCTGCTGCGCCACTTGCCACACCTTGTGTTTGTAACCAGTTGCCAATCCATGATGTACCTTCTGCACTATCAGGATCGATGCCATTATTCCATGCCATATATCTAGCTTCCTTCATTTTGTTTGTATAAAATTGAAGAGGGTTAGCATCCTTTTGTGCTTGAGATAAGTCTTTTAACATCTTAGCTTCCGCCGCCTGTGCTTCTTGATATTTATCTTGTCCTCTATCAAGTCCTCTAGATAATGTAGGTACTAAAGCTCCCGCCGCTGCTTTCCCAGGTTCAATAGGTTTAACTAATTCTTTTCCCATCTCACCAATGTAAGTAAAAAGTTTTTCTCTTGCGTCTGCATTCTTAGAAAAGTATTCACCAAGTTTTCCAAGAGGTCCTTCGTATGGTTTTTCTTTTTTATTTCCGCTTATACCCCTAGCAATTGCTTTTGCTTTTGATACTGCTTGATCAGCTTCCATGCCAGATTTTTTAGCTTCTTCACTTCCTGGCAAGCCTCTATCAAATCTGTCATATTCATCTCCGATATATCCTTGACTTTCTAATTTTTTTACAAGTTTTTCTTTATATATTTGAGCCGCTTTATCTGCTTTTTCTTCAGAAGATGGTGCTCTATATGTCCAGTAATTTAAATCTTCAATATCATAGTCACTTACTTTTTTAGTTATATCTTTTAACTCTTTTAAAATCTCACCAGGTTCTGATTTTTTTAATCCTTTTTGAGCCTCTTCAGTATAATCATATATTGTTAGATCTTCGTCCTCAGGATCAATAGTTCCATCCAATATGTTATAAGCTTGATCGCCGTATAAATATTCTAATATATCTTTTTCTGCCATATCTTATCCTATTTACCAAATGGTTGCCAACCAAGGTTCGCCGCCATGCCCAATCCTTGCATACCAAGTCCCATTGCTTGTTGGAAGAATGGTGCTGGCTGTGCTTGAGGTATTTGTCCCACGCTTGTAGTTTGAGATGGGAATGGTGCTCCTCTAATAATGTTTGATACAAATCCAAGTTGTTCTTTTGGATAATCTCTTTCTGATAAGAAATCAGTATAACTAATATCTAATGCTGTTTGATCTAATCCTCTACCAAGTGCGCCAATACCAAGTTGTTGAGCAATGTCTGCTTGTTCCATTGTTTGTGCTTGAGCACCAAGTGTACCCATTGCCATACCTGAACGAAGTTGTTGTGCTTGATCTTGTTGTGATGCTTTAAGTGCAGTTTGATAAGCTGCTGCTTGTGCCTTGGTGTATAAATCTCCAAGACCTGATGTTAAATTCTTTTGTCTTTCTGCTTCTTGTATTGCAAATCTTGTACTATCTAATCCACCTGCTTGTACTGCTTTTGCTGCGATACCTTGTTGTTGTATAGCAGATTGATCTTTCATTTGCTGAGCTGCGACGTCTGCAACTCGTTTATTATAATCTGTCATGTACTGGCCAACTCCACCTATTGCTGGAGCGCCTGCCGCAGTTGCCGCAGTGTAAGCCTGAGTACCACGAAGAGCACCAATGCCCTTCATTGCTTGAGCTTGTGCCGCTGCATCTTTTTCCATCTGAGATAGCCCTGCTAGTCTTGGGCCTGTGTACGGTACGTAAGCTTCTTTGCTTACATCCATTGCCTCCCCAATAATATCAGCAGTTGGTTCAGCTATATACTTTGGAATCTCTGTTGTTGTAATGTTAGTAGTTTCCACTGGAGGTGGATTTTTACTACCAAATAAAAAATCAAATATTGCCATAATTATGCCTGTCCACTATATATAACGTTACCTTCTTCATCAAAGTATTCATCTGGTTGTTCTCCTAATTCTTTTCTTCTTCTAGTTAGATACTCTTGAAAAGGTTCGAGTTGACTATAACCACCTAGTGTAGCATAGTTTATCGCTTCATTCAATCCCATAGGAGTATTTCCTCTAAATTTACCGCTTTTATCGATAGCAAATCTTCTGCCAAGCGGTACGTTCATTTCAGTTCCACCTGTTCTTGTATCATCTTTGTACTTCATGGTGCCCCCTACATTGAATTGACCAGCACGTGGGTCTATATCTATGTTTTCTTTAAACGTTACATTAGATACCTCTTCTGGTACACCACCACCCATACGATCTCTGCCTATGTTATTGCCTCTGCTATCTTTTGCTAAACGTTCTCTGCCTTCTTCAATCATCATAGTATTTGATCTAGTAAAATCAATCTTACCTTCTTTTTGTAATTGAGCTAATTCTTTAGGTGTAACTCCTTTTTCTCTCATTCGTTTTTGATAATCTGCTGAGTTTTCTCCAGGCTTTGAACCATAATATTTTTTAGGATCATAAGCTTTTAAAAAGTTATCTCCTCCACCTGCTTTTGCTTTTTCTAAAAATCTTTGAAACTTATCTTCTTCACTTAATTCCATATCAAAGCCTTGTTCTTTTTCTACATCACCAAGTATCTCATCCATAAAATCTTCGTCGCCATATCTCTTAAAGAAGTTTGCTTGTCTATCTGGATCACCTTCTAAAGTTCTTAATAAATTTCCTAAGCCTATACCTTTATCATCTGTACCTAATGATCTCATTAATTTTTCAACTTGATTTGTTTCCATATTCTTAAGAAAATCAGATAATGCATCAGCACCTTCCATCATTAATGAAGGAGGTATAGATAAAGTATCTTTAGCTTTGTCAATTATACTTTTTTCTTTTTTAGTTTCTTCAATTTGTTTTAATAAATCTTTATCACCATAGTCTTGTATTGTTTCTGCTCGTCCTGTTTTATCATAATGTTTTGCGGCTCTATTAGCTCTTTTTTGATTGTCTTTGTCATGAAATTGATAACCACTAATAGCTTCTTTACCACCAGTTCTAGCTCTTTGATGAGCCTTCTCATCTTGTCCTGCTTGAAATTGTTTTGTCTCTCTATCACTAAAACCCTTTGGAGTTGATCCTCCCAATTTCATATTTTGACCAGCAACATATGCATTTCTAAAAGATTCAATTCCTGTGACTGGTTCTTTTTCACCAGAACCTCCTAACATTTTTAATATGCCTTGTTCTTCAGGACTAATGTAAGCAAGTTGTTCGCCTTCTGGTGCAAATGCCTCAACCTTTTTAACATCATTTCTTACTTCATTCATTGCAAGCTGCGAGTCTATTTCTTCTTGAGACATTCCTGACTCAATCATTTTTAATATACTTCTCCAATCAGTTGGGTCTATAGCTGCTTCATCCCTCTCATAGCCATAAATCATTTCATCGTATATTCTTCTGGCTTCTTCAGGACCAACACCATATGTTCCCATGATTCTCATTATTTCAGAGTCTTCAAGATTGGCTGTGTTTTGTTCTTCTACACCTTCTGCCGCTACTTTCATAAAGTTTGGCATTTCTTTGTCAGCTTGAGGTAATTTAAATATACCTGGTGTGTTCTTCTTTTGCATTTTAGAAAGCAAAGCCGCTGCTCCTACAGGCATCTCATTAGGTTTTGCAACCATATCTCCGCCTTCAACAGGCCCTGTTACTTTCATTTCTGATAATTCTTCTATACCGTATGCCATGTTAATCCTTTATTATACCCCATATAGTAGCGAATGTAAAGGGGGCACACCCATTATACTCCACGTAAATCATCGCTTACCTCCATTACTGATATGACTACATTAGCTGGTTGAACTGATGTATCAATTTTTAATATATCTCCTGACTCTAAAATAAGCGGCCCGTCTGCTGTAACATTCATGGCTTTTAACGTAGTGTAATCACTTGTTGTAAAGTGTTTGAATGTAACCGCTGCCACGCCTGCGCTTGTGTCAACTATTTTAGCGTCTAAAGTACCTGCCCCACCTGTAGTGTTATATACTACAAATGTTTTAACAATAGCCATATACTTAATTAAACTAGTAGTCGTTGGACAAGTATAAACTGTTTGGTCAGATCCTGCGGATGTAACTGCTTTTACTGAATTTTTATATTCTATAGCCATTAGCTTAAAAACCACTCCATTGAACGTTGTTCATTTTGATCTGCAATCTTAGAAGGAGTCTCTCCTTCAGATAAATCTCTTAATCTTAATATGTTTATTAGAGCATCATAAGTTCTAGCTGATATAATATTCTCAGCTCTTTCTTGATATGAAAGCTCTGGGTAAACTCCTTTAGTATATAGTCCCATTATCTAGTTCCGTCTGCTTGACCTGTTGCTCTCCAAGTACCAAGTCTCCATGATACATCTGTTGTATCTGAATACCATTTACATTGAAAAGATCTACCTCTTGCACGTAAATTTAATTTATTAGTGCTTGAAGTTATTGAATAAGGACCTTTAGTTGTTTCTGAATCATTAGGATAGCGCTTAGATTTCATTTGAAATTTCATTGTTGATCCTGTACTGAATGATGTATCAGGAATAATTCTATCAATAAATATAATGTTATCCCCATTCTCATCACCACTAAAGAAACCTGTTTCTACTGAAGCATCCAATGCTGCTGAGGCTGCATTGACACCACGCTCTTGATCGAAAACTTTTCCTGCTGAATCACTTCCAAGAGGATATGTAAATATTCCTGCGTCATGCCACGCTGTTCTATCTAAAGAACCAACTGACCATGTGTTATCTACATAATTATAAATAACATATTTATCTATTTCTGTTGCACTTGCTGATGGGTAAAACCACCATATTTCATTGAACTCAATTATCTCTGCACTAAATACTTTTTCTCTTTGTGTCTGACTAAAGCTATCAAATACTCTATTAAGTACTGGACATTTTAAAGTTTTGATTGCACCATCATATGCATAGAAGTTATTAGTTCCCATCCAGAATGCGGCACCTTCAACCATTGCTGGTGAGTTTTTAGATATCGTACCTGAAGCTTCACCTAATTGTTGGAAAGAGAAAGTAAATGGAGGACCAGTAAACTGCATACCATATGCATCTACGTCTGTCCATAAAATCATTTGACCACGACCTTTTGCGGCTGACTCAATATTAGTACCTGTTCCAAGTTTTTGTGCACCAGCTGTATTAGTTAACTGTGTATTCCAATCAGACAAACTTTCTTGAGAACACCATCTTACTAATGTTCTATCATAAGTAGTTGATCCTTCTGGTGTAGAACCAAAACAAGTTAAATGTCTGTCAGGTGTAGATACAAGAACTACTCCAACTTTAGTTGGTATTTTAGTTCTATCTCCACCTACACTATTTACATACCAACTTAATGTAGATCCTCTATAGGTAGTTGGAGCTGCTATAAAAGCGCTGACATCAAAATAATAAATTGTATCCTCACCTCCGCCAACAGAAGCTACTATATCTTCGCCCCAACTGTCCATAGTCCACACACGTGGAGATAATACAACACCTGAAGTGGAACGTGCTGTTCCCCATGATGCTGATCCCCACATTCCTGCGCCAAATCCGTAACCTGTTAAGCCATCGGATGGTCCGTTACTTACTAAATATCTTAAAACTACTGCACCCCCACCAGATGTACTACCTGATGATGCTGTTCCTGATATACTGCCTGTTCCTCCTGCGACTGGTGTAATTGTGTAAGTTGTGCTACTTACCCATGTAGCATAATACTCACCTGTTGCAATAGTTACACCATCAACTGTTCCTGAAGCTATTGAGGAAATGACAATACGAGAAGCAGGACTTGTTCTTGCAATTTCGTTACCTGCATCTGTAACTGTAATTACTGAAGAACCTGCTGATCCCGTAGCAAAGGGATTAGTTAGATTAACATCGTCTGTTTTGTATGGAGTTATATCCTGTAATGAGCCTGAATACTCTGCGTATACATGCGTACTAGTCCCGTAAAAAGCTAATTTTCTTCCTTGAAGATCTCTGTGTGGAAATATATTTCTATTCTTTCCATCAAAACTTGTGCTGCTAAAAGCGTCTCTGGTTACCCAGCCGCCTATTTTTTCTGCTTGGTCAAAACGAAAACGAACTTTGTCTGCGTCTGTGTAACGCATGCCCGCTTGGTAATCTGTTACCTCTGTTACCACTCCAGCAGGCGCCGTTAATTTTACGTTTGGCATGTGCCCCCTTCACGGTTGTTTAAGGATTATTACTGTCCCATGCGTCTTGCATGGCTTTTAATCCGTCATTACATTCTTGTTCAGTTGGTTTATAACCACCATCTGTAATTTCTAAATTTGCATAAATTTTATTTTTGCTATCTGTCCAACGAATAAAGTCTCCACCTCTTAAACTAACAATATAATCTTCAATCATATTTGGTCTACCGTTTCGTTCCATTATTGTGCCTCCGCTAGTTTTATAAAATCCATCCAAGTGTCATTATCCGCACTTGAGCCACCCACATACCAATCAGAACTAGCTGATACACTAAATTTAACTTTATGTGTTGATGTATCTGTGCAATTAAAAATAAACATAGCTGGAGATGACATTGATTGATTTGTAGCACTATTATTTCCCGTGGAGTTTGCTGCTTTATCATAAGTACCATCATCTGTTGTAGTATGTATTTCAGCTAATCCGTAGTTGTGATCGTTTTGACTGTTAGAATAAAAATATGCTTGAAATCTTAAAAGCCAAACACCTGTTGATGGAAAAGTAAAAACACCAGAAGATTGAGACATTCCAGTTCCAACTTTACTAAAGTTATTAGTATCAACTCTTTCTAAATTATTAGTTAAAAAATCTCTACTTGATGTTGCGTTCATAGCAGATGTTTTTCTCCATGTATCTACTTCTGTTAATGCTCCACCATTTACAAACCCACTTGTTAAAGCTGTGCCGCCATTAGCTACTGGTAAAGTACCTGTAACTTGGCTAGTTAAATTAATGTTACCACTTAAGGCTGATGTTTTTACTACTGTTAATGCCATGTTATCCTTTTGGGTTGTCCGATTTTACTTTAGCAATTGCGTCTTGCCAAGTAGTTGTTGAATTAATTTTATCATGATATTGCATATCTAATTGATCTGTTATACTAGGGTAAGCTGCTTGTCTCTTTGGTATATAAGCCATAGCTTCCATCTTAGCTTTTATATCTGCTCTTGATATTTCTGGAGAAGAATCCCATTCAAAAGTACATGTATCTATATTATCTCCACGAACAGTAACTTGTGCATCAGGATTAATAGCCATTATTGCATCACCAATTAAAACTTTCATCATGCTAGTACCTCCATTAAAGTCATTGTACTCGTACCAGTACCTCCACTACCACTACTATTCATTAAGTTAAGTGTAGCAGAGCCATGTTCTGCATATTTCACCGAATATGTTAAACTGCTTGTACTCGAAGGTGAATCTAAATATGAAAAAACCATTGATTGTGTTGCTGTTTGAGATAGTGCGTTATAAACCAACATATCACTATATATTGCTAGTTCTGAACCTGCTCTATAAATTCTAAGTTCAGCATAACTATTAGCTGCACTAGACATAAGAGCTGGACAAACATAATGAAAATAAACTTTAGATGAAGTAGCAGAAGGTGTAATTGAAGCTGTTAAACCTGAAGCTGTTAATGTGCCAGATGTAAAAGTTTCAGCACTACTTAAAGTTTCAGAAACAACTTGGTTAATTTTTCCAAAGCCTGAAGCTGTACCATTATTTGTTAAAGTTACACCTGATGGTATCGTTATAGTATCACCCGATGTTCCAATCTCTAAAGCTGTGCCACTCGCTGGATCTACTTTGTCTACGTATATTGTGCTTGCCATTATGCGTCACTCCATATTGTGTTTGTTAAATTACCATCCGCATCTCTAGTCAATATCACATCGTACTCTGTCTCTGTGTTGTTGTTTTGTGGGATGTCTCTCCAAGATTGTCTTTTAGTTTTCCATGCATCACTCATCGTTACGTCAGAGTTAGCCATCCAATCTGTTTGCTGAAATTTTTGATTTCTTATTCTTTTTATTTCTGCAAGTTTTCTATCAGCAGATTTACTATTCCAAGCTAATTGATCTTTATCATATTGAGCTTGTTCTTCAGCTGTCATGTCTCTACTTACACCATTAGAATTTATTTTTGTC
>Ga0209992_10000916_pt1 | contig 35236 bp, 33 predicted proteins | sample 2SBtaG_2_FD_182564 | JGI IMG/M metagenome (GOLD analysis project Ga0209992, IMG submission 182564) | Deep subsurface microbial communities from Kolumbo volcano to uncover new lineages of life (NeLLi) - 2SBTROV12_ACTIVE470 metaG (SPAdes)... | ecosystem: Environmental > Aquatic > Marine >...
TATAGCACCCAATATGGGGAGGAGTTATGCAAATCAATTCAACGAGTGCTGGTTTTTTCAATAAAACTGAGCATACTGCTAACAAGCTTAATCAACAGTTGGCAACAGGCAAAAAAGTAAATTCAGCTGCTGACGATGCTGCAGCATTGCAAATTATTAGTCGGCTTACCTCACAGCAAGAAGGTTATAGCCAATCAGTAAGAAATGCTTACGATGGTATTTCCCTTTCTCAAACTGCTGATTCTGCACTGTCAGGTGTCGGGGATGCTGTTTCTCGTATTAGAGAGTTATCTATTCAAGCGGGTAGTGGCGCGCTCACTGATTCAGACAGACAAGCGCTTCAAGATGAAGTGAGTCAACTTCAGACTCAAATAACAGAAACCTTCGATAATACAACCTTTGGTGGTAAAGCCATCTTTAATGGAGATGATTTAAGCTTTCAAGTTGGACCAGACGCTAATACGACGCAAAGTGTTAATGCATCAGATGGCAGTTTTGCTAATGCAATTTTGAGTGTTGATATTTCTACTCAAGCTGGCGCTCAAACTGCAGTTACAGCTGCTGATGATGTATTAGAAAGTCTTAATAGTCAGCGAGCTGAATTTGGTGCATTTGAGAATACCTTAAGCAGCACTATACGTAGCCTTGGCACACAGCAATCAAATATCGCAGAAAGTCAAAGTCGCATTCAAGATACGGATTATGCTCTAGCTGCTTCGCAACAAATTGCCAATGATATTTTGTCTCAAGCATCCATCGCTGTTCGTGGTCAAGCCAATCAATCTGCATCTTCAGTTTTAGGCCTTCTTTAAACCTACGGTAGGTGTGTTAATACAAAAGTATTTATATACCTCATGCTAAGTGGCATTTTTTTGGCGTTCGAGTCAAAAACTTGCCACTTAGGTATTGCATCCCTGACACACTCCCTTACAATCCTTTATCAGGTCACATTGATAGAAGCATTGGACTCCTTAAATGGTTTTAATTTTAGATAATAATAATAATCGCGCGAATGGTTTATCAGCTGCTCTGAATTTTGTTGGCCAACCTGCGCAAATGGTTTCTGAAAGTGATTTTCAGAACAAAATGTCTAATACTAAAGATACTATTGTGGTCCTTGGTGCACTTGCAGAGCTTGACCACGAACAAGTTATTAAAGCTTCTCCTGCGACTCCTTTTTTGTTAATTGGCGAAACGCTCAAACCACTTTTAGACCTCGCTAACGTCATTGGCCTAATCTCAGAGCCGTTTATTCATGATGTAACCATGCAGTTACTGCATGATGCTCAGCAATACCTTCGAATGCTGCCTAACAAAGCTGATGCCACAGCGGGTAAAAGCTTCGATGGTTTAGTGGGGGAAACTGTAGCGGTTAAGCAGGTTCGTTTTTTAATTTCACAAGTGGCTAAAACAGATGCCAATGTATTGATTTTAGGTGAGTCAGGTACAGGTAAAGAAGTTGTTGCACGCAATGTTCATCTTTTGTCTAGAAGAAGCTCCGGGCCATTTGTGCCAGTTAACTGTGGTGCTATTCCTGGTGACTTATTAGAGAGCGAATTATTTGGTCATGAGAAGGGGGCATTTACAGGCGCTATTTCAGCACGAAAAGGCCGCTTCGAACTCGCTCAAGGTGGAACCTTATTTTTAGACGAAATAGGGGACATGCCATTACAAATGCAGGTGAAACTGCTCCGAGTGTTGCAAGAGCGCAGTTATGAGCGAGTGGGGGGCACAAAAGCAATTCAGGCAGATGTTCGAATTATTGCGGCGACCCACAGAAATTTAGAAATCATGATAGAAGACGGTAAGTTTCGAGAAGACTTATTTTACCGTTTAAATGTTTTCCCAATTGATAACCCTTCTTTGCATGAACGTGCTGATGATATTCCTCTTTTACTTAACGAGTTAATGCGCCGTGTTCATGAGCAAAGTGGCAGCACTGCAAAATTTACTGAGCGTGCCATTGAAAGTCTCAAAGTGCATAATTGGCCGGGTAACATAAGGGAACTGGCGAACCTTGTTGAGCGAATGGTAATAATGTTCCCCGATAAAGTGGTGGATGTTTCTGACTTACCAAAAAAATATCAACACATTGAAGTTGAAGTGTTTGAGCCAGAATATCCTGAAGAGTTGTTAGAAAAAGATGCCTTTAATGAACTGTTTAGTAGTGGGTTTAGCGACTATGATGAAGAGTCGGTAGAGTTTGATTCTGGTTTTAATGATTCGGCTAATCAGTTTGGTCTGTTACCTGATGAAGGCATTGAATTAAAAGAGTATCTTGCTGAATTAGAAGTCAGCTTAATTACTCAAGCACTAGAGAGAAATGATTATGTAGTGGCAAGAGCTGCTGAAATATTAGGGGTGAGAAGAACCACTCTAGTTGAAAAAATGAAGAAATATAATTTGAACAAAGACTAGAAAAAAAGCCCATTAAACTACGAGCCTTTTTGTTGTTTTTCATTGATTTAGTATTTTCTCAAAGTCAATAAACCTATAACTATCAATAATTTCTTGCTTTCTAAAACACGCATTATCGTGATCATTAACCATACCACATGCCTGCATATGGGCGTAAACTGTGGTTGGGCCTAAAAATTTAAACCCACGTTTCTTTAAATCTTTAGCAAACTTTTCACTGATCTCACTGGTGGAAGGGTAATCTTCTCGGCTATGTATTTGATTCACAATAGGGGTATTATTAACAAACTGCCACTGGTATTTCGCGAAACTGCCAAACTCCTGCTGTATCCTTATAAATGCCTCAGCATTATTAATTGTCGCCGCAATTTTTAATTTGTTACGAATAATGCTTGCATCAGTCATTAAACGCTCTATATCTTCATCTGTCATGGCTGCAACTTTATTGATATCGAAATTTTTGAAAGCAGCTCTGTAGCCATCGCGCTTCTTCAAAATAGTATACCAACTCAGTCCTGCTTGTGCCGATTCAAGGGTAATGAATTCGAAGAGTTTTCGATCGTCAAATACAGGTACGCCCCATTCCACATCATGATAAGCAACGTAATCAGATTTTGTTTCGTCTAGCCAAAGACAGCGTGTGCACATTATTTATATCTCTGTTGAGTGAGTTTAAAAGAGTATATATAAGACTGTATAAAAATACAGTGTCAAAAATGTAACACTTAACAAATCGAATTCAAAACTTATCTTAGTTAATGAAAATAAAAGGGTTTTAAATTTGGCACACAATCTGCTTTATTCAGTTAGTTTAAAGTTTTGAGATTAACGTTATGGCACTAGCACAATTAGCCCAGACATCACATTTTTCTCCAGTAACGCCTCTAAGTCATCGACCTGATTTAGAGTTTAACCCATGTTTACTGCAGGAGGCTTATGTGGGGGAATTAAGCGACTTACGTCAACAAGCAAGTTGGTTAAATCACCTAGTTGATACTATGCCTGCTGGCGTTGTGGTACTTGATGGTCAAGGTATGATCGCAAAGGCAAATCAAATTGCCATTGATATGTTGGGTGAGCCGCTAGAAGGTGAAAAATGGTTTAACATTATTCAGCGCTCTTTCAGCCCACAGCAAGACGATGGCCATGAAGTGTCATTACGAGACGGCCGTTTGATCAAGCTTGACATTACCGCACTTACACCAGAGCCGGGTCAATTAATTCTCATGACAGACCTAACAGAAACTCGTCGTTTGCAAAAACGCATGGCACATATGCAGCGTTTGAGCTCTCTAGGTAAGATGGTCGCATCGCTTGCACACCAAGTCAGAACGCCACTTTCGGCAGCCATGCTGTATGCAGCGAATTTAGGTAGTAATAAAGTGCCTGAAGCATCACGCTCACGTTTCCATGAAAAGCTGATGTCTAGATTGAAAGATCTCGAATCGCAAGTAAACGATATGTTGTTGTTTGCAAAAAGCGGTGAGCAGCAAGTGATCGAAAAGGTTTCTATGCAGCAACTGCTTAGTGAAGTGAAAGCAGGTGCTGATGCTATGGTTGCGATGAATAGTAGCGAGCTATACGTGAACTTGCCTGAGCCTGACATTGAAATCTTAGGCAATAAAACAGCACTCGCAAGTGCCATCCAAAACTTAATTCATAACAGTATTCAAGTGATTGGTAAAAACGTCCACATCACATTAAGCGCAGCGCGAGATAATGAGTCTGACAGGGTTAGAATTTCAGTGTCTGACAATGGACCAGGTGTCGATTTAGCGCTGTCAGAAAAAATATTTGAACCCTTTTTTACGACAAAAAGCCAAGGCACGGGCTTAGGTTTAGCGGTTGTTAGCTCAGTGGCTAACTCACATAAAGGTAAAGTAGAAGTCACTAATAATGAACAAGGCGGAGCATGTTTTAGTCTATTACTGCCAATTTCATTTAGTACAGATCAACTGGAGGTTGTATGAGTCATTCAATTTTAGTCGTTGAAGATGATGCCGGATTAAGAGAAGCATTGATAGATACACTTCAACTTTCAGGTTTTGATACAGTTGAGGCTAGCTCTGCCGAAGAAGCGGTGATGCTGTTGAAAAAGCAAACCTTCTCTATTGTGGTCAGTGATGTACAAATGGGTACGATGAGCGGTTTGGATTTACTTAAAACCATTAAGCTTAACTACCCAGATTTGCCTGTACTGATGATGACGGCTTACGCAACCATTGATGATGCTGTTGAGGCGATGCGTTTAGGTGCGATTGATTATATGGCAAAACCGTTCGCACCAGAAGTATTACTAAATATGGTTAGTCGTTATATGCCGGCAAAAGAAAAAGAAACCGAAGGACCTGTGGTTGCAGATCCTCAAAGTCTACAGTTACTGGAGCTTGCTAATAAAGTTGCGAAATCAGATGCCAGCGTTATGGTGCTAGGACCAAGTGGTTCTGGTAAAGAAGTATTGGCTCGATTCATTCATGATAAATCAGAGCGTCAAGATGAAGCATTCATTGCCATCAACTGTGCAGCAATTCCTGAAAATATGCTTGAAGCAACCTTATTTGGTTATGAAAAAGGTGCGTTTACTGGTGCGATTCAGGCATGTCCAGGTAAGTTTGAACAAGCTCAAAAAGGCACTATTTTACTTGATGAAATCACGGAAATGGATCTGGGTCTGCAAGCTAAATTACTACGTGTTCTTCAAGAGCGAGAAGTGGAACGTTTAGGTAGCCGAAAAACCATCGACTTAGATGTCAGAGTTTTGGCGACCAGTAACCGAGATCTAAGAGAAGCGGTTGCAGAAGGTAAGTTCAGAGAAGATTTATATTACCGCTTGAATGTTTTTCCTCTAATGTGGCTGCCACTTATTGAGCGCCCAGGTGATATTGTTGTGTTAGCTGAGCATCTGTTGGCAAGACATACCAGCAAAGCAGGCAAGCCAGCAGTGCAATTAAGTGATAGTGCAAAGCAGAAGTTATTATCACATTCTTGGCCTGGTAATGTTAGAGAGCTTGATAATGTAGTGCAACGTGCTTTGATCCTGCAGCAGGGTGATACTGTACATGGTGAAGATATTTTTATCGAAAACTATCAGCCAAGCTTAGTATCTATTAAAACAACGAATACGGAAGTGCCACCACAGATCAATGTGGAGCAACAGGCGCAACATATTGAGCCTGTAATCAGTGACACTGAAAGTTATGATGCTGCAAATTATAAAGCGACATTACAAGATAAAGAGCATCAAATTATCTTAGACACGCTTCACAAATGTAATGGTAAGCGTAAAGACGTTGCTGAGGTACTTGGTATGAGCCCAAGAACTTTGCGTTACAAACTCGCTAAGATGCGTGATATGGGGATCCCATTACCAGCGTAATAATCAACCTTAATAGAGGCTCAAATCTTAGCCTCTTTGTTATACCGATTCTCAATAATGCTCAATCATTTTGAGGGAATAAAACTGGTGTTAACTTCATTGAAAATTTCTTATTTTGAACAACTAATATAGCAAAATTCGCCTTGCCTTCATGGAAGAAGGTGTATCAGCGATAGCAGGACGCGGGAGCGGCGAAATCTACAAGTTGTCCTTGCCTAAAGATAGATCGCTTAATTAAGATTATTGGTAATCTTGTCAAAAAATCGACTCACTAAAATAATCGTAAAACACTGAAAGTAAACGTTTTTATTTTGGCACGCTTTATGCTTTTCTTGTTGTATGTTTTTATTGGAGTGCGTGTTATGAAAATTCACCCAAACTCTCTTTATCAAGAAATGCAGTCTCTAGCAGTCGAGGCAACGCGAAATACCATTAAAACGAATGAAGTTGCAGTGCAAAAAACAGCGGCAACTTCTTCAGCGCAATTCGGTGATTTGTTGTCAGACGCAATCAATACGGTAAATGGTTTACAAAAAGATGCTAAATCAAAAGCAACAGCATTGGAAATGGGTGATCGAAGTGTTTCACTTGCTGAAGTCATGATAGCATCACAAAAATCATCAGTGGCTTTTGAGGCAACGGTACAAGTAAGAAATAAACTTGTAGAATCCTATAAAGAAATTATGAACATGCCAGTTTAATCAGGGTAGTGGAGTAGCACCGTGGCAACGAATCAATCAACCGATCTGACTTTAACCGATGGCACTGCTGGCGCTGATGAGCAGCAAGAGCAAAAATCGGGGTATTTAAGCGCGTTAAGTGGCGTTGATATGCTTCGCCAGGTGACGATTATTATTGCTTTAGCCATTTGTTTGGCCATTGCAATCGCGATTATCATTTGGGCACGTCAACCTGATATGCGCCCTCTAGGGCAGTATCCAACCGAAGAGCTGGTGCAAACTCTAGATTTTCTTGATGCTCAAAAAATAGACTATGAGCTTGAAGGCAATACCATCATGGTTGCCGAAACTGATTACCAAAACATAAAACTACAAATGGCCCGTGATGGTTTCACGCAAGCCCCGAGTACTGGCACAGATATATTGATGCAAGACATGGGCTTTGGTGTAAGCCAGCGCCTAGAGCGCGAGCGCCTTAAGCATAGCCGTGAACAACAACTAGCCCGTACCATTGAAGAGCTGCAAGATATTAGCCGTGCCAAAGTTTTATTAGCTATACCTAAAGAAAATGTATTTGCGCGTCGCGAGAAAAAACCGTCAGCCACCGTGGTTATTACCTTAAAGCGTGGAAGAACACTGGGTGGTGAAGAAGTAGATTCAATTGTTGACATCATTGCTTCAGCAGTGCAAGGCTTAGAGCCTGCGCGTGTAACCGTTACAGATCAAAACGGCCGTCTGTTAAATTCAGGTTCGCAAGACTCATTGGCTGCACGTTCTCGTAAAGAATATGAAATTGAGCGCAAGCGTGAGCAAGAATATTTAGAAAAAATTGATAGCATTCTTATTCCTGTTGTAGGCTTGGGTAAATACACTGCGCAAGTAGATTTAACTATGGATTTTAGTGCGGTTGAAGAAACACAAAAACGTTATAACCCTGATCTGCCAGCTGTTCGAAGTGAAACAACTTTTGAAGAAAGTAACATCGGTGGTATTACAGCTGGTATTCCAGGGGCACTAACAAACCAACCGCCAGTAAATTCTAATATTCCAGAAATTGCAGGTGGCACAAATGGTCAAGGTTCAACACCTTCTCGTTCACAAAAAGAAGCCACTCGTAACTATGAATTAGATACAACCATCAGCCATAAGCGTCAGCAAACAGGTGTAATTCGTCGTATCAGTGTTTCAGTAGCCGTTGACTATCTGCCAAGAGCAGATGAAGAGGGCAATATGACAATGGCACCGCGCAGCCAAGAAGAGTTGATGAATATTCGTCGTTTACTTCAAGGCGGTGTAGGTTTTGATATGCAGCGCGGTGATGCGTTAGAAGTTGTAACCGTCCCATTTGTTCGCGAAGATATTATTGAGCAAGCTGATCTGCCGCTTTGGGAACAAGATTGGTTTATGAAAACAATCCGTCTTGCGCTTGGTGCACTGGTTATCATCGTTCTTATATTAGGGGTTGTCCGTCCAATGCTTAAGCGTTTAATTGACCCAGACGACACACTCGAAGATTTTGATGAAGATGCATTAACAACTGGCGTAGATTTAGGTGATAGCACACTAGATATGTTGAACAATGAGTTTGACTCATCAGCAGTTGGCTTCTCATCAGATGGTACTTTACAATTACCAGACTTACATGGCGACGAAGACTTACTGAAAGCAGTAAGAGCGCTTGTAGCCAATGAACCAGAATTATCATCACAAGTTGTGAAAGCGTGGTTAACTGAAGATGAGTAACGAAGAAGAACAAAAACAGCTCCCAGTAGCTTTTGATGTTGAGAAGCTGGATGGTGTTGATAAAGCCGCCATCTTATTACTGAGCTTAACAGAAGAAGATGCAGCACAAATTTTGAAGCATCTTGAGCCAAAGCAAGTGCAGAAAGTCGGTATGGCTATGGCCGCTTTAGATGACCTTTCCCAAGCTAAGATCAGTGCGGTTCACAACCTATTTATTGAGCAGATCCAAAGCTTTAGTACTATAGGTTTTCAATCTGAAGACTTTATTAAAAAGGCGCTTACGGCAGCGCTTGGTGAAGATAAGGCCGCAAGCTTAATTGACCAAATCGTCATGGGTTCTGGGGCGAAAGGTCTAGATTCATTGAAATGGATGGATTCAAAGCAAGTTGCCAATATCATTCGTAACGAGCACCCTCAGATCCAAACTATTGTACTGAGTTATTTAGAGCCGGAGCAATCTGCCGAAATCTTGTCGCAATTCCCTGAAAAAGTTCGCCTAGATTTAACTATGCGTATTGCGAACTTAGAAGAAGTTCAGCCAGCGGCACTACAAGAACTTAACGAGATTATGGAGAAACAGTTCGCAGGTCAAGCCGGTGCGCAAGCTGCGAAAATGGGGGGCTTGAAAGCGGCTGCAGATATCATGAATTACTTAGATACAAATGTCGAAGGCCAGTTAATGGATTCAATCCGTGAGCATGACGAAGAGATGTCACAGCAAATTCAAGATCTGATGTTTGTATTTGAGAACCTGCTGGATGTCGAAGATCGCGGTATCCAAGCTATTTTGCGTGAAGTACAACAAGATGTGTTGATGAAAGCAATCAAGGGTACTGACGATACACTCAAAGATAAGATCCTAGGCAATATGTCTAAGCGTGCAGCTGAGATGATGGCGGATGACCTAGAAGCGATGCCGCCAGTGCGTATCAGTGAGGTAGAAGCCGCACAAAAAGAAATCTTATCAACAGCTCGTCGTTTAGCTGATTCAGGTGAAATTATGCTTGGCGGTGGCGGCGGTGAAGAGTTCTTGTAATCAATGAGTGATAAAAAATTTTATAAAGGCAGACCGGTTGAAGGCGAAGCCATTGATGAATTGTTGAAGAGCTGGCCTATCCCTGATGTTAGTGAAGATCCGACCTCGTTCTCTGGTCGTTCAACGGCATTTGGTCAACCACTAGAGCAAGTTTATAAAAAGCAAAAGCATGCGCATGAAGATGAGCTTGAAATGCAAGAGCCAGAAGAGTTTCCAGCACTGACGCTTGAAGAGCTTGAGCAGATCCGTCAAGACGCTTATGAAGAAGGTATCAAGCAAGGCCATGAACAAGGCTATATTGAAGGATTTGACAAAGGTGTCACGGAAGGAAAAGAAGCTGGTTATAAAGAAGGTATAGAAATAGGTAAAGAGCAAGGTTTGAACGATGCCAAGCCTTTGGTCGAAGAGAAATTACAGTATTTAGGCCAATTAATTGAAGGTATGGCAGCGCCCTTAAATAAAGTAGATGAAACGGTGGAGAAGCAACTTATTCACATTGCCAAATTATTGGCGGAGCAAGTGGTTTTCAAAGAACTGCAAACTCATCCAGAGCTTATTTTAGTCGCGCTCAAAAAAGCCATTGATGCTTTGCCTATTGGAGGGCAAGCGATTCAAGTTCATTTGAATCCAGAAGATCTGAAGCTAGTCGAAGAAGCCTATGGCGCTGAACACTTGCAGCAACAGCACTGGCAATTGGTGGCTGAACCAACACTAGACAGAGGTGGTTGCGAAGTAAAAACAGCCCAATCTTCGATAGATATGACACTAAAAGCGCGACTAGTCGAAATCATGGAGAAGTTTTTGCATGACAGTGGTATCTAGTACCAGTAAATATTATGCATGAGTGTCATAAGTCCTTTAGCTGAGCGTTTAACACGCTATCAAAAAAACATTAAGCCGTTTGCTACTCCCGTCGCTGGCAGCTTGACTCGGGTGGTGGGATTAACCCTCGAAGCGCGAGGTTTAAGTGCACCTGTTGGCAGTCAATGTAAAATCGAAACTATTCGCGGTTTAGTCGATGCAGAAGTAATTGGCTTCAACGGTGATACGCTTTATCTTATGCCAAACGATCACATTTCTGGCGTATTACCAGGTGCTCGTGTGATCCCTCAATTAAACGAAACCGGACTGCCTGTTGGTATGTCTCTTTTGGGTCGAGTCGTCGATGGCCTTGGCAGACCACTTGATGGCTTAGGTGCCATAGATGCAGAGCGCTATCTTAAGTTCGCTCAAGAACCAATCAATCCACTGGCGAGACGCCCAATAAGCCAACCGATGGATGTGGGCGTGCGCGCAATTAACTCGATCATTACCGTTGGTCAAGGTCAACGTATGGGACTATTTGCGGGCAGTGGGGTGGGTAAATCAGTTCTGTTAGGCATGATGACCCGTGGTAGTGAGGCCGATGTTATTATTGTGGGCCTAGTTGGTGAGCGTGGCCGTGAAGTAAAAGAGTTTATTGATGAAATCTTAGGCCCTGAGGGCAGACGAAGATCTGTTGTGGTTGCTGCCCCTGCTGATGCTTCTCCTTTGATGCGTTTAAAAGGCTGTGAGAGTGCAGTCACGATAGCGGAATACTTTCGCGATCAAGGTTTAAATGTCTTATTACTTTTAGATTCAGTAACACGCTATGCCATGGCGCAGCGTGAAATTGCACTGGCAGTCGGTGAACCGCCTGCAACAAAAGGTTACCCGCCTTCGGTATTTGCAAAACTTCCTGCGCTGGTAGAGCGAGCCGGCAATGGAGGTGAAGGGCAAGGTTCTATCACGGCATTCTTCACTGTTTTAAGTGAGGGTGATGACATGCAAGACCCCATCGCAGACTCCGCGCGTGCGATCTTAGATGGTCACATTGTTCTCTCCCGTGAACTGGCCGACAGCGGTCATTACCCGGCTATAGACATCGAAAAGTCTATTAGCCGTGTTATGCCACAAGTTGTTTCTGAGCCACATATGCAGCAAGCGCGAGTACTAAAACAAGTTTACTCAATGTATCAGCAAAACAAAGACATGATTACTTTAGGTGCCTATCAACAGGGTAGTGACCCTATGCTAGATCAAGCCATACAAATGATGCCACAAGTGAATGGCTTTTTGCAGCAAGGTATGAAAGATGTATTGCGTTATGACGAGTGCTTACAGGGCTTAGCACAGCTACTAGGACAAGGCTAATGGCAAAAAATAAATTAGGTTTATTACTCAAACTCGAAACGGATAAAGAGGAGAATTTGCGCATTAACTATGTTCAAGCGCAGCAAAACTTTATCAGTAATCAGCAGAAACTTCAGGGCTTGAACGATTTTCGACTGGAATATAGTCAACAGCTTCACAACAAAGCTCAGCAAGGGATGAGTTGTGAAAACATTAAACAGTTCAATTCTTTCATTAATAAGATTGAAGAGGCGATAAATCAGCAGGCGACAACAGTAAGAACGGCGAAGCAAGTTGAGGAGCAGCGGCGACAACTGTGGTTAACACAGCAAGCTAAATCCAAGGCTATTGAAAAGTTAATTGAAAAGAAAACAATTGAAAAGCAAGTAAAAGAAAATAAAGCTGAACAAAAAATGTTAGATGAGTTCGCTACGAATATATTTATGCGACGTATTGCAAACTAGCTTGGCTTAAATATTGCTTAATTTTTTCCGATCATAGAATTTAATACGAATGCGGCCTAGTGTTGCCGCTCTAAAAAGGTGTAGATATGCTTAATTTAAAATTAGAAGTGGATCTAAAATTGAGTCAAGCTGAAAAAGCGCGATTTGCCAGCGAAAAAGAACAAGCTGACAAAAACGCCTTCTATTCAGAATTAGAGCGAGCTGAACAAACAGCAATAGATAAATCTAAACACGAAAAATTAGATGGTGCTCAGAATAAATCACCAGAGCAACAGATCGGTGGTAACCTTCACAAAAGCCGCAAGCAAGTGTCAAATGAGGAAGAAATAGATAGCTCTAACAAGGCTCCTGAACAGCGTACAGGTGGCAATTTACATAATAGTCCTAACTACAAATCTAAGGCCGACATAGCTGAACATACAGAAAAAGCTCCAGAACAGCTTGTAGGTGGCAACTTACATAATCGGCATAGCTACAAATCTAAAGCCGATATAGCTGAACATACAGAAAAAGCCCCAGAACACTATATTGGCGGTAATTTACACAATTCAGCAATTAAAGATGGGGATGTTAATTTAGACGCCAGTATTGATTCAAAATTAAACGACAAAAGTTTAGAGCCAGAGCAAAGTATTGGTGGGAATCTAGAAAGGCAAAAAGAAACAAATAGCTCGTTAATTGACAATCCAGTAGAAAATACTTCATTGAAAGAAAAAGAAGCCAATATGTCGCACATGACAAGTGAGGTGGTTACAGAGTTTTTTGATGGGAAATCACCGGAGCAAAAAATTGGTGGTAACTTGCATACGGCAAAAGATGGTCATGCTATTACAACTTCTGATGCGAGCCGCAATCAGCCTATTGTTAAGGGGTTAGGCCCGTTAGTTAGTAAACAAGCTCATGAAGATGTTAAATCTAGGCTCCAATCAGACAAATTAAGTAATCCTACTAATGGGCAACAAAGCGGCGAAAACTTAAATGAGGGCAATATATCGTCATCTGGGTTAGTAAATGCAACATACGAAAGCCAACCAGTTACAAAGACAACTTCTGAAGCGCTGTTAGCGCAAATTCAAGCATCTAACTCTCAAAAAGCAGAAGTTAAACAACATTTAGCGCCAGTTTCCAAAGCATTGAAAGATGTTCTATTAAATTACCAAAATACTGAGGAAACTTTACAAGTAAAAAGTGACACTAAGTTAGATACAATTTCACCTCCAAGCTTAGGTGATAAAGAGAGTTCATCAGCTACTAAATCGCAAGCTACTGGCAAGAACAACCACAACTTATTATCTCAAACTTCTGATGCTAGAAAGCCTAATATTGATACTTCAACTCAATTACCTTCAGAAGTTGTTTCAAATAAAGATAATGCCCTCATTAAAAGTGTAAATGAAAGCGCAAAAGCATCTGCTAATACTATTAAGTTAAACAATGAAACTATTTCTGAAAAGAATCGCGAAGCGAACAAAGAAGTAAGCACTCAACTTGACACGGATAACTTAAACAATTTAAAAGATAAACATGCAGTGCTGCCTGCTAATAGCAATATCTCTAGCCCTTCATTTTCAACAATAGAGCCAGAAAAACTTAATTCAGAAAAAAATAATGTTTCCAAATCAAAGTCTAGTTCAGAGAAGTTCACTATTTCAACTGAAGCAAAAATTTCTTCATCTTTAGATGATGTGGGTAAAAAAGAAAATACAGACGCTGCTTTAGAAAAGTCGATTTTTCTCAGTAATAAGCACGACGTAAATCAAGAAAAGCTATCACAACAAATTAAGTTGCTTCCTAAAACAGATAAGATTGCTTTACAACAATCACTACAGCAAGTAGTGGAAAGTGGCGACTTAGACGAGGTACAACTTGAACTTGCAGAAGGTTCGTTAAAGCTACTAAGTCAAACAACTGAATTCAGTAGCTCAAACAATAACCAGGTTAAAGTAGCCAATAATGACATTGTGTCTAAAAATAATGTAATAAATGAAAAGGCCTATAATAGTACCAAGGTGAACATTGATACACTTTCTGAAACAGCTAAAGAGTCAGAAAAACAAGTAAAATTTGAAAACAATTTTGACAGTGAAATCAGTGCTTATGCGTTCAGTAGTAAAGAAAATAACGAGTCTACTCTTGCAAAAAAATCAACAATGAGTCCTCGGGCAGAGAATATTTTTAAAGCTATTACAACTTCATCGCAAAATCTGCATTCTCAATATGCACAAGAGCGCGATGCATTGCAAACAGTGCAGCAGTTTGATGTTGCATTACAAAATGCTCAGACTCAACAAAACACATCTATGGCTCAAAAAGCAAATGTAGATACAAACATTGCTCAAACTTTTAATTTACAAAAAAATGATGTTGTCAAAGCGTTACATGACAAAGTGAATGCAATGCTAAATATCAATAATAAAGAAGCTGAGATTCGACTAGATCCACCTGAGCTAGGCAGTATGCAAATTCGAATTCGCAGCGAAGCTGAACAGGCTCAGGTGAATTTTGTGGTCCAAAACCAGCAAGCAAAAGAGGCATTAGAACAATCTATGCCTAAATTAAAGGAAATGCTTGCTGAGCAAGGTATCCAACTAGGAGAAAGTAATATTCAACAGGATTCCGGCTCAAGTTCTGAGCAAGGTACTGATGAAGCTCAAGAACTTAGCAATTCAAAGCTTGCTAAACAGGAGTCACAAGCGCAAAATAGCCAACAAACTAGCTCAATTTCATCAAGCAGCAAGTCGGGCATAGATTACTACGCATAACAGCTGCTAATATTGATTAGATTAGAATAAGATTTGAAGGCTTGGCATGGCAGAAGAAACTGATTTAGAAATAGAAGAGTCGGGTGGCGGCAAGAAAAAGCTCATTATCATCATTGCTGCAGCAGTAGTTCTGATTTTAGTTGCTGTTGGGGCTTTTTTATTTTTATCAGGAGATGAAGAGCCTGCTGAGACTTTAGCTGAAGAAACGGTTGAGATAGAGGTTGTTTCTGAATCTTCTGGTGCAGAACTTGGCAGTGCATTATATGTTGCGATGCCAAGGCCTTTCGTATTCAATGTACCAGGCGCAAGCCGAGATCGAATTGTACAGATTAAGGTGCAGCTACTTGTTCGAGGTGATGTGAATGAAGAAGTTGCTAAGAAGCATATCCCATTTATTGAAAGTACATTATTAGGTGTACTTTCAACCACTACCGCTGATGAATTAAGCACATCGGCAGGTAAAGAAGCGATCCGTCTAACCGCGTTAGATAAAGTACAGGCCGCGATGGAAGCTGTTGAAGGCAGTAAAGTCATTGAGCGTGTGTTATTCACCGGCTTTGTTATGCAGTAGCGAGGGTTAAGTGAGCGATTTATTATCCCAAGACGAAATTGATGCGCTCTTACACGGCGTTGATGAAGTCGAAGAAGAAGAGATAGTCGAAGAAGATGGTGAGTCCTCTACAGGTGCACTGCAGTATGACTTTTCTTCTCAAGATCGTATTGTTCGTGGTCGTATGCCGACCCTTGAAATCGTTAACGAACGATTTGCGAGGCATATGCGAATTAGCCTATTTAATATGATGCGACGCACCGCTGAGGTATCTATAAATGGCGTTCAAATGCTTAAGTTTGGTGAGTACATACATACATTGTTTGTACCAACTAGCTTAAACATGGTGAGATTCAGACCTTTGAAAGGTACGGGCTTGATCACCATGGAAGCGCGCTTGGTATTTATTCTAGTAGATAATTTCTTTGGTGGTGATGGCCGTTATCATGCAAAGATTGAAGGCCGAGAGTTCACACCAACCGAACGCCGTATTGTACAGATGCTACTTAAAATCATCTTCGAGGATTACAAAGAAGCATGGGCACCTGTTATGGATGTGTCTTTTGAGTACTTAGATTCAGAAGTAAACCCAGCAATGGCTAATATTGTTAGCCCAACTGAAGTGGTTGTCATTAGTTCATTTCACATAGAACTAGATGGCGGCGGTGGTGATTTTCACATCTCATTACCATACTCGATGCTTGAGCCTATTCGGGAGCTTTTAGATGCCGGTGTGCAATCTGATACGGAAGATACTGACTTGCGCTGGAGCAAAGCGTTACGTGATGAAATCATGGATGTCGAAGTTGAGCTATCTACGCAACTATTAGAAATAGATTTATCATTAGAACAGATTATGGGACTTAAAGCTGGAGATGTTATTCCAGTGGAGATGCCTGAGCATATAACTGTTTTTGTTGAAGATTTACCAACATTTAGAGCGAAGATGGGCCGTTCTAGAGATAACGTTGCACTACAAATTAGTGAAAAAATTAAACGCCCTGAGTCTGTTAAATCTGAGCTGCATGTTTTCACTAAAGGCGGGAAAAAGCTCGATTCTGATGCTGAGCTGGCAGAGCTTGAGGAAGATCTTCACCTATCAGAGGGTGTGGATTTAGATTGGTAAGGTTAACTATTAGGTTTTAAGTTATGAGCGATGATCAAGATACTATGGATGAATGGGCAGCGGCCCTAGCTGAAGCAGAAGGTGCCGATGATGGCGGTGATGTTGAAGTTGCAGAGCTCGATGAGTTACAAGATTCATCTCAAAGTTTATCGGCCGAAGAAAAGCGAAAGCTTGATACTATTTTAGATATCCCGGTCACCATTTCGATGGAAGTAGGCCGTTCCAAAATTAATATTAGAAATTTACTTCAGCTTAACCAAGGCTCAGTTGTTGAGCTTGATAGGGTTGCGGGTGAGCCTCTTGATGTGCTTGTCAATGGTACGCTTATCGCTCACGGAGAAGTGGTTGTCGTTAACGACAAGTTCGGTATTCGTTTAACTGACGTTATCAGCCAAGTTGAGCGAATTAAGAAGCTACGATGAGAAAGGGATTACTTTCGGTTGCAGTGTTTTCCGAACAGGCACTTGCTGGGTCAAGTAATATTGGCCTGAGTAGCGATTTAGTATCAATGAGCCTATCACTTTTCTTAGTGTTAGGTTTAATTGTAGGTATGGCGTTACTTTTAAAGAGGCTTAACCCTAGTCTAGGTAATAGTCCCGATTTTAAAGTTGTTAGAAGCTTTCCTTTAGGTAACCGAGAACGTCTGATGGTGATTGAGCTTGATGGCAAACATCACCTGCTTGGGGTCACTTCTCAAAGCATTAATTATTTGTATCAGCTCGAAACCCCTTTGAGTGATCAAAATACCCCTGCTTTTGCAAAAGAGTTAAGCCGCTTTATGATGCCGGCCAATAAGAAGAAAGTAGATGATTAAGTTAAGTCTAGGTATATTAATATTGTTACTAGCGCCTTTTGCTGGTGCAGAAGGCATTGAGGCGCTGAGTGTTACGACTAATCCAGATGGGTCTCAAGAGTACTCTGTAACACTACAAGTTTTGGCTTTAATGACAGCCCTGAGCTTTATACCTGCAGCAGTAATTATGATGACCTCATTTACTCGTATTATTGTGGTGTTAGCCATACTTCGACAAGCCATCGGTTTACAGCAATCCCCTTCGAATCAGATATTGCTGGGCATGTCACTTTTTCTGACCTTCTTCATTATGGCGCCAATCTTTTCACAAATTAATGATAGGGCGGTTCAGCCTTATCTCAATGAAGAACTCACATCCATTCAAGCCCTTGAACAAGCGAAAGAACCGATCAAGGCATTTATGCTGTCGCAGACAAGGATAAAAGATCTTGAGACGTTTGCGAAAATCGCTGGCTATGACAAGCTTGATAGCCCTGAAGACACCCCGTTTGTAGTGATTATACCGGCATTCGTTACGAGTGAATTACAAACTGCATTTATTATTGGTTTTATGTTTTTCATTCCATTTTTGATTGTTGACCTAGTAGTTGCCAGTGTTTTGATGGCCATGGGTATGATGATGCTATCACCAATGATTGTTGCGTTGCCATTTAAGATAATGCTTTTTGTTCTGGTCGATGGCTGGGGATTGGTAATGGGGACGCTTGCTCGAAGTTTTGGTTTAGGGGTGTAATATGGAACCAGAAGTTTTTGTTGATATTTTAAGTGATGCATTATTTGTAGTTATTAAACTCGTTGCTGCCATTGTTCTTCCTGGCCTACTGGTGGGGCTTGTTGTTGCCGTTTTCCAAGCTGCAACTTCTATTAACGAACAGACATTAAGTTTTTTACCTCGATTAATTATTACGATAACTGCATTGATTTTTGGTGGTCATTGGATGACCCAAGTTTTAATGGACTACTTTCAGGGGCTGATAATGCAAATACCTGAAATTGCAGGTTAAAATGGAGTTTACTTTTGCTGTTGTTTTACAGTGGCTCAGTGACTTTATCCTCCCTTTAGTAAGAGTCACAAGCATGATGATGATTATGGCCGGTCTGGGGGCGAAAAGTGTACCGACTCGTATAAAACTAGCATTGTGCGTCGTGATCACCTTTGCTGCGATGCCCATGCTACCAAAATCTCAATTTACAGACTTATTTTCTTTAACCATGGTGCTCGTAGTCATAGAAGAAATGATTATTGGTTTTGCCATTGGTTTTGCGTCAATGCTGCTCTTAAATACGTTTATTATTGCTGGTCAAATATTAGCAATGCAAACAGGCTTAGGTTTTGCGTCAGTTGTTGACCCAGCGAATGGCTTGAGCGTCCCTGCGGTCGGTCAGTTTTACTTGATCCTTTCAACACTGCTCTTTTTTGTTTTTAATGGTCACTTGATGATGATCCAAATGGTGTTATATAGCTTTGAAAGTATTCCTATCGGTCAGTTTACTTGGTCAATTGATAATTATTGGCAAATCGTGAATTGGGGCGGGTGGATGTTCGCAACAGCTTTGGCGCTTTCTCTTGCTCCCTTAACTGCAATGTTAGTGATCAATCTCTCATTTGGTATTATAACCAGAGCTTCACCCCAGATGAATATTTTTGCGGTTGGTTTTGCATTTACGCTTGTTGCAGGTTTAATGATTATATGGGCGACATTGGGTAACTTCATTGTGCAATATGAGTTTCAGTGGCTTAAAATGACAGAGTTACTTTGTGATTTAATTGGATGCTCGGTGTAGGCTATGGCTGAAGATTCTGGTCAAGAGAGGACCGAAGAACCCACAAGTAAAAAAATTAGTGAGTCTCGCAAGAAAGGGCAAGTTGCCCGTTCAAAAGACTTAGGCACTACTTTTGTGCTGATTTTTTCAGCGGTTGCTCTACTGATGTACGGGCCAGCGATTGCAAAAGGCCTATATAATATTATGGGTCGCGGATTAACCCTGAACCGAAATGAAACCTACGACACCACGAAAATGTTTTCTGTCTGGGGTGAGATGTTTTCTGAAATTTTTTTTCCTATGGCCATGTTTGTGTTTATCATCACTATTGCAGGTATCGTAGGAAATACTTTGTTAGGTGGCTTTAATTTCAGTTGGCAAGCAGCTGCGCCCAAAGCAAGTAAAATGTCACCAATGAAGGGGATCAAGCGCATGCTGGGTCCGCAAGCAGCGATAGAATTAGTGAAAGCTATACTTAAGTTTGTATTGGTTGCTGGCTTTGCTATTTTACTAATACAAATGTTTTTTTATGAAATTCTGCATCTCAGCATAGAGCAGGTACCAGCCTCAATTATTCATGCTTTAGAAATATTGGCTTGGATGTTTTTAGCGCTTAGTTGCACAATGATAATTATTTCAGCGATAGATGCGCCTTATCAAAGCTATAATCACCACAAACAATTGAAAATGACGCTGCAAGAGGTGAAAGATGAGTACAAAAACTCTGAAGGTGATCCTCAAATAAAAGCACGAATTCGTCGAACTCAGCGGGAAATGTCACAAAGACGTATGATGCAAGACGTGCCAGATGCTGATGTCGTCGTCACAAACCCGACTCACTATTCAGTTGCACTTAAATACGACACAGAAAAAGCAGGTGCACCGATCGTGCTTGCTAAGGGTACTGATGAGTTAGCGATGCAGATCAGGAAGATTGCTAAAGGTAATGAAGTCCCTATCGTTGAGTCTCCTGTTTTAACACGTTCACTTTATCATACAACAGAAGTTGGCGCTCAAATTCCAGATCAGCTTTTCACTGCAGTGGCACAAGTCTTAGCCTATGTATTTCAGTTAAAACGTTTTCAGAAAGGCCGTGGTAGAAGACCAACCAAGCTCAGTAATAACCTGCCTATCCCTGACGATGTAAAACATTAAATACTCTAACTTTATTGGCTCACTAATTGCTTTATCAGACCAGTGTCAATATTTTGTAGTTATTAAGTTATGGATTTTAAAGCAGTTTTACAAGGTCTTAATGAAAATAAGAAAGACTATGCAAAAGGCGTCGGAACACCACTATTAGTGCTTGCGGCCTTAGGCATGGTAATTTTGCCTTTACCTCCATTCCTCTTAGACATCTTATTCTCTTTTAATATCGCTTTAGCATTGGTGGTATTACTGGTCACTGTTTACACCATGAAACCACTAGAGTTTGGCATGTTCCCAGCTGTTTTACTTATTGCGACCATCATGCGATTAGCTCTTAATGTAGCCAGCACTCGTGTTGTATTGCTAGAAGGCCACAACGGCGGAGATGCAGCAGGTAAGGTAATTGAAGCGTTTGGATCAGTGGTTATTGGTGGCAACTATGCCGTTGGTCTTGTTGTATTCTTGATTTTGATTATTATCAACTTTGTGGTTATTACTAAAGGTGCTGGGCGTATCTCTGAAGTATCAGCACGTTTCACTTTAGATGCAATGCCTGGTAAACAGATGGCAATAGATGCTGACTTAAATGCAGGCTTTATCAGTGCAGATGAAGCGCGTAAACGCCGCGACGAAGTAACACGAGAAGCGGACTTTTACGGCTCAATGGATGGTGCCAGTAAGTTCGTAAAAGGTGACGCCATAGCAGGTATAGTGATTTTAGCCATCAACATCATCGGTGGTTTATTTGTTGGTATGATCCAACACGATTTATCATTTTCAAAAGCCATGGAAGTTTACACCTTACTAACTATTGGTGATGGCTTGGTTGCACAGCTTCCTTCTCTTTTACTTTCGATTGGTACTGCAATCGTAGTTACACGCCAAAACGAAGCGCATAACATGGGTGAGCAGTTTAAAACTCAGCTGGGAAATGAAAAATCTCTTTATATTGCTGCTGGCATCTTAATTACGATGGGCCTTGTACCTGGCATGCCACATATTGCATTTCTTAGTTTAGGTGCGCTTCTTGGTTATATGGCTTATTACACGCAGCAGCAAAAAGCGAAAGCCGAAGAGGAACAGGCTCAACAAGAAGCAAAAGGCGGTGATATTGCAGCTAAGCAACAAGATCAAAAAGAGCTTGGCTGGGATGATGTTCAACCAGTCGATGTGATTGGTCTAGAAGTCGGATATCGTTTAATTCCTCTTGTAGATCAGGCGCAAGGTGGTGAGCTGTTAAGTCGCATTAAAGGTGTCCGAAAGAAGCTTTCGCAAGAGCTGGGTTTTTTGGTTCCACCTGTGCATATCCGTGATAACCTTGAATTAGATCCAAATGAATACCGTATCACCCTTATGGGGGTAGGTTCAGGGAATGGTGAATTAAAACATGGTGATGAGTTAGCCATAAACCCAGGCCAAGTATTTGGTCCAATCAATGGCGTAGCAACCACAGATCCCGCCTTTGGTTTAGAGGCAGTCTGGATTAAGCCGGAGCAAAAAGACGAGGCGCATTCATTAGGTTACACAGTCGTAGATGCAGCGACTGTAGTTGCAACTCATATTAGCCAATTGCTTACAAACAATGCGTCATTACTACTCGGGCATGAAGAGGTACAAAACTTATTAGACATGCTTGCTAAGTCACACCCTCGTTTAGTCGAAGGCTTAGTACCAGATATTTTACCTCTTACGACGGTTGTTAAAGTACTGCAAAACTTATTGAATGAAGGGGTTGCAATTCGTGATATGCGCTCGATTGTTCAGACCCTTGTTGAGTATGGTCCACGAAGTCAAGACCCAGATGTATTAACCTCTGCAGTGCGAATTTCACTGCGTAGACTAATTGTTCAAGACGCCGTTGGCGGTGCAGATGAAATTCCTGTCATAACATTGGCGCCTGAGTTGGAACAGATGTTGCATCAGTCACTCCAGAACGCGGGTGATGAAGGGGCTGGAATAGAGCCAGGCCTTGCTGAGCGACTTCAAACATCATTAAAAGAAGCGCACCAAACGCAAGAAATGCTAGGCGACCCATCCATCCTTCTAACCTCAGGTATGTTAAGAAGCGTGCTTTCAAGATTTGTTAAACATACGATCCCAGGTCTTCGAGTGATGTCATATCAAGAAGTACCAGATGAAAGACAAATCAAAATTGTAAGCTCAGTTGGACAATAGATAGGAATTAAGGGGTTGTAACATGAAGATTAAACGTTTTTTTGCCAAAGATATGCGCACAGCTTTAAAAGAAGTAAAAGAGGAGCTTGGCGCTGATGCTGTGATTATGTCGAATAAGAAACTGGCAGATGGTGTAGAAATTGTTGCGGCCATAGATAATGATAGAGCGCCAGAAGCACCAGTAGAAGCACCAAAAGTCAACCCTGCGCCAGCGCAACCTCGTGCTGCGCAATCTCGTATTGTTCGTCCAGAACCTCAGCGAGCAAAACCTGAGCCACAAGCTCAAGTTGCCGACAGTTTACAAGCATTATTAGAAAGACAAGCGCCGAGGCCTCGTTCACCTGAGCTTGCATCTATGTTTTCTCATTCGGGTATTAATACCGAAGAAGTATTCAATTCTCGCAAAGCAACTGAAGAGTGTTATGAGCGTCCAACCTCAATACAAAACTCTAGAGCTGAAGCAAATGTTAAAACTCAACAGCAAGCGCAATCATGGAATTTTGATGATGATCTAGATACAGGGTTTGATGATGATTTTGAGCCTGCGCCTAAGGCAGTCGATGAAATGGCAACGATGAGAGAAGAGATGAATGCCATTCGTCAATTGCTTGAACACCAAGTATCAGGTTTAATGAAGCAAGAAATGGAAAGAAGAGACCCAACCAGAGCGTGTTTAGTTGATCGTTTACAAGGTATGGGTGTCGATGCAGAAGTAGCCGAAAAAATGGCATGTTTCATCCCTGATGATGTTTCTCGCAAAGAAGCATGGAATTCATTACTTGAAATGGTGGCTAATCAAATGCACACAACTAATAACGATATTCTTCGTCAAGGTGGTGTGTACGCATTAGTTGGGCCTACGGGAGTAGGTAAAACAACCACTGTCGCTAAACTTGCTGCATTAGGTGCGCAGAAATACGGTGCAGATAAAGTTGCTTTAATCACAACTGATACTTATAGAATTGGTGCTTATGAGCAATTAGCAACTTACGGCAGAATTATTGGCTGTCCAGTAAAACAAGTAAAAGATGCCAATGAATTAGCAGAAGTTTTATATCATTTACGTAATAAGCGTCTAGTATTAATAGATACTGCGGGTATGAGCCAAAGAGATATTCGTTTAACCGAACAACTAAACACGTTAATGCGCAGTTCTCGAGTAGATATCCGCAGCTATTTGGTATTAAGTGCGACATCGCAAATGCACGTTTTGCAAGAAACTGTACGTCACTTTCAAAAAGTGAATTTGAGTGGTTGTATTTTTACAAAACTTGATGAATGTCTAAGTTTAGGTGAGATTATTAGTATTGCGATTCAAAATCGTTTGCCAATAGGGTATCTTACTAATGGTCAACGAGTGCCAGAAGACATTCGTGTAGCAAATGCTCATAAAATGGTCAAAAAAGCTGAGCAATTGTATTTAAAGAGAATAAAAGCACAACATTCGCGACGTGTACCAGTAGCGTCTCAGACAGTAGGAATGTATGATTAACACAGTATTAGATCAAGCAAGTGGCCTGCGTAGAATGAATCAAAATGGCAACCATGGCGTAAAAGTAATTGCAGTAACCGGCGGTAAAGGAGGAGTTGGTAAAACCAATGTCTCATTAAACACGGCTATTGCACTTGGTCAGCAAGGAAACAGAGTACTTGTTTTAGATGCTGACTTAGGTTTGGCAAATTGTGACGTGATGCTTGGTTTAAGAGTAGAAAAAAACTTATCTCATGTCTTGTCGGGAGAGTGTGAGTTAGATGAAATTTTAGTTGAAGGACCTGCTGGTATTAAAATTGTACCGGCTACCTCGGGTTCACAAAACATGGTTGAGTTAACACCAGCTGAGCATGCTGGTCTTATCCGTGCGTTTAGCGAGCTGAATACAGAATTTGATATTTTAATTGTTGATACTGCTGCAGGTATCTCAGACATGGTACTTAGCTTTTCTCGAGCAGCACAGGATGTAATGGTCGTTGTATGTGATGAACCTACATCGATCACCGATGCATACGCTCTTATAAAGGTCCTCAGTCGTGAGCATGGTGTTTACCGTTTCAAAATTGTTGCTAACATGGTTAGAAGTTTACGTGAAGGACAGGAGCTTTTTGCTAAACTTTCTAAAGTTACTGACAGGTTCTTAGATGTCGCACTAGAGTTAGTTGCAACCATTCCGTTTGATGAAAACATGCGTAAGTCTACTCGTCGTCAAAAAACCATTGTTGAGTTATTTCCAAACTCTCCAGCAGCGGTTGCATTTAGAGGGTTAGCGAGTAAAGCCGTTAAATGGCCAATACCACATCAACCTTCCGGTCATTTAGAGTTTTTTATTGAACAGCTAGTCAACGGGTAACTATGTCGTCATCGATGGGTAAAGCGATGGGCTATCAAACTGCAGACAACCTAAATAGAGTGATAGAGCGTCATACCGGTCTTGTCAAAAAAGTGGCGTGCCACTTGTTAGCACGTTTGCCTGCAAATATTCAATTAGATGATCTTGTCCAATCTGGCATGATAGGCTTGATTGAAGCAAGTAAAAACTTTGATGCAAGTAAAGGCGCTAGCTTTGAAACTTTTGCTGGGATCAGAATTCGAGGTGCGATGTTAGATGAAATTCGTCGCGGAGACTGGGCACCAAGAAGCGTTCATAAGAACAGTCGCATGGTCGCTGAAGCAATTGCTAATCTAGAAAGCCTCCTTGGTCGAGAGCCTAAAGACATTGAAATCGCTGAAAAACTTGATATTACTCTGGATGAGTACCATCATATCCTACATGATGTTAATGCAAGTAAAATTATTGGAATTGAAGATTTAGGTGTTGATGAAGACGTAATCACTCCTGTTAACAATGATTTAGCGCTAGACAAACCGTTCAATAACGTTAAAAATGAACGTTTTAACGAATCGCTGCTAACTGCGATTCAGTCGTTACCAGAAAGAGATGCGCTTGTCTTATCTCTTTACTATAACGATGAAATGAATTTAAAAGAGATAGGGCAAATACTCGATGTAAGTGAATCTCGGGTAAGCCAAATTCATGGGCAGGCAATGATCAGGCTTAGGGCTAAAATCAATGACTGGGTCAATTAGAGTAATAATAATAGGTTCAAACCTCACTGGAGGATGTTTTGGATAAAAACATGAAAATTCTTGTGGTTGATGATTTTTCTACGATGAGAAGAATAATCAAAAACCTACTTAGAGACTTAGGTTTTACAAACGTACAAGAAGCAGACGATGGCAGTACAGCTTTGCCTATGCTTCAAAATCAAGAATTTGACTTCGTAGTCACGGATTGGAATATGCCAGGTATGCAAGGTATCGATCTTCTTCGCGCTATTCGTGCAGATGACAGCCTTAAGCATATTCCTGTACTTATGGTGACAGCTGAAGCGAAAAAAGAGCAAATTGTTGCTGCGGCGCAAGCTGGTGTAAATGGGTATATTGTTAAACCATTCACTGCTGGAACACTTAAAACAAAACTAGAAAAAGTGTTTGAACGTTTAGGCTAAATAATTGAAAGGAGAGGCGGATGTCAGCACCTTCTGTGCCTCAAATAACACTTGATCAAGCTAAGCAACTAGTGACTTATCTTGAACAAGGCGAGCAAGATAAAGCAGATAAGTTAATCATGGAGGCTGCAAGTAAAGAGCAATCTGAACTTTTTGCTGAAGTGGGTAAACTGACTCGTCAACTACACGAGTCATTGAAAAATTTTGAGCTTGATACTCGTATTTCTGATTTGACGACAGAAGCCTTACCGGATGCAAAAGAGCGTTTAAATTACGTCATGGAAATGACAGAAAACGCAGCCAATAAAACAATGGATGCAGTTGAAGCAAGTCTGCCTCTCGCTCAGCAGCTCGCAGACGATTTATCTGATATAAAACCAACTTGGGATCGACTCATGAGGCGAGATATCCAGCTTGGCGAATTCAAATCTCTTTGTCATGATTTAGATAAGTTCATGCAAGGCTCTCAAGCAACAACAGATGAACTTCAAGGGCACATGACAAATGTTTTAATGGCCCAAGATTATCAAGACTTAACTGGTCAGGTCATTCGACGTGTTATCGAATTAGTTAGAGAAGTAGAAGACAGTTTAATCCACTTACTAACTGTATTTGGTACAGCAGAAGAACCCCAATCAAAACAAAAAGAAAACATTGAAGAGGTTCAGATTGCTGAAATGGAGTCTGCAGATTTATCTGGACCTGAAGGTCCGATAATGGATGCAGAATCTAGAGAAGATGTCGTATCTAATCAAGATGAGGTCGACGATCTATTGTCGAGCTTAGGCTTCTAATAGGAGAGTGTGTACATGAGCTTTGAAGTCGATGAAGATATACTACAAGACTTTCTTGTTGAAGCTGGTGAGATATTAGAGCTGTTATCTGAACAGCTTGTTGAGCTAGAAAATAACCCTGAAGATAAAGAGTTATTGAATGCAATATTTAGAGGTTTTCACACCGTAAAGGGTGGTGCGGGCTTTTTGAGTATGACTGAACTTGTTGACGCATGTCATGGCGCGGAAAACGTCTTCGATGTGTTAAGGCAAGGGCAGCGCTCTGTTTCTCCTGAATTAATGGATGTTATTCTTCAGTCCCTAGATACCATCAATGAAATGTTCGCACATATTCAAAATCGCGAACAACCTGACCCAGCAGATCCTGCGCTGCTTGAAACGCTTCATCAATTAAGTAAGCCTGAAACAGAAGACGAACAAATATCTATTACAAGTTCACAACCAGAGCCTGTTGTTGAAGAAGTACAAACAGATATATCTGCTGATGACATTCTTTTTGATATTGATACTGATGACGTTGCCAGTGAAACTGCTTCAAACAGCATTGATGAAATAACAGAAGATGAATTTGAAAGTTTACTTGACGAGTTACATGGTGCTGGTAAAGGCCCAGCAGTTGATCAAGCGCCAGCAACAGCTTCTAGCATAGATGGTGGTGATATCACAGATGATGAGTTTGATAGTCTTCTAGATGAACTCCATGGTGTTGGTAGCTTTGGTTCGATTAATACTCCATCTCAAGCAAGTACAGCAGCTAGCCAAGCGCCTTCGCCACAGCCTCCAGCGTCGTCTTCAGGTGATGATGAAATAAACGACGAAGAGTTTGAAGCATTGTTAGATGAGCTTCACGGTAAAGGTGGTGCGCCAAAGTCATTAGAAACCGCAGACTCCAATGAACCTTCCGCAAGTATTGAACCTAAACAGCCAGACCCCGTTTTAGCTAAGCCAGTTGCTATACCAAAACCGATTCCTCAAGCAGCCAAACCTGCTTCTTCACAAGTTCCAGTTGCAAAAGCACAAATTGCGCCAGCATCTGCCAAAAAACCGCCAGCACCTCAAGCTGAGACAACAGTTCGAGTTGATACTAAGCGCCTAGATCAAATTATGAATATGGTTGGTGAGTTGGTATTGGTGAGGAATCGCCTCGTTAGTTTAGCTAATAACTCCAGCAGTGAAGCTATGGGTAAGGCGATATCTAACCTTGATGTGGTTACCGCTGATTTACAAGGTGCGGTAATGAAAACACGAATGCAGCCAATTAAGAAAGTGTTTGGCCGATTTCCTCGTGTGGTTAGAGACTTAGCGCGTAGCCTAAAGAAAGATATTAACCTTATTCTTGAAGGTGAAGAGACCGATTTAGATAAAAACCTGGTTGAAGCACTTGCAGATCCTCTTGTTCACCTAGTGAGAAATTCAGTTGATCATGGTATTGAAATGCCAGATGTTCGTGAGACTTCAGGTAAACCTCGTACTGGTACAGTGACGCTTTCAGCTTCCCAAGAGGGTGACCATATTCTGTTGACCATTAAAGATGATGGTGCAGGTATGGACGCTGAAAAACTTAAAAAGATAGCGATTAATAAAGGTGTAATTGATTCAGACCAAGCAAGTCGATTATCTGACACTGAAGCTTATAACTTGATTTTTGCACCAGGCTTCTCAACAAAAGAGGAAATCTCTGATATATCTGGCCGTGGTGTTGGAATGGACGTTGTTAAAACGAAAATTACTCAACTTAACGGTTCTGTTAGTATTCAATCAGAACTTGGTGTGGGTACTATTCTTGAGATAAAAGTACCTCTTACACTTGCTATTTTACCAACATTAATGGTTGTGGTTGGTGAGCAAACATTTGCTTTACCTCTCGCAGGTGTGAGTGAAATCTTCCATCTAGACCTGACAAAAACGAATGTAGTAGATGGTCAGTTAACAATTATTGTGCGTGAAAAAGCAATTCCTTTATTTTATTTAGAGCACTGGCTTGTTAAAGGGGCTGATAGATCAACTAAGAAAGCTGAAGGTCATGTTGTAATAGTTCAAATAGGCACTCAACAAGTTGGTTTTGTGGTTGACTCTCTAATTGGTCAAGAAGAGGTTGTGATCAAGCCACTAGATGCACTACTGCAGGGAACGCCCGGTATGGCTGGCGCGACAATCACTTCAGATGGTGGCATTGCATTAATCTTAGATGTGCCAAATATGCTTAAACACTATGCTGGTAAATAACCTTCAATAGCAAAACAGTTAAAGTGGTGCGGATGCGCCACTTTTCGTTCTTAAGAATTCATAGAGTATGCCAATGGCAGTAAAAGTTTTAGTTGTAGACGATTCAAGCTTTTTTAGGCGCCGAGTCAGCGAAATTTTAGAGCAAGATAGTGATATTAACGTCATTGACTTTGCTGTTAATGGACAAGAAGCCGTCGAAAAGGCGGCATCATTACGTCCAGATGTTATTACTATGGATGTAGAGATGCCCATTCTAGATGGGATTAGTGCTGTAAAAAAAATTATGCAGGCTAACCCTACACCAATTTTGATGTTTTCTTCACTAACGCGAGAAGGTGCAAGTGCTACTTTAGATGCGCTTGATGCCGGTGCATTAGATTTTTTGCCTAAAAAGTTTGAAGACATTGCTCGAAACAGCGAAGATGCAATAAAATCCTTACAAAACAAAGTAAAAGAAATTGGACGAAGGAGGTTACCTCGTTCAGTTAGCAGTTATTCTCGCCCTGCAATTACAAAACCTTCATCTTCTCAGCCATCGGTAACAGGAAGGACAACCGTATCGCCTCGCTCTACGAGTGTTGCGCAACCAGATAGAAGTTTTCAAAGAGCATCTGTCCAATCAACCACGACCACGACAGGTAAACAGTTCAAAGCTTCTGGAAAGCAATACAAGCTAGTGGCAATAGGGACTTCCACTGGTGGGCCTGTGGCATTGCAAACAATATTGACTCAGCTACCAGCGAACTTTCCACATCCGATATTGTTGATTCAACACATGCCTGCAGCTTTTACACCTGCTTTTGCTACAAGACTTAATAGCCTCTGTAAGATAAAAGTAAAAGAGGCTGAGAATGGTGATAAATTACAGCCTGGTGTTGCTTATTTGGCCCCTGGTGGAAAGCAAATGTTGGTTGAGTCTAAGGGCGCATTGAAAATGCTTCGTGTGTTTGAGGATGATAACGCAAGAGTGACATATAAGCCATGCGTTGATGTTACCTTTGCAAGTGCTGCAAAAGCTTACCAAGCCGATGTACTCGCGATCGTGTTAACAGGAATGGGTGCAGATGGTCGAGATGGTGCACGTTTACTAAAGCAATCAGGAGCAACAATTTGGGCTCAGGATGAACAAACCTGCGTGGTGTATGGTATGCCTCAAGCAGTTGCAAATGCTGGGTTATCCTCTGAAAGCTTAGCTTTACATGACGTTGCTGCAAGAATCAATAAAGAAATAGATTGTTAATTTATCTGTTCAAGCACTAGGAAGTAATTGTTTCGTGAAGATCTGGACTGTAGCAAATCAAAAAGGAGGCGTTGGTAAAACAACGACTACGGTTAGTCTTGGTGGTATTCTTGCCAAGCAAGGCAAACGTGTATTGTTGATAGATACAGATCCTCACGCATCTTTAACCTATTACTTTGGTATTGACTCTGAAGAATTAGAAGTCAGTGTTTATGACATCTTTGTCAGAGGTACGGCAATGGAAAGCGAGGAAATTCTTCAAGCTTTATGTCCTTCAACCATTGAAAACCTTGATATTTTACCTGCAACTATGGCGATTGCGACGCTTGATAGAAGTATGGGTAATCGAAATGGCATGGGTTTAATTCTGAAAAAAACATTGGCAAAAATAAGTGAACATTACGATTATGCGATTCTTGATTGTCCACCTGTGCTCGGTGTTTTAATGGTGAATGCACTAGCTACCAGTGAACGTGTACTTATTCCGGTTCAAACGGAATTTCTAGCGCTTAAAGGGTTAGACCGTATGATGCGTACCATGGAGTTAATGCAAAGCTCACAAGCAAAACAATATAATTACACCATCGTACCAACCATGTATGATAAGCGAACGAAGGCATCGTTAGAGGCTTACAAAACATTGCTTGCCAATTACGAAGGGGTTGTTTGGCCCGGTGTTATTCCGGTCGACACAAAATTTAGAGATGCCAGTTTGGCACAGCAAGCGCCAGTTGAGTTTTGTCCTAAATCTAGAGGTGTATTTGCATATAAAGCACTGCTAGAGCATTTGATAAAGAGTAGTTAGAGGGTATATGAGTAAACATCTGTTTGCTAATGAAAAAGTAATGAAACAGTATCTAGGTGCTTTATTGCAAGACGATGAACCCCAAGATGCCGCCCTTGCGCCAGTTGCAAAATTACTCGAACGTGTACCTGATATTTCTGAGCAGCAGTTAACTCAATCAGCACATGAAACTGTGCCCAATACCGTTGAGCCACCTCCTTTGCCTTCTAAAGAGTATTCTGAGGTTGCTGAAATCCCAGAGGGTGAGTCGAAAGATCTTGAGTTAACAAAAAATAGTACTATTATCAAAGAAGAAGCCGTTGTTGAACCAAGATTAACAAGTGTTCAAGAAGAGTATGGTGAAAGTGAGTTTCAGGCTCTATTTTTTGAAGTCGCAGGGCTGACACTGGCTGTTCCTTTAAAGTCTTTAGGTGGTATTCACCAACTCGGAGAAGTGACACAACTTTTCGGCAAGCCTAAATGGTTTAAAGGTGTCATGCTTAACCGTGAAGAAAAGCTCAATGTTGTTGATACTGCCAGATGGGTTATGCCAGAAAAATATACCCTAGAACTTGAAGAGAAACTGGATTATCAATACTTAATTACACTCGGAGATAGCCCTTGGGGGTTGTTGGCTGAGAACTTGATTAATAACATCACATTAAAGCCTGAAGACATTAAATGGCGTGTAAATGGTGGCAAGCGACCTTGGCTTGCTGGCGTCATTAAAGAAAAAATGTGTGCTTTGATTGATGTAAAGAATTTAAACCGCTTACTAGAGAAAGGCTTAGATAGCCAAGAGCAGTAACTCAGAACTTTATGGAGTATAACCATGAGCCAAGATAGACTACTTTCTGCAGACAATAATGCCGACAGTAATGATGAAGTTCTTCAATGGGTAACTTACAAGTTAGAAGACGAAACGTATGGTATTAATGTAATGCAAGTGCAGGAAGTGCTGCGTTATACAGAAATTGCACCAGTACCAGGTGCACCAAGTTATGTTCTTGGTATTATCAATCTGCGTGGTAACGTTGTTACGGTGATTGATACGCGAGCACGCTTTGGCCTTATGAGTGCTGAAGTCACAGACAACTCTAGAATTGTCATCATCGAAGCAGAAAAGCAGGTCATTGGTATTCTTGTTGATAGCGTTGCTGAGGTTGTTTATTTACGCAGCTCTGAAATTGACAGTGCACCAAATATTGGTACTGAAGAAAGTGCCAAGTTTATTCAAGGTGTATCAAACAGAGAGGGTGAGCTACTTATTTTAGTCGATCTTAATAAGTTACTTAGCGACGATGAATGGGATGAGTTGAGTCACATATAAGTGCTAACTTTCCTTCAAGAAAATCTTGCTTTTATTGTAGTCATTATAACCTCAGGCATCTTATTTATAATGTGTTTGTGGTTTATTTTTGGTTTACAAAAAAAGTTAGAGCAGAATCATAAAAATCAAAGGTTTTTAAAACAACAGCTCGAAGAATCGAATGCTCAAACTGAGATACTACGTAGTGAAATAGCGGAGTTAAGAACGGGTACAATGAGCATTGGCAAGCGTTTACTCGCTTGTGAAAATTTTGCTAAAGACCTAGCCCAGCATCAAGCTGCACAAAGGTACGATGATCCAGATGCAAAAATTTATTCTCGAGCGGTTAAAATGATTGAGTTAGGCGCCGATCTCGAAGAGATAATGCGAGAGTGTGAAATACCTCGAGCAGAAGCCGAGTTACTTCTATCATTACATCAAAAGTGAACTTTAATATAAGCGCTAGGTACTTTCCTCGGCGCTTTTTTAAGCCTTTATATTCAACTTCTTATTAAAGCCTTCCCAGCCAGGTGGGAACTTACCTCTTAAAACATAAGAAAAAGCAATTAATTCGGCGATGACATAATAGAGCTCTTTAGGGATCTCTTGGTTTAACTCAAGTTGATTTAATGTCGACGCCAGTTCGGCATCTTCGTAGATCATAATGCCTTTTTCTTTCGCGAGTGTAATGATCTCATCAGCTAACTCACCAAACCCTTTACAGACAACCTCAGGTGACTTGCCTGCTTCATACAGTAAACCAATGGCTGATTTTTGCTCCATGTTTTTCACTCCTAAACCTGAATATTGACAATAGCATGCTGACTAAAAAACAACTCAGCTTTTTCACTGTCCTCTGTTAACTCGATATCACCAACTTGAAGGCCGTGTGCACTTAATTTCCTTCTCAAAGTATCAAGGTGAGGCGCAGCAATTGCGCATACCTGAGAGGAGTTTCCGATTAATTGACATTCTAGTGATTTATCCATGAGTTCGGCTTGTACAGAGAGTTTACCTAGTGATGAGTAGTCAAAATTTAATCGGATATACCAGACAGTCTTTTCAGGTAAATTGCCTTTTGCTGGTTTTTTATAATTGCCTACTTGTAAATGTGTCTGTTTGCAGTTGTCAGGGAGCTTAGTTGGTAAAAACAAACTGACTAATAACTGGGTATCACTACTTTGATTTTGATTGAGGTTTGCTGACTGAACCATATTTTGCTGCAAACTATTATTGAGTTGTACGAGTTCACTCATCAAAGGTGAGTTTAAATTAGGTATGTTTTGCTGAAGTTGGCCGATATTCTGTGCTTTAAAATTGGGTTGTAGGGTTTTTAGCAGAGCATCGAATTTTGCTTGAGTTGAACTATCGTTATTTTCATTTTGCATCATTTTTGGCGCAGATAGAAATGTGAGCAGCAACTTTTCAACGTTATTCAGTAAACTACTATTTTGTAGGTTTGTATTTATATTGCTTTGAGTCGCTGCGCTAGCTAGTGGATTTGGTAAGTTAAGCTCATTGGCAATTTGAGCTGAAGAGTGCTGTTTCTCATCAATCATTCTAGAAAAAGCTTGATGCACCAAACGCGTAAGATCTGTTGACTTTTCATCCTTAAAGCGAGAAAGTTTATTTATCTGCTTTGAGCTTACTTCCGACACCAATTTTTCGGTTTTATCTATTTGTTGCTCAGATATAAATGGCTTAATCAAAAGTTTCTCAAGGCTACCTAAAGGCACATAATGGTTCTTTATGATTGATAATTCATTTTGGCTAGGAAGCTTAACTTGGTTTGAGTCATTCATTATTTTAGATTGGGGACTAAGACTTTGTTGAATAGTATTAGTCTTTTTCGCAACGATTTTACTTTGTTGTGTTATCGGACTCATATTGTTTTGCATTGAACTTTGAGTTTCTGAAGCAGCACCACTTTTAACATTAATTTGTTCTTTTCCTGCCTTATTATGTAGTTTCGAGACTGCACTTTGTAGGTCTGATGAAGCAGAAGTCGTAGAGCGAGTATTTATTTGATTAATAGTAGTTTTTGGTGTTTGTAATTGCTCACTTTTATTTACGTTTTTATCTCCTAGAAAGGGGGAGCTTAGCCCTTTATTAGAGTTAACTTCACTGCTTAAAGGTGTTTTTTGAATTGCTTCTTTAGGTATGATTTTTCCTTGTGAAGCCATTTGAACTTTGTTGGGATCTATTTCAATGTTCACCTGTTTGGCTTTTGGTTGCTGTAATGATGGCTCTTGCTTGGGTGAGTGCATTGACTCAGATGGAAGTTTATTTGGATCACTTACACTTGATGTTATGGACGCTTTAGGCGTTGCTTTCAAATTTTCCTGAGAAAAGAGTGAGGTTGTTGAAAGGTGCTCAGGTACTTTAAGTGGTGTCTTAATCGTAAATTGAGGTGTAAATGCTATTGTTTGTCTGATCTGAGAAAATAGCTGCACAATAGGTTCTGATTTTAAGTTTTTGGCTTCAGGGTAAATGAGTGTTTGAGCGGCGGATGTTTTGTTCAAGGTAAGTAAATGATTCACAACAGCCGCGGTATCTACATTTGAAGAAACAGTGTTTTTACTGTTCTTCTCACCGATCAACATAAAAGGCGCTGCAATAATATTTTGTAATGCAGTTCGTACTGCTTGCTTTACATCTTTAAATGAAACATTCAGCAAGGGCTTGTCATAATTAAACCCAGATTTGAGAGGCTCCACCTGTGTTGGTCTTTCCAATTTAGTTGCCTGTTTAAGCATTGATTTAGCTGAATGTTTTAATTGAATGGCATATTGTTTTGGCTTTTCACTAATTTCAAGGCCATGCATGGTGGAAGTAGGTGATGCAGCTCGCCAGCTTTTGTCTTGGATGTATGCTGAAAGCGTTTCTATATTTCTGAGTGATAAAGCAGCTTTGGTGGCTGGGTGTTGAATTTTTGGCGCTTTCTCAGAAAAATTAAGGACCATAGAAGGAAAGCTATTTGTTAGGCTCTGTGTAATTTTATTTTTGGCGATTGGTTGTTTGAGCAGCTGCTCTCCAAAACGATCGCTAATAGTGAGTAACACCTGTGCAGTATTGGCGCTTAATTTTGCAATTAACTTAGGCTCTGCTGACAGTATTTTTGCAAGACTTGGATTGATTGCTAGGTTTATATCAAACTTAGGAAGTTGAAGG